>Ga0326597_10015107_pt1 | contig 10103 bp, 2 predicted proteins | sample RVTome_12_FD_203789 | JGI IMG/M metagenome (GOLD analysis project Ga0326597, IMG submission 203789) | Soil microbial communities from uranium-contaminated site in the Upper Colorado River Basin, Wyoming, United States - RVT100D185 | ecosystem: Environmental > Terrestrial > Soil > Contaminated >...
AAGAGCATCTGGCCCGCACCATTCGTGACGCCCAGACTCTGTCGGAACTCAATCATCCGAGCATCGTCCGGTTTTTTGATTTTGGCATGGACCCCCCTCACATCATCATGGAGTACTGCGAGGGCGACACCCTGAGTGAAGTCATCAGGAGCCGCCGCCCCCAGACGGGGCGGACCCTCCTGGACTGGATGGAGCAGATTTGCCAGGGTCTCGAGGTCGCCCACGCTGCCAGCATTTTCCATCGGGATCTGAAGCCGGCGAACATCATGTTCAAGGACGGAGTGGTCAAACTGGTGGATTTTGGACTGGCGAAGCGGGTGGGCGGCGGAAAAACCCTCACCACGGCCCATGGGGTCATGGGAACCCCTGAGTATATGTCCCCTGAACAGTTTAAAAACCCCAAAAATGTCTCAGGAAAGACCGATTTGTGGGCTCTGGGGGTCACCCTGTTTGAGCTGTTCAACTGGGGAAGGCCTTTTGATACTCCCGATGCCGATGGCCATAAGGACCTGACAAACATCATGTTCAATGTGGTCATGGGCCAGCCCCGGCCGTCCCGTTACCCGGTACCGGCGCCCTTGCAGGGTCTGATCGAGCGGGCCCTGGAAAAAGAACTGGAAAGTCGCATTTCTTCCGCATCCCGGTTCAGGGAGCAGATCTGCGAAATTCGCTCGGCCAATGAAGATTTTCTGGAAATGACTTTCCCCATCCTGCCGCCGGATGGGGACGTGAACGGCAAGATCGCGGTGGCGGTGACCCGGTACCAGGAGGGTGATTATCCGGCGGCGCGGGAGATTCTGGAGGGGATCGGCGACGCGGGAGAAGACACATCCGTTCTGCGCTACTGGTTGCGCAAGGCAACCAAGGCCACCGGCAGCGAGGACCCCGAGGCCCCGTCCAAGTCCGGTGATGCCGGCTCCACGGCCGAGCTCAAAGCCCTGCGGGAGCAGGCCAGCCAGATCTCCAACAGCTTGCGGCACTGGGGCTCGATCCTCTCTCCATCGGTCCGCAAGGAACTCGAATCGTTCCTGGAACGCGCGCACTCCGTGCCCAAGAGCATGGTTCATGAAGTTTTAGAACTCATGCCGGACATGGCCGAGATGCTGCGCCTGGAGGCCGGGAGAGCCGTCAGTACCGGCCTGGATCAGGCCAAGGATCTTCTCGGACGCCAAGAGTTAAGCGCCGCGCGGGAGATTCTCGAGCGCATCCTCCAAACGGAGCCCAAAAACGAGTACGCCCTGGAACTCATGGCCAAGGTTGATGTGGAGATCTTCAAGAAGCGGCACCTTGAAGAGCAGGGCCACGAAGCCAAGAGACTGGAGCGCGCGGAAGATCTTGCTGAAGCCCTGGCCATCTGGCAGCGTATCCTCGAGGAGCATCCCGACCATGGTGAAGCCCGCAAGGGCGTGGCCCGGGTTGAAGTGACGCTGCACCGCCGGCAACACAGAAAAGATGCCGCGGCCAAAGAAGAAGCCTTGCGCCAGAAGGGCGATCTGGGAGGCGCTATCCAGGTCTGGAAGGCTTTTCTGGACGAATACCCCCACGACGAGAAGGCCGAGGCCTCCATCTCGGCGCTTGCGGGTGACGTGGAGGGTGAGCAACTTCTGGCCCGGGAGAACCGGGATCTGCGCAAAGCCCTGCAATTGTATCAGGAGGGCGAGGATGAACGGGCCGTACAACGCCTTGGCAGCATTAAATCTCGCCAGCTGCAGGCGGATGTAGATCGACTCAAGGAGCGCATCCGCCAGCGCTCCCTGGGGCGGCTGCGCGGCGACTGGCAGGAGCTGAAAAAAGTGGCGAAGGCAGCGCTGGCGGGCGGTCGCTACGCCAGCGTGCCTCAGGCCGCCGGGATTTTGGCGGCTTCCCTGCGGGAGATGACGGAGCGGGGCAGCGTGGATGATGACCGCCTAGAGGAGCGTCTGGTAGCCCTGCGCGGCCAGGTAGAAAGTGCCGAGGCCGCTCTCGCCGCCGGTTTCGATAGCGCTCACGCCGGAGTCTGCCGTGTTGTGGAGGATGCCCTGAATTACGAAGCAGGTGGGTCAGAGGCGGAGGACGGGGGGATGGTCGCCGGCATGCGCCGGCAGACCCTGGAGCATCTGGTCCGCATGCAGGCAGGGTCGGTGGCTCAGGCCGCGGACCCGGTGGGCCCCATGGAAAGCCTCGGGGCGCAGCTTGCCGAGGCCGTCGCTCTGGCGCGAGAGGAGCGGAGCGCTGCATCGGATGCCAGCACCACGGAGGCTGCCCAGGTCCTTCTGGCGCTGGCTCAATGTGCAGAGGGCCTGGAAGTGGAGGGCGAGGGGGGCCTGGGGCCGGAGATGCTGGCTGAGCTGGATAGCGTGCGTGGCGCGCTGCAAGGCGACGTGGAACGTGAGCAGGCGCCCGCCGCCATGCAGATACAGCGGGCGCAGCGCCTGCTGAAGATCATCCAGGCGCGGCGGGAAGCGATCCTCTTTCAGGGCAGTGCGGCACTGGCATCTGTGCTGCGCGGTCTTCAACTCGAGAGCCTGAATCCCCATGGTGAGGCTGCTCAGGCGAGTCTTACGGCCATGAAGAATGCGGCCGAGCAGGCCCTGGCGGCGCGCGAGCCCGGTAGTCTGTGGGGCACCTCCAGGCGGCTGCGCGAGAGCCTGAAGGAACTCCTCAGTGGCGAGGACCAGCGTTGGGCCGGGCACCGCCGCCTCTTTCAGGAGGCCCAGGCGAGTCTGGACCAAGGCGGTTCGAGCCAGGGTGATGACCTGGGCCGCCGCCTGGTGGGCGAATTCGACCACGCTGATGCCACCAGGAATGAGAAGGCCGCCATGTCGGCCCTGGAGCGGTTGCGGAGCCTGGCGGCGATGCGGGAAGCCGAGCAGACGGGCCGGTTGCTGGACCACCGAGGTGGCGAACTGGATGAATTGCTGCAATCTCCGGGGTCTGTAGCGGCCGATTGGCTGCGCCAGGCCGTGGATCTCAGGGCCCGCCTGCAGAGCCGGTCGCAGGAAGATGGAGCACCGGCGGCGGCTGCGGCCCTTGACCACGAGGTTTCGCAGCTCATGGACTCCCTGGCCAGCGCGGAAGGCCCGGGGGAGGGAGGGAAACACGCCGCTCCCCTCCACCAACGGGTGCGGCGGTACAACGAGGACTTTCATCCCCATGGGCTGCAGCGCTATGAAGAAGCCTGGCAGGCCCATGCGCAGGCAAGCCGGAAGGGCAGTTCCAACTGCGCTACCATGAAACGGCGATTACGGTCGTCCCGGGCCGCTCTCTTGAAGCCATCCTCGCCTTTGCGGCAAGTGGCTATCGTAATGCTGGCTCTGGCGCTGGCTTCGGGTCTTGGATGGGCTGTCATGGGTGGGGGGCAGGAATTGGATCGGCGCATTCCCGTTGTGATCTCCGACTGGACCGATTCGGGCAGAATTTTCGAGGTCCAGTGCGATGGCGAACCGGCACCCCTCGACGGCCAGGCGGGCGGACACACGCGCACCGCTCTGGTTCCCCGCCATGCCGGCGGTTGCACGCTGATCCTGGAGGGCGTTGTGCTGCGGACTTTCAGTCCCGGTGACGGAGCGGTATGGCTGGATCCGGCAGAGAAGAAGAAAGAAAGATTTGAACTGATTCAGGAACTGGTGCTCTCCCCGGGCGGTGAACAATGACCGGTGGGAGAGACTTAAGGTCAACAGGGTCCGGCGCCCAGCACGCGCCGTGCACCTCGGAGGACTGTAGATGAGAGCACGGATGCGGTTCCGGACATTCGTTTTGTTGACCCTGGTTGCCGGCATGCTGATTCCTGGCACGGGCAAAGCAATCACCGATGAAGCGCTGTTTCGCAACTTTCGCTTCAACTTCGTGAATCCGGGCGGCAGGACGCTGGGATTGGCCGGCGCGTTCATTGCCGCGGCCGATGATGCCACCGCGGCCCAGGCCAATCCGGCGGCCCTGCACTACATCTCAGGCTCCGAGTTCTTTATCGAATTTCGCTCCCTGCAAACCGACACGCAGATTTCCAGCAGCAGCGCGGGCAGCCTGGTGCACCCCAATCAGCCAGGGGACTTGCCCTTCCTTTCGCTCACCGAGGTGGTGAATCCCGATGACATCAGTAACGTCTCGTTCCTGAGTTATGCCCAGCCGTTCAAGCTGGGTGCCAAGCAGCGAAGACTCACCCTGGCCTTTTCCCGCCAGATCCTCCTGCAGCAGAAGCTCTCCCTGACGGAGAATGATGCCGCTACCGAAGCGCGCATTGCCTCGGATGTCTTTCCCGTGATTCCCAACGAGGACAATACCGGTCTTGTACGCTACTCCATCCCTCTGGCTGTGAACGGCGACAGTGACACCGAGATCGTCTACTGGAACGCCGGGGCATCGCTCCAGGTCCACCGCGACTTCTCGGTGGGGCTCACCCTCAGCCTGGCCACTCTCGATATCCAGGCCGACAGCCTGGGAGCGTTCACCGACCCGCAGTTTCAGATTCTGGATCCCACCAATCCGCGCCTTCCTGGCTCGGAGGACACGGATTTTTTCAGGAGTGTCATCAACGACACGGATTCGGACCTGGTCTACACCATAGGCTTGCACTGGCACCCGGACTCGGTCTTTGCCACCGGCATCTCGCCGTGGCAGTTCGGCGCCGTCATGCGCAAAGGCGCCGAGTTCTCCTTCGCGCAGGAACGTTTCAAGAACGGCGTCCTGAACGCGACTGCGCCGGTCAGCCTGAACGTTCCCGACCGCTACGGTGTGGGGGCCAGTTACAAGCCGGGAGATAACTGGGTTTTCACCATGGACTATGAACGGATCGAGTATTCGGACCTGCTGGAAGGTTTCGAGGTCGGTGTCAACCCACTAACCGATGAAGATGTCACTGACGTCATCCTCGGTTCTACCTTCGCCCGTGACCCTCAGTACGATGTGGAGGACGCCGATGTCTTCCGCATCGGTGCCGAGCGTATTTTCGGCCTGCGAAACGGGGTCTTCACGGTGCGGGCCGGGTACTTCAGGGCACCGGATAACAAGATCGCCATGACCAGCTTCAGTGAGGATCCGACGGAAAACTCCGTTTATCTGGATGCCTTCTCAGGTGGTGAGGACGAAAACCATTTCACCGGCGGCGCGACCTATGGGTTCGGACATCACACCATTGACATCGGTGCCGATTTCTTCTCTGGCGGCAAGCAACTTGTCGTGAGCTACATCTTCAGGCGGTTCTAGAAGCGTGAACGGACGGTTCAGGTTCAAGAGGTGGATGAGGCTGCCGGGATCCCTGCGGCTACTGGGACTGGCTATGCTCGTCCTCCTGGCGGCCGTGGCCGTCGTGCCGGCCCAGGATTCCTGCAACCTGCCTGCTCCCACCTGTCCCGGTTACTACTATGACATTTACCGCGGGGCCGAAAGCACCATCACAAGAGATAATCCTGAGCCTTCTGAACTACGCCGGGCCATGGCCGCATTAACCTGCGATCAGGTTACCAACGCCGTGTCCAACGCCAGGGGTCAGATCAAGGCGGCAGGAAATCAATTCATAGATTTTCATCCCCATCTTCTTCTCGCCGTGGGCTACAAGAAGCTGGGCTGCTATGGCATCGCAGAGCGACACTTGATGCAGGTCGATGTGGGTAAACTGCCGCGTTCCGGGTTCTATGCAGAAACCCAGGTGAGCTTGAGCGGCGAGTTGAGAACCCTGGCGGGGTGTGCCGACCTCAGCGCTGATCTGGAGGTGCTGGCCTCGCAAGCGTGGCCCGGTTACAGTGCCTTGAGCGCGAGCGGAAAAGCAGAAGTCAAGCGCCTGCAGGGTACGGCCGGCCAGTGTGCCAGTGGCGGCCTGGCCAAGCTCGAGGCCGAGGTTCGCCGGCTCCGCGAAACGGAGGCCGGCAAGATGCGCGCGCTTTTTGCCGAGCGCGGTGGTGAAATGACGTGGCAGTTGTCGCCTGCCAGCGCCGATCGCTGGCGCGATGATTTTGCCGCCGCCGCGGGCGCGCTGGTGGGCCTGGGCCGTGATGCTCTGGGAGCGGCTTGTACATCCTGGGCGTCGGTGCAGGAGCGGGCGGTCAGGGCAGCGCGGGACCATGACCGGCTGCTGGGAAGCCGGACCCGGCAGGAGGTTCTGGCGGCCCTTGCGCAAGCCGGCAATGCACCAGCAGCGTGTGGAGCGTCAAAGGAGCCGGCCGACCCGGTGGCCGCGGCCACGGCGGTGAAATCCGGAACTGCCCAGTTGGCGGCGACCCTGGAAAGCGTGCAGTCACTGGTAAAGCAGGAGCGCGAGAGTCTCATGGCCACCCTCGATCAGCGCGGTGGAGAGGTGAAAATCTCCAAGGCCTGCGCCGAGTCGCTAGGCGACACCACTCTGCTCGCCCCGGGCAGGAGCATCGCTGAATTGCGCACCCGCATCCAGCAGGCAGGCACCGGTAACCAGCTTCTGGAACTGGCGGGCGAGGTGGCGGGGATACCCGACGGCTCCTCCTTTGCGGAACGCGTGAACCGCAGCAAGGACCGCCGTCTGGCCAAGGGCGCCCCATTTGTGAAGGTGGTGGATGAGGCGGTCTTCACTCGGTTTCAGAATACCCCGGTGACCTCGCTTGATGGATTGTGCACCATGGCCCTGCAGTTCGAGCAGACGGAATCACAAGGCAAGCGGCAGCAGTGGAATGTGGTGGTGCAACAGCTCGACGAGGGCGAAGCTGACCTCAAGCAGGTCACCCAGGTCCTGCAGGTCGCAGCGGCACGAGGAATCCAACTCGAGGCACCGGACTGCATCGAGCCCCAGTTGCGCTGGAAGAGTTCCGCCAGCCTGGTCGGGTACAGCGCCGCGGTGGTGGAGCGGGAGCAGGACTTCAGTAGCTGTGTGGTGGAAGCCAAGCAGGTGGTGCTTGAGCAGGGTGTCCAGGATCTGCAGAGCCGGCGCCAGGAGACCTGTGCCCGGCTGGCCGAATGTGGTCAGATCATTCCCGCCGATGATGACGGCTGGGCGGTTTTCCTGCACAATGCCAGTCTTGAGGTGATGAATAGGTTTTGTGCCGGCGACCAGGAAATCCTGGCGGCGCTGGGCGCCGTTGGCGATGGCATCGATTTGGCCGCGACCAATAGCACGCTGGGCTCATGTTCAGCGGTGGCCGGACTCAACGATTCTCTGCAGGCCCTGGCCTCGGGCAACCTTGACCATGCCCTGGTGTCGGCGCGACGCATGGGAAAAGAAATTGACAAGGACTCGCCGGTGGCGGCCCTTCTGAAGGGCACCCACTCCTGCGTTCTCGTGGTCAAGGGTCTGGCGTTCAAGCCCGGCGAAGAGCCGCGGGAATGGTTGACCAGCGAAGCAAGGGAACTCGCCGGTTCTTATCTGGCGTTGAGGCGGAAGAACGAGTCTCTGCATGTGAAGGAAACGGCGCTCTTCCCCGCCGTTTGCTCGGAACAGTTCTCCAGATGGCAGGATGAGAGGTCCGGTTGAAGCAGGATAGAGGGCGATGAATCGCGATGATAATGCGCTCGGAGATTGGAACATGAACCAAGGACAGAGAAGCAGGCAGGCCGGGTCAAGGGCATTCAAGATGCTGAGGACGCGGCTATCGGTTCTGGCGATTTGCACGGCCTTGGCCACCGTTTCCATCATGGGAGGGCTGGTGGGTACGCCTCTCTATCTTTGCGAGACGGGGGTCCTCAATGGATGCGATGCCAGCGATCTCAAGGTGGAGCACGCTCCTACGGGTGCTGCACCCCTCGCGGGTGATGCCGCGTGCAACGAGGGTGATCCGCGCTCATGTTTCGGCTTCACCATTGCCACCGGCAATCTCAACGGCGACAACTTCACCGATATGGTCGTCGGCGATCATACGCAGAATCTGGTCTACGTCTTTCTGGGCGGCCTGACCACCGGCCTGGACGAGTTCGAAGGCGGCGGCGGCGACGCGCGCCTGCTGGATAGCCTGGCGGCGGCCGATGTGGTGCTGACGGTGCCCAGCGGCCTGAGTTTTTCGCCGGCATCGTTCGGCTTCTCCCTGGCCATCGGCGAAAAGACGTGTGGCGACGTAGCCGGTTGTGTGTGCGCCGGCGATGCGGCGCCGCTGCTCATCGGCGCGCCCGGCAATCTGTCCAGTACAGAGCTGGATGTTCCCGATCCCGCCGTTACCGTTCCGGGTGCCGCTGTCTACATCCCCGCCGGCGCACTCTGCTCCCTTTTCGGCATGTCGACGCCACAGGCGGCACCGGGTCTCACCATCAGCTCCATGGCCAACGATCAGTTTGGTTACGCCGTCGATTTCGGCCGCCTTCATGGCAATTCAGGACCGGCGGACCCTGAAGATCTTCTCATCAGCGCCCGCCTGCGGCCGCGCGGAGGCCTGCCCAAAGCCGGTGCCCTCGTGATCCTGCCGGGCGGTTATATCTTCGGCCTGGGCGGAGTGGGTGTTCTGGATACGCCCTATGTAACCACCGGTGTCCCCAACGCCGCCGTCGTCCAGGGCGCCACTGAGTTCGCCGGTGGCGTGGAAGCCGATGCCTTCGGCGAGTTCATCGCCGTGGGGCAGAGCTTGGGCACCAGGTTTGCGGCAGTGGGTGCCGTCGGCGCCGGGACCTCTACACCGGGTGTGGACAGGTCGCCCGGCAAGGTGGTCCTCATGCCCGCGGGCATTGCCGCGGGCGTGTCGAATGTTGAGGATATGGCGTATGGGACAGTCCTGGGCGACAAGCCCCTGGACTTCTTCGGCTTCAGTGTTGCCATCAGTGAAGAAGGCGCCCTCCTGGTGGGCGCCATCAATGCCGACTTTGATGGCCAGCCCACCAGTCAGAGCAACCGGGTCAATAGCGGCAAGGCGTATTTCTTCCGCCAGGCGCCCCTGGGTGGAGTGACGAACGCTGCCAACGCGGATGTGATCTTTGACGGCCGCGGGTCCGCCGATCAACTGGGCTTTGCGGTGGCCTTTGGCGATCTTGATGAGAACCGTAAGCTGAACCAGGATGACGACGACGATTTGTTGCTTACCGCCCGCCGCCAGGATGGGGCGGTAGCAGTCGTTGATGATATCGACCGGGGTGCAGCATATGTCTTCAAAGGCAGCAACCTGCTCCTGCAGGGCCCGCCGGTTGAGCTTGATCTGAAATGCCCGGGCGGTGGCGACTGCGGCGCTGTCGCGAACCTGGTCATCTTCGGCGGGGACAGGCTGGCCAACGCGGGTGATGAGATTGGCTTCTCCATGTCTGTCGGCGACTTCAACGCCGACGGCTTCGACGACATCGGGGTCATGTCCCTGACCCACAAGCGCATGTACCTGGTCAGCACCGAAGATACCGATGGCGACGGCTTGCGCAACATCCGTGACGACGACGATGACGGTGACGGCTATGTCGACGTCGCCGAGGATAAGATCCAGAACGGTGTGATCGACGGTGCGGAATCGGATCCGCTGGTGCAGAATACCGATATCACCGTCGACCTCGATTTCCGGCCGGACGCCGTCATGACCTGCGACGGGAACGACCCGATCACCGTGGTGGCGACGATCCGCAACAAGACACCTCTGGTGAGTGTGACGGATCCGCAGATCCGTATCGTCACTCTGCCTGCGGACACCGGCCCGGCCCAAAACACGAAGCTGGATGGGGTCATGATCCCCGATCTCGTGGCGGGCGTCTTCACGGCGCTGGCCGGGGTCACTCTGGCTCCGGATGACGGCGTCGACGGATCCGGCCCCGACGAGGTCGAGGTTACGTTCGATCTGATTGTCAACCTGTTCGCCAGCCCGGGGACCACGCAGCAGGCCATATCGGTGGACGTCCAGCTCGACGCCGCACAGAATGAGCTCGATCCGTTGCATCCGGGAATCGTGGTATTCCCCAACGACGTGACCGACAGCTTTGATCTGCAATGCCCGGACCTGGCCGCCGTCAAAACCGTCCAGAACCTGGACTCGGCTCCGGTGACGCCCAACGATGACCTGCGCTACACGGTCACGGTCACCAACAGCGGCGTGTTTCGGGCGACCAACGTCACGCTGAGCGACACGATACCGGCCAATACGACCTACGTGACCAGCTCCATCACCCTGGGCGGCGTGGCGAAGACGGACGTGCTGGGAGGCCCGGATGACGAGTGTCAGTTCAACGGCACCAGCGTGATCTGCAACGCCGGAACCCTGGCTGCCGCC
>Ga0326597_10015108_pt1 | contig 10102 bp, 11 predicted proteins | sample RVTome_12_FD_203789 | JGI IMG/M metagenome (GOLD analysis project Ga0326597, IMG submission 203789) | Soil microbial communities from uranium-contaminated site in the Upper Colorado River Basin, Wyoming, United States - RVT100D185 | ecosystem: Environmental > Terrestrial > Soil > Contaminated >...
TCCTTCTATGAAGAATCTCCGCGTGTCAAGCCTCCGGTAGCGCTCACCGGTAGGGGGTTGCGCCTACGGTGGGAGGGTCATCTTCTTTCCTACAGGCGGTTTTTGCGTTGGTTGGCCCGATTCGATTGTGAGTGCGAGCGCGATTCGCTCGTCACCACCTTCTATCCGTGTCGGCGTGGTTGGCCGAACACCCGATGCTGCATACGCCCCAAGCGGGCAAGACGAACCGGATTCGGACGAAGCGCCCCCTCTATCAGGACGGCGGCGCACATTGCGCGGCCCAGGAAAATCTCGGGCGCTTCGACCAACCTTCAACGCTGCGTGCTCCTTTGCTTGACTGGCTTGCGTGGTCAGATCTGCGAGGCGATGAGCCGCGCGCCCTCTGGGATCACACCGTCGGCGAGGTAACGCCACAGCGCAACGAGCAAGCGGCGCGCGAGCGCAACGATGCCGATGCGGCGCATGCGCAGGCCCCCGCCGGCGAAGCGTCTCTGGTACCACTGGCTGAGCGCGCTCTTGGGCTGGAAGCGCAACCACAGCCAGGCGATCTCGACCATCATGGCCCTCACCCGGCGGTTGCCCGCCTTGCTGATGCCCTGGTCGCGCTCGCTGTCTCCGCTGTTGTAGGGTGTGCTCACCAAGCCCGCAAGAGCCGCCACTTCACGCCGGTTGCGAAAGCGCCGCCAGCCGAAGAACTCCATCACCAGCAGCCAGGCGCTGGTCGGCCCGATCGCCCCCAGGCTCATCAACTGCACGATGCTGCGCTCGGCATCGGTCTTGGGTTCGCGCAGCCGCTCGCGGCGCTGGGCTTCAAGCGTGGCGATCTGGCGCTCCACTAGCCCAAGGCGCTCGACCTCGCGTTCCAGCTCGCAGCGCAACTCCCCGGGCAACGAGCGCCCGTCCCACAGGGTGAGCGCCTCCAGCCGCAGGTTCGCGGCGTCCTTGCTCATCACCCGGATGCCTTGCGCCACCAACAACGACTGAATGCGCACCCGATGCGCAAGCCGCTCGCGCTTCAGGCGCTCCAGTTCACGGTGAAGGCGCCTGGCGTCCTCTTGCTCTAGGCTCGGCGCGCGCACCACGCTCCAGCCGTCGCGTTCGCCCGTATGATGGCGTATGAGCTTGGCGAGCAGCCGCTCGCCGTCGAGCCGGTCGGTCTTCACGTGCCGCAGCCGGCGGTTCACCTCGATCGAAGCGGCATCGATCACCTCGTTCTCGATGCCCACGCTTCTCAAGTGCCGGTGCAGCCAGAATCCGTCCCGACCTGCCTCGTAGCAACTAACCACCCGGGCCGAGGCGGGCATGCCGAAATGCTCCTTGGCCTTCGCCACCGCGCAGGCGAGCTTCGCCAGATCCGCCGCAGGCACCAACACCTGGCGGCGCTTCGTGCCGTCGCCAAACGCCAGCCTCCAGCTCTTGTTGCTCAACTCCAGTGCCATGTACAAAACCGGCGCCGATGCGTTATCTTCGTTCCTAAGGGCCGCTGGGTTCATCTCTTGGTCTCCTTCTTTGGTTGAGAAAGCCACCAGAGGTTAATTCACGCAGCCCTTCCTTACATAGGATCTATCCTTTTGAATGTCCTATCCTTTTGCTATAATGTGGTTACACACGTAAGCACAGAGGGAGCCATTCATGTCCAGCGTCGTTGAAAAATATTCGGGCAAGGTCACGCCGGTTGGAAACTCCAAGGGCATACGGCTGGATTCGGCCTTCTTTAAGGCGCACCCGGAATTTGCAGGCGAAGTTCGCGTAACCGTCCTCGCCGACGGACAGGTACTGCTGTCTGCCCGGTCGTCGGGGAAAACAGCGAAGGCGGGCGAAACGGACGACCCCGTTCTGCTTGGCTTTCTTGGTTTTCTTGAGGCGCAGATGGCGGCACAGCCGGAGCGGATCACTGCTGCCGATCCGGCCCAGCTTGCGCGCATCGGCAAACTCGTGAAAAGTGTCAAAGCCGATTAGCGGCGAGCTGTCGTGGAAATCAATGGCTGGCAGCTCTACTACTTTCGGACTTTCGCCGCCGCACTCGACGAACTGGAGGCAAACGTGGCTGCGCTGGCGGCAAGCGATCCGCGCGGCTACAAGGCCCATCCCAGAACGCGCTTGCTTGCATCGGTGTACAAGGTCATCACTGAGCGCGTGCCGGCAAGCCCTGATCATCCGGATTTTCGCCTGGGCAAGACCCTGGGCAGAGACTACGGCAACTGGCGGCGGGTGAAGAAGGGACTGCCGGCGCGTTATCGTCTTTTCTTTCGCTTCGCGTCAAAGCCGGTCAAGCTGATTGTTTACGTCTGGTTCAACGACGAGGACACGCTGCGTAAGGCCGGCTCCAAGACCGATGTATACGAAACCTTCCGTCGCATGCTCGCGCGCGGGGAAGTGCCCGGCAGCATTGATCATCTCCTGATGGAAAGCCGAAAATCGGGCTGAACAAAGCGGCGGGTTCCGGGATCACGTCGCGCCGCCCGGCGGGCCGGGATGGGGACACCGATGGCGGCGGTGCATACGAAGATGGACGATCAGACCGGTACCTTACACTTCGCCCCGAGGGCGAATGTAGATTTCCACGGCGGACTTGCCCCATTTCCGCGATGGTGCTGGCCCATGTGCGCTGCCGGAAAACCCCGCGAGCATTCCATCGACCCGCTGTCACGGTGAGTCGATCAATATGCGCATGCTGATTCGGCATCTAGGTCGCAACGGGTAAGCTCCGATTCCATTACCGAAACCCTTCCTATACGCAAACTCGGCACCAGTGATGGGCTGCGTTTCCCCCGCCCGGCATTTGCGCCTAGTATTGAGCCCGGCTACGCGCATTTTCTATCTCTGTCACCGCCACTACATATAATCGACAAATCACCGCGCTGCCCATGCCTACACCCCCATCCCCTGGGCAGATCGTCCGGGTTCGAGCCAGAACTTACCTTGTGGAGCACTCGACGCTGGATCCGCCGACCTCAGAGTTGGGGCTGGTTGGCCTCGCCTGCCTCGACGACGACGCCCAAGGTGAAAAGCTGGAGGTTGTCTGGGACCTCGAGCTGGATACCGAGATCCTCGACCGCGAGGCGTGGAAGAACCTGGGCGAGGACAAGGCTCCGATCTGGAACCGCAAGCCGATGCTCCGGTTCGGGGACACCCCAAGACGCCGTTGCCGCGGACTACGGCTTGTAACGGAACCAAGCTCCGCCCTTAAAGCCGGTCGCGCTCCTCGGGCTCGCGCTCGGCGACGCGCGCAAGTGCGCGCTTGAAGCGCGCGCGGCTCCCGCGCGCCGCGCGCTTGTCCAGATATTCGCCCGTCAGCAGCGCGGACATTTTCTCCGCCACCGCCGTGGCGATGAACTGGTTGATCGAGTTGTTCTCCTTCTTCGCCAGTTCCCGTGCCCCCTTGTGCAGGGATTCCGGCAGACGCAAGCTGATTGTGCTCATTTGATCTCTCCAAGTTTCCGCAAGAATTCTTTCGGCGTAAGTACCTTGATGCCAAATGTCTCTATTCCGACGAAATCGAACCGGTTGTAAGTGATGATGAATTCGTTTTCCGATTCCACCGCCAGCTCCAGCACCAGATCATCGTTGGGGTCTTTCAGGAACGGCCGCCACAGGAAAAAGATCTCGCGCCGGCGCGCCACCTGGCAGACGTAGTCGAGGATGTCTTCGATCGTACTTGCGTCCAGGCCGAGGGCACGGATACGCTGATATCGAACGCGCTTCCCCCCCAGCATCGACAACAGCTTGAACGAGGCGCCGCGACGCGAGCGCCTGCGGCTTCTCCGCGACGCACTCGACGATCACCCCGAACTCGTCGCCGCCGGGAAACAGCTCGGGCGCGCAGGCGCCCGAGCACTGACGCTGCGCCTATTTCGTCAGCGACACCGTCCGCAGATAGGGTTTGAGTGTCTTGAAACCCTGCGGATATTTCTTCTTCGCGTCTTCATCGGAAACCGAGGTGGGAATAATCACGTCCTGGCCCGGTTTCCAGTTAACCGGCGTTGCGACGGACTGCGCGGCGGTCAACTGAATCGAATCCAGAAGTCGCAAGACTTCGTCGAAGTTGCGGCCCGAGGTCATTGGATAGACGAGCATCGCCTTGACTTTCTTGTCGGGTCCGATGATGAATACCGAACGCACCGTCGCGTTGTCCGCCGCGGTGCGCGACCCGCCGCCCGCATCCGGATGAATCATGTCGTAGGCTTTCGCCACCGCAAGGTCCTGGTCGCCGATGAGTGGGTAGTTGACCGCGTGCCCCTGTGTCTCCTGGATGTCGCCGACCCATTTCACGTGGTCGCTGACCGGATCCACGCTCAGCCCGATTATCTTGGTATTGCGTTTGTCGAACTCCGGCTTCAAGCCGGCCATGTATCCGAGTTCCGTCGTGCAGATGGGCGTGAAATCCTTCGGATGGGAAAAGAGTATGGCCCACTTGTCTCCGATCCAAGCGTGAAACTTGACCGTCCCTTCCGTGGTTTGCGCCGTGAAATCCGGGGCCACGTCTCCGATGCGAATTGTCATGTATGTCTCCAAATGGTGATCAGGTGTTCTGATGCAAGAGTTCGGCCGGGTGACGGCCGAACAAGGTTCTTGCTGCCGGGCTGATTCGTATTCAGCTTCTTTTATCGAAGTTAGCACACCGGAAGTTAGCACACCTTAACTGCGGGCGCCAAGGTGGATTTGCCCGTAATCGGTGCGCCCACGAACTGCGCGCTGAGCGCCTCCGAAAGCGCGCCTGAATCGAAGCATTACCACGCGCAATTTTCACAACTGGACGCACGCAACTGCGCGCATCATCCGGCCGCGCGCAACCGGGCCGCACCCCGCGCCAGCGCCGTGATCCGACCCCAGTCTCCTGCCGCCACCGCATCGGCCGGCGTCAGCCACGATCCGCCGCAGACCTTGACATTGGCCAGGGCAAGAAACTGCGGCGCGGTATCGACCACGATGCCACCGGTGGGGCAGAGCGCGACGTCGGGGAAGGGCCCGGCCAGCGCCTTGAGCATCGGGATTCCGCCCGCCGCGGTGGCGGGGAAGAACTTCAGAAAGTGGATGCCATCGGCCTGCGCCGACATGACCTCGCTGGCGGTGGCCACGCCCGGCAGCAGCGGCAGACCGGCCGCGCGGCAGGCGGCGCCGAGCGCCGCCGTGTAGCCCGGGCTTACGCCGAACACGCTGCCTGCGGCCTTGGCGGCGCGCGCGTCGGCGGCGCTGCGCAGGGTACCGGCACCGACAATCGCCTCCGGCACCTGGCGCGCAATCGCCTCGATGCAGGCCAGCGCGTCAGGCGTTCGCAGCGTCACCTCCAGCACGCGCACGCCGCCGGCGACCAGCGCCCGGGCCAGTGGTACCGCGTCGGCGACGCGGTGGATCACGATCACCGGGATCACCGGACCGCAGGCAGCGAGTTCGAGCGTGTTGAGCATGAGCTTCACATCCGTGTGATCGCGCCTTCCTCGGCGCTCCTGACGTTGCGCCGCATGCCGGCGAACAGTTCGCGCCCCAGGTCGTGGCCGTTCGCCTCGGCCTCGGCCTCACCGATCACGGCCGGCGCACGCGATGCCCATTGCGCTTCGGGCACCAGCGCCGCCAGCGTAGCGGCGACGGCATCGACGCGGATCACATCGCCGTCTCGCACGCGCGCCAGCGCGCCGCCAGCCAGCGCTTCGGGACTGACGTGGATCGCGGCCTGCACCTTTCCGCTGGCGCCGCTCATGCGGCCGTCCGTGACCAGCGCGACCTGGAAGCCCTTGCCCTGCAGCACCGCAAGCGGCGGCGTCAGCTTGTCCTTGGCGCTCAGCACGGCAAAGGCGTGGGCGACGTTGGCACACCCCATGCGCTCGGCCCCCGGCGCGCGCTGCGCCAGGCGCTCGATGCGAGCCAGATAAGCGCCGCGCGTCGGGGCGCTGCGCTCGGCGATGCGGCGGGTGAGGGCGAGGATGGCGCGCTTCATGGGCGTCCCGGGCGCGGCTTTGGTCAGCCCCCGTCGGCGATAGTCCAGCGACTTACAGCGCGGACTTAAGAAGTATGCCCATCTGCGCCGGATTGCGGGTGACCTTGATCCCGCAAGACTCCATCACGGCGAGTTTTTCCTGCGCGGTACCCTTGCCGCCGGAGATGATGGCGCCGGCATGCCCCATGCGTTTTCCGGGCGGCGCGGTCACGCCGGCTATGAAGCCGACGACCGGCTTTTTCATGTTGTCCCGAACCCAGTAGGCGGCGTTTTCCTCGTCCGAGCCGCCGATCTCTCCGATCATGACCACCGCGTCGGTATCCGGATCGTCATTGAACAGGCGCAGCACGTCGATGTGCTTCAAACCATTGACCGGATCGCCGCCGGTGCCCACGGCCGTGGACTGGCCAAGGCCCATGTCGCTAAGCTGGCTCACCGCCTCGTAGGTGAGCGTCCCCGAGCGCGACACAACGCCGATGCGGCCCTTGCGATGAATGTGGCCGGGCATGATGCCGATCTTGATTTCCTCGGGCGTAATGACCCCGGGGCAGTTCGGACCCACGAGCAATGTCTTGCGCTTCTGCCTGTTCATCCGGTCGCGCACCTCGACCATGTCGCGCACGGGAATGCCTTCGGTGATGCAGATCACCAGATCCAGGTCGGCCTCGACGGCCTCCAGAATCGCAGCCGCGGCACCGGGAGGCGGCACATAAATCACCGACACATTGGCGCCGGTACTGGCTTTGGCCTCCTTTACGCTGGCGAATATGGGGATTCCTTCGAAATTCTCGCCGGCCTTTCTTGGGTTCACGCCGGCGACGTAGCAGTTCTTGCCGTTCGCGTAGTCGCGCGAGGTGCGCGTGTGAAATTGGCCGGTCTTGCCGGTGATGCCCTGCGTCACCACGCGGCTGTTGCGGTTGATCAGTATGGACATGGTCAGTTCTTCCCCGTCGAGGCGGCCACGACCCGCTGCGCGGCATCCGCCATGTTGTCGGCCGAAATGATGGGCAGCCCCGAATCGGCGAGGATCTGCTTGCCGAGTTCCTCGTTGGTGCCCTTCATGCGCACCACCAGCGGCAGCGAGAGTTTGACCTCGCGCGCCGCGGCCACGATGCCCTCGGCAATGACATCGCAGCGCATGATGCCGCCGAATATGTTGACCAGGATTGCCCGCAGCTTGGGGCTGCTGAGCATGATCTTGAAGGCCTCGGTCACCTTCTCGGTTGTGGCGCCGCCGCCCACGTCGAGGAAGTTCGCCGGACTCGCCCCGTAGAGTTTGATCGTGTCCATGGTCGCCATCGCCAAGCCCGCGCCGTTCACCAGGCAGCCAATGGTCCCGTCGAGCTGGATGTAGTTGAGATCGAACTTCGAGGCCTCGACCTCGGCCGGATCTTCCTCGTCCAGATCCCGCATGGCCACCAGATCGGGGTGGCGAAAAAGCGCGTTGTCGTCGAAATTCACCTTCGCGTCCAGGGCCACGACACGCCCGTCGCGGGTAAGAATGAGCGGATTGATCTCCGCCAGCGAGGCGTCGGTTTCCCAGAACGCCTTGTACAGCCCCAGCAGCGCCGCGCGGGCCTGGGGAATGGCGGACTCGGGGACGCCGATATTCCTCGCCGCGGCGTCGGCCTCCTCCTGCTGCAGGCCGACGGCCGGATCGACGAACAGCTTGTGGATCTTCTCCGGGGTGTTGGCCGCCACCGCCTCGATATCCATGCCGCCTTCACTCGAAGCCATAAGGCACACGCGCTGCGTGCCGCGGTCCACGACCATGCCCACGTAGAGTTCCTTGGATATGTCCGCGCCCTCCTCGACCAGCAGCCTGCGCACCTTCTGGCCTTGCGGCCCGGTCTGGTGCGTCACCAGTTGCATGCCGAGAATCGCGCGCGCGAACTGTTTGACCTCGTCGATCGACTTGGCAACCTTGACCCCGCCGCCCTTGCCGCGCCCGCCGGCGTGGATCTGCGCCTTGACGACCCACACCTTGCCGCCGAGGGAATTCGCGGCCGTCACCGCCTCGTCGACGGAAAAACACGGCACGCCTTGCGGCGTAGGCACGCCGTATCGGCGCAGGATTTCTTTCGCCTCGTATTCATGAATTTTCATGCGTTTCCTTTGAATCTCAGATTCCAGCAGCGGTTTTTGCGCGACCTGATGCGCACGGGAATCGGCTTGAAATCGCTCAAGCGGGCGGCCGTGCGGGACGTTCTCGAACCAGCGTCCTTCGATCCGAAGCGTGCGCGCATGCATCGGACGGCGCCGGGACGAACTCCCGGGGAGCGGCATCGGACGCTCATCGAACCCTTGGTGCGCGGTTCGCTGCGAAGGCGCGGATGTTAGCACAGCGGCGATGCTAAAATCATGCAAGCGGAGGAAATTCAAGTGAAATACGTGCTCGCGCTCGACCAGGGAACGACCAGTTCGCGCGCGCTCGTGTTCGACGAGCGCGCCGTGGCGCGCTCGTCGGCGCAGAAGGAATTCCCGCAGATCTACCCTCAGCCGGGCTGGGTCGAGCACGACCCGGAGCAGATCTGGCGCTCGCAAGTCGCCTGCGCAAGGCAGGCCATGGCAAGGGCGCGCATTCGCCCCGCCGATGTGAACGCAATCGGGATCGCGAATCAGCGCGAAACAACGATCGTATGGGACCGCGCAACAGGCAACGCCATACACCCTGGCATCGTCTGGCAGGATCGCCGCACCGCACTCGCGTGCGAGCGCTTGCGTGATCAGGGTTGGGCCGAGCGCGTGCGCGCAAAGACCGGGCTGGTGATCGATCCGTATTTCTCCGCGACCAAGCTCGCATGGATCCTGGACCACGTGCCCGAGGCGAGAGCCCGCGCCGCAGGCGGAGAACTCGCATTCGGCACCGTCGATTCCTGGCTGGCCTGGAAACTCTCCGGCGGCGCGCTGCATGTCACCGACGCGAGTAACGCCTCGCGCACCATGCTCTACAACATCCACACCCATCGCTGGGACGAGGAACTGCTCGACTTGTTTGGCGTGCCCGCGGCCCTGCTGCCCGAAGTGCGCGCATCCTCCGAGGTCTATGGCCAGTGCCTGCGCAGCGTGCTGGGAGCCGAGATTCCGATCGCCGCCATCGCGGGCGACCAGCAGGCTGCGCTGTTCGGCCAAGGCTGCCACGCACCCGGGATGGCGAAGAACACATACGGCACCGGGTGCTTCCTGCTGCTCAACACGGGTGAGCGCGCCTACAACTCAGGCGAAGGACTGCTCACTACCGCGGCGGCCACGATCGCCGGGCCACAGTACGCGCTGGAGGGCAGCGTATTCATCGGTGGTGCCGTCGTCCAATGGCTGCGCGACGGCCTGGGCATACTGAAGAAATCCGCTGACGTGGAAAAACTCGCCGCGAGCGTGCCTGATTCGGCGGGGGTGTATTTCGTGCCGGCGTTTGCCGGCCTTGGAGCACCGCACTGGGATCCCTACGCGCGCGGCACCATTGTCGGCCTGACGCGCGGCTCGACTGCCGCGCACCTGGCGCGTGCCGCCCTCGAAGCCATTGCATTCCAGTGCGCCGAGGTTCTGACCGCGATGCAACGCGATACCGGCATCTCGCTGGCGGAACTGCGCGTCGACGGCGGCGCCAGCGCCAGCAACCTGCTGCTGCAGTTCCAGGCCGATCTGCTGGGAGCGCCGGTGGTTCGCCCGCGCTCGGCCGAGACTACCGCGCTGGGCGTGGCCTATCTCGCCGGACTGGCCAGCGGCGTCTGGAAATCTCTGGACTCTGTCAGCGCCCATTGGCAGCAGGGAACCCGATTCGAACCGCACATGACGCGCGAAGCCGCCGCCGATCGCATGGCCGTGTGGTCGCGCGCGCTCGCAAGGGCAGGCGCCTGGGCGACGCGGGACGGTTCGAGCGGCTAAACAAGCCGCAACCAGCGAGGATTATTTGCTTTTCTTCCCTCGCGTGCGTTGGTGTGGTGGTAACGGCGCACCGGAACGATCCCACGCGACGCATACTCGATGGCTACGCGGCAGCGTCCAACGCGCGCAGGTAACTTGAATGGCCCGATTCCGATGCCGTCCCGGAACGATCGGGCCGCGCCACGCCGCGGACCGCGGACTTGGCGCGGGTAACGATGCGGGCAATATTACTTCCGCGCCACCGGGAACACCTTGGTGCCCTGCCATTCTTGCGCAATCCGC
>Ga0326597_10015109_pt1 | contig 10102 bp, 6 predicted proteins | sample RVTome_12_FD_203789 | JGI IMG/M metagenome (GOLD analysis project Ga0326597, IMG submission 203789) | Soil microbial communities from uranium-contaminated site in the Upper Colorado River Basin, Wyoming, United States - RVT100D185 | ecosystem: Environmental > Terrestrial > Soil > Contaminated >...
GAGGAGCGAGAGCGGGAGATCCGGACTCTCCAGCAGCGCCCTGGGGGCACCGATATCCACCACCCGCACCTCCCCCGCGAAGGCCGCCCCCGGGTAGAGGAGGAGGCTGGGCTTGGGAAGGGCCATGGTGCACGTCAGCGTGGCACGCACGCAGGCCCCCGCGGGGCCCGGCGCGTCCGCCCCCAGGCCCGAGGGCAGGTCCACCGCCACCACCGGTTTTCCGGAGGCGTTCATCGCCTCGATGGCCTCGGCGAGCAGGCCCTGCGGGGCGCCAGACGCGCCGGTGCCCAGGAGCGCGTCCACCAGCAGGTCGGCGCGCGCGATCCCCTCCACCAGGGCGGCCCGGTCATCCGCCCCCAGGATCGAGTGCACCCGGAGGCCCATCCGCGAGGCGATGTCGAAATTGACGCGGGCGTCGCCCGCCAGGTCCTCCCCGCGGGCGAAGAGGAATGCCTCCACGGCGGCGCCGCGGTTGGCGAGGTGGCGCGCCATGACGAACCCATCCCCCCCGTTGTGGCCCTTGCCGCACAGGACGGCCACGCGCCGCCGCTCCATGTCCGGGAAGGCCCGCTCCATCTCGCGCACGGCGCCGAGCCCCGCCAGCTCCATGAGCAGCAACGAGGGGATCCCGAACTCGACGGCGCACCGCCGGTCGATCTCCCGCATCTCCTGGGCCGTGACGACTTTCACGCGGTCAGTCCCCCGGTCCCACCTAGTCTCCTGAGTTTGAAATCCCTGGGTGAATCGCACCCGTGCCCATGCCCGTTCCCGTGCCCGGCCCTGAGTCAGGAAGCACCTTCCCCGCGACCGGTTGCGCCGGACCCTTGGTGTGCGGCCGGGCATGGGCAAGGGCACGGGCAGGGGCAGAGGCACGGATTCTGAAGCGCTTCGGGTTCAGGATACTACCCCAGGGCCGCCTCCAGGGCGCGGGCCACGTGGCGGGCGGCGGCCTCGATCTCCCCCGCGTCCCGCCCCTCCACCATCACGCGGACCACCGGCTCGGTGCCCGAGAACCGCACCAGCACCCGGCCGGCCGGCCCCAGGCGCGCCTCTGCCTCCCGGATGGCCGCCTGCGCCTGCGGGAGCGACTCCAGAGGCTCCCGCCGACGCACCCGCACGTTCACCAGCGTCTGGGGAAGCTTCACCATGCAACCGGCCAGCGTGGAGAGCGGCTTGCCCGTGCGCTGCATGACCCCCAGGACCTGCAGGGCGGTGACGAGCCCGTCCCCCGTGGTGTTGTGCTCCAGGAAGATGATGTGGCCCGACTGCTCCCCGCCCAGCACGTAGCCGCCCTTCACCATCGCCTCCAGGACGTAGCGGTCCCCCACGGCGCTGCGCACCAGGCGGATGCCGGCCTCCCGCAGGCACAGCTCCAGCCCCAGGTTGCTCATGACGGTGGCCACCACCGTCCGCTCCCGCAGCCGGCCCTCGGCGTGCAGGTCCAGGGCGCACAGGGCCATCACCTGGTCGCCGTCCACCAGGGCGCCGGTCTCGTCGACGAAGAGCATCCGGTCCGCGTCCCCGTCGTGCGCCAGGCCCACGTGGGCCCGGTACTTGAGCACCGCGTCCTGCAGCCCCCGCGGGTGCAGGGAGCCACACTCCTGGTTGATGTTCAGCCCGTCGGGCTCAACGTTGATGGGGAACACCTCGGCGCCCAGCTCCTTCAGGACGCTGGGGGTCACGCGGTAGGCCGCGCCGTTGGCGCAGTCCACCACCACCCGCATCCGATGGAACTCCATCCCCTTGGGCAGGCTGTTCTTGGCGAACTCGATGTACCGGCCCACGGCATCGCCGATGCGGAAGGCCTTCCCGATCTCCTTGGCTCGAGGGCGGATGCGGTCCAGCTCGCCGCTGGCCATGAGGGCCTCGATCTGGTCCTCCACCGCGTCCGGCAGCTTGAACCCGTCGCCCGAGAAGAACTTGATCCCGTTGTCGTCGAAGGGGTTGTGGGAGGCCGAGATGACGATGCCGGCCTCGGCCCGCAGGCTCCGGGTGATGAAGGCGATGCCCGGCGTGGGCAGCGGCCCCACCAAAAGCACGTCGGCCCCCATGGAGGTGATGCCGGCCGTCAGGGCCGTCTCCAGCATGTAGCCGGTGAGGCGCGTGTCCTTTCCGATGACGATGGAGGGACGCCCGCTGTCCCCCCGGAGCACGTGGGCCGCGGCCCGCCCGAGCTTGACCACCGTCTCGGGCGTCATGGGCTCCTGGTTGGCGACGCCCCGCACCCCGTCCGTGCCGAACAGTTTTCCCATGCGCTCTCCCACGGCCCGCGGCCGCCCGGCGACGGGCGCCGGGCCTAGCCGGCCGGGCGCGGACCCCTATCGTCCCGGCCCTCGCCGCTCTGGCCCGGACCGATGTCGACGCTCACGTGAATGGGCATCCCGTTCACGAACTGCACCTGCTGTCCCATGGGTTCCAGCGCCGCCCGGGCCGAGAAGGACGCGGTGCGCCCCTCGACGCTGACGGGCAGGGTATAGGCCTGCACGATCCTCCCCACCTCGCTGCGCGGCCCCGCGATCTGCACCGCGCCCGGGTCGAGGCGGACCCGGCGCACCACGAACCCCGGCCCCGGGGTGCCCTCGATGCGCGGCCGGATCTCCACGTCCCGCCGCACGATGACCTCGGCCTGCAGGCGGAGCGACCGGGGCGAGATCTCCACCACCTCCACCCCCCGGGGGAGGCCCAGGACGTCGGCCGGCGCCAGGGACACCACAAAGGCCCCCTCCCGGACCTCGCGCGCCGCCAGGGAGACACCCACCTCGTCCACCGCCAGCCCACCCAGCAGGCGCTTCGGGCCCCGGACCCGGAGGAGCAGTGTGCCGTTGGACCGGGCCACGAGGACGAGATCGCGCGGTAGGTCGCTGAACTCCACCCGGGCGCTCACCATCCGCTCCACCCCCTGCTCCCCCATGACCAGCGCCCAGAGCAGCAGGGCCGCGAGGAGGGCGAAGAGCTTCAGCCCCAGGTTGTTCCACGGGCGGAAGGCCATGAGCCGTCACCGGGCCCCGGGGCCGGCCGGGGCGGCCTCGGGCGCGGCCTCGGCGCGTCCCGCGCCGGGGCGCACCGGCGCCCCCAGCAGGTCCACCAGTTGCTGCCGCAGCGCCCCGGGATCAGGCATGGGATGGATCTCGCCCCCTACGGCCACGGAGATGTCCCCCGTCTCCTCGGACACGACCACGGCCACCGCGTCCGTCTCCTCGGTGAGGCCGATGGCGGCGCGGTGGCGCGTCCCCAGCTCCCGGCTCAGGTAGGGGTTCATCGAGAGGGGCAGGAGGCACGAGGCCGCCGCCAGCCGGCCCTCGCTGAGGATGACGGCTCCGTCGTGCAGGGGGGCCCGGGGCTGGAAGAGGGACTCCAGCAGGCGGCGGGATACCACGCCCTCCACGGCCACGCCGGCCTCGATGGTGTCGGTGAGCCGGGTGGCCCGCTCCAGAACGATGATGGCCCCGACCCGCTGCCCGGCCATGGAGGCGGCCGCCCGCACCACCTCGTCGATCATGTGGGCCTCCTGGGACCGGGCGAAGGACCGCAGGAAGAACCCCCGGCGCCCGATGCTGGCCAGGGCCCGCCGGATCTCCGGCTGGAAGACGATGACGATGAGGACGAACCCGGCGGTGAGGAGGTACTGCAGGATCCAGTTCAGCGTCAGGAGACCCAGCCGGAGCGCCCCCCAGGACGCGGCGTAGAGGGCCAGGAGCCCGAGGCCCATGTGCAGGGCGCGCGTGCCCCGGAGCAGCACCAGGACCTGGTAGATGGCGAACGCCACGATGAGCACATCGATGGCGTCGATCCAGGGCAGCCCTGCCACCGTCTCCCACATGCCGATCCCCACAGGTTAAAGGACTGAGGCGCGAGGACTGAGTAGGTCTCAGCCAGCAGTGTTCGGGTCCTCGGGCATCAGTCCTCAGTCCTCAGTCCTCGTGCCTTGTGCCTCCTCAGGGGGCCCCGCGGGCGATGGCGGCCAGCACCCGTGCCACCCGCACCATGGGGCGGACCTCGTGCACGCGGATCAGCGCGGCCCCCTTCAGGAGGGCGGCCGCGCCGGCGGCCAGCGTCCCTTCCAGGCGGTCGTCCAGGGGGGCCTCCAGCACGGCCCCCAGGAACGCCTTGCGGGAGGCGCCGATCATGACCGGCCGCCCCAGCGCGCACAGCGCGTCCAGCCGCCGCAGCAGCTCCAGATTGTGCCGCGCCGTCTTGCCGAAACCGAGCCCCGGATCCACGGCGATGGCATCGGGCGCCACGCCGGCGGCCTCGGCCCGCGCCGCGGCCGCCGCCAGGGCGTCCCGCACCTCGGCCACCACGTCGCCGTAGGTGGGGGCCGCCTGCATGGTCTCGGGCGTGCCCCGCATGTGCATCAGGACCAGCCCGGCGCCCCCGCGGGCCGCCGCCTCGGCCAGGGCCGGGCCGTGGCACAGGGCGGTGACGTCGTTCAGCAGGTCCGCCCCGGCGTCCAGCACCGCCTCGGCGACGGCAGGCTTCCACGTGTCTACCGCCACGGGCACGGCCAGCTCCCGGACCAGCCGCCGGATCACCGGGAGGACCCGCGCCAGCTCCTCCGCCGCCGGCACGGGCCGGGCGCCCGGCCGCGTGGATTCGCCCCCCACCTCCACCACGGCCGCCCCCTCGGCGGCCAGGGCGTGCGCCCGGTCGCAGGCGGCGCCCGGGTCCAGGTACCGCCCGCCGTCGGAGAAGGAATCCGGCGTCACGTTGACCACACCCACCACCAGGGCCTGACCCCCCAGGGGGAGCGCGAAGCGGCGGCATCGGAAGACGGCCGGGCCCGCCCCGGGGCCCGACTCCCGGCCGGGGCTCGAAGACAGCGGAGCGCCTGCGATGGGCATGACGGTATCGACGGCAGGGAGCAACGCGACGGTGCGGGCCCGGGGAGGGCCGGCGGCGAGACCGGCGGGCAGCGCGCCCGGGCGAGCCGTGCCCGCCCCGGGCGGGCTAGGCGGGAGCCCCCACCGGCTCGGGGGATTCGGCCCTGGCCAGGATGGCATCGATCTCCGGGGCGTCCAGCACCTCTTTCTCCAGGAGCGCGGCGGCCAGGTCGTGAAGGCTCCTGAGCCGGCCCTTGACCAGGTCCTTGGCCCGCTCGTAGTTCTCCATCACCACACGCCGCACCTCGCGGTCGATCTCCACGGCCGTCTGCTCGCTGTAGTCCTGGTGCTGGGCGATCTCGCGCCCCAGGAAGATCATCTCCTCCCGCTTGCCGAACGTCAGGGGGCCCAGCCGGTCGCTCATCCCCCACTCGCAGACCATCTTCCGGGCCAGCTCCGTGCCCCGCTCGATGTCGTTGCCGGCGCCGGTGGTGATCTCGCCCATGACCAGCTCCTCGGCCACGCGCCCGCCCATGAGGATGGCGATCTCGTTGAGGAGGTACTCCCGGGGATAGTTGTGCTTGTCCTCCAGGGGCAGCTGCTGGGTCACCCCCAGGGCCCGCCCGCGGGGGATGATGGTGACCTTGTGGATGGGGTCCGTCCCGGGGATCATCTTGGCCACCATCGCGTGGCCGGCCTCGTGATAGGCCGTCACCCGGCGCTCCTTCTCGCTGATGACCATGCTCTTGCGCTCGACCCCCATGAGGACCTTGTCCTTGGAGAACTCGAAATCCACCATGTCCACGAGCTTCTTGTTCTTGCGCGCCGCCAGCAGGGCCGCCTCGTTCACCAGGTTGGCCAGGTCCGCCCCCGAGAAACCGGGCGTCCCGCGGGCCAGGGTGTCCACGTTCACGTCCGGCGAGAGGGGGATCTTCTTGGTGTGCACCTTCAGGATCCCCACGCGGCCGCGCACGTCGGGCCGGGCCACCACCACCTGGCGGTCGAACCGCCCGGGGCGCAGCAGGGCCGGGTCCAGCACGTCGGGCCGGTTGGTGGCCGCGATGAGGATGACCCCGTCGTTGGATTCGAAGCCATCCATCTCCACCAGGAGCTGGTTCAGGGTCTGTTCGCGCTCGTCGTGCCCGCCCCCCAGGCCCGCCCCGCGGTGCCGGCCCACCGCGTCGATCTCGTCCATGAAGATGATGCAGGGGGCGTTCTTCTTGCCCTGCTCGAACAGGTCGCGCACGCGGGAGGCGCCCACCCCCACGAACATCTCCACGAAGTCCGAGCCCGAGATGCTGAAGAAGGGGACGTTGGCCTCGCCGGCGATGGCGCGGGCCAGGAGCGTCTTGCCGGTGCCCGGCGGGCCCATGAGGAGGACCCCCTTGGGGATGCGCCCGCCCAGTTTCTGGAACTTCTGCGGGTCCTTGAGGAACTCGATGATCTCTTGCAGCTCCTCCTTGGCCTCGTCCACGCCGGCCACGTCGGCGAACGTCACCTTGGCCTGCTTGTCCGAGAGGAGGCGGGCCCGGCTCTTCCCGAAGGACAGCGCCTTGGCCCCCCCGCCCTGCATCTGGCGCATGAAGAAGATCCAGAGGCCGATGAAGACCAGCATGGGCAGCCAGGAGAAGAGGGCCTGCATGTACCAGGGATTGCCGTCCACCGGTCTGGCGATGATCCGGACCCCCTTCTTGCGGATGTCGGTCATCAGCTCGCGGTCGTCGGGCACGTAGGTGCGGAACTGGGTTCCGTCCGTCAGCTTGCCGCGGAACTCGTTGCCCTTGACCGTGACCTCGGCCACCTCGCTCCGCTCCACCCGCGCCCAGAAATCGCTGAAGACGAATTCCTTCTCGTTGGTGGGGCCCTGGCTGAAGATGTTGAAGATCAACAGCAGGATGAGACAGATCACCAACCAGAGGGCGATGTTCTTGAAGAATGGGTTCACCCGCACAACCTCCACCCCGTGAAACGAGGCCCCGGACAGGCGGAGACGAAGCCCGCCGGGGCCTGATATTAGTAGCACGAACCCCGGGAAAACTCAACCATGCCCGGCGACGCGACCGCCCGCTCTCCCCCGGCATGCGCGCGGCCGGCGGTTCCGCGTGGCGGGTCCGGGCGGGCCGTGAGATGCCCCAGGCCCGCCGCGGGGCGCGCGGTCACGGCGGGGAGTCGGCGAGGGGGTCCGGGCGGGCCGTGAGATGAATGACCCGCCGCGTGCCCGCCGTCACCTTGGCCCGGTCGTCGATGCGGTGTCCCACGACCCACAGGATGCGGTCTCCCGATACCACCAGCGGTACGCGGGCCCGCGCCGCCCGCGGCACCTTGGCGTCCACGAAGAAGTCCTGCAGCTTCTTGGTCCCCGGCAGGCCGAGGGGCCGGAAGCGGTCCCCGGAGCGCCATGCGCGCACCGCCAGGCCGTCGGACGCCGTGGCCGCATCGAGCCAGGCCTCTCCGGCGACCGCCGGCGGCGGCCCCACCGCCCCCCACTCCGCCGCACTGGCCAGGAACGTCGCGGCGAAGGGCGCGGCGCGCGTGGGGATCCCCAGGGGCAACGGCACCGCCCCCGCAGGCGGGACCGGGACCGGCGGGGCCAGGACGAGGTCTTCCCCCTCCCACCAGGCGGTGACACGGCGCAGGGACGCGCACCGTCCCGGCCGCGGGCCCGCCGCGGCCCACGCCTCCAGCGCCGCGGCGTGATGGAAGGCCAGGAGCGGGCGGCCGGGCAGGGCCTCGGCCGCGCCCCGCAGGACGCGCCGGCGCAACACCGGGTCCAGACGGGCGAGGCCGAACCCGCCGAGCGCCGCCTCCCCCGCGGCCCGCGGCCGGGCCAGCGCGCGCAACGCATCCCGCGCCAGGCCGTCCAGGAACTCCTCTTCGGCGCGCAGGAGGCCCGCCGCGCGCGCCAGGACCTCGCGGATGCGCGGGTTGTAGGTGGCCAGGAGCGGGATCAGGTCGCGGCGGATCCGGTTCCGGCGATAGGCATCGGACCGGTTGGAGGCATCCTCCACCCAGGGCACCCCGTGGGCGGTCGCGTGGGCCACGATCTGCTCGCGGGACGCCTCCAGGAGGGGCCGGATGATGCGGCCCCGCACCGGGGGGATCCCGGCCAGACCCCGGAGACCTGCCCCGCGCACCAGGTTCAGGAGGAGCGTCTCCGCCAGATCGTCGCGGGTATGGCCGACGGCGATCCGATCCGCCCCCTGGCGATCCGCCAGGCCCTCCAGGAAGGCGTAGCGCGCCGCGCGCGCGGCCCGCTGGAGCGAGCCGCCGCGCCGATCGAGCGGACCCGCGCGCGCCACGGTCAGTTCGATGCCGAGCCGTTCCGCCCAGGCGGCGGCGGCCGCCGCGTCACGCGCTCCCTCGGCACCGCGCAGGCCGTGGTCCAGATGGGCGGCGTGCAGGTGGAGCCGCAGGGGCGCGCGCAGGCCGGCCAGGACGTGGAGGAGGACCATGGAATCCACGCCGCCCGAGACCGCCACCACCACGCGCTCCCCGCCCGCGAGCATCCGATGCCGGGCGATGGCCTGCCGCACCACACTTTCGAGCACGCTGCTGTCCCCCAGACCTCAACTTCACTTCGGTCCAACCTTAGGCGGCCGGGGGGGGCGATGTCAACGCCCCCTTTGGGGAGCAAGCACGTTCGTTGACCCAGGAAAGACCCGAACCCTCAGTCCACCACGCTGTGCCCCAACCGATTGAAAATACAGGATTCATGAGCGGGAGCCCAGATAGAGAAAACAGGGGGTGCCCGTTTTCTGGCCAAGAGACCATGATTCTCCTTGTAAACACCGTTTTATATTTGGTATTTTCCGTTTTTAAGACTATGGATGGCGTCCTCGTCATAGACGATGAGCTCCTGATCCGCAAGATCTGCTCGGACATCCTGGCGGCCGAGGGCTATCGCGTCCTCACGGCCGGGGACGCCGAAAGCGGCCTGCGCCTGGCCAGCGCCGAGCCCGTGGCGGCCGTGGTGCTGGACCTGATGATGCCGCGGGTGGACGGCATCACGGCCATCCGGGAACTGGCGCGCGTGGTGCCCGACGCGCCGGTCATCGTCATCTCGGCGGTCCCCGGACGCCGTCACATCATCGAGGCCCTGAAGTCCGGGGCCTACGACTTTCTTCCCAAGCCCTTTCAGCCGCAGGATCTGGTCAGCGCCGTCCGCCGCGCGCTGGACCGGCATCGTCTCCTGGCCGAAAACCGCGCGCTCCTGTCGGAACTCAAGGCAAAGGTCGAGGAGCTTTCCCGCCTCAATGCCGCCCAGGCGGATTTCGCCCGGACCCTCGAAGCCGAGGTGGAGCGGAAGACGCGCGACCTCCAGCAGACCACCCAGCTCACCGAGAACATCGTGGCCAAGATGGGCAGCGGCCTGCTGGTCACCGACCTGGAGGGCTGCGTCACGCGCCTGAACCCCAGCGGCGCGGACACCTTCCGGATGGCGCCCCCGGCCCTGGAGGGCCGCCGCCTGATGGACGTCTTCCCCGAGGCCGGTGAACTGCTGCGGGTGGGTTCGGGCACCCGCGAGATCATCCTGCATCATCCCGACGGCTCGCGCATCCCCCTGGGGTTCAACAGCTCCTACCTGGTGGACCCCGAGGGCCGCCGCGCCGGCGTCATCGTGGTCTTCCGCGACCTCAGCGAGATCAAGACGCTGCAGGAGCAGATCCGCCAGAAGGACCGTCTGGCCACCATCGGCGAGGTGGCCGCCAAGATGGCCCACGAGATCCGCAACCCCCTGGCCGGGATCAGCTACGTGGCCCAGATCCTGAAGCGGGAGGTCCGGTTCGAGGCGTCCCACGAGGAGCTGATCCAGGCCATGTTCGCCGAGATCAACCGCCTCAACGGGATCATCGACGACCTGCTCCTCTACGGCCGCCCCGCCCGCTTCACCCTGGCCCCGCTGAACCTGCAGCAGATCTGCGAGGAGATCCTCAGCCTCAGCCAGGAGCAGCTGGAGACGCGGGAGCTGACCCTGGAGCGCGACTTCGACCCGCGCGTCCCGCCGGTCCCCGTGGACGGCAACCGGATGCGGCAGGTCATCCTCAATCTCCTCAAGAACGCCATGGAGGCCACCGGGCCCGGCGGCGCCATCACCCTCCGCACGCGCTTCGCGGTGGGGGCCGACGCCCCGGCGGACCGTCCCGACGCCGGGCCGGCTGCGCCCGCAAGCACGGGCGCGGGGTGGGCCGCGGCGGCCCCACCTGGCGGTACCCGATGGCCAATCGCGCCCGCGAATGCGGGCGCGGGATGGCCTACCGCGACCGCGCATGCGGGCGCGGGAT
>Ga0326597_10015110_pt1 | contig 10102 bp, 9 predicted proteins | sample RVTome_12_FD_203789 | JGI IMG/M metagenome (GOLD analysis project Ga0326597, IMG submission 203789) | Soil microbial communities from uranium-contaminated site in the Upper Colorado River Basin, Wyoming, United States - RVT100D185 | ecosystem: Environmental > Terrestrial > Soil > Contaminated >...
TGATTAATATTTGGTAACCGGCGGCGCGAGCGGCTTGGTAGGCAGAGATAGCCTCTTCGGTGTTGCCGGAATAAGAACTGATGATGATAAGCGGATTTTCAAAATAGATTTCGGGGAGGCCGTAGTCACGATGGACCAATAAAGGGACGGTGGTGAGGTTGAGAGCGTTGATGAGGTCGCCAGGGTGACCACTGCCGCCCATGCCGGCGAGAATAATGCCGTCGATGTCTGGGGAGTTTAATCGGACGTCTTGGTTGACTTCAAGAGAGTGAGTGATTTGTTCGGGTTGATTTAAGATGACATCGCGCATGGAATCCATAGTGTTTCTAACAAGGATACCTGACGGCGTAATTATTTCCAGACGCGCTTAGTGCGGACGTGCCAGTCGCTAATGTTGTTGAAGCGTTGGGCGGGAAGGGCGGCTTGGCTGACGTTGATGCCGCGGACTTTGCTATTGGTGGAAAAGAGATAGTAAGGTTGGTAGAGAATGATGGCGGGTTTTAAGTCAAATATTTTGCCTTGAAAATCGTGGTATTTAGCGGCGCGCTCATCTTCGCTACCAGCTTGGCGGGCTTCTTCGAGAAGTTTGTCGACTTCTTTGTCTTGAAAAAGGGAAAGATTGAGGCCGGGGGCTTTGGTTTGAGTAGAGTGCCAGAAAGGATAAGGGTCGGGATCGGCCGGTAGGATTTCACCAAACAGGAGTATTTCATAGTCGCGCGGGCCGACGACAGTTTGCTGGATGGTGCCAGCGCCGAGGTGTTCGATATTGGTTTCAACGCCAATGGCTTGCCATTGTTGCTGGATGATTTCGGCGGTGCGGACATATTCTGGCCAGTCGGTAGTGGTTATTTTGAGATGGAGGCGTTGGTTGTCTTTTTCTCTAATGCCGTCGCCGTCTACATCTTGCCAGCCGTCTTCCTCAAGATTTTGTTTGGCGGCGGCGGGATCATAGGTGCCAGCTAAATCATCGCGTTGGCCAAATAGGCCGTGAGGAATGGGGAGATGGAGAGGTTCGCCTTGGCCCTGGAGGGCTTCATCAACAATGGCTTGGCGGTCGATGGCTAGGGCTAAGCTGTTGCGCAGGCCAGTATTATTGAGGAGATCGTTTTTATTTTGATTAAAGAAAAGAGCGAAATATTGAGGGAGAAGGAGACGGTGGGTGCTGACACGGGCTCGGTTTTTGAGTTGATCAAAGATTTGCAGGGGGACAAAACCAAGGCCATCAGCTTGGCTGGCGTTAAGGGCTTGTTGGGCTTCGTCGTGGGTGCTGAAGAAATTAAAATTGATTTCATCGAGGTAGGGGGGTTGAGCGTAAAAACTATCATTGCGGCGGAGACGAATGGAGGTGATATCGCCAGAGCGACGGCGAGTGATAAGTTCGGTGAATTTGAAGGGGCCGGTGCCAATTGGTTTGAGGTTTTGTTCGCTCAAGGCGGCGGTGCGGGGAGCGATGTTTTCCCAAACGTGTTGGGGGATTATTTTTGTAGTGAGGCTGATAGGGAAGGGGGTGTAGGGTTCTTTGAGAGTAAAAGTGACGGTGGAATCATCGACTTTGTTGACAGTAACTCCTTGAAATTGGCTTAAGAGGGGGGAGTTGTAGTCAGGGGTTTGAATGCTGGCGATGGTGAAGATAACGTCATCGGCAGTGAAGGGTTGGCCGTCGTGCCAGGTGATGCCAGACTTTAATTTAATAGTGTATTGACGACGGTCTTGAGATACCTCATAGCTTTCAGCCAGATCTGGTTGCAGTTCTAGATTGCTGTCTAATTTAAAGAGGGAGGAATAAATGAGATGAATAATATCGGCGTCGATGTCGCTGCCGCTGGTGAGGATGGGGTTGAGCGAGCGAGGTTGGCCAACGGCGGCTTCGCGATAGATGCCGCCTTGTTGGGGAAGGAGGGTGGTCCAGCGCTGAACTAGTCCAACGACGCTGAACAGGGCAGAGATGATAAGGGCAGTTAGAAAAACCCCGAGTAGAATTTTTTCTGAGCGAGTGGTGTGAGTGATAATTCGCAAAACCCAGTTGGGAGTTATTCTGATGAGCTGTTGGCGCGAGAGGGTTTTCATAAATTGGTATCTTTTTCTCTAAGGACGGAAGTGAGGCCGTAGTCATAGGAAAGTTCAGGGGCATTGGGGCAGTTAGCGGTATTGCGGTCGCCGTTTTGATCTTGTTCAAGCACGGAAAATAGTTGGAAAGAAGCGGGGCTTCGTTTCCAGTAAAAATAGTCAGGTGTTTGGCCCGCAAGTGGGTCGGTCGGAAAAGGTTTATCGGGATTGGCGTATTTTTCGTTTTGCGCTCTCAAGGCGCTTTCAACTTGATCGTGAACAGCTTGGTTTTTAGGATCACTTAAAAGACCGCACCAGGTGGGTAGTTCGTAGGGTGGATAAGTGCCGTGAAGGTCTCGGGCCGAGTAGAGAGATTTTTCGATATCTTCGAGATGGTGTTTGCGGGTAGTATCGCGGTTTAAAGCGGCGGATCTATCTAGTAAAAACCAGCCGCCGATAATAAGCAGGAGGAAAGTGATAATCAGGGGTAGTCTTGTAGGGGGTTTAATCACTTAGCGAATGAAGAGGTGAGCAAAAGAGATGCCCATGAAGAGAATGGCGAGGACAATCGTGGCCTGAAAAATTCGCTTCTCACCCCCGCGTCGGATGTGGAAGCCTTCAGCGCCACCGCCAAAGGCAGCGGAAACGCCAGCGGAGCGGCTCTGCACTAGGATAGCGGTTACCAGCAGAATGGAAATAATTATTAAGATGATGTGGGACCAAAGCATAGTTTCAACGGTCTACTGTAGAGAGGAGTGAGGTTTTAGTCAATGTTGACCCCGTAAATTAAATATGGTCTTTAAGTGCTCTTGTTTTGGCGGGGCCGATGAGTTGGATTAGCTTAGATTCATTGGCAGTTCGGATATTTTTGAGGGAGCCAAAGTGGTTGAGAAGTTGTTTTTTGGTTTTGGGGCCAATGCCAGGTATTTCATCTAGAAAAGATTGTTTTTGTTGTTTACTTCTTAGGGAGCGGTGATAGGTGATGGTGAAGCGATGAGCTTCGTCGCGTAGCCTTTGGATAAGGTATAGAGCATCGGAGTCGTAGGGTAGGCGAATAGAAGTTGGTTGGCCGGGTATAAAAATCTCTTCTAGTTTTTTGGCGATGGATATGACAGGAGATTTAATCTTTTGTTGGTCGAGTGTTTTTTTGGCTGAAGAGAGTTGACCTTTGCCGCCGTCGATTATAATCAGATCGGGCAGAGGCCAGCCTGCCCCGCCGTCGGCGGGGTGAATATGGCGGCCGCTAAAGCGGCGGATTAGAACTTGCTTGAGGGCAGCGAAGTCGTTGGGGGTATTCTGGTTTTTGATTCTAAATTTTTTGTAGAGCTTGGGTTCGGGACGGCCGTCGATAAAGACAATCATGGAGCCGGTGGCCAGTTGGCCTTGAATGTTGGAGATGTCGTAAGTCTCAACGCGACGCGCCGGTTGGTTTAAGCCAATGATCTGGCTTAATTCTTGCAGGGCAGTTTGAACGCGCTGGGACGAGAAAAATTTGTTTTGTTCTTGGGAGAGGAGAAGCTCGGCGTTTTTGAGACCGAGTTTGACGAGGTCTTTTTTGAGACCGCGCTGGGGCTGGATGAATTTGACCCCTTCCCCCGCATGTATTTTATGCTGCAGGTACCTTGCGATTAGTTTGTCATCTTCTAGTTTTAAAGGGAGGGCGATGATGGGCGGGATGTCTTGGGCGATAGCGTAATATTGCAAAATGAATTGGCGGAGAGAGTCTTGAGGCGAAGTGGTGGCACGATGATTGAGTATAAAAGTATTTTTGTTGAGCAGTTTGCCCTGGCGCAGGCTAAAGACATTAGCGGCGCTTAGGGTGGGGCCGGGAGCGAGGCTGATGATGTCCAGGGATTCTTGGCTGGGCAGGTAAACTTTTTGTTGGCTGCCGATTTTTTCGATAGCGCGGATTTGGTCGCGAAAAACGGCGGCGCGTTCGTAGTGTTTGTCTAAAGAGGCTTGTCGCATGCCGGCGTGTAGGGTTTTTACGATGTCGTCGCGGTCGCCTTTTAAGAAACGGATGATGTTGAGGATGTTTTGTCGGTACACCCCAGGGGGAGAAAGTTTTTTGGTAAACAGTGGATGCGGGAAGATAGTATCGTTTTTATTTTGCTTTTCTCCTCGATGAGGAAATAGTCTTTGTAGAAGCCTTAATGTCCGGCGGATGGATTGGGCGGAGGAGTAGGGGCCGAAATAGCGACTACCGTCTTTTTTAAGTCTTCTGGTTAAAAAAACTCGGGGAAATTTTTCGCTAGTGATTTTGATGAATAAATAAAACTTATCGTCTCTTAAAATAACGTTATAGGGCGGCTGATGTTTTTGTATGAGATTGGCTTCGAGAATTAAAGCCTCTTGTTCAGTGTCGGTGGTAATGGTTTCTAGGTCAGTGATTTTTTTGACCAGGCGGCGTTTGCTGGAATCCAAATAGGCGTTGTCTTGAAAGTAGCTGCGCACGCGGTGTTTTAAAACTTTGGCTTTGCCGACATACAAAATTTTTCCCTTAGTGTCCTTAAATAAATAGACGCCGGGGGTATCTGGAAGGTTTTTTAATTGAAGAGAGAGGTCTGTGTTCACTTGACAAATATGTCACAAGATGATATTGTTATCAAGCGTTTAAGATTTTTGTTTTGTTCACTACAAAGGGGATTTTAATGTCGGCTTTCGATGATTTTTATCAAGAGGTTTGTAAGTTTATTGAATCTTTCGAAAAGCGTGATTCTTCTCGGTTGGTAATTTTTTCTGCTTGGGTTAAGGACAAAATACGCAATCTGGATGATGGATTTGATCAAGAAAATAGGGCGCTTCATGATGCGACTCAAGGGTTGGTGGCCGCCTTTACGATGGTTGGTCTAATTACTAAATTTGCGTGTGCCTTAAAGATTGACAGTGAAGGATCGGAACTTGTCTATCAGTTGAGCCTAGATCTTCTTAGGGCGAATCTTGGTACAATGAGGAGAGTGTTGGGTAAATAAATTGGCCAAAATTTCTTCCCCCGCGGTGGGTGTAGCTGTAGCAATGATTGCTAAGCGCATCTACTGGCGGGGATTTTTATTTGTAGCCAGCCTGGCGATGTTGAATGTGGGTGATGAGGATTTCTTGCGGTTGGCGAAATGTGAATTTGACCCTATAGACGCCGACACGTAAACGAAAATCAAGCCGGTTTTTGCCGGCAAGTTTTATGACGTGGGGATGTTGAAGTGGATGAGTTAGTTTTTCCAGCTTGGCTAGCTGGGTAATTACGCGCTGGCGGTATTTGCCGGGGATTTTATTTAGTTCTTTGGTGGTTTTCGGATGGAATTTTAGCTTAAGCGTTTTTGGCGTCATCTAGAGTTTGCCAGGAGTTGTTCTTATCAGCTTCGGCGATGCGCTTGTCGGTTTCTTGCTTAGATTCTTTGCTGGATAGTTCAATGAAATCTATGACATCCCGCAGTAGTTTTTTGGACAAAGCTTTAGCGGGCGCGACGATGCCGCGCAGGGTTTTATTATCGATAATAGTTAATTCTTCTGGTTTGGGCATGGTTATAGCGTAGGGTTTTTGTGTTCACTTGACAAGTGTTCTTTAGAGTAGTATTGGTTGGTAAGAGTTAGTTGTAATTTCTTCCCCTGTGAGTGGGTGTTGTTTGTTTGAGTTGGCAACACTGACCGCGGGGATTTTTTATTATCACCCCATCCAGCTTCCCCTCACTTGAGGGGAAGAGCTATATGTTATATACTCTCCGTCATTGTGTTATGGCGAATGAGATAGTTATTAAAGGAGCGCGGGTGCATAATTTGCAGAATGTTAGTTTAAAGATACCTAGAGATAAGCTGGTAGTTTTGACTGGTTTGTCGGGGTCGGGGAAGTCGTCGCTGGCGTTTGATACTTTATACGCCGAAGGACAAAGGAGATACGTAGAGAGTTTGTCGGCGTACGCGCGGCAGTTTTTGGAGATGATGGATAAGCCGGACGCGGATCAGATTGACGGGTTGTCGCCGGCAATATCGATAGATCAGAAGTCGACGACAAGGAATCCGAGATCGACGGTGGGGACGGTGACGGAGATTTATGATTATTTGCGATTGTTGTTCGCGCGGACGGGAGTGGTGCATTGTCCAAAGTGTGGCGAGCGGATTGAGCGGCAGAGCATAAAGCAGATGGCGGAACAGGTGTTGGCTTTTAAAAAGAACTCGCAGTTGTTGATATTGGCGCCACTGGTGCGAGACAGGAAAGGAGAGCATAGGGGTTTGATACAAGAGGCAAGGACGGCGGGGTACGCGCGGGTGCGGGTGGATGGGACAGTGTATGAAGTGGAAGAAGCGCTGCGGCTAAATTTGGATAGATACAAGCGACATTCGATTGAGATAGTAGTGGATAGGTATTTCTTGGAGGAAAAGCCAGATAAGCCGCGATTGACGGATTCGTTGGAGACGGCGGCCAGGCACGGAGATGGGACAGTGGTGGTGGTTGATGTGGAGTCGGGAACTGAAAAAATGTTTTCCCAAGATTTTTCGTGCGTGAAGTGCGGGGTGAGCTTGCCTAAGTTGGAGCCGCGGGATTTTTCTTTTAACTCGCCGCACGGAGCTTGTCAGAAGTGCACGGGGTTAGGCACAACGCAGGACATAGCGGCGGATTTGTTGGTGCCGAATCCGGAATTAAGTTTGGCGGAAGGGGCGATTAAGCCGTGGGCCAAGTCAGGCCGGGCGGGATGGTATGACAGATTGCTCAAGGTGTTAGCTGAAGCGAAAGGTTTTTCAGTGGATCAGCCGTTTAAGAAATTGCCAAAGGCGACAGTGCAGATGATTTTGTACGCGAAAAATGAGCCGATTATTGTGGAGACTAGGCGGGGAGGTTGGAACACGGCTTATGAAGGGGTGGTGCCACAACTGTTGCGTCGATATCAGGAAACAGATTCGGATAACGCGCGGGCGGATATTGAGCAGTACATGGTGGAGAAGCCGTGTCCGGTGTGTGAGGGGCGGCGGTTGCAACCGGGGCCGTTGGCGGTGCGGGTGGTGGAGAAGAATATTCACGAGATTGTTAGTTTGTCGGTTGATAGCGCTTTAAGTTTTTTCAAGAACTTGCAAGGCAAAGGTTCGGTGGACTTAACGACAACGCAAAAGACAATCGCGAAGCAAATCTTGAAGGAGATAGTGGCGCGGCTGACTTTTTTGAGCGATGTAGGTTTGGATTATTTAACTTTAGACAGGCGAGCGGGGACGTTGGCGGGCGGGGAGGCGCAGCGGATTCGCTTGGCGACACAGGTGGGGTCGGGTTTGGTGGGCGTGTTATATATTTTGGATGAGCCGTCGATTGGGTTGCACCAAAGAGATAATCAGAAATTGATAAAGACGCTGGTGCATTTGCGGGACTTAGGTAACACGGTGGTAGTGGTGGAGCATGACGAGGATACAATTAAGGCGGCGGATCACGTGATTGACGTGGGGCCAGGAGCGGGTATACACGGAGGGAAGATCGTGTTTCAAGGGAGTCCGGCGGCGTTAAAGAAGAGTTCAACGCTGACGGGTAAATATTTATCGGGCAGGGCGCAGATTATGGTGCCGGATGAGTACCGGCGGGGTAATGGTAAAAAACTGACAGTGGCACGGGCCAGTGAACATAATTTGAAAGACGTGACGGTGGATATTCCGCTGGGAGTATTTACGTGCGTGACGGGGGTGAGCGGTTCGGGGAAATCGACGTTGATAAACGATATTTTATCTAAGGCGCTGGCGCGGCATTTTCACCGGGCCAAAATGGTTCCAGGAGCGCATAAAGAAATTAAGGGGTTAAGATATTTGGATAAAGTGATCACAATTGACCAGTCGCCGATTGGGCGGACGCCGAGGAGTAATCCGGCGACATACACGGGATTGTTTACGCCAATTCGGGAGCTGTTCGCGGGCGTGGAAGAAGCGAAGGTTCGCGGGTATAAGGCGGGTCGCTTTTCGTTTAACGTGAAAGGTGGGCGGTGTGAGACGTGCCAGGGTGATGGGGTTTTGAAGATAGAGATGCATTTTTTGCCAGATGTGTACGTGGAGTGTGAAGAGTGTCATGGAAAGCGATACAATAGTGAAGCTTTAGAGATTGAATGGAAAGGGAAAACTATTTCCGATGTTTTGAATATGACGGTGGAACAGGCGCTGACTTTCTTTCAGGCGATCCCGGGGATCAAGGCAAAATTGCAGACTTTGGATGATGTGGGGTTGGGGTATATTCAACTAGGGCAGCCGGCGACGACGTTGTCGGGGGGAGAGGCGCAGCGGATTAAATTGGCGACGGAGCTTTCCCGGCGGGCGACGGGTAAGACTTTGTATATTTTAGATGAACCGACGACGGGGTTGCACTTTGATGACGTGCGGCGGTTGCTGTTGGTTTTGCAGAAGTTGGTAGATAAGGGAAATTCTATTTTAGTGATTGAGCATAATTTAGATGTGATTAAATCGGCCGATCATATTATTGATATGGGTCCGGATGGTGGAGAGGGCGGGGGACAGGTCGTAGCGACAGGCACGCCGCGAGAGGTGGCTAAAGTGAAGGGAAGTTATACCGGTCAGTTTTTGAAGAAGGTGTTGAAATAGTTTCAGTTTGCTTTATAGTGATTATTAAGTTCTCCGCCCGAGGTTAATAAGCCTCAGTCAGGCGGGGAATTTTTTGTTGGGTGCAAAGACTGACATGAATTCTTTGCGGTTGGTTCTAGTGTTATGTTTTATTTGGACGAAAAATAGAGTGTTGTTTCGGGTGATTCCGGCGAAGCGGAATAGTATCTCGTACTTTCTGTCCACATTTTGTTTAATGGTTGGCTCTTGTCGGGATTTTCGGATAACTTCGATAGCACAGGGTAATAGTTTTAGTCGACGAATTTGTTCTGATATTGGTTTTTGGGTTAGGTGGGTCCAGAAATGAGTGAAGAAGATCTTGTCTTTTTTGAACCAAGCGGATCGGATATAGGGGCGACGCTTGGTGTGTTTGGCGATGTTGCGGAGAATTGTTCTGGCCTGGGGCGCAACATTGGCGTGGCGAGTTCCAGGCAATGGTGCTGTGCGAGCTTTATAGGGTTTTGGTTGTTCTGGGTGATACTTTTTCTTTCTGGCTTTCTCTTTGCGCTTGGGCATTCAGGAAGTTTATCATTGTAATCCATTGAGCAATTTTTTAGGAGGGTGTTGAAGTGACGACTAGCTACTCGAAGATAAACACAAAATAATAGATAAAGATTACGCCTTGGGTAATTAGGGTGAGGCTGGCAGTTGCGATTAGCCAGAAGAGCATAATTTCTACTAGCTTTCGATTAAGTTTTTTAGCAAGAAAGTTGCCAAGGAGGCCGATTAGGATTAATCCGATTGCTATGGTAGCACCAAGCGTTGATAACCTCACCCTGGCCCTCTCCTTGTGAAGGAGAGGGGACAAGAGGTGTGGTAATATAAAGGTATGTATAAAAAATGGCTGGTGTGGGTTGGTTTGGGGTTGGTGATTATATTGGCTATTGGTTTTCGGTTTTATGACATACAAAACTATCCGGGCGGGTTGTTTCCGGATCAGGCCGCCAACGGAGAGGATGCTTTGCTGATTCTGGATGGGGACTGGCGGCCGTTCTACGAGCGGGGGAATGGACGGGAGGCTTTGTTCTTTTATCTCCAAGCTTTGATGATCTGGCTGTTTGGTATTGGCGTATGGCCCATGTTTGCAGCTTCCGCGGTGGTGGGTGTTTTGACAGTTGTGGCGGTATATTTCGCGACCCGGCCGTGGTTTGGAAAACTGGCAGGTTTGTTGGCAGCGGGATTTTTGGCGACGAGCCATTGGCACGTGACGCTTTCCCGCACTGGTTTTCGAGCGATTATGATTCCACTGTTTGTGGCGGCGTTTACAGCGTGTGTGGGGTACGCGGTGTTGAATAGGGAGAACAAATATAAGTCTTATTTGTTCGCGGCGTTGGCCGGCGCGTTTTTCGCGGGGGGTTTTTATACTTACATTGCTTATCGAGTGATGGTGGGGGTGGTATTGGGGATAGCAATTATTTGGCTGATGGCTAGTTTGCACCCTAAGATTGGCTGGCCGCAGCTGGCGCGCTATTGGCGGCAG
>Ga0326597_10015111_pt1 | contig 10102 bp, 9 predicted proteins | sample RVTome_12_FD_203789 | JGI IMG/M metagenome (GOLD analysis project Ga0326597, IMG submission 203789) | Soil microbial communities from uranium-contaminated site in the Upper Colorado River Basin, Wyoming, United States - RVT100D185 | ecosystem: Environmental > Terrestrial > Soil > Contaminated >...
GCCCTGGGCCCATGCGACGGCCAGCACGGCCGCCCCACCGGAACCTGGCCAGGCCTAAGGCCGCAGACGCGTCAACGCGTCACGGACGAGTCCGGGCAGCAGGGAGCGGCGGAACGTCACCAGCGCCGGGTGCGCCCCCAGCGCCTTGACGGCCGGCACGCCGCGGCAGGCGAGCAGGTAATCCGCGCGACCGGCAGCGGCGAGCTGCTCGAGCCGGGCCATCACCTGCGCCGCATCCGGCCAGGCCAGGTGCTCCAGGTACACGGGGTCGGCACCCTCGCGGTGGAACTCGAAGTCCGGCACCAGACAGCGGTTGCCCGACAGCATCAGCAGCGCCTCCGCCGGCGCTGCACGCCAGGGGGAAGTGTGCGCGTTGAAGGTCTCCACGAAGCGCAGCACCTCGTCGGGAATCCACTGGCCCTGGTCCGGGTAGTGGCTGCGCAGCCAGGGCTGCGGCTCCACGCGCAACCGCGCGCGCTGGCGCGCCTTGCCCAGCCGCAGCTCGGCGTCCAGGCGCCAGGGCGGCTCCCACAGCAGCAGCGCGGGGAAGAACTGCGCCAGCTCCAGGCCGTAGCGCGTCGCGGATTCCAGCACGCTCAGCGGGCCATCCACCACCAGCATCAGCTCCGCGCCCGGCTCCTGACGGAACAGCAGGCGATAGAACTTGAGCCAGCGCATGAGCTGGCGCAGGCGGCGCGGGGCGGGCCAGGGCGCCGAAAGCGTCACGCGCTCGGCGCGCAGCAGCAGGCCCTGCACCTGAGCCACGTTGTAGCGATAGGGCAGCTCCTCGGCGCGGAGGGGCTCGAGGGCCAGCAGGCGCTGGTTCTCCTCCAGGTCCGCGAACAGCGCCGCATCCGCCGCCGCGGCATCCAGTCCCAGCGCACCCGCCGCACGGGCCAGCACGGCCGCACGCCAGCCTGCTTCACCCGGCGCGCTCCCGGGTGCGCTGTCCGGTCGGCCGCGAATCTCGTCACGGCCAGGTTCCGCACCACGCCAGGCGGCCGCGCCCGCATCGAACACGGCGCGGCGCAGGGCGACGGGGTCGACCGACGCGGCCACCTCGAACGTGCAGCGTTCCAGCAGCAGGTGCGTCAGGCCCGCCGCGGCCTTGGGCGGCAGCGCGGGAAACTCCGCGGCGCGCAGGGCATCGTCCAGCGCCGCGCGGGGCTGGCCGACCTGCCCCTGCACCAGCGCCAGCAGGGCCGTGGCCGCCTCGCGCGCGGCGGGCGCGGCGGGGTCCAGCAGGCGCGGCGTGACGGCGCCGCTGCGCCGGCGGTAGTCGAGCAGGTCAGCGGTAAGCATCGTGCTGGCGGCGGCGTTGGCTGACGTAGGTTTCGCCGGTCGTGCGCGAGAGCACCTCGTAGAGCACGGCCTCCTTGCCCGGCGCCTTGCGCAGGATGCGCCCCAGGCGCTGCACGTGCTCGCGCACGCTCGCCGTTCCGGAGAGGATCACGGCGATGTTGGCCGCGGGGACGTCGACCCCCTCGTTGAGCACGCGCGAGGTGACCAGGTACGGCCAGATGCCGTTGCGGAAGTTCTCCAGGATGGCGCGACGCTCCGCCGTGCGCGTCTGGTGCGTGATGATGGGCAGCAGGAAGCGCCGCGAGACCTCGTAGGCCGTGCGATTGTCGTTGGTGAAGATCAGCACGCGCTCCCCGCGGTGCCGCCGCAGCATCCGCGCCAGCACGGCGAACTTGCTCTCCGGAGCGTGGGCGATCTGGCGCTGGCGCCGGTAGGCCTCCAGCGCCGCGCGGCCCTCCGGGCTGCCCGAGGCCACGAACACGAAGCGCTGCCAGGCCCGCGCGGAAGTGGGCGTGAGCCCGCGCTCGCGGGCAAAGGCGCGGTACTGCTCCCGCGCGGCATCGTAGGCCTCGCGCTCGGCCGGGTTCAGCTCCGCCTCGATCGTTTCCACGCGGTAGTCGGCCAGGTAGTCCCCGCTCAGCTCGGTGATGGAGCGGCGGTACACCAGCGGCCCGATGAGCTGCTCCAGCGCCTGGTGGCCCCCGTCCGGCCGTTCCACCGTGGCGCTCAGGCCCAGCCGGTACGGCGCCAGCAGCACCTCGCCGATACGGGTGTAGCCCTCCCCAGCCAGATGATGGCACTCGTCGAACACGGCCAGGCAGAAGCGGTCGCCGAACTGCTCGCCACGCCGGTAGGCCGAGGCATAGGTGCACACGGTAACCGGTTGCAGGTCGTTCACGCCCCCGCCGATGGCCCCGGCGGGCAGACCCAGCCCCTGCTCGATCGCTCCGCACCACTGCGCCAGCAGATCCAGCGTGGGCACCAGCACCAGGGCCGCGCGGCCCACCTCCGCGATGGCGCGCAGGGCGAGCTGTGTCTTGCCGCTGCCGGTGGGCAACTCCACGACACCGCGCTTGGCCCTGCCCCATGCCTCCAGCGCCTCGCGCTGATGCGGGTAGGCCTCGGGCAGGCGCGGCTCGCTCGCGGGCAGGTCGGGGTAGGCACGGGCATCGTCGCGAAAGTCCAGCGGCTGACGCGTCAGCCAGTGCACCAGCGCACGGTAGTGCAGGGCCAGGCAGCGCCATGCGCGCACCCGCTCATCCCACACCAGCCAGGCGGGTCGGTCGCACCGGTCCGGCAGGCCTCCCGAGAGCAGCAGGCTGCCTCGGTCGTAGCCAAGCCGCAGCGCCACCGAATCGTGTCGATTCAATCCAAATCCCCAACAAATTCAGATTCGTGTGAAGGGTTGGTTTGATCTTTCACGGAACTATCGGTATACGTATGTGCGAGGCGGTTTGTGCTTGTGTCGTCATTTGCTTTTGTTCCGTTGAACCTTGTCCCCAGGAGCGGATCCCATGGGAGAGCACAAACAAGAGCACACCCATCGGCATCAGCCGCCCCACGAGGCGGTGCTGCTGAGCAAGATCATCACCGAGAAGAAGCAGATCCGGATCACCTTCCTCGATGGCGATATCCTGATCGACGGGCTGCGCTGGCACACGCCCTATCACCTGGGCATGAAGGACGGCAAGGTCATCAACAAGTCCGCCATCAAGTTCTGGGAAGTCATCGACTGATCGCCTCCGCTCCGCTCCGGATGCCGATCGTGCGAGATTTCTCCCTTCGTTGCACAAAGGCCAGCGCATTGCATTACGGATCGGCAGGACGGACGGCAGCGTCCCGGCACAGTCCCACCTGAACCCCACCGGCATTCGACCGCTCCATGGCATCGCGGCAACCCTCACCCAGGAAAGGTGCCCGCCCGACGAGGCCGGTGCGGGTGAGTGGCTCGCGGCCCGCCGCGCAAGGCTCGCTGTTCAGGAACTGGGTCGTGCCTCTGGCACTGGTGGGCGGGCTCTCGCTGGTGTCGTTTCTCGCCTTCCGCTACACCGACCTGCTGCACCGCGCCCAGCCGTTCTCGTATTGGGACGTCGTCTTCCTGACCGATCCGCAGAGCGCCGCGGACACGATCGTCAACGTCTCCCAGGTGCTGATCGCCCTGTTGGGGGTGGTGATGACGGTGGTGGCGATCGTCGTGCAACTGGCCGCGCAGCGCTACACGCCCAAGCTGGTGGATCTGTTCATCGAAGACCGCGTCAACATCGCCTACACCGTGCTGCTGGTGGTGACGAACCTGTACTGCGGCGTGATGATGTTCGCGCTGCACGAGGGCTTCCTGCCCTTCTGGACCACGCTGGTGCTGCTGGTGCTGACGGTGGTCGTGTTCGTGCTGCTGATCCCGTACTTCAGCTACGTGTTTCGCTTCCTGACACCCGGCAACATCATCCGCATCATCCGCCGCAACACCAACTCGGCGATGCAGAAGGTGCTGGACAAGGAGCTGAAGAAGGACGACGTGCGGCGACTGCAGTCCGACGTGGCCAACTCCATGGAGCAGATCAGCGACATCTCGCTGAGCGCGGTCTCGCAGATGGACCGCAACGTGGCGCTGCTGGCCGTGCGCTCGTTGAAAGACGTGATGGTGGACCACCTGCTGATCAAGCGCAAGATGCCGCGGCGCTGGTTCGTGCCGGTGAAGGAGCACTTCCCCGCCATCTCCTCGGACTTCATCCAGGAGCTGTACCGGGGCAAGAACTGGGTGGAGATGAAGGGCTTCCTGGACATGGAATTGATCTTCAAGATGGCCATCCAGGACATGCCGGACGCCGTGAGCGCCATCGCCAACAGCACCAAGATCGTGGGTCTCTATTCCATCAAGCTCAAGGACCAGCAGGTGCTGCAGGACGTGGTGCAGTTCTTCAACACGTTTCTGCGGCACGCGGTGAATGCGCGCAGCCCCAAAGCCATCTACAACCTGTTCTATCAATATCGGATGATGGCCGAGGAAGTGCTGGGGGTGGACCGCGCGCTGGCCGAGCGCATTGCGTTCTACTTCAAGTACTACGGGCAGACGGCGCAGTCGTACAACATCCCGCTGATCCTGATCACGGCCAGCTTCGACCTGGCGCAGTTGCTCAAGCGCGCTTACGAGATGCAGGTGCCCAATATCCAGGCGCTGATGGACATCTTCCTGGAAGTGGACGACAACCCCGCCACGCAGGCCAACGAGTTCGACCTGCGCAGCGTGCGCAAAGCCCAGCTCAACTTCGCCAGCTACCTGCTCTCCATGGGCGACGACCAGCTCGTGCTGCGCATCGTGGAGGACATGAAGGTGGAACCCCAGAGCCGCATGGAGGCCATCCGCAACGAGATGATGGCCGTGCGCGACCGCAAGTTCTGGGAGGTCACCGACCGCGGCGTGGACTTCTTCTTCATGGACGAAGACCAGAAGCACTACCTCAACGAATTCTTTACGCGCTACCTCGAGCCCATCTACGCGCAGAAGGAACCCCGGCTGAAGGTGCAGGGCGGCTGACCGGCCGGCAATCGATCGGTCCCGCTTCGCTCCTGCGCTCGCCCCCTGCCCGCTCCTGCGCCTAGCCCTGTGCAGCGCCCGCTGGGTTGCGGGCGCTTGCCAAGGCCCCGGCCCTCATGATTGTCTGGTCGCATCCGTGCGTCGGGACGTCCGACGGCGCGGGCCAACGCGGGCCTCCGCGCGGCCGGGGCGCGGCGGGCAGCGAGACCGCCACCCTGCCAGCACCCACCCGAGAGCAGACGTGCCCGTCGACAGTGCCGAGTTCAAGTCCGCCCTGAGCCACTGGGGCAGCGGCGTAACCGTGATCACTGCGCGCGACGAGGCGGGCGCACCCGTGGGCCTGACGGCCAGCTCGTTCTCTTCGCTTTCGCTGGATCCGCCGCTGGTGTTGTTCTGCCTGGGGCTCGATTCCACGAACGTGATTGCGTTCCAGGCGGCGCGGGAGTTTGCGGTGCACATCCTGGCGGCCGATCAACAGGCACTCTCCAACCGATTCGCCAGTCGCGGCGGCGACAAGTTCGCGGGACAGGAGCACGCAGCGGGCCGGCTGGGAACGCCCGTGCTGCCGGGCTGCCTGGCCGTGCTGGAGTGCCGCATGCACCAGCAGGTGCCGGTCGGCGATCACATCATCGTCGTGGGGTCGGTGGAGCACGTCACCGTGCGGGACGGCGATCCGCTGATCTACTTCCGGGGGGGCTACCGGCAGGTGGCCGGCGGGGGACAGGGCTAGCGCGCGGCTAGTTTTCCAGCCGCAGCAACGTCAATTTGTTCAGCACCAGACTGGGGATGAGCCGGTTGGGCTCCGCCGGCAGCAGGATCTCCTCGCCGTTGAGATACACCGCCACGCCGTTGGAGCGACCGATGGTGAGCCGGATTTCCTGGTTCGCATCCCAGGACACCGTCTCCGCGGGCTGCAGCAGCACGTCGATCGGCGGCGCGCGATCGATGGACATGCGCACCCAGGTGCGCTCCAGGCCGCGGATGGTCAGCTCCAGCTTCTGCCGCCCCTCCAGCGGGCCGGCCGTCCGCGCGGTTGCCGCCGGGCCCGTGCCGGAGGGCCGCGTGCCGCTCTGCCGCGGCGCGGCGCGGCCCACGGGTGCGGCTCCCGGGGCGGCCTCGGCCGGAGCGCCCGGCCGGGCCGGGGTCGGTGCGGCGGGCATACCGAATGTGGGCGCGGCCGGGGCGACTGTGGCGTCAGGCGACCCGGTGCCGCCGGGCACGGCCGGCGCGGCCGCCGGCGGCGCCTCACGCACCAGAGGCTGCGGCGGCGTGTTGCCGCGGAACAGCACGTAGCCCACCCACAGGATCAGCACGGCCAGTACGGCGAAGAGTGCCATCTTCACGTAGGAGACTCGCGGCGCCTCGGTGTCCAGCACTTGTGGATTGCTGGGCTGGAGCTGTGCCGCCTGTTCCCGCGCCGTGGTGGGGCCCAGCTGCTGCAGCGCGGCGTCCAGGTCCGCATCCTGGATCTCCAGCACGGAGATGTAGTTGCGGATGAAGCCCTTCACGAAGGCGATGCCGGGCAAACCGCTCAGGTCGCCCGCCTCGATCTTCTCCAGGAAGCTCAGGTTGATGCGGGTGTGGGAGGACAGCTCGCGCAGGGTATAGCCGCGCGATTCCCGGGCGGATTTGAGCCGGGCGCCGATTTGAATGAACAGCTCTTGGGTCTGCTGCGAATGCTCTGCCATGGCGCAAGGGCTCAGGGCGAAGGGGTCAGGTAGCGCCCAATGATCGGCTCCAGCTCTGCCTTGGTCTGCTCGGGCATCCGCTGGGGCGGGGTCAGCAGGGCGAACTTGAGGGAGTCGTGACAACCGCAGGACCGCGCGGGATCCAACCGTTCCACCACGCCTGCCAACAGGCGCTTGGAAGTGGCGATGTTCTGTTCCATCACCTTGAGCACCGAATCCACGCTGACTTCCGCCTCGGTCTCGTGCCAGCAATCGTAATCGGTGGCCAGCGCAATGGTGGCGAAACACAGCTCGGCCTCGCGGGCCAGCTTGGCCTCCTGCAGGTTGGTCATACCGATCACGGCCCCGTTCCAGCCGCGGTACAGGTTGGATTCGGCGCGGGTGGAAAAGGCCGGGCCTTCCATGCACACGTAGGTGCCGCCCCGGTGATGGGCTACGTTGAGCCGCTGTGCCGTGGCTTCCAGATCGTCCAGCAGATTGGGACACACCGGGTCGCCGAACTGCACGTGGGCGATGATGCCCCGGCCGAAGAAGGTGGTCTCCCGCAGGAAGGTGCGGTCGATGAACTGGTCCGGGAAGACGATGTGGCCCGGGGCAATCTCCTCCTTCAGGCTCCCGACCGCCGAGACGGACAACAGATGCGTCACGCCCAGCTTCTTCATCCCCCACACGTTGGCACGGAACGGGATCTCGCTGGGCAGGAAGCGGTGCCCCTTGCCGTGACGCGGCAGGAACACCACCTCGCGTCCGTGCAGCACGCCGGAAACGTAGGCGTCCGATGGCGCGCCGAACGGCGTCTTCAGCGCGTGCTCCTCAAGGCGCGTCAGCCCCTCCATCTGGTAGAGGCCGCTGCCGCCGATGATACCGATTTTCATGGGCGCGTCATGCCGCGTCTGCGATCCTGGCCGGCACGCTTCGGCCAGGCTCTGGCTGCCGACCCTGAGGAGTGCGTGGGAGTGGCAATTGGTGGCGAGACACAGAGTCGAACTGTGGACACGGGGATTTTCAGTCCCCTGCTCTACCAGCTGAGCTATCTCGCCAGGTAATCGTTGCAGAACAATTGGTGCTTATAAACGCTTTGCCCACGGCTTGTCAAGGCGCGACGGGCCTGTGGAAGCGGGTTGCGCGCCCCGTCGCCGCACCCCGTCGTGCGGCTGTACGGCGCCACATCGCGTTTGCCGCGCAGCCGGGCGCGCCGCTTTCTTGTGTTCCCAGTCTGGCTCTGATACGAGAGGAAAGGCAAGGGGGGCAAATTCCAAGGTGCTGAAACGAGTGGTTTTTGGGGACATTTTTAACCAAATCTGCTCGATCGATGCAGGATCGTCGCACGTGGTTTTTGCGACCGAATCCGCGCAGACGATCCTGCGCGAACCCTGTCTGATCTCCCTCGCTCCCCGCAAGACCCCGCCCGGCAAGAAGCCACCGCCCGCGGCCGCGCAGTTCCGCCTGCAGGCGGTGGGCAGCGATGTGGCGCTGCCGCTGGGCGGTGAGGAGAACGGGGTGCGCCTGGTGCATCCCATCGACCGCGGGCGCATCGCGGACGTGGAGGCGCTGGAGCTGGTGCTGCGCAAGGTCGTGGCACGGGCGGAGCTCAATCCGCTGCGCAAGGCACTGTTCGGGCTGCGCATGACGTGGCTGACCGCGCTGCATCTGGAGGAGCGCGAGCGCACGCGCTACCAGGACCTGCTCAAGGACTTCGGCTTCAATCGTATCCACCCGCTCGATGGGCCCGTGGCCGCGGCGCGCGGGGCCGGGTTGGATACGGAGCAGTCACGCGGGCAGATGCTGGTGGACATCGGCGGGGGCCAGACCACCGCGGTGGTTTTCACGCTGGGCAGTATCGCCGCATGGCACTGGAGCCCCACCGGCGGGCGCGACCTGGACGAGGCCATTGCCGCCTACGTGCTGCGGCGCTACCGGCTGTGGCTGCACCCCACCACCGCCGAGGCCATCAAGCTGGCACTGGGCTCCGTGTACCCGCGCGCCCGGCCGGAAACCCTGGATATCTCCGGCTCCGACACGGTGACGGGCGTTGAGAAAAAGGTGACCCTGGACGATAATGAGCTCCGCGACGTGTTGATCGACGGCTGCGAACCGTTGGTGATGGCAATTCATCAAAGCTTCGACGGCATCCCTCCCGAGCTGGCCGCAGATATCCTGCAGGGAGAGATCACGCTGGTGGGGGGCGGCGCGCTGCTCTCCGGCCTGCCCGCCTTCCTGGCGGAGCGCACGGGGCTGCACTTCCGGGTGACGGAGGATCCGATCAACGCGGCAATCCGGGGCGCCTTCCTGGGCGATGCGGCGGCCAGCCACCGCTGAGGGCGCGATCGCACAGGGATGTGGACACGAAGCCGGCACGCGTGCGGCGGCGAAAGGGATAGCGGGCGATGCTCAACCTGATCAAGCGCAACATCTACGTGCTTTCCGCCACGGGCGTGCTGCTCGTCCTGGTGGTGCTGCTCTCGCTGCGCTGGAGCCAGCCAGGCACGGCGCGCTGGCTGGACGAATCGGTGCAGTCCGTCGCCTACCCGTTCCAGGCCGCCTTCCACCGGGTCAAGACCGGTGTGGTGGAGTTGTTCCGCGGCTACATCTACCTGGTCAACCTGAAACAGGAAAACGATCGCTTGCTGCTGCAGGTGCAGGCGTTGCAGGAAGAGCTGAACCACTACGTGAACAGCTCCATCCAGTTCAACCTGCTGCGCGAGCAGCTGGGCTTCCTGGAGGAGAACCCGGAGCGCAAGGTGTTCGCCGAGGTGATCGGCGAGTCCGTGGACAACTTCCATCACGTGCTGCTGATCAACAAGGGGCGCATGGCGGGCATCCGCCGCAACTTCCCGGTGGTGCTGCGCGAGGGCGTGGTGGGCCGCGTGCAGTCCGTCACGGCGCTGCAGTCGGTGGTGGAGCTGATCGTGGACCGCCGCCACCGCTTCCCCGTGCTGATCCAGCGTTCGCGCGAGCGCATGGATCTGCAGGGCGAAGGCGGCAATCTGCGCCTGCTGCCACAGGACCGCGGCATTGCCTCCGGCACGGGAGATGGCCTGCGCATGCACCGCATCCGCATGCTCGCCGACGTGGAGAAGGGCGACCGCGTCATCACCAGCGGCCTGGCCGGTATCTTCCCCAAGGGACTGCTGGTGGGCACGGTGACCAACGTGGGCCGCGAACGGCATGAGCTGTTCCAGTCCGCCGAGATCCAGCCGGTGGTGGACTTCAACAAGATCGAAGGCGTGTTCGTGATCCTGCGCGATCCCAATGACCCCGATTATCCGCTGTTCTCCGGCCAATGAGAGCGCTCGTCCTGACCGGCATCGGCATCGCGACCCTGTGGCTGCAGCTCACCGTGGCCCCGCTGATGGCCCTGTTCGGCTACAAGCCCAATCTGTTGCTGCTTTCGGTGGTGGTGATGGGCTTGCGAGGCCTGGAGCCCTGGCTGTTTCTGTACGGCGTGGGAGCCGGTCTGGCGCTGGACGCCTTCTCCCACGGCGTGCTGGGCATCTACGCCTTGAGCTTCTTCGCCATCTCGTTCCTGGCGCGGCTGATCGGCGTGTCCGTGTACGAGAACAGCCTGCTGCTTGGG
>Ga0326597_10015112_pt1 | contig 10101 bp, 9 predicted proteins | sample RVTome_12_FD_203789 | JGI IMG/M metagenome (GOLD analysis project Ga0326597, IMG submission 203789) | Soil microbial communities from uranium-contaminated site in the Upper Colorado River Basin, Wyoming, United States - RVT100D185 | ecosystem: Environmental > Terrestrial > Soil > Contaminated >...
CCGAACGCGACGATCGCGAGGTTCACCGCGTTGAGCATGAGCTCGATCGACATGAGCATGCTGATCGCGTTGCGCCGGGCGAGGAAGCCGAACGTGCCGATCGCGAACAGGAGCCCGGACAGGATCAGGTAGGCATCGAGCGAGTTCGCGATCACAGCGACTCGCCCCGCTCGCGCTTGGCGATGAACACGCCACCGATGACGGCCGCGAGGAGGAGGACGCCGACGATCTCGAAGGGCAGCACGTAGTCCGCGAAGAGCACCCGGGCGAGGGTGTCGGTCGCGGTGTGGAGGCGCTCGCCGAGCTCGCCCCAGTCGGTCGCCGTCACGGTGATCGCGATGACGACGGCGAGCACCAGCGCGGCGACGCCGGCCGGCCCGGCCTGGGTCTGGAATACGAGCCGCGATGGGGCCGCCTTCGTCTCGGTCAGCATGATCGCGAACAGGATGAGCACGCTGATCGCGCCGATGTAGACGACGACCTGCGCGGCGGCGACGAGCGTCGCTCCGGCGATCAGGTAGATGCCGGCCAGCGCACCGAAGCAGACGATCATGGCGAGGCCGCAGCGGATGATGTCCCGCATGGTCACGACCGCCAGCGCGGACACGAGCATCGTCACCGCGAAGACGAGGAACAGTGCGTCGGTGAAGTCACCGCCCCACAGCAGGACGGTCAGGATCGCCGGCGTCAGGACGATGCCGGCGAGGACCGCCGTGACGATCAGCGGCCGAAACGCGCCGGGAATCCAGGACGGCATGGCGGCGGCCTATTTCGGGTGGGCGTGGCCGGATCCACCAGGCCCGATGCCGGTGGTCGCGTGCCCGTTGCCGGAGTGCCCGTTGCCGTGGCCGTCACCCGCGCCGCCGCGCGCCGCGACCGTCGGTGGCAGGACCGGGAGGAGCCGGTCGGAGCCGATGACCCGTCCCTCCGCGGTCGCGCGCTCGAGCCAGTCCCGCTCGCGCCGAATGTACGTCACCTCGGTCTCGCGCTCGACGGCCGCGATCGCGAGCAGGTCGATCATCGGCTCGTCGCGGCTCGTGTGCGACAGCTCGAAGTCGGCGCCGTGGCGGAGCGCGTCGTACGGGCACGCGTCGACGCAGATCCCGCACAGGATGCAGCGGCTCTCGTCAACCTCGTACGTCTCGAGCACGCGCGGCTTCGGCATGAGCGCGCCGGTGGGGCACGTCTCCGCGCAGCGGCCGCACGACACGCACGGGGTGTCGTTGAGGCTCATGTCGAGCGGCGTCGTGACGAGCGTGTCGAAGCCGATCCGCATGAAGTCGTAGCACGCCGCGCCGACGACCTCGGCGCACACGGTCGCGCAGCGGCCGCAGTCGATGCAGCGCGACGGCTCGCGCAGGATGAACGCGTGCGAGTCGTCGCGGATGTAGTCGTGGTTGACGCCGGTGAAGCGGTTCTCGGTCACGCTCCGATAACCCGCCCCGTGGTGGTGCTGCGGCTCGAGGGTCTGCAGCGTCGTGCCGTACTCGATCCCGAGCCGGCGCAGGTCGCAGAACCCGATCGCCTCGCACGTGCACTGGAGGCAGCGGGTCGACTCGGCGACCGCCGCCTCGGGCGAGTACGGGATCTCGTACTCGACGTAGCTCCGGTTGCGAACCTCCGGCTCCATCGCCGCCATTCGATAGCGCGGCTCCTTGAGCTCGCTCGTGAACGGGACGATCGACAGGAACTCCGGACGCGGCTCGGCCAGCGTCTGGCGGGTCCGGATGGCCGACAGGTCGAGACCCTTGAGGTAGGCATCGACCGCGTAGGCGGCGCGCCGTCCCTCGGCGACCGCCTCGACGACGGTGGCCGCGCCGATCCTCACGTCGCCGCTGCCGAACACGCCCGGGCGACCGGTCTCGAACGTCACCGCGTCCGCCTTGAGACGGCGCTGGCGGGTCGCCTCGACGCCCTCCGAGCCGGGCCCGATCCAGTCGAGCTCCGGGCCCTGGCCGATCGCCAGCAGCACGCGGTCGCATGGGATCGTGAACTCCGTCCCGGGTGCCGGCTCGGGCCGCCGCCGTCCCGACGCGTCGGGCTCGCCGAGCTGCATCCGGATGAACTCGACGCCGGTCACCTTGCCGCTCTTCGGATCCGTGATGACCCGCGACGGTCCCGCCTGGAAGATGGCCCGCGCGCCCTCCTCGAGCGCCTCGTGGACCTCGTTGGCCGCCGGCATGTCCTTCATGTCGCGCCGATAGACGAGGGTGACCTCCTTCGCGCCCTGGCGGACGGAGGTTCGGGTGCAGTCCATCGAGGTGAAGCCGCCGCCGATCACGACGACGCGGCTGCCGGCGTGGCCGGGCACTTCGAGGCCGAGCGTCGCCGTGCGCAGGTACTCGAGCCCCTCGAACACGCCGTCGGCGTCCTCGCCCGGGATGCCGAGCTTGTTCGTGTCGTAGCAGCCGATCGCGATGACGACCGCGTCATAGCCCTGGTTGCGCAGGTCGTCGAGGGTGAAGTCCCGTCCGAGGCCCTGGTTGCAGACGATCCGGCCGCCCAGCCGGGTGACCGACTCGTACTCCGCCTCGAGTACCTCGACCTTCGGCAGGCGGTACTGCGGGATACCGTAGCGGAGCATGCCGCCCGGCGCCGGGTCACGCTCGAAGACGGTCACCTCGTGGCCGGTGATGAGCAGGTAGTAGGCGGCCGCCATGCCGGCCGGCCCGGAACCGATGACGGCCGCGCGCCGTCCGCTCCGGGGCTGGACCTCGAACGGGACGGGCGGATCGACCTCGTCGTCGAGCATCGCCCGCAAGACCTGGTCGCCCGCGTAACGGTGGCTGTCGCGGATGGCGATGGCCTCGTCCACCTCGTCGCGCCGGCAGTGCTCCTCACATGGCGCCGGGCAGACCCGGCCGAGGACCGACGGGAACGGGATCGTCCGCTTGAAGATCCGGGTCGACTCGCGGAAGTTGCCCTCGGCGTTCTGCTTGAGAAAGCCCGGGATGTCGATGTGGCTGGGGCACTTGTTCTGGCACGGCGGCAGGCAGTACGCGTTGTGGTCGCTGAAGATGAGTTCGAGGTTCGTTCGGCGGAGCCGTCGCACCTCGTCGGTCTGGGTGCGTACGACCATGCCCGCCTCGGCGTCGCGCGAGCAGGAGATCGGCGGATGGTCCTCGCCGTCGACCTCGACGACGCACATCCGGCAGGCGCCGAAACCGGGCAGCTTGGGTTCGTAGCACAGGGTCGGGATCTCGATCCCGTTGTCCCGGCATACCTCGAGGATGGTCTGGCCCTCGAAGCCCTCGACCACCCGACCGTCGACCTCGATCCGGATGCGCGGCGTCGACATCGGCCGCTGCGGCGCCTGCGTCTCGAGCAGGCGCTCGGCGAGCGATGCGTCGGCCGGCGACCCGGCCGGTGGGGCCGGTGGCCTGGCGTCGGGGCGGGTGATCAGGTCTGCCATCTCGTCGTCAGTGGGCTCCGGCGGCGGACGTGGCCGGCGCGGCGATCGGCCGGCAGACGCCGGCGGGGCAGACGCCGCGCACGATGTGGTCGTCGATCTCGGAGCGGAAGTATCGCATCCCGGTCGTGAGCGGAAGCGTCGTCAGCCGCTCGTGGTCGCACAGCGCGCTCCCGACCATGTCCGCCGAGAGGTCCCCGACGAGTTCGGGATCGGTCGGCTTGGCCCTCCCGCCGGCGAACCGTTCCGCGATCTCGAGGAGCCGGCGCGCGCCGATCCGGCACGGGATGGTCTTGCCGCACGCCTCCGTGGCGCAGAAGCCGGTGAGGATCCTCGCCAGGTCGACGATGCACGCGCGGTCGTCGGCCACGACCACGGAACCGGAGCCGACGTGGGCCCCGACCGCGCGGAGGCCGGCGAACGTGTACGGGGTGTCGAGCAGGCTCGGCGGCAGGATCCCGCCGGACGGGCCGCCGACGAGGACGGCCTTGAGCGTCCGGCCGCGCGGCAGGCTGCCCGCGAGCGCCACCACTTGCCGAAGGGGCGTCCCGAGCGGCACCTCCGCGATGCCGTCTCCGGACGGGCGGCGCAGGCCGACGAGGATCGTGCCCGGGCTGTCCGGGGCCCCGATCGCCGCGAACGCCTCCGGCCCGTTCGTCACGATCCACGGCACGGCCGCGAGCGTCTGGACGTTCTGGACCAGCGTGGGGGCGCCGAACAGGCCGCGGCGCGCCGGGTACGGCGGTCGCTGCTCAGGCTGGCCACGCCGGCCCTCGAGCGCCTTGAGCAGCACCGTTTCCTCGCCGAGCATCCAGGCTCCCTGGACGGGCCGGACGGTGACCTCGATGTCCCGCCCGGAGCCGAGCACGCCGTCGCCGAGGAAGCCCGCCTCGGTGGCGGCGGCAACTGCCCGCTCGATCGCCCGCACGGCATCGGCCGCGTCGGCCCGGATCGCGACGATCGCCTCGCGCGCTCCGACCGCGTAGGCGGCGATCGCGAGGCCCTCGAGCACGGCGTACGGATCGAGCTCGATGAGCGCGAGGTCGGTTCGCGAGGCCGGGTCGGCGCCGTAGGCATTGGCGACGACGAACCGGCGCGGCGCCTCGGTCCCGGCACAGGCACGCCACTTCTCGCCGGTCGGGAAGCCGGCCCCGCCTCGGCCGCGCAGCCCGGATGCCGCGACCGTCGCGATCGCCCCGGTTGGGCCCAGGTCGCGCACGGCCCGCCGGAGACCCTCGAACGCACCGGCCCGGACGGCCGCGTCGAGGTCGGTCGGATCGGCCGCACCGCCGCGGGCGAGGAGGATCCGCGGCCAGGCGGCGGGGGTCGACAGCACGGTCGTCATCGGCTCACCGACGTCACTGGACCCGCCGTCCGATCGCCGTCGTCAATGCGTCGAGGTAGGCGGCGTCGCCGGGCCGCCGCGCCGCCGCATCGGCTGCCGCGAGCGAATCTCCGGGCGCCTTGAACCGGAGGTGCCGGTAGTACGTCGCGGTCCCGTAGATCGTCGCGTACCATGCGCCCGTTCGGTGGCTGATCCGCTTGAGCGCCGCGACCGGCAGGTAGCCGTATGCGGCCTGCGTTCCCTCGAGGATCGCCAGCATGTGCGCCGGATCGTGGTCGTGCTCGTCGAGGACGGCGTCGACGGGACCCAGGTCGATCGCCTCGAAGCGGGCGTAGGCGGGATCCGGGACGGGCCTGCCGGAGCGCCGGAGGGCCGATTCCTCGCGCCGCTCGCCGTACGTCTCCGGCGCTCCCCAGTGCACGTGGTAGCGGCCCTTCGTGTCGATCCCGCCCATATCGATGCACTCGATCGGGCAGGCCTGGGCGCACTGGAAGCACGTCTCGCACTTGATCGTGCCGTACTCGTCGTAGAGCAGCTGCAGGCGCCCGCGGAACTTCGGCGGGATGTCCGCCTGGACCTCCGGGTAGCGGACGGTCACCTTCGGCTCGAAGAACCGGCGCAGGGTGAGGGCCATGCCCTTCACGATGCCCAAGCCTGGGACGAAGCTCATGATCCGGATCTCAGTGCTTCGACGACGAGGATGGCCCCGGCCGTGATGAAGATGTTGATGAAGGCGAGCTCCATGAGCCACTTCCAGGCGAAGTTCATGAGCTGGTCGATCCGGACCCGCGGCAGCGTGCCGCGCATCCACACGAAGACGAACACGAAGAAGTACGTCTTGGCGAGGAACCAGACGAGGCCGGCCACCCAGTCGAAGCTGATGTAGGCCCAGCCGGCGACCGCCGCAACGGCGACAAGGTTGAACAGGACGAAGCCGATGACGAGCCCGTACCACGCCGGCCAGGTCGGGCGGAGCAGCCAGAACGGGGCGGCGAACACGAGCGTGGCCACCACCGGCACGACGGCGATGAGGATGAGCAGGCCGATCCCGAGCGATGCCGGGTCGAGCGCGAGGCTCGTGGCCGGGAACGGGAATGGTGCGTTCCAGCCCCCGAAGAAGAGCGTGACCATGAGCGCCGAGACGATGAACACGTTGACGTACTCGGCGAAGAAGAAGAAGCCGAAGCGCATCCCGGAGTACTCGGTCGCGAAGCCGGCCACGATCTCGGAGTCCGCCTCGGTCAGGTCGAACGGGGTCCGGTTCGCCTCGGCGGTGGCGGCGATGAAGAAGATGAGCGCGCCGAGCGGCTGCTGCCAGATGTACCAGTCGGTGAACCAGCCGGCCTGGTTCTGGACGAGCTGGTTGAGGCTCATCGTTCCGGCCAGCAGGAGCACGCCGACGACCGACAGGGTGAGCGGGATCTCGTAGCTGATGATCTGGGCGGCCGAGCGGAGGCCGCCGAGCAGCGAGTACTTGTTGAAGCTCGCCCAGCCGCCCATGAGCAGGCCGACGACGGTCAGGCCGCCGATCGCGAAGAAGTAGAGCAGGGCGATGTTCATGTCGACGCCGAACAGGCCGGGCCCGAACGGGATGACGAGCAACGCCATGACGGCCGACAGGTAGACGACGACCGGAGCCAGGGTGAAGATCGTCGGGTCCGCCCCGGTCGGCGTGAAGTCCTCCTTCATGAGGACCTTGAGCCCGTGGACGACCGACAGGAGCGAGCCGAACGGCCCAACCCGGTCCGGGCCGATGCGCAGGTTCATGAGCGCGATGCCCTTCATCTCCATGTAGATGATGAGAAACGCCGTCGGGATCGTCATGAGCAGGATCGCGGTCGCCGCCACGACGAAGCGCACGATCGGCAGGTTCGCGCCGAGAATTTCGAGGACCGTCTCGCCGACCAGCGCGATCGCCACCACCGCTGCGACCGCCAGGACGACGAGCACCGGCACGACGGTAAACACGATCTTCCCCGGTAACGTGAGCCGGTTCCAGGTGCGCCCGACCACCGTCACTTGTCCACTCCGCCCATGATCGGGTCGAGGCTCGCATTGATGGCCATCCAGTCGGCGATGAGCCGACCCTCCATGAGCAGGTTGAACGACTGCAGGTGGAGGAAGCTCGGGTCGTGGATGCGGAAGCGGAACGGCTGGTCCGTCCCGTCGCTCACGGCGTAGATCGCGTACTCGCCGCGCGGTCCCTCGACCGCCGCGAAGGCCCGGCCCGGCCGGGGCCGGAGGAGGCGCGGCAGCTTGGCCATGATCGGACCGTCCGGCATCTCATGGAGACACTGGTCGATGATCCGCAGGCTCTGCTTGATCTCGTCGATCCGGAGCAGGTAGCGGGCCAGCGCGTCGCCCTCGGACCGCGTCGGGATGTCGAAGTCGAGCTCCGGGTAGACCGAGTACGGGTGGGCGCGCCGGATGTCGAACGGGATGCCGGTGGCACGCAGGTTCGGGCCGGTCCAGCACATCCGCAGGGCGGTCTGCGAGTCGATCGTCCCGAGCCCGCGGTTGCGCCGGACGAAGATCTCGTTCTCATTGAGCAGTCCGGTGTTCGCCTCGATCTGGGTCGTCGCGCGGCTCATCCACGTCCCGAGGCGGCTCATGAAGTCGTGATTGAGGTCGCCGTTCACGCCCCCGATCCGGAAGTAGTTGAAGAGCATCCGCTGGCCGGTGATCGAGGCGAGCATCTCGACGATCTCGTCGCGCTCGATGAATGAGTAGAGGATCGGGGTCAGCCCGCCGAGGTCGAGCGCATGGAAGCCCATCGCGAGCGCATGGCTGGAGATGCGGTTCAGCTCCCCCGTCAGGACGCGGATGTACTCCGCTCGCCGCGGCACCTCGACGTCGAGGAGCTTCTCGTAGGCCATGACCGCCGGCCACTCGCAGAACAGCGAGGCGATGTACTCGAGCGGGTCCATGTACGCGATCGTGTGATGGAAGTCCGCGTTTTCGCACAGCTTCTCGACGCCGCGATGGAGGTAGCCGAGGACGGGGTCGAGATCGACGACGTTCTCGCCGTCAATCTTCATGACCACCCGCAGGACGCCGTGGGTGGACGGGTGATGCGGCCCGATGTTGATGAACATCTCACCGTCGCGCAGGGTGTAGAACTCGGCCTCGCGCTCCGTGCGCGGCGGGTACGGCGGGACCGGCTCGAACACGCCGACCTGCTCGTCGAGCAGGACGCGCGGGTCGTCGGCGGACGCGTGGCGCGACTCGGTCGTCATCGCCGGTCGCCGCTCACGTCCTGACCCGCCGGGTGCGCTCGGCGCCGGGGGTATTGGTCGGCTCGTGCGTCCGCTCCATGTGGCGCACGCCTGCGCCCGGCGAGCGTGCCGCGTCGTCGGCCAGGTAGAAGTCCTTGCGCAGCGGGAAGGAGGTGTAGTCGGGCGGCATGAAGATGCGCCGCAGGTCGCGGTTGCCCTCGAAGGTGATCCCGAACATGTCGTAGGCCTCGCGCTCGAGCCACTCCGCGCCCTTCCAGAGGAACGTCACGGACGGCGCGCGCGGGGCCTCGCGCGGCAGGCCGTCGGCAATGACGCGCAGCCAGTCCGGGCTCGTCACGCTCCACAGGTGATAGACGACCTGCATGACCTCGCCGGTGTCGACGCCGGCCAGGTCCGCGAGCAGCTCGAACCCGAACTCCGGCTCGTCATGCAGCGCGCGCAGGACCTCCGGGATCTCGCTCGCGGCGATCCGGATCTCGGTCTCGTCGTGGCGCTGCCGGACGGGGCCCGTCAGGGTCGAACCGAAGCGCGCCTCGAGCCGGCGGGCCAGGGCCTTGTCCACTCAGACGTCCTCGGGAACCGTCGGTCCGATCGCCCGCTCCGGCCAGTGTCCGCGGCGGTCCTTGACGAGCTGCTGGAGCTTCATCATCCCGTAGATGAGGCCCTCCGGCCGCGGCGGGCAGCCCGGCACGTAGACGTCGACCGGCATGACCCGATCGATTCCCTCGACCGTCGAGTAGCTCCGCTTGTAGCGGCCGCCGGAGCACGTGCAATCGCCCATCGCCACGCACCACTTGGGTTCCGGCATCTGCTCCCACAGCCGAACGAGCGGCCCGGCCATCTTCGTCGTGAGCGTGCCGGCAACGATGAGCACGTCCGCCTGGCGCGGGCTGGCCCGGAACGGGAACATGCCCCACCGGTCGATGTCGTTCTTGCTCGTTGCGCTCGACATCATCTCGAACGCGCAGCAGGCCAGGCCGGACAGGAGCGGCCACAGGCTGTTGGCCCGGATCAGGTCGAGGACGTAGTCCGCCTTGGTCGGGATGATCTCGAGCGCGCCGGACCAGCGCGCGTCGTCGCGGCGCAGGGCATCGCCCTCGCCCAGTTCCCGGAGGTGGGTGATGTCGGTCGGCTGGCCGCCCCCGTAGGCCGCCGGATCGGACGGTTGCCAGAGGGCGTTCGGTACCTCGATGGCCTCGACGACGTCGGTCGACCCGGTCGTTGCGACGGCGGTCGTGGCGTCCGACTTCAGTCCCACGACAGCACCCCCTTCCGCCAGGCGTAGAACAGCCCGAACAGCAGGACGACCACGAAGATGAGCATGCTGACGAAACCGCCGAGCAGGAGGTCGCGGAACACGATGGCCCAAAGGTAGAGGAAGATCACCTCGATGTCGAAGGCGACGAACAGCAGGGCGTAGATGTAGAAGGACAGGCCGAACCGCCCGTGCGTGTCCCCGAACGTGTCGATGCCCGACTCGTACGGCAGGCCCTTGTGTACGTCGCCCCGGTTGCGATGCGAGATCAGCCAGGCCGCGCCGATCGTCAGGAAGACGAACGACACGCCGGCGACGGCGAACCCGACGACGTACCAGATGCCGGTCACGCGAGCCTCACTGAAGGCGCTCGCCGGCCCCTGCGGCGGCGCTCACGGAACGGTGGATCGACTTCCCCTGCGGTGGGCGGCGGGCAGTTCGAATGGTCCCCATCCGCGGGGTCATTCTAGCAGGGGGACCCGCGCGCACGGCGCGCGCGTCACGAACGATCGATCGTGACGAGGGTCGGGGAGCGGATCGCGCCGAGCGCGCGTGCAGGATCACGATCCGCTCCCCGGCGGTGCGCCGTTACCGGCACCACGGAGCGTGCGCGCCGCGATCCTCGTGCGGCAATAGGCAGAATGCCGTACCCGGACCGTGAATGCCGCGTCACGCGCCACGGCGGACCCTGACCGTGAACCCGCGGAGCGGCGGCCGGGCGTCCAGACCGCGCCCGAAGAGCATGACCCGGAAGCGGCCCATTGCCGCCGGATCGATCATCCGGGCGAGTGCGGAACGGGCGGCGAGATAGTCCGCCACCGTCGTGGCCGGGTCGGCACCGAGTGCGACGAGCAAC
>Ga0326597_10015114_pt1 | contig 10101 bp, 7 predicted proteins | sample RVTome_12_FD_203789 | JGI IMG/M metagenome (GOLD analysis project Ga0326597, IMG submission 203789) | Soil microbial communities from uranium-contaminated site in the Upper Colorado River Basin, Wyoming, United States - RVT100D185 | ecosystem: Environmental > Terrestrial > Soil > Contaminated >...
CGCGTCAACGTGCTCGGCCTGACCTTCAAGGAGAACTGCTCCGACATCCGCAACTCGAAGGTCGCCGACATCCTGCGCGAGCTCGCCGAGTTCGGCGTCCAGACCCACGTGCACGACCCGCTCGCGAGCCCGCAGGACGCGCTCTCGCAGTACGGCGTGCGGCTCTCGGCCTGGGAGGAGCTGCCCGCCGCCGATGCGCTGATCCTCGCGGTCGCGCATGAATCGTTCCTGAAGATCCCGCGCGACGAGTTGATGCGAAAAATCGTCCGCTGCGGCTGCATCGTCGACGTCAAGTCGGCGCTCGACGCGGCGGCGCTGCGCCGCGAAGGACTGCGCGTGTGGCGGCTCTAGCGCTCGCCGCCGCCGCGCAGCCGCGCAGGCTGCGCGTCGGCGTGTTCGCCGACGCGCGGCTGCAGCCGCGCTGGCTGGTCGAGGGCCTGGCGAAGCTGGCGTGCTCGGAGTTCGCCGAGATGGTGGTAATCGCGATCGCCGGCCGCGCGCCCGCGCCGGCGCCGCGGCTGCTGCGTGCCTACGGCAGGCTCGACCAGTGGGCCTTCGGCGTCGAGCCGAGCGAGCCGCTCGACCTCCCCGCGACGGTGCCGCACCAGGTGCTCTCCGAGGAGGGAAGCGGAAACGGCGCCTGGTCGCTGCCCAGCCTGGTCTCGCTCGGGCTCGACGTGGCGTTCGCGGTGGGCGGCTTCGACGACGCGCTGCTCGACGGGGTGGCGCGCTACGGCGTGTGGCGCCACAGCTTCGACGGCTTCCACGAGGTCGCCGACGGCCAGCCGCTCACCGGCTCGAGGCTGACCGTGCGCCTCGCCGCCGGCGCGGCGCCGCGCATCGCCTACGAGTCCTGGTCGCGCACCTATCCGCTGTCGGTGGCGCGCAACCGCGGCGAGCTGCTGCACAAGACCGCGCAGTTCGCCGAGCGCGCGCTGCGCGAGGCGCACCGCTCCGGCCGGGGCTGGCTCGAGCAATGCCGCGCTTTCAAGGGCAATGGGCCCACGACCCCCGCTGCCCCGACTTCCTCCCTGGTGAAGATAGGCAGCCGGATCCTCGCCCGCGGGGTGGAGAAGGCGCTCACCGTCGACCAGTGGTTCCTCGCGTTCCGGCGGGGCGAGGGCGCGCTCGACCCGGCGCTGCGCGGCTTCACGCGCATCGTGCCGCCCAAGGACCGCGACTGGGCCGATCCGTTCGTGCTGGCGCGCGACGGCAGGCACTACGTGTTCTTCGAGGAGCTGCCGCACGCCGCGGGCAAGGGGCACATCGCGATGCTCGAGATCGACGCCGCCGGCCGCTGGTCGGCGCCGCAGCGCGTGCTCGAGCGCGACTACCACCTCTCGTATCCGTTCCTGCTCGAGCACGAGGGCGAGCTGTACATGATCCCGGAGACGGCGCAGAACCGCACGGTCGAGCTCTATCGCTGCACCGAGTTCCCGCACCGCTGGAAGCTGGAGCGCGTGCTGCTCGAGGGCGTGCGGCTGGTCGACGCCACGCTGCACCGCGGCGCCGAGCGCTGGTGGATGTTCGCCAATGCCGCCGCCGGCGAGGGGCGGGTGTTCGACGACGAGCTGAGCCTCTTCCATGCGCCCCGGCTGCGAGGCGACTGGCAGCCCCACCGGCGCAACCCGGTGAGGTCGGACGCGCGCTGCTCGCGGCCGGCGGGGAGCCTGTTCTGGCGCAACGGCGCGCTGCACCGGCCGGCGCAGATCTGCGTGCCGCGCTACGGCGCGGGGCTCGCGCTGCAGCGCGTGGTGCGCCTGACGCCGCACGAGTACGCCGAGCGGGCGGTCGAGCGCCTCGTCCCGGCCGGCGCGGGGGGGCTGCTCGGCCTGCACACGCTGAACCGAGCGGGCCACCTGACCGTGGTGGACGGCTTCATGCGCCGGCGGCGAATCTAGCGTCCATGCACACCCGACCCTATCCCCGCCTCGCGATGCTCGGCGCCGCGCCCGAGACGCGCGGCAGCATTGCCACGCTGATCGACAGCTATCGCGCGCACGGCCTGTTCTCGCGCTGGCCGATCGAATACCTCGCGACCCACGGCCACGGCGGCCCGGCGCGGAACGCAGGTTTGCTGCTTCGCTCATTGCGGGGCCTGGGAATGCTCGTGGCCCGCCACCGCAGGCTGGCGGTGCACCTGCACACCGGGGCGCGCGGGTTCGTGCGCGACGCCGTGTTCATGTCGGCCGCGCTCGCCGCGCGCTGCCCGCTGCTGGTTCACCTGCACGGCGCCGGCTTCGAGCGCCGGGTGCCGCCGGCGCTGGCGCGCTTCTTCTTCGAGCGCGCCGCCTGCGTCATCACGCCCTGCGAGTCGCTGCGCGCCTGGGTGCGCTCCGTGGCGCGAAACGCCCACGCGCGGTGCCTTCCGAGCCCGGTCGCGCTCGAGCCTGCGCCGGCGCAGGGCGCGCGCCCGAACCTGGTGCTGTTCCTCGGCCGGCTCGAGCCCGCCAAGGGCATCTTCGACCTGCTCGAGGCGGTGGCGGCGCTGCGGCCCGCGGTGCCCGACGTGCGCCTGGTCTGCGCCGGGGACGGCGAGCGCGTCGCCGTGGCGCGCTACGCCGAGCGCCTGGGGATCGCCGACGCGGTGCGCTTCACCGGCTGGGTCGGTCCCTCGGGCAAGCGCGCGCTGCTGGAGGCCGCGGCGGTGTTCGCGCTGCCCTCCTACGACGAGGCGCTGCCGATCAGCCTGCTCGAGGCGATGAGCGCCGGGGTGCCGGTGATCGCCTCGCCGGTGGGGGGGATTCCGGAGGTGGTGGTCGACGGCGTGAGCGGCTTTCTCGCCGCGCCCGGGGACACCGCGACCCTCGAGCGGCTGCTGCGCAAGCTGCTGCTCGACCGCAGCCTCGGCGCGCACATCGGCGCCGCGGCGCGCGAGTCGGCGCGGCTGCGCTTCGCGCCCGAGCGCACCCTGCCGCGCCTGGAGGAGATCTACGCCGCCCTCGGCCTGGCCGCGGCCGGCGAGCGCGCGCGAGCGATCCTCGACCTCAAGAAAGCCGCGTGAAGCCCCGTCCGGTCGTCCTCGTGCTCGGGCCGAGCCGCGACGCGATCAGCGGCGTGAGCACGCACGTCAACGCGCTGCTCGGCTCCGGGCTTGCCGCCGAGTTCGCGCTCGAGCACTTCCGGGTCGGCTCGGAAGGCCGCGAGGAGGGGGTGCTGGGACGCTGGTGGCGCCTCGCGGCCAGCCCTTTCGCCCTCGCCGCGGCGATCCTGCGCCGCGGCGCCGCGCTGGTGCATCTCAATACCTCGCTCAACGCGCGCGCGTTCTGGCGCGATCTTGCGTACCTGCTGGTCGCGAAGCTCTGCGGCGCACGCGTGCTGTTCCAGGCGCACGGCGGAGCGCTGCGGGAGTTCGCCAGCGGCCGCCTCGCCGCGCGCATCGTCTGCCTCGCCCTGCGGCTTCCCGACCTCGTGGTCGTGCTCTCGGCCGTGGAGCGCAGCGCCTACCGCGAGCGCGTCCCCTCTCAGCCCGTCGCGATCGTCCCGAACGGCGTCGACTGCCAGGCCTACCGGCGCCACCCGCGCGCGCCCTCCGATCCGCGCACGCCGCTGCGCCTGATCTACGTCGGACGGCTGGCGCCCCGCAAGGGCCTTTCGGAGACGATCGAGGCGCTGCGGCTCGCGCGTGCCGCGGGATGCGCGGTGCGCCTTGTCATCGCCGGCAGCGGCCCGGAGGAGGCGCGGCTCAGGCAGCAGGTGCGCGACGCCGGGCTCGTCCACGACGTTTCATTCGCCGGTCCGGTCCGGGGCGATCACAAGGCGCGGCTGCTCAGCCTTTGCGACGTCATGGTGCTGCCGAGCTACAGCGAAGGCATGCCTTACGCGCTGCTCGAGGCGATGGCCGCCGGCGTGGTGCCGCTCGCCACGTCGGTGGGCGCCATCCCGGAGGTAGTGCGCCACGGCGTGCACGGCGTCCTCGTCGCGCCGCGCGACCCGAAGGCGATCGCGCGCGCCCTGACCGGGCTCGCCCTCGACCGCGCGGGCCTTGAGCGCATGAGCGTCGCCTGTCGCGGACGCGTCGCCTCCAGCTACTCGGTGGAGCGGCTGGCGGCGGACTTCGCCGCCCTGTACCGGGCGATCGGTGTGTCATGGGCGCCATCGCGGGCTGGATAGGCGCGCACGGCGCCGCGGCACCCGAGGCGGCGAGCGTCGGTCCGGTGCTCGAGGCGCTCGCCCACCGCGGCCGCGGCGAGGGCGGCATGCTCGCGCTTCCCCGCGGCGGCGTGCTCGGCGCGAGCCCGCAGCCGCTGCACGATGCGCAGGCGGGCGTCGCGCTCGCCTTGGACGGCGAGATCTGCAATCGCGACGAGCTGCGCGCGCAGCTCGCGGTGCGCGGCTACGAGCTCGCGCAGGGCGGAGCCGCGGAGCTCGTGCTGCGTGCCTACCAGCACTGGGACAAGGACCTGATGAAGCACCTGCGCGGCGCCTTCGCGCTTGCGCTCTGGGACGCTCGCAAGGAGCGGCTGCTGCTCGCGCGCGACCGCTTCGGCGAGAAGCCGCTGTACCTGCGCGAGGCCGGCGGCATGCTGTGGTTCGCCTCCGAGGCGAAGGGACTGGCGGCGCACCCGGGCATCGCGCTCAAGGTGGACCTCCAGTCGCTGTGGGACTGCCTCCTGCACCGCTACGTGCCCGGGCCGCGCACGCTGTTCCAGGGCATCCGCAAGCTCGCGCCGGGCGGCTACGCGCTGTGGCAGTTCGGCCGGCTGCGCGAAGGCCGCTACTGGACGCCCCCCGACCGCGAAGCGAGGCCGGACAGGCCGCCGCAGCCCGAGCCCGTCGCCGCATTCATCGAGCAGCTCGAGGAGGCCGTGAAGCTGCGCGCGCACGACGCGCCGGGCGTGTTCCTGAGCGCCGGCTTCGATTCGGCGGCGCTGCTCGCCCTGGCGGCGCGCCACCGCTCGCGCATCAGGACGTTCACCGCCGGCCTCGCCGGCGCGAAATCCGCCGAGCACGCGCGCGCGGCGCGCCTGGCCCGGCATTTCGGCGCGGAGCACCACGAGATCGTGCTCTCCCCGGCGGAGCTCGCGGCCGAGCTGCCGCGCGCGGTCGCGGCGCGCGACGCGCCGCTCGCGCGGCCTTCCGACCTGGCGGTGCGGCTGCTCGCGCGCGCCGCGGCGACGGCGACGGACGCGGTGATCACGGGCGACGGCGGCGACGAGATCGTCGGGGGCTACCGCCGGCACGCGGCCGAGCGCCTGTGCGCGTCGCTCTTCGTCGCCGAGCGGCGCAGCCGCTGGCTGCGCTGGGGCGGCGCGCTCGACCCGGGGGCGCGCGAGCGCCTGGCAGTGCAACGTGTCGACACTGAAAATCCCGTCTTCGACGCCGACCCGCGCGCAAGCCGCCTGCGCCGCATGCTGTACTTCGAGCAGTCGGGCTGGCTGCCCGACCACGTGCTCGAGCGCGGTGACCGCATGACGATGTCCGTTTCGCTGGAGGCGCACGCGCCGTTTCTCGACCATCGCCTCGCCGAGCATGTCTCGGCGCTGCCAGACGCGCTGCGCGTGCGCGGCCTCGCCACCAAATGGATCGTGCGCCAGGCGGCGCGCGTGCTCGTGCCGAGGGCGGTGCTCGCGCCGCGCAAGGCGGGCTTCGGCATCCGCGCGGGCGAATGGCTGCGCGGCGAGCTGCGCGAGTGCCTGCTCGACCACCTGCGCGGCAGCGGCTCGCTGACGCGCGCCTATTTCCATGCGCCGGCGCTCGACCGAGTGCTCGACGAGCACCTGTCGGGCCGGCGCCAACACGAAGAGCTCCTGTGGACGCTTCTGAACCTCGAAATCTGGCACCGGACGTATCGGCCCGCCTGAGGCGCAAGCTCGCCTGGCGGCTCAACCGCCTGCGCTGCATGACCCCGGCGGAGCTCGCCAACCGCGTGCTGCGCGAGCTGCAGGCGCGCGCCGAGCGCTCCTGGCTGCTCGCGCGGCGCGCCGTGCCGGCGCCCGAGCTCGCGGCCGCCCCGAATCACTGGCTGCACGCTTCGAACATCGCGCCCGAGCCCTACGTCGCGGCGGCCGAGCGCATCGCGCAGGGCTCGCTCGACGTGTTCGCGCTGCGCGGCGTCGACCTCGGCTCGCCGCCGCGCTGGAACCGCGATCCGAAAACCGGCATCGAGGCGCCGCTCGCGTTCGGCAAGACGCTCGACTACCGCGATGCCGACCTGGTCGGGGACATCAAGTACCTGTGGGAGCCGAACCGGCACCTGCACCTGGTGCGGCTGGCGCAGGCGTTCGCCCTGACCGGGAACAAGGCCTATTTCCACCCGATCGAGGAGCAGCTCGACAGCTGGTTCATCGCCTGTCCGTACGGCTATGGCCCGAACTGGGCGAGCTCGCTCGAGGTGGCGCTGCGGCTGGTGAACTGGTCGGCGGCCTGGCAGCTGCTGGGCGGCGCCCACGGCGAGGTGCTGGGCGAGCGGCCCGGGTTCCGCGGCCGCTGGCTGCGCTCCGTCCACCAGCACGCCGGCTTCGTCCGCGGCTGGCTCTCGCTGCACTCCTCGGCGAACAATCACCTCATCGGCGAGGCGGCGGGGCTGTTCCTGGCGGCGCTCGCCTGGCCGCACTGGCCGGCGGCGCGCGAGTGGCTCGCCGCTTCCAAGCGCATCCTCGAGGAGCAGGCGCTGGCGCAGAACGCCCCCGACGGCGTCAACCGCGAGCAGGCGGTGTGGTACCAGCAGTTCGTGCTCGACCTGCTGCTGCTGTGCCTGCTCGCCGGCAAGGCCAACGGCCAGTGGTTCTCGGCGGACTACGAGTCGCGCCTCGAGGCGATGCTCGACTTCCTCGCCTCGGTCATGGACGCGGGGGGCAACGTGCCGATGCTCGGCGACGCCGACGACGGCGTGGCGGCCAGCTTCTCGCTCGAGCCGAACCCCTATCGCTCGCTGCTCGCGCTCGGCGCGGTGGTCTTCAAGCGCGGCGACTTCAAGCTCAAGGCCGGCCGGCTCGACGACCGCTCGCGCTGGCTGCTGGGCGAGGCCGCCGACGCGCGCTTCGACGGCCTGGACGCGGAGAAGACACGCCTGCCCTTGCGCCAGACCTTCCCCGACGGCGGCTACCTGGTGCTGGGCTGCGAGTTCGACACGCCGAACGAGGTGCGGCTGGTGGCCGACGCCGGCCCGCTCGGCTACCGCTCGATCGCGGCGCACGGCCACGCCGACGCGCTGTCGCTCACGCTGTCGGTGGGCGGGCGCGAGTTCCTGATCGATCCGGGCACCTATGCCTACCACACGCAGGAGCGCTGGCGGCAGTACTTCCGCGGCACGGGGGCGCACAACACGGTGCGCGTCGACGGGCTCGACCAGTCGGTGCCGGGGGGCAAGTTCATGTGGCTGAGGCACGCCCGCGCCGGCTGCAGCCTGTGGCTGTCCTCGCCCGAGAAGGACAGCTTCGAGGGCTGGCACGACGGCTACCTGCGGCTCGAGGACCCGGTCAAGCACCGCCGCCTGATCGAGCTCGACAAGCGCGAGCGGCGCGTGCTGATCGAGGACACGCTCGAGATGGAGGACGAGCACGACGTGGAGCTGCTGTTCCACTGCAGCGAGCAGGTCTGCGTCGACGCCGTGCCGGGGGGCTACGCGCTCAGCCGCGAGCGCACCACGCTCAGGCTGCTGCTGCCCGCCGGCGGCGCGGCGCGCGTCGAGCGCGGCTCGCTCGCCCCGATCTTCGGCTGGGTCTCGCGCGCCTTCGACCAGCGCGAGCCGAGCTGCACCATCGTCTGGCAGGCGCGCCTCGCCGGCCGCACCCGGCTGCGCAGCGAGATAAGGATCAAATGACTTACTTCCGGCGTTTCGGTGCCCGGACGGAGTCGACCAGGCGGCAGGCGGCGTCGATGGAGGTGCGGATCGCTTCCAGGTCGCCTACGCAGTTGCCCAGCGCCTGCTCGGCCCTCTTGCGCAGCGACTCGGCGTCGATCAGGCCTTGTTTCGCCAGCAGCTCCAGGTCCTCGCGGTCCTGCTGCGAAAAGCGCGCGAGCTTCGTCACCGCGAGGTCGAGCGGCGCGAGGATCCTCGGCTCGAGCAGCTTCGCGTTGACGCCGGCGATGCGGATCGGCCGGGAATCCCGGTAGGCGTCCTCGTGCAACAGGCCGAGCGTGTCGTTGTAGTTTCGATCCAGGTACAGGGCGCGGGCCCGGCCGTCGGCGTCGCGGTACGAGACCTCGAGCGCCTCGGGCAACAGCACGCGCCTGGAGAACACCGCGTCCACGTCCTCGCTGACGCGCGCGCCGACGAGCAGGTGCAGCGCGGCGCCGCCGGCGATGTACATGCGGACCGGCAGCACGTCGGGCGGCGCATTCTGCAGCTCCCGCGCCACGCGCGCGAGCAGCTCGCCGAGCGCCTGGAGGTACTCTCCGCCGGCCTTCAGGCGAGGCCCTTGCGCTTTCTCGCCATGGGCAGGAAGCGCGCCGCCCGCAGCGGCGAGCGCTTCAGCCACAGGCCGAAGACCTCGGGCGTGGACACGCCCGGGTGCAGGCTCTCGGCGAGCCGCAGATGGCGCTCGCGGTCGAACCCGCGCGCGCCCGCCAGCAGCACGGCGAGCCCGCCCATGAAGAAGCCCGGTCCGTGGGCGCGCCACAGATCCGGATCGGCGGACCCGGAGGCGCACAGGTCGAGCAGCGCGTCCTCGTAGTCCCGGTCGAGCGATTCGGGCATCCCGCCGCGCGCGGCTGCCGAGCGCGGCACGGCGACGAGGGTGCATCCGGCCGCCCGGGCGAGCGCCGACAGGGTGCGCAGGTCGCACGAGGGATTTCGCTTCAGCCGCGACAGCGTTTCCCTTGGCAGGCCGCAGGCCGCGGCCCAGCCGCCCTCGGTCGGGAAGCGCAGCCGGGCGGCGGCGGACATCTGCGCCAGCAGCGCGGCGGGCGTAGGGGATGACGTTTCCATCAATTCACTATAAGACGGGTTGACTAAAACATCAACCCGTACCGTCGGGCCGGCGCGTCGCTCCGGGCGGACTAGCCGCTTCCCCACGCCGATCAACGATCTTCCCGCATCCTCGCGGGGATGAAAATCTGCGTGCTGGGCCTCGGATACGTGGGCGCCGTATCCGCGGGCTGCCTTGCAAAAGAAGGCCATGAAGTGATCGGCGTCGACCCCGAGCGCACCAAGGTCGAGCTCATCAACGCCGGCCGCTCCCCGATCATCGAGAAGGACCTCGGGGAGATCATCGCCGAGCAGGTGCGCGCAGGACGTCTGCGCGCCACGACCGAGCTCGCCGACGCGCTGCGCCGCACCGACCTCGCCTTCGTCTGCGTCGGCACGCCGAGCCAGCCGAACGGCGGCATCGACCTCAAGTACATCCGCCGCGTGTGCGAGCAGATCGGAGCCACGCTCGCCACGCACCCGGGGGCGCCGGTGATCGTGATGCGCAGCACCATGCTGCCGGGCACGATGCGCGACGTGGTGATTCCCATTCTCGAGAAAGCGTCACAGAAAAAAGCAGGAGAGGAATTCGGCCTGTGCGTCAACCCGGAGTTCCTGCGCGAGGGCACCGCGGTGCACGACTACGCGCACCCGCCGAAGACGGTGATCGGCGAGGTGAACCGCGCGAGCGGCGATCTGCTCGCCAGCCTCTACGCCAAGACCCCGGGGCCGATCATCCGCAGCGACATCGAGACCGCCGAGATGGTGAAGTACGCCGACAACGCCTGGCACGCGCTGAAGGTGGGCTTCGCCAACGAGATGGGGAGCCTGTGCAAGGCGCTCGGCGTCGACGCGCACCGCGTGATGGAGATCTTCTGCCAGGACCAGAAACTCAATTTGTCGCCCACTTACCTCAAGCCCGGCTTCGCCTTCGGCGGCTCGTGCCTGCCGAAGGACCTGCGCGCGCTGCTCTACAAGGCGAAGACGCTGGATGTCGGTTTACCCATTCTTTCGGCAGTTCTTCCTTCGAATCAGCTCCAGGTCGAGCGCGGCGTGCAGGCGGTGGTGGACAAGGGCCACAAGAAGGTCGGCATCCTGGGCTTCTCGTTCAAGGCCGGCACCGACGACCTGCGCGAGAGCCCGATCGTCGAGCTCGCCGAGCGCCTGATCGGCAAGGGCTACGAGCTGCGCTTCTACGACCGCAACGTGAGCCTCGCCTGCCTGCACGGCGCGAACCGCGACTACATCCT
>Ga0326597_10015115_pt1 | contig 10101 bp, 6 predicted proteins | sample RVTome_12_FD_203789 | JGI IMG/M metagenome (GOLD analysis project Ga0326597, IMG submission 203789) | Soil microbial communities from uranium-contaminated site in the Upper Colorado River Basin, Wyoming, United States - RVT100D185 | ecosystem: Environmental > Terrestrial > Soil > Contaminated >...
GCGGTGGCGGAGGCGGGTGGCGATCCGCTCACCGTCAACCCGAAGATTCCAGTCGATTTCGTCATCGATCATTCGCTCATTGCCGATGTGGCGGGCTCGCCCGATGCGGCGCGGCGCAACACCGAGATCGAGTTCGCGCGCAACCGCGAGCGGTTTGCTTTCCTTGCATGGTGCCAGGGCGCCTTCCGCAACCTGCGCGTGGTGCCGCCCGACAGCGGCATCGTCCATCAGATCAACGTCGAGCGGCTGGCGCAGGTGGTGTGGACCGATGAGGATGGCACGGTCTATCCCGACACCATGATCTGCAACGACAGCCATACGCCGATGGTGAACGGCATCGGCGTGCTGGGCTGGGGCGTGGGCGGCATCGAGGCCGAGGCGGCGATGCTTGGTCGGCCGCTGGCGATGCGCGTGCCGCAGGTGGTCGGCGTGCGCGTTAACGGCAAGCTGCCGGCGGGCGCGACGGCGACCGATCTCGTGTTGACCATCACCGAGATGCTGCGGCGGCACGGCGTCGTCGGCAAGTTCGTGGAGTTCTACGGCGCGGGGCTCGAGGCGATGCCGGTGGCCGACCGCGCGACGGTCGCCAACATGGCGCCGGAGTACGGGGCGACCTGCGTGTATTTCCCGGTCGACCAGAAGACGCTCGACTATCTCGCGTTCACCGGGCGCGATGCGCAAACGATCACCCTCGCGGGCGCCTACGCAAGGGCACAGGGCCTGTGGCGCGATCTGTCGACGCCCGCGCCGCGATTCAACGCCGAGCTCGAGCTCGACCTGTCCACCGTCGAGCGCTGCCTCGCCGGACCGCGCCGCCCGCAGGACCGCGTGCCGCTCGAGCAGGTGGTGAAGAACTTCAACGCCGAGATGCCCGGCCTTGCGCGGGACGGGCGCACCGCGCCCTCCAAACGCGTGCAGGTCAAGGGGCGCGACTTCGACCTGGGCGACGGCGACGTCGTCATCGCCGCGATCACGAGCTGCACCAACACTTCGAATCCAGCAAACATGGTTGCGGCGGGGCTTCTTGCGCGCAACGCGGCGGCGCGCGGGCTGAAACCGAAACCGTGGGTGAAGACGTCGTTCGCGCCCGGCTCCAAGGTGGTGATGGACTACCTGCGCCGCGCCAAGCTTTACGAGCCGCTGGAGGCGCTGGGCTTTCACCTGGTCGGTTTCGGTTGCACCACGTGCAACGGCAACTCGGGGCCGCTCGCGCCCGAGATCGAGGCGGCGGTGCGCGACGGTGAGCTCGTGTCGGTCGCGGTGCTCTCGGGCAACCGCAATTTCGAGGGCCGCGTGCATCCATACGCCCGGGGTGCGTATCTCGCTTCGCCCCCGCTGGTGGTGGCCTACGCGATAACCGGCACCGTCACGCGCGATCTCGCAACCGAGCCGCTCGGTGCCGATCGCGAAGGCAAGCCGGTGTACCTGCGCGAGATCTGGCCGCCGGCCGAGGAGATCGCCGCGGGCGTGGGCACGAGCCTGACGCCGGAGCTCTACCGCGCGAGCTACGAGCATCTGTTCGAAGGCGCGGGCGAATGGCAGGCGCTGCGCGGCGACGCGAGCCCGCGCTTCTCGTGGCACGCCGACAGCACGTTCCTGCGCCGGCCGCCGTACTTCGAGGACGTCGCGGCGGAGCCCGGTCCGATCCGCCCGCTCGAGGGCATGCGGCCGCTCGCGATCCTGGGCGACATGGTGACGACCGACCACATGTCGCCGTCGGGCGCGATCGGGGCTGACAGCCCGACCGCACGCTATCTCAAGGAGCGTGGCCTCGTGCCGGCCGAGTTTCACACCTACGGCATCCGGCGCGGCAACCATGAAGTCGGCATGCGCGCGACCTTCGCCTCGAACCGGCTGAAGAACCTGACGGCGCCGGGTACCGAAGGCGGGTGGACGAAGCTGCAGCCCGACGGCACGGTGCTCTCGATCTACGATGCGGCGCAGATCTATCGTGAGCGCGGCGAGCCGCTGATCGTCATCGCCGGGCGGGACTACGGCGCCGGCTCCTCGCGCGACTGGGCGGCGAAGGGCCCGGCGCTGCTCGGCGTGCGCGCGGTGGTGGCGGAGAGCTTCGAGCGCATTCACCGATCGAACCTGATTGGCATGGGCGTGATGCCGCTCGAGCTCGCAGGCGCGAAGCGCGCCGGCCTCGGGCTCGACGGCACGGAGGTGTTCGACGTTCCGGGAGTGGATGACGGTTTGAAGCCGGGCCAGCCGCTGCGGCTCCGCATCAGGCGCGCCGGCGGGGCCGTGGACGAGGTGCCGGTCACCTGCCGTATCGACACGCAGGAAGAATTGGGCTACTACCGCCACGGCGGCATCCTGCCGCAGGTCTACCGCGAGTTCGTCGCCCGCATCGGGACCGCCGGCTGATAAACTACACCGCTCCGAAGCCGCGGGAAGCCGGAGATGGATCGAACCGCCAAGGCGCCAAGACTGCCAAGGAATGGTTGAATCGCCAAGGCGCGATTTTTTGATGTTTCGAGTGAAATTGCGCTTGTCCTGGCGCAGCGTCCTGGCGATTCAAGGAAATTGGAGAGGATTCTGGACGCTTTTGCGGCATGGCGGTTAAACGAATTTGAACACGCTCTCTTGGCATCTTGCCGGCCAAAGGAGTTTGGCAACGATTTTCTGGAGGATGGATGGCCTCAACCATGGCTGAAAAGATTTTGGGCGCGCACGCCGGCGGCCGCACCGTGAAGGCGGGCGACGTGGTCGTTGCCGCCGTCGACTTCGCGATGCTCCACGACGCGCGGGCTTCCAATGCGCTCAAGATGATCGCCAAGCTCGGTGCCAAGACGCTGCCGTTCGCGAAAAAAACCGCCTTCGTGCTGGATCACTACTCGCCGCCGCCGCATCCGGAAGCGGCCAACGCGCACGTCGCGATGCGGGCGTTCGCCGACGAGCACGGCGCGGTACTCTACGATATCGGCGACGGCATCTGCCACCAGGTGCTGCCCGAGGGCGGGCACTTCACTTGCGGCGACCTCGTCGTGGGCACCGACACCCACTCGACGACCTACGGCGCGTTCAACGCGATTGGCACCGGGGTCGAAGGCACCGATCTCGCGGCGGTGATGATGACCGGGAAGCTCTGGTTCCGCGTGCCCGAGACGATCCGCATCGAGCTGAAGGGCCGCCTGCAGCCGGGCGTCTGGGCGAAGGACGTGACCCTCACCATGCTCGGTCGGCTCGGCGCCGAGGGCGCCAACTACCGCGCACTGGAGTACTGCGGCGAGGGCGTGAAGTCGATGGAAATCGACGACCGCATGACGCTGTCGAACCACGCTGCCGAACTGGGCGCCAAGGCCGCGATCCTCGATGCTGACCACAAGACCGTTGCCTGGCTGAAGGCGCGCGGCGCGCGCGAGCCGCGGCCGGTTTTCGCCGACCCGGATGCGCGCTACGCGGGGCGCATCGAGATCGACACCGCGAAGCTGGTACCGCAGGTCGCGCGCAACCACCAGATCGACGATGTCGTGGGCGTGCCCGCGGTCAAGGGTCAGAAGATCAACGTCGCGCTGATCGGCACCTGCACCAACGGGCGGCTCGACGACATCCGCCAGGCGGCGGCGATCCTCAAGGGCAAGCGTCTTGCGAAGGGCGTGCGGATGATCGTGACCCCGGCCTCGCGCCAGGTCTACCTTGCTGCGATGCGGGAAGGCCTGTTCGAGGCGCTCACCATGGCCGGCGCGTCGGTCGAAGCGGCGGGCTGCGGGACCTGCGTCAATATCACCGGTCATTACATCCCCGGCGACGACCAGGTCGTGATCTCCAGCGCCAACCGCAACTTCAAGGGACGGCTCGGCAACCCGAAGTCGGAAATCTGGATCGGCTCGGCGGCGACGGTCGCCGCTTCAGCGCTGACCGGCGTCATCACCGACGCGCGCGAGGTCGCGGGCGGTACCTGGCGGCCGGATGTAAAGGCGGCGGCATAAAGGCGTTTGTTCAATAGACAGGAGTTATCGGATCAACAGGATCTTTTAAACGCGAGCGCGCCGCAGCGTGCCAAATTGCTGGCGCCGGAGCAAGTGCATGCATCTGCAGAGGACGGTGGATTTTCAAGGGGTTTGATCCGGGATTGATCCTGTAATTCCTGTTAGTCCTGTCCATCAGCTTTTGACGATTTTGAAAACGAATTAGAGGATTCAGATGACGCAGACGATACGCGGCAAGGTGCACATTCTCGGCGACGACATCAACACCGATCTCCACTGCTCGAGCAAGTATCTGCCGGGCAGGGACAACGCCTATGTCGCGCAGCACGCGTTCGACAAACTCGTTCCCGGATTTCCCGGGCGCGTAAAGCCCGGCGACGTGATCGTCGCGGGCAGGAATTTCGGCATCAACTCGTCGCGCGAGCAGGCGGTGCAGGTGCTGCGCGCGATGGGCGTCGCGGCGGTCGTCTCGCCATCGTTCGGGCGGCAGTTCTTCCGCAACGCCATCAACAGCGGCCTGCCGGCGATCGAGTGCGACATTGCTGGGATCGAGGAGGGCGATGAGATTGAGCTCGATGTCGCCACGGGCCGCGTGGCTGTCACGGCGCGCAAGATCGCCCGCAGCGCGAGCCCGCTGCCCGCTGAAGTTCAGGCGATCCTCGCGGCTGGCGGGCTGATCGCGTTCCTGCAGGAGCATCCGAGCTGGGAGCTGGTCTAACCCCGGTGACGAGTGACGAGTGACGAGTGACGAGTGACGAGTGACGAGTGACGAGTGACGAGTGACGAGTGACGAGTGACGAGTCGAGTCGTCGCGAGTGCACCGGAGCACGAGGAGGGATGAATGAAGATTGAACGGGTTGAAGTTTTCGGGGTGGCGGTGCCGCTCATCGGTGAATACAGGAACGCCTATCGATCCAAGTCGATCCAGAAAAGCGCGGCCGTGCGCATCACCGCCACGGGCGGGGCCGTCGGGCTGGGCAACATCGACCCGTCGCCCGGCTACTCCAGGGAGACGGTCGAGCAAAGCCTCGACATGCTCGAGCGCAAGCTCGCACCTTCGGTGATCGGTCTTGATCCGACCAACATCCACCGCGTGCTCGAGAGGATCAATCCCGCGGTCGAAGGCTTCTACGATGCCAAAGCGGCGATCGAAATGGCGTGCGTCGACCTCACCGCGCGGGTGGCCGGAATGGCGGTGCACACCTATCTCGGCGGTGCGGAGAAAGACCGGCTGCTGTTCAATGCCTGGATCGGGATCCTGTCGCCGGACGAGGCGGTGAAGGAGACGATGGGCTGGAAGGGCCGCGGGTTCCGCTCGGCCAAGATCAAGGTCGGCGGCGACATCGAGGCCGACCGTGACCGCGTGAAGGCCGTGCGTGCAGCGGTCGGACCGGAGTTCAACATCCGCATCGACGCCAATGCCGGCTACGACGCCGACACTTCGATCCAGCTCGCGAAAATGGTCGCGGAGTGCAAGCTGCAGCTCTTCGAGCAGCCGGTGCCGGCCGACGATATCGAGGGTATGGCGCGCGTGCGGCGCGAGGCGAACGCAGTCGGCGTGCCGATCATGGCCGACGAGTCGGTGCTCGACCATGCGAGCCTGATCAACATCATCCGCCACGACGCGGCAGACATCGTGAAGGTCAAGGTCATGAAGCAGGGCGGCTTCCTCAACACGCGCCGCATGATCGCGACCGCCGAGGCCGCCGGCATCCGCTGCGTCGTCGGCCATGGCTTCGGGCTGGGCGTCAACACCATGGCCGAGATCATGCTGGCCGCGACGTCGAAGAACGTGATCGACGGGCTGGAATGCGTGGGGCCGCTCAAGACCTCCGACGACATCGTCACTTGCAAACTCGACATCTCGTCCGGCAGCATCGCGCTGCCTGGCGGGCCGGGGCTGGGCGTCGAGCTCGACGAGGCGAAGCTCGCCAAGTATCGCTTTGAAGTCAAAGCGGCGGCATGACCGGTGAGCGGTGACCAGTCGAATTCGAAAAACAGGATGGGTAAAGCGAAAACCCTGAGCGTGCGGCAGCGGCTGCGCCAGCGGCTGAGCGACGGGCCGATGGTCGTCGCGCCCGGCATCTACGACGCGTACGGCGCGCGCTTCGTGGCGCAGGCGGCATTCGAAGCGGTCTACATGACCGGCAACGGCGTGTCCGCGAGCCTGCTCGGGCTGCCCGACGTCGGGCTGGTCGATCTCACGCTCGTTACGCAGCATGCGCACCGCGTCGCAGCGTGCGTCGATATTCCGATCATCTGCGACGCCGACACCGGCTATGGCAACGCGGTCAACGTGCGCCGCACTGTGCAGGAATTCGAGAGCGCGGGCGTGGCCGCGATCCACCTCGAGGACCAGGTTTCGCCCAAACGGTGCGGGCACCTGCCGGGCTCACGCCCGGTGGTGAGCCTCGAGGAAGCCGCGGGCAAGATCGAGGCCGCGGTCGCCGCGCGCCGCGACCCCGACTTCATCATCATCGCCCGCACCGACGCCGCGACCGGCGAAGGAATCGACGCGGCCATTCGCCGCGGCCAGGCCTACCGCAAGGCGGGCGCCGACGTCGTCTTCGTGGAGCTCGACAGCAGCCCGGACATCGTCGACATCCTGAAACGGGTCGCGGGCGAGATCGACGCGCCCTGCCTGGTGAACGTCGGGGATTCGGGAAAGCTCGGCGAGCTGTCCGCAGCCGAGCTCGAGAAGATCGGCATGCGCATCGCGATCTATCCGGGGCTCGGGCGCTGCGCCGCGGGCTACGGCATCCGCGAGGCGTTGAAAGTGCTCAAGCGCGACGGCAGCACCGCCAAGGCGCGCGACCGCATGCTGACGTTCAAGGAATACAACGAGGCGCTCGGGCTGAAGGAAGTGGAGGACTGGGAGCGCAGGTATTTGAAGACGGAAGGATGAAGGCGAAAAGCGAAAGGTGAGCGCTGCCGAATGCATCCGGCAACTTTGCTAGTATGCGCACCCGCATCAAATTTGACGAACCACGAATCACGGAGTCAACACATGGAAGTCACCCGTACACTCGCCAAATTCGTCGTCGAGCACCGCTACGAGAACATTCCCGACAAAGTCCGGCATGAGGCCGAGCGCTCTTTTCTCAACTGGGTCGGCTGCGCGGTCGGCGCCGCGCGCCACGAGACGGTCGTGAACGCGCTCGCCGCGCTGGCCCCGTTCTCCGGACCGGCGGAAGCGACGGTGCTCGGTCGCGGCGACCGGCTCGACATCATGCTCGCTGCGCTGATGAACGGCATCACCTCGCATACGTTCGACTTCGACGACACGCATCTCGAGACGGTAATCCATCCGAGCGGGCCGGTGGCGTCCGCCATTCTTGCGCTCGCCGAGCGCAAGCCCGTGAGCGGGCAGGACTTCCTGCATGCATTCATCCTCGGCGTGGAAGTCGAGTGCCGCATCGGGGGCTCGGTCTACCCGCAGCACTACGACGTGGGCTGGCACATCACCGGCACCGCCGGCGTGTTTGGCGCGGCCGCGGCGGCCGGGCGGCTGCTCGGGTTGACCGAACAGCAGATGATCTGGGCGCTGGGCATCGCCGCCACCCAGTCCTCGGGACTGCGCGAGATGTTCGGCACCATGTGCAAGCCGTTCCACCCGGGCAACGCGGCGAGGAACGGGCTGCTCGCGGCGCTGCTCGCAAAAAACGACTTCACCAGCTCAAACCAGGGCATCGAGGCGAAACGCGGCTTCGGGAACGTGCTGTCCACCAAGTTCGATCCGGCGGCAATCACCGCGAAGCTGGGAGAGACGTGGGAGATTTCGCTCAACACCTACAAGCCGTTCGCCTGCGGCATCGTGATCCACCCGGCGATCGACGGCTGCGTGCAGCTCAGGAGCGAGCATAAGCTCAAAGGCGACGAGATCGAGAGCATCGCGCTCAAGGTGCACCCCCTGGTGCTCGAGCTGACCGGCAAGAGGACGCCGCGGGTCGGGCTCGAGGGCAAGTTCAGCGTATTCCATTCGTCCGCGGTCGCGGTCATTCACGGCGCGGCGGGCGAGGCCCAGTACAGCGATGCCTGCGTGCGTGACCCCAGGGTGCTCGCGCTGCGCGACAGGGTGAGCGCCGCCGTCGACAAGGCGCTGCAGGAGGACCAGGTGCACATCACGATGAAGCTCAAGGACGGGCGCACGCTGGAGAAATACGTCGAGCACGTGGTCGGCAGTCTGGCGAAGCCCATGAGCGATGCCGATCTCGAGGCGAAGTTCAAGAGTCTCTCCGACGGCATACTCGCGCGGCTGGAGACCGAGAACCTGATGCGGCTTTGCTGGGACATCGCCAAGCTGAAGGATGCCGGCGAGGTTGCGCGCGTCTCGGTGCCGGCGGGCAAGACATCGAAGCGCGCGGGCAACGCGTGAGCCTTTGATGGCGCTCATTATGTTGGCCGCTCTTAAGATAGGCATTCTCGACGGCGACGACATCGGGCTCGAGGTCGTGCCGGAGTGCGTGAAGGTGATGAAAGCGGCGGCGGCCAAGGCCGGGCTCGCTGTCGACTGGCTGCCCGTCCCGATAGCGCGCCGCGCGCACGACGAGTTTGGTCACACCGTGCCGCCGGGCACGCTCGAGACGCTGGAGAAGCTCGACGGCTGGGTGCTCGGCCCGATCGGCCACCGCGAGTACCCGCGCAACGACCCGACCTGGATCAACGCGCATCCGCTCCTGCGCACCCACTTCCAGTTCTTTGCGAACTACAAGCCGTTCAAGTCGTACCCGAACATTCCCTCGATGCACAAGAACGTCGACATGCTGTTCCTGCGCGAGACGACCGAAGGCTTCAAGGTCGACGCCAACCTCTACCGGGGCTACGGCGAGTTCATGCCGACCGAGGAGCTCGCGATCGGCGTGTGCGTCACCACCCGCACCAAGAGCCGGCTGATCGCCGAGGCGGCGTTCGAGGCGGCCCGCGCGCGCCCGCGGCGCAAGGTGAGCGCGGTGCACAAGAACACGGTGTATCGCATGGGGGACGGACTCTTCGCCGACGAGTGCCGCAAGGTGGCCGCGCGCTACCCGGAGGTCGAGTTCGAAGAGGTGATCGTCGACACCTGCGCGCTGCGCCTCGTGATGAATCCGCAGCAGTATGACGTGCTCGTGACGACCAACCTCTACGGCGACATCCTTACCGACGAAGCGGCAGGGCTGGTCGGTGGGCTGGGACTTGCGCCGGGGTTGAACGCGGGCGGGCGCCATGCGATGGCGCAGGCGACCCACGGCTCGGCGCCCGACATCGCGGGCAAGGGCATCGCCAATCCGTACGCGATGATCATGTCGGGCAAGATGCTCTTCGAGTGGCTTGCGCTAAAGTGCGGGGAGCCGAGGGCCGCACAGGCCGCGAAGCTGATCGGGGAGGCGATGGAGCGCGTGATCTCGGAGGCGGAGCAGCTAACGCCCGATCTTGGGGGCAAGGGGTCGACCGCGAAAATGGGCGATGCTGTGGCCACGGCTGTTTGAATGGGGAGTGGGAACGGTGCTGAAGATCGGGATGTTGCTGGGTGACGATATTGGCCTTGAGGTGGTGCCCGAGGCGGTGAAAGTGATGAAGGCCGCCGCGGCCAAGACCGGCCTCGCCGTGGAATGGCAGGAGCTGCCGATCGGGAAGAAAGGCCACGAGCTGCACGGGCATACGATGCCGCAGCCGACCGTCGACGCGCTGCGGGGCATGGATGGCTGGATCTGCGGGCCGATCGGGCACGGCGCCTACCCGCGCAACGACCCGACGTGGATCATGCCGCCGCTGAGGAAGCGCTTCGATCTGTTTGCCAGCATCAAGCCGGTGAGGTCCTATCCCAACGTCGAGTCGGTGCACAAGGACGTCGACATCGTGTTTTTGCGGGAAGTCACGGAGGGCATGCAGTCGAGCGACACCGTGGTCGCGGGAAGCGGGGAGTTCCGTCCGAACGACGATATCTCGATCGGCACGCGGGTGGTGACGCGCCGCGGCGCGAACCGCGTTGCGCGCGAAGCCTTCGAGATTGCGCGCACTCGCGCGCGCAAGAAGGTCACCGCCGTGCACAAGGAGCCGGTCTACCGCCTCGTGTGCGGCATGTTCGCCGAGGAGTGCCGCAAGGTCGCAAAGGAGTTTGCGGACGTGACGCTCGAGGAAGTGCTGATCGACGGCATGGCCATGAAGCTCGTGATGAACCCGCAGC
>Ga0326597_10015116_pt1 | contig 10101 bp, 6 predicted proteins | sample RVTome_12_FD_203789 | JGI IMG/M metagenome (GOLD analysis project Ga0326597, IMG submission 203789) | Soil microbial communities from uranium-contaminated site in the Upper Colorado River Basin, Wyoming, United States - RVT100D185 | ecosystem: Environmental > Terrestrial > Soil > Contaminated >...
TCGCGGAGGACCGGCCGTCGGCTCGCCCTGGCGGCGCTGTTCGAGGCCGAGTTCGGTCAGCGGACCGCTCCGGCGATCCTCGAGCGACACCTCGCTGAGACCGAGGGCGACCCCGGGGCCGGTGAGCTCGCCCGGACGCTCGTCGAGGCGGTCGTCCGGCACCGGGAGGAGATCGACGCCCGGATCGGTGCGCTGGCGCCCCAATATCCCGTGGTCCAGCTCGCGCGGATGGACCGGGCGTTGCTCCGTGGCGCCGTTGGCGAGGTGCTACACTCGCCGACGCCGGCCCGGGTGGCGATCGCCGAGTGGGTCGAGCTGGCACGGATCTACAGCGGCGAACCGATGCGCAGGCTCATGAACGGGGTTCTGGGGCGCATCGCACCGGCATCCAGCGGCCCTGCGCGGCAGGCATCACCCAGCTCCGAGGAGGGAGTCAGTGGCCAGCACGTACGACCGACTGAAGAAGCTCGTCGTCGAGCAGCTCGGCGTCGACGCGGATGAGGTCAAGCCCGAGGCCTCGTTCGTCGACGACCTCAACGCCGATTCGCTCGATCTCGTCGAACTCATCATGAGCCTCGAGGAGGAGTTCGGGACCGAGATCTCCGACGAAGACGCCGAGAAGATCCGGACCGTCCAGGACGCCGTCGAATACATCGACGAGCACTCCACCTAGAATCCTCCCTTCCCCGCGCTCCGGTGGCCAGGGCCGCCCCGTTCGTGGAACGACTTGGCCTCCCTGTCCGCGACCTCGACCTCCTCGAGCAGGCGCTCGTCCACAGTAGCTACCTCCATGAGCATCCCTCGGCCGCGGTCGGCCACAACGAACGGCTGGAGTTCCTCGGCGATGCTGTCGTGAACCTCGCATTGACCGAGGCGTTGTACGCGCGCCACCCGGCCGACGACGAGGGAATCCTGTCCGCCCGACGGGCGGCGATCGTGTCGGCCGCCGGGCTCGCCCGCCTGGCCGCCCGGCTGGGGCTCGGGGACCACATCTACCTCGGCGAGGGCGAAGCCGCCCGCGGCGGACGCCGCCGGCCGTCGCTCCTCGCATCGTCGTTCGAGGCGGTCGTCGGGGCGATCTATCTCGACCTCGGCTGGAGCGCGACCCGCGATTGGCTCGTCGAGCTGGCGGCCCCGGAGATCGCCCTCGATGCCCCGGCCTCGACGCTGAAGAGCCCGAAGAGCCGGCTCCAGGAGTACACCCAGCAGACGACCGGCGGACGGCCCTCGTACGTGCTTCTCGACGCGCTCGGGCCGGACCACGAGAAGCGCTTCCGGATCGACGTGTCGGTCGGTGGCAAGGTCCTCGGCCGCGGCGAGGGGCTGTCGCGCCGGGAGGCCGAGACGGCCGCCGCGGCCCAGGCCCTCGAGTCGCTCACGGTCGCGCGGCCGAAGGAACGGCGCAGCCGCGTCCGGAAGAGCGAAGGGCCGCCCGCATGACCGCCCCCGCGCGGCTCCTCGCCCTCCGGCTCCAGGGGTTCAAGTCGTTTGCCGAGCGCACGGTCGTGGAGTTCGGGCCGGGGATCAGCGCCGTCGTCGGGCCGAACGGCTCCGGCAAGAGCAACCTCGCGGACGCGCTCCGCTGGGCGCTCGGCGAGCAGGGCCGCGCCCTTCGGTCGCGCAAGTCGGAAGACGTCATCTGGGCCGGGTCGGAGCGCCGCTCGGCGCTCGGAATGGCCGACGTCACGCTCGTCCTCGACAACGCCGATGGGCTCCTGCCGGTCGACTACGCGGTTCTCGAGCTCGGCCGGCGGCTCTACCGCTCCGGCGAGAACGACTACCTTCTCAACCGCCAGCGGGTCAGGCTGCGCGACCTCGTCGACCTGCTCGACGGCGCAAACCTCGCCGACAACGCGTTCCTGTTCATCGGCCAGGGGATGGTCGACCAGGCACTCGCCCTCCGGCCGGAGGAGCGCCGCCCGCTGTTCGAGGAGGTCGCCGGCGTGCGCCGCCACGAGCGGCGGAGACGGCGGGCCGAGGAACAGCTCGTCGAGTCCGAGACGAATCTCGCCCGGGTCGAGGACATCCTCGCCGAGCTCCGACCGCAAGCCCGCCGGCTGGCCGCCCAGGCCGAGCAGCAGACGACCCGTGCCACGGCCGGCGCGGAGCTGGCGGAGGCCCTCATCCTCGCGGCGCATGCCCGCTGGCACGAGGCCGCGACGCGGCTCGCGGAGGCCGCCGGGCACCGGTCGCAGGCCGTCGCCGAGACCGACAAGGCGCTCGGGGAGCTGCAGGTCGCGGACGAGGCCGCGTCGGCGATCGCCGCGGAGCTCGGGACTCGGGCTGTCGTCGAGATGGAGCGGCGGGAAGCGCACGAGGCGGCGCGGGCTCTCCTCACGCAGCTCCAGCTCCGGGAGGCCCGGCTGGCCGGCGACCAGGCGTCGGCCGAGCGGGACCGTCAGCGGGTCATCGACGAGCGGGCCGCGGCCGAGGCCGACCTGGCCATCCAGCGGCGCGCCCTCGCGCTCCCGGCTCCGGAGCCGGACCGTGAGGCCGATGGCCATCTCGCCGAGGCCGAGCGCTCGCTCGCCGACGCGCTCGCGGAGCTGGGCGCGCTGCGCGCGGATCGCGCCCACGGGGAGGACGCGGCTGCCGTCCTTCGGGCGGAGGAAGCGCGGCAGGCGGAGCTGGAGGCGACGCGCCGGCGAGCGGTCGAGGCGGATCGCCGGGCGGGCGAGGAACGCGAGCGCCTGGCGGAGATCTCCGGGCGTCGGGCGGAGGCCGAGGGCCGGCTCGCGGCCGCGCAGGCCGCCCTCGAAGAGGCGCACAAAGCCGAGGCCGCGGCCATCGCCTCGCGGGAGGAGGGACGTCTCGCCGCCGAGGTCGCGACGGCCGAGCACCAGGCGGCGCTCGATCGCGCGGCGTCGGCCGGTGCGACGCTCGCTTCGCTCGAGGGGCGGCTCGAGGCGGTCGAATCGGCGATGCGCGAGGAGGAGGCCCGCGGGATCGCCCGCGCCGCGCGCCGCCGTGGTGGCCGCCGCCTCGACGAGGACCTCTCGGTCGAGCCGGACCTGCGGGCGGCGGTCGAAGCGGCACTCGCCGAGGCCATCCAAGGCTACGTGGTGGCGCGCGACGCGATCGCCGGCATGGCGGCGGAGCGAGGAACCCTCGTGATCGACGCTGCGACACGGGGCGGCGCTGGGAGTAGTGGGCTGGGCGTCCGCGAGCGTTCGATCATCGACCGGGCAGCGTCCCTCGGCGGCGGTCCGCTCCGCGACGCGATCCGGCGCGACCCGACCGGGGCCGCGGCAGCCCTCCTCGCCCGTGCGGTCTGGCTGCCGGACCTCCCGGCCTGCCTCGAGCTCCAGCCGGACCTGCCCGCCGGCTGGATCGCCGTGCCGCGCGATGGGTCTGCGGTCGTCGCGGGTCTGACCGTCGCGCTGGGGCGGCCGGACAGCGCGCTCGAGCGGCGCGCCGATGCGAGCCGCCTCGCCGCCGACGTCGAGCGGCAACGAGCGACGTTCGTGGAGCTGACCGGGGCCGCCGAAGCCGCCGCCGATGCCGCCGCTCGGGCGCGCGTCGCTCTCGAGGCGCGACGGGGCAACGAGCTGGCGGCCGCTAACGCCCGCCGGCGTGCCGAGGATGCCGAACGGGTCGCGGCGCGGAACGTCGAGACGGTCGCCCGGGAGGCGGGCTGGCACGAGGCACAGGCGGCCCGTCTTGCCGGCGACGCGGAGCGGGCGAGGGCCGCGCTTCCGCCGGGAGCGCCAACACTGACGGCGACGAGCTCCCAGGGCCCGGGCGCCGGCGCGCTCGACGCCTGGGAATCGCGGGTGGCGGAGCTCCGTGCCCGGCGCGACCGCCTGGCCGCCGAGCATGCGACCCGCGAGGCGGCGCGGCGCGGCGCGGAGGCCCGCCGGGCGCGAGCCGAGGCATCGATCGCGATCGACGAGGAACGCATCCGTCGGGCCGACGGGGAGTCGGCCGCCCTCGGGGATCGCGGGGCGGCTCTCGAGTTGGAGCGCGAGACCCTCCGGACGAACCTCGCCGCGGCGGTGAGCCGAGAGGCAGAGACTCGAGCGGTCCTCGACGAGCTGCGGGCCGCGGACACGGCGGACCGTGAGCGCCTGGCCGCGGCGGAGCGCGCGTCCGCCGCGGCCCGCGACAGGCTCCGCGCGGCGGAGGATCGGCTCCGCATCGCTGACCACGCGGACCTCGAGGCGCGTCTCGGGCTCGACGGCCTCCGGGAGCAGGTCCTCGTCGAGCTGGCCGGCCTCGGGGAGCTCGGTCGCCGCCACCTTCTCGCGGCGATCGGCGGACCTTCCCTGTCGGCCGGCACGCCGGTCGATGAGGTGGCCGCCGGTCCGGACCTCGCCGACGCCGACATCGACGACGCGGCCGCCCTCGAGGCGGCGCTCGACGCCGTCGCCGGCGCGTGGGCCGCCGCCGCCCCGCAGGCGGATCCGCCAGGCCCCGGCCGGCTCACGACACTCCGGCGCCGCTACCACGAGCTGGGCGCCGCGAACCCGTTCGCCGTCGAGGAGTACGCGGAGCTGCGGGCGAGGCTCGAGGCGCTCGAGACCCAGCAGGCCGACCTGCGGACGGCGATCGGCCGGACGCGCGAGCTGATCGACGAGCTGAACGCGATGATCGCGACGCAGTTCAACACGACGTTCCGTGCCCTCGAGGCGGCGTTCGATCGGCAGTTCAACTCGCTGTTCGGGGGTGGCTACGCGAAGCTGTCGCTGACCGACCCGGACGACCTGGCCGGGACCGGAATCGAGATCGTCGCCCGGCCACCCGGCAAGAAGGCGCAGTCCCTCGCGATGCTGTCGGGCGGCGAGCGGGCGCTCACCGCCGTCGCGCTGCTGTTCGCGATGCTCGAGGTCCGGCCTGTCCCGTTCTGCGTCCTCGACGAGGTCGATGCCGCCCTCGATGAGGCGAACGTGGGGCGCTTCTCCGATTCGCTCCGCACGCTCGCCGACCGGACGCAGTTCATCGTCATCACCCACAACCGGGGCACGATCGAGGCCGCCGATGCACTCTATGGAGTGACCGTCGGTGACGACTCCGCGAGCCGGGTCGTCAGCCTCCGACTCGACGAAGCGCGGGCGATCGCGGACCAGCGACGGCCGTCCGCACCGGCGGGCGCGACGATCGGCTGAGCGGAGGTCCGGGTTTGGTCTTCTGGCGGAAGAAGGAAGCGCCTGCGCCCGAGCCGGAAGACGAGGCGCCTCCTCCTCCGCCGGCGCTCCCGGCCGAGGAGGCGGAGGCGGAGCCCCGCGGCGATCTCGACGCTGGCCTCGAGCGCACCCGGGGCGGCTTCATGTCGCGCCTCCGGGGCCTGCTGGAGGGCGGCCCGGAGGGCCCGTCATGGGACGACGTCGAAGAGACCCTGATCGCCGGCGACGTCGGTCCGACCCTGGCGATGGAGATCGTCGAGCGGGCCCGGCGCCGGCGCGAGCCGGGCGGCGCGGAGGCTGCGGTCCGGGCCGAGCTGGCAGCCCTCCTCCCGCCCCGGGATCCCGCCTGGTCGCCCCGCCCGGCGGCAGCCGGCGGCCCGGCGGTTCTGCTCGTCGTCGGCGTCAACGGGACCGGCAAGACCACGACGATCGGGAAGCTCGCCGCCCGGTATGTCGGGGAGGGCCGGACGGTGATCCTCGCGGCGGCTGACACGTTCCGGGCCGCGGCGATCGATCAGCTCCGAATCTGGGCCGACCGGACAGGCGTGCCGGTGATCGCCCACGCCCCGGGTGCCGACCCGGGTGCGGTGGTGTACGACGCGCTCGACGCGGCCGTCGCCCGCGGGGCCGACATGGTCATCGCCGACACGGCCGGCCGGCTCCACACGAAGTCCAACCTCATGGACGAGCTGTCCAAGGTCCGCCGGATCGTCGACAGGCGGCTCCCGGCCGCGACGCCGGAGACGTTGTTCGTCCTCGACGCGACCACCGGGCAGAACGGGCTCGCGCAGGCCCGCGCGTTCCACGAGGCGGTCGGGCTGACGGGGATCGTGCTGACGAAGCTCGATTCGACCGCCAAGGGCGGGATCGTGTTCGCGATCGAGGACGCGCTCGGCGTTCCGGTCCGGTTCATCGGGGTAGGGGAGAAGACCGGCGACCTCCTACCGTTCGACCCCGACGCGTTCGTCGCCGCCCTGTTCGCCTAGCTCATCCGGTCGCGGCGCAGTCGGAAGCACGAACAGGCGGCGAGCCGGTGATGCCCACAGGATGGCTGCCGCCAGCACCGCCCCGAAGGGGGCTATCGCGGCGGCGGCCCGGAGGCCGGCCGCTTCGGCCAGCAGCGCGCCGAAGAACATGGCCAGGAGCTGCACGAAGACGTCGGCGACCAGGAACGTCGATCCGACCCGACCGAGGGCCCGACTGTCGACCAGGGTCTGGCGGACCGACGTCTCGGTCACCTCGTAGACGGTGGCCGCGCTGTCACCGACCAGCTGGGCGACGACGAGGCAGGCGGCCGCGACGAGCGGCGCGCCGGCCGGGGCCAGGGGAATGAAGAAGTTCCCGATTGCCGTCAGGGCCAGTGCCCCGGCCGCGACCCGCCCCACACCCCAGCGCCGGATCGCTCGCGCGGTGGCCGCGGCGCCCAGCAACGACGCGAACCCGCCCACGCCGGCGATCAGGCCGATCGGGGCGGGTCCCAGCTCGAGCTCATTGACCGCGTAGAGCAGCCAGATCCCGCCGAAGACGCCATACGTGCCGGCAAGGGCCATCCGGGCGGCAGCGAACGGGCGCAAGAACGGGTCGCCGATGACCAGGCGCAGGCCCTCGCGGATCTCGGCGAGGACGGGCTCCCGGCCCGCACGAGGTGGCGGGTCCGGCTCCGCTCTGCGGATGGATCCGAGGAGCACCGCCGAGACGACGAACGACGCGGCATCGACGAGGATGGCGATCGGCGCGGTGAGGGCCTGTATGAGGAGACCCGCGATGCCAAAGGCGCTGAGCTCGGCGGCCGAGCCGGTCGCCGCGAGAGCCCCGTTGGCCTCGACGAGCTGCTCACGCGCGACGACCGTCGGTAGATAGGCGTTGTCGGCCGCGTCGAAGAAGGTCGTCAGCACCGATGCCAGGAAGGCGACCAGGACCAGCTGCTCGATGGAGAGGACGCCGGCAATGAACGCGACCGGAATGGATGCCAGCAGGGCTGCCCGGCCCAGGTCCGCCCAGATGAGAATCGGTCGCCGCCGCAGCCGGTCGACCCACGCCCCGGCGACGAAACCCACGAGCAGCGTGGCCCCGAGCTCGACCATGCCGATAGCCGCGATCTCGAGCGGTCCCGCACCCAGCACGAGAATCGCCACGAATGGCAGGGCGATCCCCGTGACGTACGAGCCGAAGACGGAGATCGTCGCCGCCAGCCACACCCGAACGAAGGCCGGGTTCCGCCAGAGCGGCGAACGACCGAGGCGCGGCATGCATCGGGGAGCATAGGCGGCCCGTTTCCGGTGGCTACCAGCTGCGGCCGGCAGGTACCTTTGGCCGGAGGGCGGCTGCGGGCTGCCTGCTACACTCTGGCCCCTGGTGCGTCAGAACCCGCGCACCGCCCGATCGCCGGGCCCGCCCGGCGGCCGGACCACCCCTCCTGGAGTCCCCACCCCGGCATGTTCGACACCCTCAGCGAGCGCCTGCGGATGACCCTGGCCGGTCTGACCGGCCGCGGCCGCGTGAGCGAGGCGGACGTCGACGCGGCGGTCCGGGAGATCCGGCTGTCGCTCCTCGAGGCTGACGTCAACTTCAAGGTCGTCAAGGACTTCGTGGGCCGGATCCGCGAGCGGGCCGTCGGGGCGGAGATCCTCGCCAGCCTGACGGCCGGCCAGCAGGTCGTGAAGATCGTCCACGACGAGCTGGTCGACCTCCTGTCCGCCGGCGACCGGACGTTCCACCTATCCGGCAGCCCGGCGGTCATCGCCCTCGTCGGCCTGCAGGGTTCGGGCAAGACGACGTCTGCGGCCAAGCTCGCCCGGCACATCGTCAAGCTCGGCCGGAGCCCGCTCCTGGTCGCCGCCGATCCGTACCGGCCGGCTGCTGCGGATCAGCTCGAGACGCTCGGCCGCCAGCTCAACCTCCCCGTCCACCGCGCGCCGGCAGGCACTTCGGTCGTCGATATCGCCCGTGGCGGGATCGAGGCCGCGCGGCGCCAGGCGCGGGACACGGTGATCCTCGACACGGCCGGGCGGCTGACGGTCGACGCGGCGCTCATGGCGGAGATCGCGGCCGTCAACGAGGCCGTGAAGCCGGTCGAGACCCTGCTCGTCGTCGACGCTATGACGGGCCAGGAGGCGGTCGCGGTCGCCCAGGCGTTCGCGGCCGCGGTTCCGGTCACCGGGCTGATCCTCACGAAGATCGACGGGGATGCGCGCGGCGGTGCCGCGCTCTCGATCAGCGCCGTGACCGGCGTCCCCGTGAAGTTCCTCGGCACCGGCGAGAAGACGGACGCGCTGGAGGCCTTCCACGCGGACCGCCTCGCCGGCCGGATCCTCGGGATGGGCGACATCCTCACGCTCGTCGAGCGGGCCCAGGAGGTCGTCGACGCGAAGGACGCCGCGCGGATGGAGGAAAAGCTGCGCACCGCGCAGTTCAGCCTGGAGGACTTCCTCGACCAGCTCCAGCAGGTCCAGAAGATGGGCCCCCTCGGGCAGATCATGGGGATGCTCCCGGGGATGGGCGGGATGGCCAAGGAGGCCCAGGACGCCGTCGACAGCGGGCAGCTGGCCCGGATCGAGGCGATCATCCGCTCGATGACGCCCCGCGAGCGACGAGAACCGGCGGTGCTCAACGGCTCGCGCCGGCGACGGATCGCGGCCGGATCGGGGACCTCGCTCACCGACGTGAACCGGCTCATCAAGCAGTTCGGGGAAGTCCAGAAGCTCATGAAGCAGTTCTCCGGGGGCGGCCGTCGCGGGGCGATGGCCGGCCTCCTCGGCCGGCGCCAGGGCACATAGCGAGGGAACGGAAGATGACCGAGCGCGATCCGAACCAGCCGGTCGGCGACGGGCCGAAACCGGCGCCGTCCGCGGACGACACCCCCACCGACACGTGGCAGGCGCCGGCCTGGACGCCTCCTCCGAACGGGACCATTGAGGAGGCGGCGCCGGTTTCGACCACCGCGCAGCCCGTTCAGCCGTCCCGCGGTGGCCGCGTGCGCTGGGCGATGGCCCTCCTCATCACCGTCGTCATCGTCGGGATCGGAGCCGTCGCGGCCCTCCTCCTGACCGGCCAGTCGGCGCCATCCTCGGTCGTCGGCTACGCGCCCGCCGACAGCATCATGTACGCCGAGCTCCGGCTCGACCTGCCCGGCGACCAGCGCCAGGAGCTCGGCCAGTTCCTGTCGAACTTCCCGGGCTTCCAGGACCAGGCGAACATGCCCGCGAAGGTCGACGAGGTGCTCGACCGGGTCGTCCTTGCGCTGTCGTCCAACCACCAGGACTTCACGACCCACATCAAGCCGTGGTTCGGGGGGGAGCTCGGCTTCAGCTTCAGCAACCTGCCTGTCACGGCGACGCAGGACATGAAAGACGTCCGATTCCTCGTCCTGATCTCCGTCACGGACGCGTCGAAAGCCCGCGCCTGGCTGGACGGTGTTCTCGGCGACCTGCCAACGTCGACGGCCGACCACAACGGGACGCAGCTCGTCCTGCTCGGCGACGGACCCGTCAAGGGGGCGATCGGTATCCACGGCAAGGTCATGCTCCTCGGCGATGAGACGTCTGTCCGGGCCGCGGTCGACACGAACGGCGCGGGGCAGCTCCCGAATGCGGCCCGGTTCGCGGCCGCGCTTGAAGCGGTTCGCGGGGACAGCCTCGGCTACTTCTGGTTCGACATGGAGCGGTACTTCGAGTGGATCGCCGCGGCGGCCGAGACGATGCCGGGCGGGCTCGGGTTCGAGTTCGACGAGACGTACCGGAACCTGCTCCCTGAGTGGATGATGCTCCGCCTCCAGGCACACGGCGACGCGATCGCGATGGAGGTCGCCTCGCCGCACGTCGACTCGCCGGTCAAGTTCACCAATCGGGCCGGGGAGCTTGCACCGCATCTCCCCCCATCGACGATCACGCTGGTCGACGCACACGAGATCGGCGACGCGCTGCTCCAGACCGTGCAGATCTACCGCACGAACCCCGGAACGGCCGATGCCTTCAAGCAG
>Ga0326597_10015117_pt1 | contig 10101 bp, 7 predicted proteins | sample RVTome_12_FD_203789 | JGI IMG/M metagenome (GOLD analysis project Ga0326597, IMG submission 203789) | Soil microbial communities from uranium-contaminated site in the Upper Colorado River Basin, Wyoming, United States - RVT100D185 | ecosystem: Environmental > Terrestrial > Soil > Contaminated >...
CCAGGCGAAGCCCTGCGGCGTCAGGTCCGCGTGGTAGGCGCCGATCCGGAGGCGCGCGCCGCCGGCGGGCGCGGGTCTCCCGACAGCCTCGACGATCGCCGGCACCACGTCGCCCGGGGCCATCGCTCGTGACCAGCGCTCGGCCTTGAAGCCGTCGATCGTCTGCCCCTCGGCCACCACGTTGAAGGTGGACCGGCGGAAGCCGCGCCGCTTGTCGAGCCTTCGGAGCCCGTCGAGCAGGGCGCGGTTCGCGGCCTGCTGCAGACCGACGTCGAGCGTCGTCGCCACCGACAGGCCGCTTTCGTACAGCCGCTTGCCCCCGTAGCGAGCCTCGAGGTGCTTCCGCACTTCTTCGAGGAAGTATGGCGCGATCGATTGCTGCTGGTCGGGCTCGCCGCGCACGACGATCGGCTTCGCCTTCGCCTCCTCGGCGCGGGCGCGAGTGATGAAGCCTTCTTCCGCCATCCGCTCGAGGGCGTAGTTCCGCCGCCGCGTGGCGTTGCTCACGTTGACGTAGGGACTCTGCCGCGCCGGCGCCTGGATGATGCCGGCCAGCATCGCCGCTTCCTCGAGCGCAAGGGTCTTGGCGGACTTCCCGAAGTACAAACGCGCCGCCGACTCGACGCCGTACGTGCCGTGGCCGAAGAGGACCTGGTTCGCGTACAGGGTCAGAATCTCCGGCTTCGTGTACCGCTTCTCGATCTGGAGGGCAACGACCGCTTCCTTGATCTTCCGCTCGAGGCTCACGCGGAACCCGATGTCCTCGGGGAAGAGGTTCCGCGCGAGCTGCTGGGTGAGGGTGCTCGCGCCGGCCGGCCGCGACGGCCGCCGCGCCAGCAGATCGCGGATGCCCTCGAAGACATCGCGCGTCAGGGTGACCGCGATGCGCGAGACGCTCAGCCCGAAATGCGAGGTGAAGTCGGCGTCTTCCGCTGCGATGATCGCCTGCCGCAGCTCCGGCGCGATGTCGTCATAGCCGACAATCAGCCGGCGCTGTACGGCAAACTCGCCGATGGCCTGGCCGTCGGCGGCGTACACGCGCGTGATCGTGCTCGGGCTGTAATTATCGAGCGCCGAAATCTGCGGCAGATCGCCGGCATACGCGAACAGCACGCCGCTGAGGATGCCGAGGGTCGCCGCCGTGACGAAGAGGGCGACGATGACGGCGGTGCGGGCGAACTTGATGACGTAGTTCACTCTCACGGGTGCTCACGTCCTTGTCGTGTCGGCTCGGCTCCGGCCAGGCGCGGTCCGGCGCCTTCAGGCTCCGCCAGTGTACCAAGGACTGCGGGCCCAGACCACGACTGACGGATCACCGTCGCGACGCCCGTCCCTCCGGCGCGCCCGCGCCCGACGGGGCCGCCTGCCGGTTCGGCGGCGCCGACCGAGGCGCCCCTCCCGACGCTCCCTGCGGCGCCGAGGCCGGCGGCGCGGCTCGCGAGGGCGAGGGCGGCCGTTGCGGCGCCGCGGCGGACGGCGCCGATCGTGGCGCGGGCTGGGTTCGAGGCGTCGCAGCAGGACGAGCCGGCGGCCTTTCGGGCGCCGACGGCGGCGCCGGGCGCATGGACGGCTCACCCGGCGCGCCCACTCGCGGCACCGTTTGCGGCGCCATCGACGGCTCGGCAGGCGCCGACCTTCCCTCGGGCACCAACGTCGGAGCCGTCCGGCGCCACTGCTGGCGCGCGGGCGGACGCGAGGTCATGTCCCCGGAAGGGTTGACCACGGGCGGCGCCATGCGTCGCCCCTCGTCTGGCGATCGGCGCACCCCGGATCGAATATCGGCACGAGGCGTCGCCGGCCTCGTCGGCATGGCGCGACCCTCGACGGCTGACGCACGAGACTGTGGATCTGGCGCCGGCGCCCCCGGACTGACGACCGACCACTGCGAGCCCGTGCGCGGCACGGCCCTGTTGTCGGATGCCGCGCGCCGCGGCACCGCGACGCCCGACGCTGCCGACCGCGGGCGGGCCGCCGCGGGAGGTGCAGCGATTGGCGCCGTCGCCTGAACGATGAAGGGGGTCGTCGCCGGGAGATGATGGCCGTCGACGGCGTGCCGGTTGACGTGTCGGCGTCCGCCGAAGTGGGTCCGCGGCAAGACCACCCAGCCGTCCCACGGATTGCCTGCCGTCAGCGACAGCGCGAAGACCGGCCGGTTGTCGAAGCCGAGAGGACACCAGCTGATGAAGCCGGGCGCTGCCGCCCATGACACCCAGGCCGGCGCCCAGTGCCGATCCGGCACCCAGTACCAACGGCTGCGCGCGAAACCCCAGCGGCCATAGTGATGGGTCGGCCACGACCAGGCATCGAAGCCGACCCACATCCATCCGAAGGAACGCACGGACGACCAGTAACCCATGTAGTAAGGACGCCAGCCGGGCGCGACCGCCGGATACCAGACGTAGCCGTACGGCGGCTCGTAACCCCATGCCCCGTGCCGGTCGAGCGCGCCGCCGTACATGGATAAGTCGCGCGGAAGATACCGGGCCGATGCCGCGGTGCCCATCCGGGCGTCGCGGCGCGCCGCGGACCATCGATCGAACGCGTCGAAGCGGGCCGAGTTGAACGGGAGCGAGTAGCTCGGCGCGGCAAAGTCGCGCGCGAGGCTCCGTTCACCGGCGCGGACGAGCGTGGAACCGCTCTCGGTTTGCAGCGCGCCGCTTCCACGAAAGACAGCCAACTCGGTCTCCGGCCCCCCGGGGCCGGACAGCAGCGCGACTCGATATTCGCCGGGACCGTCGGTGAAGGCCGTTGCGACCGGCGTGTCGATCTGGTAGCGCAGGGCGGCGGCGGGATCGTTGGCGCCGGCGACGATCAGCATGATTCGTCCGGCGGCCAGCCGCAGCAGCGTCTCGGCTTGAAGGTCGACCGAGGCGTACTCGTCGATGTCGAGCGCCGATCCATCGGGGAAGAGCACTTCGACGCGTCCGGTCGCGGTGCGCAGTCGATCGCCCGGAATGAACGCCGCGCCGGCGACGGCCTGCTGCGTCTGTCCTTCCCGCTCGAGCGTTGCCACGCCGTCGACGAAGGCGACATGCGCGGGCGGAGCGGCGTCCTGCGCGAGCGCGGCTGGCGCGGACGCAAGGGCGTACAGGCTGATGCTCAGAATTGCAGGAGGGAGCCGGAGGGAACCCATGTGCGCCTCTCTCGACGGCCCTTCGAGCAACCTCGGGAAACGTCGAGGCCTGTCGAAGGACGAGGGCAGGACTAGCTGGCAGGTTCATTATAGCAAGAGCAGGTGACGAGCGGCGATTCTGGCCCACCTTCCTCGCCTCGAACGAACTTCCGCGCCAGTGGCCGTTGCGAGGTGGGAGCCGGATGTGATTGACAGTATCTCACTCAACTTATATACTCACGACAGCATCATAGGCATCCGGATGTCCCGGCCGCCGCGAACGATTTGTCCGCGAAGGATTTTCAATGAGCAAAATTATTGGTATCGACTTGGGCACCACCAACTCGGTGGTCGCCGTGATGGAAGGCGGCGAGCCGGTGGTGATCACCAACCCGGAAGGCGGGCGTCTGACGCCGTCGGTGGTGGCTTTCGCCAAGACGGGCGAGCGGCTCGTCGGCCAGGTCGCTAAACGACAGGCTGTCACGAATCCCGAAAACACGGTCTTTTCGATCAAGCGGTTCATGGGCCGCAAGTTCGACGAAGTGTCGGAGGAAATGAAGATGGTGCCCTACCAGGTGGTCCGCGCCGGCAATGCCGACGTGCGGGTCCAGGCACTGGGCAAGGAATATCCGCCGCCCGAGATCTCCGCGATGATTCTGCAGAAGCTCAAGCAGGCGGCGGAGGAGTATCTCGGCCAGCCGGTCTCCAAGGCGGTGATCACGGTGCCGGCGTACTTCAACGACGCGCAGCGGCAGGCCACCAAGGATGCCGGTCAGGTCGCCGGCCTCGAGGTGGCGCGCATCGTCAACGAGCCGACCGCCGCCGCGCTGGCGTACGGGCTGGACAAGAAGAAGGACGAGACCATCGCCGTGTACGACTTCGGCGGCGGCACCTTCGACATCTCGATTCTCGAAGTGGGCGAGGGCGTCGTCGAGGTGAAGGCCACCAACGGCGACACGCACCTCGGGGGCGACAACCTCGATCAGCGCATCATCGACTGGATCATCGCCGAGTTCAAGAAGAGCGAGGGCATCGATCTCGGCAAGGATCGCATGGCGCTCCAGCGCCTCAAGGAAGCGGCGGAGAAGGCGAAGATGGAGCTTTCCACGGTGATGGAGACCGACATCAATCTGCCCTTCGTCACCGCCGATCAAACCGGCCCCAAGCACCTCCAGATGAAGCTGTCGCGCGCCAAGTTCGAGCAGCTCGTGGACGATCTGCTGCAGCGGACGGTGGGGCCCACCAAGCAGGCGCTTGCCGACGCTGGCTTCGACCCGTCCAAGATCGACGAGGTCGTGCTCGTAGGCGGTTCGACGCGGATCCCGAAGGTGCAGCAGATCGTGAAGGAGATCTTCGGCAGGGAGCCGCACAAGGGGGTCAACCCGGATGAGGTCGTCGCCGTCGGCGCGGCGGTTCAGGCCGGCGTGCTCGCCGGCGATGTCAAGGACCTGCTGCTGCTCGACGTTACGCCGCTCTCGCTCGGCATCGAGACCATGGGCGGCGTCATGACGACGCTGATTTCTCGGAACACCACGATTCCGACGCGGAAGAGCGAGATCTTCTCGACCGCCTCCGACAGCCAGACGAGCGTCGAGGTGCACGTCCTGCAGGGGGAACGGTCGCTCTCACGCGACAACCGGACCCTCGGCAAGTTCCATCTCGTCGGCCTGCCGCCGGCGCCGCGCGGCGTTCCGCAGGTCGAGGTCACCTTCGACATCGACGCGAACGGCATCGTCAACGTGTCGGCCAAGGACCTGGGCACCGGCAAGGAGCAGAAGATCACCATCACGTCGTCGAGCGGCCTCAGCAAGGACGAGGTCAATCGCATGACGAAGGACGCCGAGGCGCACGCGGACGAAGACCAGAAGCGCCGCGAGGAGATCGAGGCCCGCAACCGCGCGGACCAGGCCGTGTATGCGGCCGAGCGGTTCGTCAAGGATACGGGCGACAAGCTGTCGCCGTCCGACCGCCAGGCGATCGAATCGGCCACCGAGTCGCTGAAGAAGGCGATCGAGTCGAACGACACCGCCGCGATCCAGCGGGGGATGGAGGAGCTGACGCAGGCGCAGCACAAGGCGGCGGCGAGCCTGTATCAGCAGGCGGCGCCCGGAGCCCGCTCGGGCGCGACCGGCGGTGACGGGCCGGCCGGACCGGCAACGGGGCCGGAGGCGGGCGGCGCATCCGGGTCGGGCGGCGGCGGCGACGTCATCGACGCGGAAGTGGTCGACGAGGGGAAGCAGTAAGACAGGTGCGCTGAGCGATGGACCTCTACGTGATCCTCGGGCTGGAGCGGGGCGCGTCGCTTGGCGACATCAAGCGCGCGTTTCGACGACTGGCGCGCAAGTACCATCCCGATATCAATCCGGGCGATCGGCTCGCTGCGGCGCAGTTCCGGCAGATTGCCGAAGCCTACGAGACGCTCAGCGATCCCGACCTTCGCCGCCGGTACGACACGGCAGGGTCGGGCCGTCCCGCCGCGGAGGGCGCCACCTTCGGGTTCGAGGGGTTCGACTTTTCCGTCAGCGTCGGGGGCCCCTCGGCCCCGACCTTCGGCGATTTGTTCGGCGACGTTCTGCGGCAGCGGGAGCAACAGCGGCAGGCGGTTGGCGAGCGGGCCCGCGGCGCCGATCTGCATCACGCCGTCGTGCTCTCGTTCGAGGAGGCGCTGCGCGGCGCCCAGCGCCCGATTGCCCTGACGCGGCGGGAGCGCTGCCGGCAGTGTGACGGCGTCGGCACCTTGGGGGCGGCCGAGAGCCGCTGCGCGCAATGTCAAGGTACCGGCCAGGTGAAGTCGGCGCGCGGACACATGGTGTTCTCCAAGCCATGCGCGCAGTGCCGCGGCACCGGCAGCCAGGCGCAGGCGCGGTGTCCGGGCTGCGGCGGTCAACAGACCGTGATGTACTCCGAGTCGTTGACGGTCAAGGTGCCGCCCGGCCTGGCCGATGGCGCACGGATCCGCGTGCCGGGCAAGGGACATGCGGGGAGCGCCGGCGCCGAACCCGGCGACCTGTACGTCACGGTCACGGTCGAGCCGCATGAGCGCTTCCGGCGCGAAGGGGACGATCTGCACCTCACGATCCCGCTGGCCATTCACGAGGCGGCGCTCGGGGCCCGGATCGACGTGCCGGCGCTCGACGGGCCGGCGCGGCTGCGCGTGCCGCCGGGGACGCAGTCGGGCCAGCGCTTCCGGCTGCGCGAGCGGGGCGCGCCGTCGGCGCGGGACGGCCGCCGCGGCGATCTCGTGGTCGAGGTGCGGCTCGCGCTGCCCCGGCTGCTCGACGAGCGGTCGAAGGAGTTGTTGAAGGAGTTCGGCCGGATCAACGCGGCCGACGAAGTGCGTCGGGAGGCGCATCCGTACAAAGGGCACGACGGACACTGACACGCGGGTGCACGAAAGCGCTGAGAGCCCATGAAGAAACCCGGCAAGGCCTACTACATGATCAGCGCGGTGGCGCAGAAGTACAACATCCACCCGCAGACGCTGCGCCTCTACGAGCGGGAAGGGCTGCTGAAGCCGTCGCGGACGGAAGGCAACACCCGGCTGTACTCGGAAGAGGATCTGGAACAGCTGGAGACGATTCTGTCACTTACCCGAGACCTCGGCGTGAACCTCGCCGGCGTCGAGATCGTTCTCAACATGCGCCAGAAAATCGAGCGCATGCAGCTCGAAGTCAACGAGTTCATGGAGTACGTGAAGCGCGAGCTCGCGCGCGGCATCGACGATTGGGAAGAGCGTCTGTCCACCGCACTCGTCAAATCCTCGCCGACCGATCTCGTGCGGACGACAGCGCCCGCCCCGCAGAAGGAAGACGCCAAAGCAAAAAGTTAGCGCGGGCATTCGGCGCGAGGGCGTTTCGGAGTAAGCTGTCCTCGTGTCCAGGCGGTCCGCGTCAGGCGACGACGATCCGGGTACGCTCGCCGCGTATCTTCGCGCGATCGCCAAGCTCCCGCGCGTGACGGTCGGCGAAGAGCGAGAGCTCGGCGCGCGCATCCAGAACGACAGGGACCCCGAAGCGCTGTCCCGCCTCGTCGAATCCAACCTCCGGTTCGTCGTCAGCTACGCCAAGCGCTACCGCGGCCTGGGCGTGTCGTTCTTGGATCTCATACACGAGGGGAACCTCGGCCTGATCGAGGCGGCGCGGCGGTTCGACCCGTCGCGCAACGTGAAGTTCATCACGTACGCCGTCTGGTGGATCCGCGAGTCGATGATGCACGTGCTCGCGGATCAGACGCGGGCGTTCTCGTTCCCGCCGAAGCTGTTCGCGGCGCTCGGCACCCGGTCCAACGATGTGTCGCTGAGCGATCCGGTGTCGGCCGACGGCACGCGGCAGCTCGCCGACACGCTGCCGCAGGAGCAGGTGCCGCCGGTGGAGGAGGAGCTGATCCACCAGGCCGACCTCGCCGAGCTCACCGCCGCGCTGGCCGAGCTCGACGGCAAGGAGCGGGAGGTCGTGCGGCTCCGGTTCGGCCTCGCCGACGACGAGCCGCGTACCCTGCAGGAAATCGGCGACCGCCTGCGGCTCTCGCGCGAGCGCGTGCGGCAGATCGAGTCGCGGGCCAAAGAAAAGCTGCGGAGCTCGGCGAAACTGCGGAGCCACCTGAACTGATGCCTTGTCCGCTGTGCGACGACACCGGCTGGAAGCCGGTGGAAGAGCCAGGCGCGGGAGCGGAATCGACCAGGCGCGTGCGCCGCGTCGTGCGCTGCGACTGCTGGCGCGAGAACATCGGACACCGGCGGCTGGCCGACGCCCGCATCCCCAAGCGCTACCAGCACTGCACGATCGCGAACTTCACCGCGTACAACGAATCGCTGCAGCGCGCGGCGGCGCAGGCGCGGCGCATCGCCGAGGCGTTCCCGGTCGTCGGCAAGGGCCTGCTGCTCGAGGGGCAGCCCGGGGTCGGCAAGACGCACCTGGCGGTCGCCGTCCTCAAGCAGGTCGTGCAGACCGCCTCCGCGCACGGCCTGTTCTACGACACTCGAGACCTGTTGCGCGTGATCCGAAGCACGTACGACCCGGCGATCCGCACGACGGAGCTGGAGGTCCTCCGCCCCGTCATGACCGCCGACCTGCTCGTGTTGGACGACCTCGGCGCCGAGAAGACGTCGGAATGGGTCGACGAGACGATGAATCTGATCGTCAATACGCGCTATAACGAACGGCGGCTGACGATCTTCACGTCGAACTACCTCGACATCCCCGACGACACCGACCCGAACTCCCTCCTGTTTCGCGTCGGCCACCGGATGCGGTCGCGGCTGCACGAAATGTGTGAGTTCGTGGATCTGGACGCCGCAGACTATCGCGAGCTCCCGACCAACGGCGGCGTGGACGACCTGCTGAGTCTGTGGAAGATGCGCAAGAAGACGCTGCCGTCGGTGTCCCGCGGCGGCCGCCAGGCCCGCGCCCAGCTCCGCGAGCCGCTGGTGCGCGACGGCCGGGCCGACCTCAAATGGCCCGGAGGACGGGCGGGATCGTGACGGTCGGCCATGCTCGGCCTCTACATCCACGTTCCGTTCTGCTCCGCCATCTGCAACTACTGTAATTTCAACCGCGGTCTGTTCGACGCGGCGCTCAAGGCGCGGTACGTCGACGCGCTGGCCGCCGAGATCGCCCGCGCGGGCGGCGCGGGCGCGCCCGCCGATACGATCTTTCTCGGCGGGGGCACCCCGTCGCTGCTCGAGCCGGAGGAGGTCGCGCGGCTCCTCGCGGCCTGCGGGGCCGCGTTCGATCTGTCGCCCGACCGCGAGGTGACGCTCGAAGCGAACCCCGAGTCGGTGACCCGCGAGCGGCTGGCCGCGTACCGGTCGGCCGGCGTCAACCGGATCAGCTTCGGCGTGCAGTCGTTTCGGGACGACGAGCTCCGCCGCCTGTCGCGGCTGCACGGCGCCGATCGGGCGCGCGCGGCCGTCAGCGAAGCGCGGGCCGCCGGCTTCGACAGCCTCAGCCTCGATCTGATGATGTGGCTGCCGGGCCAGCAGGTCGGCCAGTGGCTCGAGTCGGTCGACCAGGCCATCGCGCTCGCCCCGGAGCACCTGTCGCTGTACATGCTGGAGGTGTATCCGAACGCGCCGCTCAAGGAGGAGATGGCGCGCGCCCGTTGGTCCCAGGCCCCCGACGACGACGCCGCGGCCATGTACGAAGCGGCGATGGAGCGGCTCGACGCCGCCGGGTACGAACAATACGAAATCTCGAACGTGGCTCGTCCCGGCCGCCGCTCACGCCATAATCTCAAATACTGGACCGACGGCGACTGGATTGGCTTCGGCTGCGGCGCCCACTCCACCGTGGGGGGCACGCGCTGGAAGAACGTGGCGGCGACCGAGGAATACGTGGCCCGAATCGGGCGGGGCGCCTCCACCGCGGTCGACGTGCGGCGCCTGTCCCCGGAGGAACGCGTTGGCGAGGCGCTGTTTACGGGCCTCCGGCTGTCGGAGGGGATAGACGAGGCCGCCATCCGGGCGCGGTACGGAGTCGACGTGTGGGCGCGATACGGAGCGGAGCTGGAGCCCCATCTTGAAGCCGGCCTGCTGATGCGTCAGGATGGGTGCCTGCGGCTGACGCGCCGCGGGATGCTCCTGGCGAACGAGGTCATGGCGGCTTTCGTGTAGCTCTTGAGTACGATAGAGTATCACCCCTTTGGGTAGCATTTTCGCGAAGGAGGCCGCGATGTTAGTAACGAGAGTGCCGGCGGGCGTGCGTCGGCTGGGATGGATTGCTCCTGTGGTCATTGCTGGTCTGTTGGCAGCCGCGCCCGTGTACGCGCAGGCCTCCGCCCAGCAGGCTCAGGCGGCGCCGGCCACGCGCGTGTTCGCGTCCGACGCCGGCATGGTGCTCAACTTCATCAAGCCGGACAAGACCGCCGACTTCGAAGCCATCGTGGCGAAGCTCAAGGAAGCGCTCGAGAAGAGCGAGAAGCCGGAGCGCAAGGAACAGGCCAAGACCTGGCAGGTGTTCAAGTCGCCCGATCCGGCGGCGGGCGGGAACGTC
>Ga0326597_10015118_pt1 | contig 10101 bp, 7 predicted proteins | sample RVTome_12_FD_203789 | JGI IMG/M metagenome (GOLD analysis project Ga0326597, IMG submission 203789) | Soil microbial communities from uranium-contaminated site in the Upper Colorado River Basin, Wyoming, United States - RVT100D185 | ecosystem: Environmental > Terrestrial > Soil > Contaminated >...
TATTCCGACGGTGCTTCGGGCTTCATGTCGTACATATCCATGTGCCCCGGTCCGCCATCCAGCCAGATCAGGATTGCGGACGTTTTTTCCTTTTTCGTCGCCACAGCCGCCGAAGCTTCGCGAGCCCGCAGCATTCCCGAGAGGCCCACGCTGGCCATACCGGCGACTCCCAATTGGACGAAGCTGCGTCGGTTCATTCCATCACAGTAGCGGCCCGTCTTGCCTGCTTCGATGCGAAACATGGTCGTCGGTCTCCAGCAGCATGAAATTGGGTGGGAAGGTTAGCGGCGTGGGCCATCACTGCTCGTTCGCAACGAGTCGGTGACAGCATGCTGGGTCTGTTCCTAGTTATACTTCGGCGCGGCTCGCAAGACAATTGAAGTATGGCAAACCATATTGGCGAGTGGTTAATCCAATCTAGCGAACGCGAGCTCGCGACCAAACTTCGGCCCGTGCCCGCCTTGGCCCTGCCGCACCACGAAGCTTCTCGCGTCGCTGATTCACTCGACTCAATTCTCTCCAACGCCAGTTCCGCCGCGGCGCGAACTCGATCGTCTGTATCCTGCTGTGCGACTTGGTGCAACGCTTCTTTTGCGGCTTCCGCGGCAGGGCCAATCTGCTCCAATGCGTTTGCCATGATGCGGCGGATGCCCGCTCGCTTGTCGTGCAATAGCTCGATCGGGGTCGGCACCGCCCAGACCGCTCTGTCTCCGGTGGCGTCAGTCTACCGCACAAAGTGAGTTCCTCCAAAGGATTTTTGCCGAACGGCGGCGTCAAGGTGTCGAGAGCTTGGCGCGTTTGCGACTATCTCCATTGATAAACTCAAATCGGAGCGACCGTGTGCCGGTACATATTGGCGAGCGTCGAGTCGAGCAAGCCGACGTGATTGATCGGCGCGATCATGGAGGCGACGTCGCGGCGGATCTGTTCGATCGCGATCGGCCCCGGAGTGTTCGCCTGTCGCGCGACTGTGCTACAAGCTGCCTTCAGCACGTCGCGTATCTCTTTTCGGTCGGCACCTAGAAAGGCGAGCGAAGAATCTCCGCCGCAGCGCAGACGCTCATAGGTCGTTGCGGCGGCGAAATACAGCATCGATGCCACAGCGAGTAAATCGAACTGGGTAAAGGTCGCAAAGCAACTCGCGACCAATTCGTCGATCAGATCGAGTTCGGTCGTGACGATGTCTCCATAATCGAGTAAGGAAACAGTGCGAGTGTCGGCCCGCCACTCGTGATCCAGAATCTGGCAGAGGCGTTCGACGCCGCACAGCGAATGCGCAATGCCGGTGCTGTGCAGCGGATCGATAAACCCGGCGGTATGTGGCAGCAACGCCCAGTCCTCGCCCGCTACATGTGCCCAGCGACGCTGTAGTCGTTGTGTGCGAATCAACTTGCCCGGCACAATCGCAAACTCGGCACCAGCGAACATCGCGGCGACCGACGGATAACGACCGAGCCATTGGTTCCACTCGGCGGCGGCACCCAATGAGTGATCAAGCGGATGCTTTGCATCGTCGAAGACTAATCCGGCGCTGGTCAGTCCGTCGTTGAATCGGAGCATCCAAAACCAGGCACCATCCAAAACGTGATGCTGGGCCGCGTTGTCGCAGTGAAAAGGATGGTCCTGCGTGTTTCCGCCGAGGTTGTTCAGCAGTTCATTCCACGAGCGGACGCCTCGGAAATGCGAGAAGATTGCGCGGGAGTGTGTTTGGCACTGCTTGACACACGATTCGATTCCAAGCGATCGCGGCAAAATACCCGCTTCGCCCGTCGCATCGATGACGAAGGACGCGCGAAGCGAAATCGCCTGCTCGTCGTACTGGCAATCAATCGACCAATCGCCAACGCCCACGTGCTGAATGCCGTGCTGAATCTCGCAGACGGCACAGTCTTCGAGAACGGTGACTCCGAGTTTCGCCGCTTCGGAGCAAAAGAAGTGATCGACGTCGGCGCGCAACCATTGCGTATCGCTATCACGATCATGACTGCTGGCGGCAACGAGTAATTCGTTTGCATGTGTCGGAGACGGCGCGAAGGTTCTTCCGGCTTCGTGCGCAAAATAGCTGAAACCCCGCTTCAAGCCGCAACCGATGTGCGGGTAAGCCTGCTGCCAGGTTCCATACTTCGTGAGAGGCAGCAGCCGGGCCAGGTCATATCGATTCGCCAAGTCGCGCAACACCATGTCGGCGATTGGCGTTGACGATTCGCCGATCGCGAATCTCGGGTGTCGCGTCTTGTCGATCAACGCAACACGTCGTCCCACGCGTTGCAAGATCATGGCGGCCAAGCTGCCGGCAAATCCCGATCCGAGAACGACGACATCAAACTGTTGCGTCTTCATCGAACCGCCTCGCAGCGGCACGAGATGGCAGGCAGCACTTGTTGGGTGAGGTTCATGTGAGCCAGCCGTTCACGCCGCGCGGGGCCGCATTGCTCGCAATCGAAGAAGCGCTCCGCGTCCCACAAGTCCACGAACACCCGGCCAGATTGCATCGCGAGCCCATCCGCGAGTACCGTTTCCAGCGAACGAAACGTTGGCGGCTCAAAGCTTCCACCGATTCGCAGTTGCTCCATCGCGCCGTTGCCATCCCGAGTCGGAATCACACTGCAGCATTGAACTCCCGCATGGAAGGCGAACTGCATCGAACGAATTGCCCATTCAACGCCTTCCGCTTCACTGAGAAACGGCGGGCGCAACAAGATGAAGGCACGCGTCGCGATTTCGTTTTCCGACAGGAATCGCACTGCCCGCTGAAAGTCGTCCGCCGTCATCTGCTTGTTCAAGTGCGGCAGGACTTCGGGGTGGATCGTTTCCAGGCCGATGGCGATCTCCAACTTGCCGGTGAGCAACTCGCGAAACCGCAGGCAATCGTCGCCGCACAGCTTCGGATGACTCTCGACGATTACCGTTTCGAACGATTCCACGCATTGGGCGATCGCTTCATAGTCCTCGCGCGGAATCGCCTGACGATCGAAGAAGTTGCCGCTGTTGTACAGCTTCACATGTTTGGCTGGTGGCAAACTCGACAGCGCGAACTCGATTTGTTCCGGGATCGCACCGATGGAAACTCGCTCGTCGGTCGTGTTCTTCCACAAGTCGCACATCAGGCAGCGAAACGGACATTCACGATTCGTCAGAAATATCGTGGCGACGTCTTCGATTCGCCCGTTGGCCGCACACTCAGGTTCCACGAGATACGCGTACGGACGACGCGGATCGACCACGTTTTTGGGCGGCCGTGCGGCGAGGATGGTCTTATCATCCCAGGTTGTCCGTCGCAGTTGCATCCCGTGACTCGCCGTCGGTTATCGTCCGTTGGCCGTATTTTGCAGAACGTAACCTGCAAGTATACTGGTCAGCTTGCGTATGTGTCCCTCAGTGTTGTGTTTCAAAGTTTTCGCCGCGGCGAGGCAGGTAAATGGCTGACAAGTTTGATCCGTATCGTGAAGCGGTTGTCGTCGAGACGAGTACGATATGGCCGGAAGAATATGACGAACTGGAACCGACCGAAAAGGCTCGCATCGCGGAGGCGTTACACGCTGACCCGGAAAGTTGTGTGAATCTGGAATACCTTCGCATGCATACCGGCTTCTGCCGTCAAATTACGGTCACGGAAGACGATATCGAACGCGCCGGCCAAAAAGCGTGACGGGGGGAGGGGTCGGGAGTCTTTTTCGGCCAAGAAACGGTCCAATGATTGAGTGTCTGGCCGAAAAAGACTCCCGACCCCTCCATTCCAAGTGGGAGAGAAAAGTTGGCAACCGATACGACGACCGTCCACGTCGCGCTCTCGGAACGAAGCTACGATATCGACATCGGCCACGGGCTGTTGCCTGACGCGGGGCGATTCGTCGTCGAGCACACCGGCTGCTCCCACGCCATTGTGATCACCGATTCCAACGTCGAACCTCTGCATGGGCTGCGCGCCGTTGAAAGTCTGGAACAGGCGGGTATTCGCGTCGACATCGCGACCGTGCCCGCGGGCGAATCGACCAAGTCCGCCTCGCACGTCGATCAGCTGTGGCGCTTGATGCTGGAGTTTGGTGCGGATCGCAAGTCGATTGTCGTGGCCGTCGGTGGCGGAGTGGTTGGTGACTTGGCGGGTTTCATAGCCGCGACGTACGGCCGAGGCATCCGGTTCGTCCAAATCCCAACGACACTTCTGGCACAAGTCGATTCGAGCGTCGGCGGTAAAGTCGGCATCAATCTTCCCGGCGCGAAGAACATGGTCGGCGCGTTTTGGCAGCCGAACGCCGTGCTGATCGATACCGATGTCTTGGGCACCTTGCCGCTTCGCGAGTACCGATCGGGCTTGGCCGAAGTGGTGAAGTACGGCGTGATACTAGATGCCGAGTTCTTCGAGTATTTGGAAGCCAACATCGACGGACTGAACCATCGCGACGCGAGCGTCATGCGTCACATCGTCACTCGCAGCTGTGAACTCAAGGCGCAGATCGTCTCGGCGGATGAACGCGAAGAGACTGGACTGCGGGCTGTCTTGAACTACGGCCACACGTTTTGTCACGCCCTCGAGGCCGAAACCGGATACGGAACCTATTTGCACGGCGAGGCCGTCGCGATCGGCATGTTGTGTGCCTCGCGACTTGCAGAAGCGCTGGGCCGGATCGAGGCTGATACAACACGTCGGCAACGCGAACTGCTGGAAGCTCTCGGCCTTCCATTGGCAGTACCCGATGTCAGCCACGACGAATTGATTCGCGCCATGCAAAAGGACAAGAAGACCCAGCACGGCAAGCTCCGCTTCGTCTTGCCGTCGCGTCTGGGGCATGTCGAGCTTGTTTCCGACGTACCGGCGGATCTCGTGCGAGCGGCTCTCGCAAGCGGATAGGGCGCTGGCAGGGCAACTCGTTCCCAGGCTCCTGCCTGGGAACGCGATGTATTGCAGGCTCCCGCCTGCTCTACACGGCATGCGAGGCAGGAGCCTCGCGAGCACTGGGTTCCCAGGCAGGAGCCTGGGAACCAGAATCCCAAGCAGTCGTGCATTGCCGCGGCGCGTAACACGGCTTACATTATTCGCGTCGTTATCTTTTCGCTGCAATGATGGGTATGGCCGTGGCAGACGGGGTTGAATCAACGCAGGACGCTCTCGAAGCCACCGTGCGACTGTCGCTGGTTCCTGGTGTCGGGCCGCGCACACGCAAGGCGCTGTTGGAATGCCTCGGTTCCGCGGAAGCCGTGTTCGAGACGGCGCCGAACATCTTGCGGCAAGTTCCGGGCGTTGGGCCCAAGCTGGTCCGGGCGATCTCGGATGCTCGCACGAACATCGATGTTGCCGCGGAGTTGCAGCTGTGTAGCGACAACGACATCTCATTAGTGCTTGACACGGACGAACGGTATCCGAAATTGCTCGGTCAGATTCACGACCCGCCGGGCATTCTGTACGTGCAGGGTGAAATCCGTCCGAGTGATGCGTTGGCGATGGCAATCGTTGGTACGCGGCATGCGACTCAGTACGGCCTGCAGCAGGCGGATCGGTTGGCCGAGGGGCTGGCTCGCGCGGGTCTGACGATTGTCAGCGGCTTAGCCCGCGGCATTGATGCGGCGGCGCATCGTGCGGCGTTGCGAGTTGGTGGGAGAACGCTGGCCGTGCTGGGAAGCGGCTTGCTGAATGTGTACCCGTCCGAACATTACGATCTGAGCCGACAAGTGATTGAAAACGGTGCCTTGCTCAGCGAGGCCGCGCCGCACAGCCCTCCGCTAAGCGGCGCATTTCCGCAGAGAAATCGCATTGTGACCGGCTTATGCCTCGGGGTGATTGTCGTCGAAGCCGCGTTGCGATCCGGCGCGTTGATCTCTGCCGAGCATGCGATGGAGCAAGGACGCGAGGTCTTCGCCGTCCCAGGGCGCGTCGACAGCCGCACCGCGCACGGCTGCCATCGCTTGTTGCGTGAGGGTGCCAAGCTGGTGGAGAACGTCGACGATGTGCTGGAAGAACTTGGGCCGTTATTCGCGTCTGCATCGCGTGAAGACGGACGCGAAGTCCGGCATCCCGCGGAACTGCAATTGAACGATCAAGAACAAGCCGTCCTCGATGCCATTCATTTAGAGCCGACCAGCATCGACGAGGTCGCCGCGGCCAGCGGATTGATGATTCATCGCGTCTTATCGACGATCAGCGTCCTCGAGATGCGACACCTCGTCCGACGGGTCAGTGGCAATCAAGTGAGGCGATACTGACCAGCGAAACGTGGTGCTGGCTTCCAGCCGCCAGAGAAGCCAACGAAAATGGCGGCTGGAAGCCGCCACAACAAAAGTGACGCTGTCTAAGTACTGTGCGGCGCGAGCGCGGTCTGGGGCGTGACAATCGATATAACCGGTTGATCCCGAATTCCAGTCGGGACCGCTCGTTTTTGATGTCGATGAGATAAAAGGCGGTCTGGGGAACCACTGTACGACGGCCCTCCGAGGCCGTCGATTTCTGTTGCTTCGGACGATCGACGGCCTCGGAGGACCGTCGTACTAACGGAATGCCGGCTTCGGCCAGACTCGTGGTCGTAAAACGCTCGCGGATGCTGCTCATGTACAAACGATCTAAATACGCGTTTTTGTGCGTATCGATGTTCGCACAATTCGCCGTCGCACAAACCTTTCAACGGCTGCCACCGACCTATCCGATCGCACAAGTTGAGCGGCTACCAAAGACTGATGAAGGGCCAATCGCCCAACTTGAGCGGCTGCCGAAAACTGACCAAGGGCGACCGGTGAACGCCCCGCCGCAGGAATCTCGCGAGGCGGTTCGATTTGCAGGTGGCGGTATCGAGTTGCAAGTTCCGCCAGGCTGGTGGGCCGAGGAAGTTCCATTTGGCCGCGAAGTTCGACTGGTCATCGCGCCCCAACGCCCGGTGATTACTCGCAGGATGCCAGTTGACGGTATGTGGATGGTGTGCCACGCAACCCCACTTTCTGAAAGTCAAGGCGAAGAGTCGTTGTCGCGAGAGTTGTCCGCGCGCTTGCGATCGGCCATCGAAAGCAATGGCCAGTCCTCGCCACCGACTCCGTTTCAATTCGGGCAATGGCCAGCGGCGGTCGCGGAATTCACCGCAAGCAATCCGGCAACGGCGAACGCTTCCGTCACAGGTCGGCATGTGCTGGTTCGTACCGCCTGGGGCGTCTTCGAGTTCCACGCTTCGGCCCCCGACGCGATCGTCGAGTCACGGAGCAGCGTCTGGACGGCGACGTGGGATAGTCTTCGCTTGAACCCGCCAGCGACCACCAGCGGCTCCGCTCAGGACGGCCCGGACCAGTCGAACAGCATCATCGGCGATTGGAAGTCGTATCGAAGTCGAATGCGATTCACCGATGACGGACGAGTCGTCATCATTCCCGACGCCCTTGCCAACAATCGAAGCTCTAAGCCATTGACGGGAACATTCGAGGCTCGTGACGATTTGGTGTTTGTTCTTTGGGATGACGGAAGCCGCTTGAACTTTCGCTGGCGCATGCGAGGTAACGATTTGTTCCTGACCGATCACGAAGGGCAAATCAGCCATTTGAAACGCGTGTTCAATTGACGTCGCGTGCTAACTCGTTGTAGTCTGTTTCTGATGATCGAACAGCCAACAGCTCTCATCACGGGTGCCTCCCGCGGGATCGGACGCGCCATCGCACGCGAGATGGCGCGACAGGGTTTCGCCGTTGTGGTGAACTACGTTCGCAGTCGGGAAAGTGCGGATGAAGTCGTTCAACAGATCGCCACGGAAGGGGGTCGCGCCGTGGCGGTGCAAGGCAACGTCGGCGTTCGCGAGGACCGCGACTCGATCGTCGACCAGACACTTGAACACTTCGGGCGAATTGACTTGCTCGTCAACAACGCGGGGATCACTTCGCCCGGCAGGAAGGATCTGCTCGAGGCAACCGAAGAGAATTGGGATCTCGTTTTCGACACGAATCTAAAAGGCGCCTTCTTTCTGGCACAGCGCGCCGCGCGAGAAATGGTTTCCCTGATCACAGCGGGTTCCATTGTTCGCGGCACGATTGTCAACGTCTCATCGATTTCCGCCTACGCGGTGTCGACGAATCGCATCGATTACTGCATCGCCAAAGCCGGCATTCAAATGATGACTTGGCTGTTGGCCAGTCGTTTGGCGGAAGAGCGAATCCGGGTCTACGAGATCTGCCCAGGCGTGATCGCCAGCGACATGACGGCTCCTGTCACCGAGAAGTACGACAAGCTCATCGCCGACGGTCTCAGCCCAATCCGGCGTTGGGGCCAAGCGGAAGACGTCGCCAAAGCCGTCGCCACAGTCGCCTCCGACGCCTTCCCGTTCAGCACCGGTGATCGCATCAACGTCGATGGAGGTTTTCATATTCGACGGTTGTAGACCCGCATGAGGGAACTGGTTTACGCGATCGGCCCTGCTGTGCGCGGGTCTCCCCCTGCTGTGCGCGGGTCTCCCGACCCCGCACACGGTTCCGACCGTAGGTCTCCCGAAAGAACCGGACACGTTGCAACTTCGGGAGACTTTCGGTCGGCGGTTTCAGCAAGATCGTGAGCCCTGCGCCGCGCGTCACTTCCCTTTACGGTCTAATGCAGCGCCTCCGTAGCGTGTCACAGATTGTTTCGCTCCCGACGCTCGACTAGCGAAGCTGGCGGCGATAGGATGGTGACGAGATCGATAAACGGGGGGTCTCGCATGGCAGACGCAACCAACAAGCCGGTCATCTTTCTGGCGTTCGCCAACGATCGCGACGACACGGTCGGTTATCTGCGGAATCTGCCCGACGAAGCAAGGCGGTTGCGCGATGTGCTGCAGCCGGCCGAGCAAGCTGGTTTGTGCGAAGTGGTTGTCCGCTCCAACAGCACGCCCGGCGACATTTTCAAAGTGTTTCAGGATCCCAAGTACCGCAACCACATCGCCATCTTCCACTACGGCGGGCACGCCAACGGTTGTCAGTTGTTGCTGGAATCGCCCGAGGGCGAAGCGGTGGCGGCCGACGCGGGTGGGCTGGCCGCGTTTCTCGCGCAGCAGCTAGGCCTGCAACTCGTGTTCCTGAATGGCTGTTCGACGCAGCAGCAGACGCAAGAGTTGTTGGACTCAAATATATCGGCGGTGATCTCGACATCGCGGTCGATCGATGACCAGGTGGCCACGGACTTTGCCTACCAATTTTATCAAGGGCTGGCGGGAGGTGCGACGATTCGGACCGCGTTCAACGAAGCCGAAGCGTCGGCGCAGACGGCCAAGGGTGGCAACACGCGAGCGTTGTACTTTGGCAATAAGGACGATTCGCCAAGCCAACTGGAAGCGGATCGCTGGCCCTGGAATCTGTATCTGCGCGAAGGCTCCGAGACCGCCGATCAATGGAACTTGCCTGAGTTGGTGAACGACCCGTTGTTCGGCCTGCCACCGTTGCCGGAACAGGACTTGCCAGAAATTCCCTATCGGCATCTGAACAGGTACACACGGAAGGACGCCGAGGTGTTCTTCGGGCGCGGCCATCAGATTCGCGAGCTATACGTCCGGCTGACCGCCCCGCGCACGGCGCCGATCATGCTGTTCTACGGTCAGTCGGGCGTAGGCAAATCGTCCATTCTCGATGCCGGGCTGATTCCCCGCTTGGAGCAGGACTACGAAGTTCGCTATTTGCGACGCGGTGAAGGCGGGCTGCTGGACACGCTGCAATTGGCATTCGTGCCGGAAGCGTCTGACGTGCCCCTCGAATCGGCCTGGCGCGCGAAAGAGGAACAACTTAACAAGCCGCTGATCGTATTCTTGGACCAGGTGGAAGAACTCTACACGCGCCCCATCGCAGATTTACCCGACGAGTTGGACCAACTGTTGCAAGTGGTCAAAACGACGTTTGTCCAGTCCAAACAGCGACCACGCGGCAAACTGGTGCTGGGCTTCCGCAAAGAGTGGCTGGCCGAACTGGAATCGCAACTGATTGCCTATGAACTGCCTCGTACCAAGGTGTTTCTGGAACCGCTGGACCGCCGCGGCATTATCGAAGTGGTGCAGGGGGCGGCTCGATCTGAGCGAGTGCGCGAGCGTTTCGGACTGTCGATCGAAGATGGACTGGCAGAGATCATCGCCGACAATTTGTTGGAAGATCACGACTCGGCCATCGCGCCGATCTTAC
>Ga0326597_10015119_pt1 | contig 10100 bp, 6 predicted proteins | sample RVTome_12_FD_203789 | JGI IMG/M metagenome (GOLD analysis project Ga0326597, IMG submission 203789) | Soil microbial communities from uranium-contaminated site in the Upper Colorado River Basin, Wyoming, United States - RVT100D185 | ecosystem: Environmental > Terrestrial > Soil > Contaminated >...
GGTCACCGCCACCGAGAAGCACATCCGCTCGGTCCGCTCCGACGTGTCGATGGTGTTCCAGCACTTCAACCTGTTCCCGCACATGACCGCTCTCGAGAACGTGACCCTGGCGCCCATCAGGGTGTTGGGGAAGAGCAAGGAGGAAGCCCAGGAACAGGCGATTCGCCTCCTCGACTCGGTGGGGCTCGGTGACAAGACGGGCCACCGTCCCTCCGAGCTGTCCGGCGGTCAGAAGCAGCGAGTCGCCATCGCCCGGTCCCTGGCCATCGATCCGAAGGTCATGTGCTTCGACGAGGTGACGTCCGCCCTCGATCCCGAACTGGTCGGCGAGGTGCTCGGCGTCCTCCGCAAGCTGGCGGAGGAGGGTGAGATGACCATGATGCTGGTCACCCACGAGATGGGCTTCGCCAGTGAGATCGCCGATCGTGTCGTCATGTTCGATCACGGCAAGATCCTCGAAGACGGGCCTCCGTCGCAGATCTTCAAACAGCCCGAGCACGACCGGACCAGGACCTTCCTGCAAGCCGTCCTCCAGCACTGATGCCATCGCTCACCGCGGTGGAACTGCCCTTCAGCGTGGAGGAGTACGACGACCGTCTGCACAAGGTGCGGGCCGAGATGGACCGGCGCGGGCTGGAAGTCCTGATCTGTCCCGATCCTTCCAACATGTCGTGGCTCACCGGCTACGACGGCTGGTCGTTCTACACCCCGCAAGCGGTGGTGGTCACCCACGACGCCGATCCCGTGTGGTGGGGTCGGCTGATCGACTCGAACGGGGCGAAACGCACCGTGTACATGGACCACCGGCGGATCATCGGATTCCCCGACGACTTCGTGATGTCGAGCGAGCGGCACGCGTACGAGCACCTCGTCACGGTGCTGCACGAGTTCGGATGGGAGCGGATGCGCATCGGTGTCGAGATGGACAACTACTACTACTCGGCCACGGCACACCAGGTTCTGACAGCCGGACTTCCCCATGCCGAGGTGGTCGACGCCACGGGCCTCGTGAACTGGCAGCGGACGATCAAGTCCCCCCAGGAGCTGATCTACATGCGCCGGGCGGCACGCATCGTCGAGAAGATGCACGAGACGATCCTCGAGATCGTGGAGCCGGGTATTCGCAAGAACGACCTGGTCGCCGAGATCTACCGTGTCGGTATCGGCGGCACCGATGAGTTCGGGGGCGATTACCCGGCGATCGTTCCGATGCTTCCCACAGGTCTCGATGCCTCCGCTCCCCATCTCACGTGGAACGATCGGCCCTTCGAGGCCGGGTTCGGGACCTTCTTCGAGATCGCCGGATGTCACCGGCGTTATCACGTCCCGCTGTGCCGCACCGTGTTCCTGGGCGAGCCGCGAACGGAGATCCGCAACGCCGAACGGGCGGTGGTGGAGGGTCTGGAGGCGGGACTCGACATGGCCCGGGCAGGGAACCGGGCGAGCGACGTGGCGAACGCCATGTACTCCGCTCTGGAGCGGCACGGCGTGGAGAAGTCGGGGCGGTGCGGGTATCCGATCGGGTTGAGTTACCCGCCGGATTGGGGCGAGCGGACGATCAGCTTTCGAGCCACCGACCACACCATTCTCGAGCCGGGGATGACCTTTCATTTCATGCCCGGGCTGTGGATGGAGTCGTGGGGGATCGAGATCACCGAGAGCATCCTCATCACCGAAGATGGCTCGGCCGAGACCTTCTGCGACTATCCGCGGAGACTGTTCGTCAAGTGAGCTGGCCCTCGGTCGGAGATGTGCGTGACGCAGCCGCCCGACTCACCGGGGTCGCCCACTGCACGCCACTCGTCCCTTCCTTGACGACCGCACGGCCGGGGCGCGACGTCCGTCTCAAACTCGAGAGCCTCCAGGACACCCGATCCTTCAAGGTGCGGGGGGCCGGAAACGTCCTGCTCGCCGGCGGGAGGAACGCTCGTGGCGTCGTCACGTATTCGACCGGGAACCACGGGCGAGCGACGGCACACCTGGCCGGCCGTCTGGGGCTGGACGTCATCGTGTGCGTGTCACAGTCGACGAACTCGTCACCGTGTCCGAGGATGAGATCGGAGCAGCGATGGTGTCGGCGCTGGCCGGAGGGAGGCTGGTTCTCGAGGGAGCGGCTGCGACTTCTCGGGCGGCGGTGGCGGTCGACCGCGCCCATCCGGGCGAACGGGTGGTGTGCGTGGCGACGGGGGCGATGGTGGACATCACGACCCTGACGCGGCTCTGCACCGGTGCCGACGCCCCCAGGATCCGCTGATGGATCTCCGGAACGAGACGATGCTCATCCTCGGCGACCTCATCGGCTTTCCCACGGTCACCTCCGACTCGAACCTGGACCTGATCGCGTATGCAGAGGCTCGCCTGAGAGAGGTGGGGGCGCAGGTCTCGCTCAGTCGTCATCCCGAGGAGGAGAAGGCCAACCTGTTGGCGACGATCGGTCCGGCTGTCGACGGCGGGGTGGTGCTGTCCGGCCACACGGATGTCGTCCCCGCCGACGAGGACGCCTGGACCGGGGCGCCCTTCGTGGCCATGCGACGGGAGCAGCGCATCTACGGACGGGGTTCGGTGGACATGAAGGGATTCATCGCCTGTGCCCTGGCCATGGCCCCCGATTTCGCCGCAGCCGATCTGAAGCGGCCGATCCACATCGCCCTCACCTTCGACGAAGAAGTCGGCTGCCGGGGCGCGCCGGTACTGGTGTCCGAGATCCTCCGCACGGGGTCCATGCCATCCGCCGCCATCATCGGCGAGCCGACGGAGATGGCGATCATCGATGCCCACAAGGGCTGCTACGAGTACACGACCCGAATCACGGGGTTGGCCGGTCACGGGTCGGCGCCGGACCTCGGGGTCAACGCCGTGCAGATCGCATCTCGTTATGTGACCCGATTGCTGGACCTCGGCCGACGGTTGGAAGATCGGGCGCCGACCGACAGCCCCTACGACCCGCCCTACACCACGATCAACGTCGGCGTGCTCTCCGGGGGGACGGCCCGCAACGTGGTGGCAGGGGAGTGTGTCATCGAATGGGAGATGCGTCCGGTGATCCGGGACGATGCCGACTTCGTGCTGGCGGGAGTGCATGCGGCCGAAAGGGAGATGCTGGCCGAGATGCGCCACGTGCATCCCGACGCGTCGATCGTCACCGACACCCAAGGTGCCGTGGACGGCCTCGAGAAGGACCCGTCCTCGGCGGCGGTGGCGCTGGGCCGGGCGCTGCTCGGCGATCAGCCCACCGCGGTGGTGTCGTTCGGAACCGAGGCCGGCATATACCAGGCCGCCGGCATACCGGCGATCGTCTGCGGTCCCGGTTCGATCGAGATGGCCCATCGCCCCGACGAGTACATCGAGATCTCACAACTGGAAGCGTGTCTCGACATGCTCGCCACCCTCACCACCTACCTCTCGACGTAGTTCCGGGCGCTTCTCCGGGCTGGATCGGACGTATGCGTCCGATCTAACCCTGGGTACGAATGGACGAAGTCCGCTCCAGGGTGGGGAGGCGGAGAAGGAGCAGGGTGGAGGCGAGGGCGGCGGCTCCGGCGGCTGCGAACGACGTGAGCCTCATCCCGCCCCGGCCGAACATCCACGGTCCCGCCAGGTCTCCGGCGATGCGGCCGATTCCCGCTGCCACCGCGAACCACGCCAGGTATCCGGTGCGATTCGTCGGATGCAGCTCCGTTGCCACCGACATCGCCGACACGATCGTGAACTCGATCAGCGCGATTCCCAGAGCGAGCAGGCCGACGCCGACCACCAGCGACCCCGCCGTCCACGCCAGCACGAGGAACACCGTGCCGGCCATCCCGAGCGCGATCGCCAGGGCGTTTCTCTTGTTGACGCGGTCGGTGAACGCCACCACGCCGCCTTCTCCGACGAGTTCGGCGATGCCGATGACGGTGCCCACTCCACCGAGCGCCAGCAGCGCCAACCCGAAGTCGTTCTCCAGCCATGTCCCCAGGTTCACCAGCAGGATCTCCAGCGTGAACCCGACGAAACCGGCCACGACCAGAAACCACAGCGCCGGGCCGCGCACCTTGGGTCGTGCGGCGAGGTCCAACGTCTCTTCGGCGGCGACGCGGTCGAGCATGGCCACTGCGACCACGCCGCCCGTGGCCAACAGACCAAGAGTCAGGAAGGGAGTGTTCCACGATCCCCGCTCGATGAGCCAACCGGCGAAGGGCGCGCCGATCAGCAGACCTCCCGCCCAGGCCACCTCCAAGATCCCGATGTGACGGCTTCTCCGATTCCAGGGAACGCGCTCGGCGATGTGGGCCTGGGCGCCGACGTCGAACAGCGGCTTGGCGAAACCGATCAGGGCGAACCCGACCAGGGCGCCGACGAAGACTCCGAACCACGCCGTCACCAGCGAGCCGACCGCGAACACCGCCAGCCCGCTCAAGAGCAGCACCCGGCTGGTGGCACGACGGCCGGCCACACCGATGGCCAACGGCGAGGCGAACCCGGCCACCCACCGCACCGAGACGAGCGCTCCCGCCTGGCCGATACCGATTCCCAGGCCGCGGGCGATGGCGGGCAGAAACGGGTAGACGAGGCGGATGGCGGTGTTGAGGACCAGCTTGAGCGCCACCAAGCGCACGGTCCCGATCTGCGGACGGTCGCTCGGGCTCACGCATTCGATCGTAGAGGGGCATGCGCCCGGCCGTGTCGGCCCCCACTGATACTCTCGCCGTCGATGAGCGAACACCCAGGCGACCAGCCCACCGTCGGTCGGGTGATCGGCACCGAGGACTCGACTCCGCTCGAGTTCTGGGTCGCGGTCGCCGAGGGCCAATACCTGCAACTCGACGATGTCATAGCGCTCGAGCGGGTGCTTCCCGGCGGAGAGATGGTTTCCATGTTCGGGATGGTCTCCCAGGTCCGGGCTCGGCATGAAGGAGCCCGCTTCGACTCCGACGTGTTCCTGATCGAGGACGGCGTGCTCCCCGCAGAGGTCTCGGAGGCGGCGAAGGTGTCGGCCACCCGTTTCGAGCCGGAGACATTCGTCCCGCCTCGTCCCGGTCAGGCCGTCCGTCGCGCAGTCGGTGAGGAGCGGGAGAAGGCCTTGTTCTTCGACTCGATGGTGCAGCGTCTCCCGATCGGTCTGTCGCGCTCCGGGGAGCCGCTGTTCGTCAACCTCGAGTTCCTCGACGGCCGCCGCGGCGCCCATGTGAACATCTCGGGCATATCCGGCGTGGCGACGAAGACCACGTATGCCACGTTCCTCCTGCATTCGATCTTCACGAGCGGCGTGCTCGGCGCTCGCGGCCTCAACACGAAGGCCCTTATCTTCAACGTCAAAGGCGAGGATCTCCTCTTCCTCGACCGACCGAATTCGGCGCTCGATGCCGACGAAGCCGCCAGATACTCCCGGCTCGGCCTGCCGGCGGAGGCGTTCGGTTCGCTCTCGGTGTACGCACCACCCCGTCCGGGCTCGGTGGCGGCGCCCGACGTGTACTCCCGCACCGACGGAGTCGTCACGAGTTTCTTCTGGACCCTCGAACAGTTCTGCCACGACGATCTGCTGGCGTTCCTGTTCGCCGATGCAGAGGACGACCGCGCCCAGTACACGATGGTGATCCACAACGTGATGGCGCGGCTTCGCAAGGCGGTGCCGCTCGATGACGGCGCCGTCATGGTGGACGGCGAGACGGTGAGGACCTTCGCCGACCTCAGCCAGCTCATCCAGCGACGGGTGACCGACCCCGATACTGCCTACGACTGGGCGGGTCCCGCCATCGGCCAGGGCACCGTTAATGCGTTCGTCCGTCGTCTGCTCGCGGCGGTCCGGCACGTCGAGCGGCTCATTCGCGGCGATGTCGTCAACGCCGCCAAACACCAGATCGGCCTGGACAGCCAGGTGACGGTTGTCGACATCCACAATCTCAACGACCGTGCCAAGCGGTTCGTGGTGGGTGTGACCATCCGCCGCCAGTTCGACTTCAAGGAGCGGGCCGGTCAGTCCGACGAACTGCTGTTCCTGGTGCTGGACGAGTTGAACAAGTACGCCCCGCGCGACGGCTCGAGTCCGATCAAGGAGATCCTCCTCGACGTGGCGGAACGTGGCAGGAGCCTGGGGGTGATCCTCATCGGGGCCCAGCAGACGGCGTCGGAGATCGAACGGCGAATCATCGCCAACTCCTCGATCCGGGTCGTGGGCAGGCTCGACTCGGCGGAGGCGGCCCGTGAGGAGTACGGCTTCCTCCCCACCGTGCAGCGGCAGCGGTCGACGATCCTGAAGCCGGGCACGATGATCGTCTCACAGCCCGAGCTCCCCGTGCCTCTGGTGCTGGAGTTCCCGTTCCCGGCGTGGGCGACGCGGGCGTCCGAGGCGAGCGCGGTGGCTCTCGTCGACGGTCCCGAGGATCCGTTCGAGGGTCTCGACAGGTGATGCCGCCGCGTGTCGGCACCGACCCCGATTCGGATCACATGGTGGCGATGCGCTCTGCGAGGGTTCCCAGCATCGCCATCGCCGCCTCGGGACGCTCCTCCAGGATCGCGTGGAACTCGGCGCCGCCGAGCACCAGGCATTGGAGCCCGTCGGAACCGGCGACGACATCGGACGAACGGGGCAGGCCACGGAGCAGCGCCAGCTCTCCGACGTGGTCCCCGGGCCCATATGTGCGGATCGGCGCCGTTGCTCCGTCGCTCTCGCGGGTGATCATCGCCTCGCCGGAGACGATGATCACCATCTCGTCGCCTTCGTCACCCTCCCGGAAGATCCACTCGTCGGCCCGGTAGTGACGTTCGGTGGTGACGTGTGCGATCCGCTCGAGGTCTTCGGGGTCGATACCGGAGAACATGGGCACTCGCTGAAGGACGAGTACCCGCTGCATAAGGTCGAGCGTCTCGGTCTCGTGCATGAGAGGGAGCTCCCATCTTGCCAGAGCTGCGCGCACCAGGGGGGACGGATCCTGCGAGGTCGCGTCGGCCAGTCGCCGGGCGTCGTCGATGATCTCCTCCCCCAGACAGACAGAGGCCAGGGCGCGGATCCATGGATCGTGGTCTCGCGCCAGCCCGCGAAGGCTCGTCCAGCGGTCTTCCAGCTCTGCCGCACCATCCTCCTCCAAGAGACTCAGGAGCTCACCGACCACCCCGCGGTCGGCCAGGGAATCGAGAGCTTCCATCGCCTGAGCCCTGGTCTCCCGGTCTTCCGACCAGAGTCCTCGCATGACCGTCCGCATCGCCGACTCGGTCTCCCGGGTGGTCAGCGCCGTTATCGCCCACCGTTCCAGACGTTCCTCGCGCGCGGTCAGCAGGCGCAGCAGGTAGTCCGCAGTCACCGACGGTCGTTGGTGCGTTCGCAGGGCCTGGCGATGGCGACGGAGATACGTGGCTCGGGCGATCTCCTGAGACGCCCACGTGGCCAGGCCCGTCCCGCCGGCTCCCGTGGCCGCCAGCGCATCGAGGGCGGCATCGGTGGCGCGGACCGATCCCTCCTCCAGCACGATCAGTAGGGCCGTCACCCCCTCGTCGACCTGCGCCAGCGCCTCGGCGGCCGATCGTCGGGTGACGATGGACCGATCGTCCAGGAGCAACGCCACGTCTGGCACCCGGGCGGGATGGGCTGCCAGGAGCGGCGCGGCGGCAGCCCGCACCCGGCGGTCGGGATGGTCGAGGAATCGGGCGAGGTCCACGCCGGTGAGACCGGGACGTCGCCGCAGCGCCTCGAGCGCAGCCACGATCGCGCCCGCCTCGCCCGAACCGAGGAGCGACTCGACGACCGCCCGGCCTCTCGCCCCACCCTCGACGGCGGCGGCGGCGGCTCTCACCGATGGTTCGGGGTCCTCCAACACCTGCGCGAGATCCGGTGGCATCGTCATGGGGTGGCGCCACGTCATCTCCAGGGCTCTTCGTCTCATCTCGGGCGTGGGATCGGCGAGGAGGATGGAGAGGTGCTCCTGCAGCTCGCCGTCGGCGAGGACGTCGATGGCGGCGGACCTGACGCGGACGTCCTCGTCACGCAGGGCACGACGCAGGAGGAGGGAGGCCTCTTTCCCGTCGAGGCGGGTCAGTGACGCCGCCGCCATCGCCCGCGCCTCCGGGCGACTGTCGTCGAGGCAAGCCGACACGGCGCGCAATGCGTCGGCGTCCAGACCCGGCTTCTGCATCCCGGTGAGCGGGGTGGCGAAGACGTCCGTCAGACCTCTCCTCACCGCCTCGACGAGGGCCGATCCGTACTCGGCCCGCATTCTCCACACCGCCAACGAGGTCGCCAGTGCGACGACCAGACCGATGGCGACCTGCGCCTGGCGGGGAAGGGCCGTGCCGGCGAGCAACAATGCACCCGAGAGCATCGCCCCGAGTTGCGAGGGTCCGGCGGCCATGAACGCCATCACCTGGCCGCGCCGCCGGGTCGTGAGCACGTTGAACAGCGAGCTCCAGGCTGTCACCCCGATGGCGTTCACAACGACGAACTGGAGACCTCGGACGACCGTGGCGGTGATGAGACCGAACGACACGAGCCACACGGCAAAGCCACCGAGATACACGAGCGGCACGGCCATCAGTGTGGCCACGACGCCGAGACGGGCGAAGAGACGGTTGGTGGCGAGCAGGGACACCAGGAAGGTGACTGCGGTGGCTGCTGCCGAGAAGTAGCCCAGGTAGGACGCCACGTCGGCCTCGGCAGGGAACGAAGCGGTGACGATCTCGCTGAACGGGAAGACGACCAGGAAGAGGAGGGCGCTGAAGGCCACACCGACTCCGGCCACGATCCTGAGAAGAGGGCTGTGCATGGTGAGATCGAGACCGGAGCGGAGGTCGATGAGGATCGAGTCCGGGGGCTCGGACCTCGCGGTGAAGAACCGGGTGGCGAGACCGGCGACCAGGGCGGCGGCCGCCATGAGCAAACCAGCTTGTACGAGGAGGACGTTCTCCGTACCGACGAGACGCGCCAGCGGGCCGGTACCGGCGTTGCCCACTACTCCGCCGGCGATACCCGCAGAGGCGAAGAGGGGGAACAGCCGCTTGGCCTGGCGGGTCGTGTACACCTCTCCGGCGGCCGTCCACATCGCGGTGAGGCTCACGATCATCACGACTTGGCCCGTCAGCCACACGACGGGATAGATGCCAGGAACGTCGAAGGCGATCCCCAGTCGTTCGAGCCCGATCGCGGCCGCCGCACCGAGGAACGCGACGGGGAGCCACCGGGCGGCGCCGATCCGGCCGAGGCCGGCGGCGTAGACGAGGATTCCGACCATCACGACAGGCCCGGAGACGAGGATCATCGTGGGCAGGAACTCCACGCCGAAGCGCAGGAAGAACAGGGTGTCGGCTGCGTTGAGCCCCAGACCCTGATTGGCCTGAGACACGGCGAACAGCGCTGCCATCCACTTGACGGAAGCTCGCTCGTCGGGGCGAACGCGGGGAGAGCTCTTCAGGGTCGCCCGCTCTTCCGGCCGACGCCGCCCACCCGCGTCCCGGTCTCGACCACGGGTCGAGCCTATCGAGCCATTGCCCGCGGCGCAGCGTGGCGCCGGCTCGGGGCGTCATCGTCAGGAGAGGTACGCCACGGATGGACTGGCTGACTCCACCACGTCGGTCAGATGGGTTGTTCGACGACGATGCCGGACGGGCGACGGCGCGGGATTGCCAGGAACGTGGCGGCCTTGCGTAGATGATCCCGGAAGGCGTCGATGTCGGCGCTCTCCCACGGTTCGTAGACGATCGGGTCCTCGAGCGTCGACGGGTCGATGCCTTCGGACGCCAGGAAGGCTCCGATCTCCGCTCTCACCGGCTCGGGACAAATCGGCGACGAGAGGAGTGCCCTGACCGACTCCAACCTCATGTCGGAGACGTGATGATCGCCTTTGTCCTCGTGGAAGTGGGGGTTGCGTGTCTCGACCTGGAACACGTCGACGAGCGAGCGGGCGACCTCCGGATGCGGTGAGGGGCGGGCACCACCGAACTGCTCGAACAGGTCGAGCAACTCGTACGGCTCGACCGCGAAGCCGCCGGCGAACCGCAGGCGCTTCGCCAACTCGAGGCTCATTGCGTGCTCTCCGGCGTTGCCCGTCCGGATCACCTCGGTTCCGAACCCGTTGTAGGTGGAGAGCAGCAGGTTCAGGAATCTGTTGGTGACGTGGGTGGTCCTGCCCCAG
>Ga0326597_10015120_pt1 | contig 10100 bp, 8 predicted proteins | sample RVTome_12_FD_203789 | JGI IMG/M metagenome (GOLD analysis project Ga0326597, IMG submission 203789) | Soil microbial communities from uranium-contaminated site in the Upper Colorado River Basin, Wyoming, United States - RVT100D185 | ecosystem: Environmental > Terrestrial > Soil > Contaminated >...
CGAGGTTGGTCGGTGAGGGGGCCGGATCGTGCGCTGTTCCGAGCCCAGATTGATTGTGCGGTCAAGGTGCGCATGGCGGCCTGCGAGTCCAACACCGCGCCACTGACCGGTTTCTACCGTAAGTGGAACTTGCTCGTCACCGTTTCCGCCGAGGGATCCCCCGAGGCCTCTATGTCTGGCCTCCGTCACTCGTCAGCAGCGCCGGCGACGTCAGTCGTTGCTACTTTCCAACGTGTATCTCCGGCCTTGCGGCCGCCGGCTTCCAGGAGACGGGGCCGGTTCGGGTGCTCGGTTTTGCGAGCATGGGCGATGCGATTTCGGGCATCAACCGGGCTGACACAGCCAGCGTAGAACCGAAATTCTGCAGAAAACCGTGGGGCTTGCATGAATTGTCACGCGATTGACGATGCCCCGGGCGGAGCATAGAGTGCCGTTGAAGAGGGGAAATGGTGTTGAAAATTCCTATACGCTCCACTTCGCCAGGAGGAATTCATGGCATACCATCTCGAAGGGCGTCTGCTCGAAGTCTGCAACTGCCGCGTTCTCTGCCCGTGCTGGATTGGCGAGGATCCCGACAACGGCACCTGTGACACTATCGTCGCCTGGCACTTTGACAAGGGAGCGATCGAGGGCGTCGATGTTACGGGACGCACGATCGCCCTCATCGCGCACGTTCCGGGCAACATACTCCAGGGCAACTGGAAAGCCGCCGTCTACGTCGACAACAAGGCGTCCCCGCAGCAGAAGGATGCGATTCTCAAGGTCTATACCGGCAAGTTGGGCGGGCCGGTGGGCGACCTGGTCAAGCTCGTCGGCGAGGTGGTATCCGTCGAGAGCGTGCCCATCACTTTCGACGTCCAGGGCGGCAAGGGAACGCTGAAGGTCGGGGACAACGGGTACGCGGAGCTCGAGCCCTACAAGGGCGCCATGGGCGGCACGACCACGTTGACCGACACGATCTTCTCGACGGTGCCGGGAGCGCCGGTCTACGTCGGCAAGGCGCCGCACTATCGCTCAAAAAACGCGAAGCTCGGCATCGACCTGGACATCAAGGGACACAACGCGCTGCAAAGCACGTTCGTCTTCGACGCGTGATGCCGTAGCGGGCCGCACCCGGCGCACGGGGCGCGCGAGCCTTTCCGGTCCCGCCGATGACTGCGCGAGCGAGCGAGGTAGCAGACACCGTCCGCGGTGGCGTCCATGCCATTGACCGGCGCGCGGTCTTTTGCGCGCTGATGCTGGGTCTGGTCGCAGCGGCCTGGATCACGCTGTGGTTTTGGTCCGCGAGCCCCTACGGCCGGTATCTCGATCACGGGCGATGGACCGACATCGGTGTTGCGGCTGCCATATGCCGGGTGGTCCCCGCGGGCGATGTCGTGGTGCCCGCGCTGCTCTACGCGGCGGGCTGGATCTTGATGATCGCGGCGATGATGCTGCCGACGACGCTGCCGCTGCTCGAAATCTTCCGTCGCATTACGGCCGGCCGATCCGACGCGAGCCGCCTCGTCGGGCTCGTCGTATCCGGCTATGTGTGCGCGTGGCTCGGCTTCGGCCTTGCCGCGCACGCAGCAGATGCGCTCCTGCGTGCCGCCGCCGAGCGGACTCCCTGGCTCGTGGTGAACGGCTGGGTCATCGGCGTTGCCGTGCTGGGCGCCGCGGGCCTGTTTCAGTTCAGCGCTCTCAAGTACCGCTGCCTCGACAAATGCCGCACGCCGCTCGGCTTCGTCGTCGAGCGCTGGCGCGGCAGGGCGCCGGCGCTTGAGGCGTTGCGCCTCGGTATCTCCCACGGCGCGTTCTGCGTCGGCTGCTGCTGGGCATTGATGCTGGTCATGTTCGTCGTCGGCACGGCCAGCCTGGGCTGGATGCTGGCATTGAGCGCCGTGATGGCGGCGGAGAAAAACCTGCCCGGCGGGAGGCGATTGAGCATGCCGCTCGGCGTCGCCTTGATCGGATGGGCGGGTGTGGTCCTGCTCCTCAACGTGGGTTCCAGCGCCGGCTGAACTTTCGCAGGATCCCTGGCCCTCACCGCGCGTCCGCCCGCGCCAGCGGCGCGATTCCGATGAGGCCCAGCACCGGACCCGGCAGCAGCAGCCAGGCCACGTTCGCGCCGAGCGCCGTCCAGGAGCACGTGGCGGCGGAGATCGCCACGACGGTGATGAAAAAACCGATGCTGTTCTGGATCGCGAGCGCGCTGCCGACCAGCTCCGGCGGGCAGGCGCGCGCCGAGAGCGCCGAGAACTGCGGCGAGTCGGCGACGACCAGGAAGCCCCAGATGAGCATCGCCGCGAGCAGTAGACCGGCCGGCGCGCCCTGCGCCATTGGAAACACGAAGCACATGGCGCCCGAGCCGGCGAGCGCGGCGGCGGCAACTCGCGCGCCGCCCACGCGCCGGCTCAGGCGTCCCCCGACGATGCAGCCGAGGGCGCCGGCGCCGATCACGGCGAACGACCACGCGGATACCTCCAATGGCGCCGCCTGCGCTCCCCGCGCGAGCACCGCGGCGAGCAGGAACGGGACCAGTGTCCAGAAGGCGTAGAGCTCCCACATGTGGCCGAAGTATCCGAACGCGGAGGCGCGAAATGCGGGAATCCGGAAGGCCCGCATCACGCCGCCCCATTGAGCTTTCGCGGCAGCGCCGGAAAGCTTGAGGTGCGGGCCGTCACCGAGGCGCAGGACCATCGCTGCCGCCGCCAGCGAGAGCAGCGAGGATGTGAGCACCACGCCGTTCCACGACCAGCCGCCGCCCGCGGCGCGCACCGCGTGCGGCAGCGCCGTGCCGAGCGTCAGCATGCCGACCAGCCAGCCGAGCGCCTCCCCCGCGCGCTCCGGCGTCCAGCTCACCACCAGCTTCATGCCAACCGGATACACGCCGGCGAGCGCGACGCCGGTCGCAAAGCGCCAGGCACAGCCATCGGCAAGGCCGGTAGCCGCCAGCGCGAACCCCGCGTTCGCCGCCGCCCCCGCCACCGCGCACGCGGCGAAGATCCGGCTCGCCGCGTAGCGGTCCGCGAGCCCGGAGAGCGCGAACAGGAGCGTGCCGGTGATGAAGCCCAGCTGTACCGCACTGGTCAGCGTGCCGAGATCCGCTGCGTCTAACCCCCAGGCGCGCTGGAGATCGTCCGCGGCGGCGTTGGCGCTGAACCAGAGCGAGGTGCCGAGGAACTCGGCGATGACGATGATCGCAACGGCCAGCCGTGGCATCGGGGAAAAAAGGATGAGCGCTGTGAAATACCATCGCGATTGTAATAGACTGGCCGCGCAGACTGGCGGACTTGAAGCGCCGACAGCCTGCTAATTGCAAAACTGCCCGCAGACTCGCAACAATGCAGGGTGAAATCTCTTGTTTTGGCCATCAAACGAGCACCAGCGCGGACGAATTTCTGTATTTTCATGCCGTTTGTCTGCACATGATGGCAAGTCCGACAGGCTGCTCGAAGGCATTCCGCTTCCGGCGCTGGAGGAACTCGCCCGGCAATGCCGGTGGCGGCGTTATACCGCCGGGCAGCGGATTGATTTGGAACAAGGGCGACCCGGCGCGGTTCTGTAGAATACAGCGACGCCCCTTTCACTTCGCTCCCGCCCCCATCAATGACCTGGGTCAGGCAGCACCCGCGGCTGGTTCTCGCCATCATCGTCGTGCTCCTGCTCGCCGGTTTCGCGGCGGTGCGCAAGATCCAGGGGCCGGCGGTCGAGACCGCGCGCGTGACGGCGGGCCCGGTCGAGCACTCGATCGTGGTGAGCGGGCGCGTGCAGGCGCCGCACCGGGTCGAGATCGGCTCGGTCATCACCGCGCGTGTTGAAAAGGTGACGGTCGAGGAAGGCGCGAAGGTCGAGGCCGGCCAGCCGCTCATCCTGCTCGAAACCAGCGAGCTGCGCGCGAGCCTCGCGCTAGCGCGCGCTGCGGAAGCCTCGGCACAAGCGCGGCTGGCGGCAGTGCGCGAGCTCAACCTGCCGCAGTCCTCCGACGCGGTCGTCCAGGCCGAGGCGCAGCTCGGCTTTGCCGAAGAGGAGCACCGCCGCACCCGCGAACTGCATGCGAAAGGCTTCCTGAGCGTCGCCCGCCTGCAGGACACGGAACGGCAACTGGCGGTCGCAAAAAGCCAGCTCCAATCGGCGCGCACCCAGGCCAAGGCGCAGGGCACGCAGGGCGTGCAGGCGCGGGAAGCAGCGACGCGGCTGCAGGAAGCGGCCGCCTCGCGCGAACTGGCGGAATCGAAGTTCGCGCAGACGACGATCCGCGCTTCCGTGCCGGGCACGGTGCTGGTGCGCTCGGTCGAGCCCGGAGACATCGTGAGCCCGGGCAAGCGCCTGCTGGTCATCGATTCCGCGGAAGAGACGCGGCTGACCGCCCAGATCGACGAGAAGAACCTGCCCTACCTGCGCGCTGGCCAGGAAGCGATCGCCTCGAGCGAGGCCTTTTCCGGGGAGCGGTTCAAGGCAACGCTCTACTACGTGAGCCCCGCCGTGGACGTGACGCGCGGCTCGGTCGAGGCGCGCTTCCGCGTACCGCAGCCGCCGCCCTACCTGCGCGCCGACATGACGGTGTCGATCGATATCGGCGTCGCGCGCAAGGACCGCGCGCTCACCGTGCCGGCCGAGGCCATGCGCGAATCGGGTGGCGCGCGCGGCGTGCAGGTCGTGCGCGATGGCCGCGTCGCTGCCGTGAAAGTGGAGACCGGCGTGCGCTCCGCGGTGCGCGTGGAGATCGTCTCCGGCCTGAAAGAGGGCGAGATCGTTCTGCTCACCAAGGGCATCGCGGACGGCGCCCGAGTGCGGCCGCGCGACGCCGGACGATGATGCGATTCGAGTGGACGGTGTCCCTGCGCTTCCTGCGCGAGGGGGGCATGCAGACCGTCCTCATCGTCGCCGGGGCCGCCGTGGGCATCGCGGTGATCGTGTTCATCAGCAGCTTCCTCGGCGACCTGCAGCGCGACCTGGTGCGGCGCACGCTCGGCGTGCAGCCGGGCATCATCGTGCGGCCCGCCGAGGAGGTCGCGCGCCCGCAGCGCGGCGACGCCGGCGTGGCGGCGATCGAGCAGGTGCAGGCCCGGGCCCAGCGCCTGCGCTCGGTGGACCAGTGGCAGCCGCTCATGGCGGGGCTCGAGGCGATGCCCGGCATACGCGCCGTCTCGCCGGTCGCGGCCGGCCCGGGGCTCGTCACGCGCGGTGACGTCAACAAGTCCGTCACCATCACCGGCATCGTGCCCTGGCGCTATGTCGCGGTCACGCGGCTCGACGAGAAAATCGTCGCCGGCGACCTGCGGCTGAACCCCGGCGATACGGTGATCGGGACCGAGCTCGCGCGCGACCTCGGCGTCGCGCTCGGCGACAAGGTGCGGCTGTCGACGCCGACCTCGGCGGGCGACGCCTACCAGGTGCGGGCCATCTACGACCTGGGCCAGCGCAACCTCAACCGCGCCTACGCCTACGTGACGCTGCCCACGGCGCAGGCGCTGCTCAACCTGCCGGGCGGCGTATCCAGCGTGGAACTGGCGATCGAGGACCTGTTCGGGGCCGAGGCCCTGGCCGCGCGGCTGCAGGCGAGGATGCCGCACGAAGTCGAGAGCTGGATGAGGGCGAACAGCCAGCTGCGCACCGCGTTGAACAACCAGACCGTCATGACGCTGCTGGTGCGCTTCTTCCTCGCGCTGGTCGTCGCGATCGGCGTGTCGAGCGTGCTGATCGTGTCGGTGGTGCAGAAGACACGCGAGATCGGCATCCTGCGGGCCATGGGCGCCTCGCGCGGGCGCATCCTGCGGGTGTTCCTGCTGCAGGGCGTGCTGATCGGCGCCGCCGGCGCGGTCCTGGGCAGCGCCTGCGGCTACCTGCTGACCTCCACGATGAGCGAGATCCTGCGCGCCGACGACGGCGCACCGCTTTTCATCGCGCATTTCGACCCCGCGCTCTACCTCTACACGGTGCTGGGCGCGACCGTTCTCGGCCTGGCGGCCGCGGTGATGCCCGCGCGCCGCGCCGCCGCTCTCGATCCCGCGGAGGCGATCCGGCTGTGAGTAAGGCGATCATCGAGCTCGCGGGCATCCGCAAGACCTACAACGCGGGCACGCCGGTCGCGATCGAAGTGCTGCACGGCGTCGATTTCGCCGTCCGCGCCGGCGAGTTCGCGTGCCTGATCGGCCCATCTGGCTCCGGCAAGAGCACGCTGCTCAACCTCATCGGGCTGCTGGAATGGCCGAGCGCGGGGTCGTACCGCCTCCGGGGCCGCCCGATCGAGCAGGCCGACGACGACGAGCGCACCCGCGCGCGGCTGGAGACGCTGGGCTTCGTATTCCAGTTCCATCACCTGCTGCCGGCATTCTCCGCGCTCGAGAACGTGATGATGCCCGGTCTCATGCTCCACGGCGTTCACACCGCGGAGCAGCGCGCAAACGCCGCTGGGCTGCTCTCGTCGGTCGGCCTCGGCGCCGTGCTGAACAAGCGGCCGCCCGAACTCTCGGGCGGGATGCAGCAGCGCGTCGCCATCGCCCGCGCGCTCGCACTCTCGCCCGCCCTCGTGCTCGCCGACGAGCCCACGGGCAACCTCGACAGCCACAGCGCGGACGAAGTGTTCGAGCTGATGCGACGCATCAACCAGACCCGCGGCACCGCGTTCCTCATCGTCACGCACGACCCACGGCTTGCGGCGCGCTGCGACCGCGTGATCGAACTGCGCGACGGCACGATCGTCAGCGACGCGCCACACGAAGGGCAAGGCATGAAACCACATTGAGCACCGATGATGGCCGACCTTCCTTCGGCGTGCCGGCGGGATTGCCGTAATGGAACTACCCCGACCCACCGAGGAAGCACGGGCCCACAGCGAGCGAGTGGCCGCGCGCATCGCGCAGGAGATCGGGGCGGGCGGCGGGTGGATCCCGTTCGCGCGTTACATGGAGCTCGCGCTCTACGCGCCTGGTCTCGGCTACTACATGGCCGGCGCGCGCAAGCTGGGGCGCGACGGCGATTTCGTCACGGCGCCGGAGATGTCGCGCCTGTGGGTGGCGAATTCGTAATCAAGCGGCGACGGTTGCTCAGGCCGAGATCGGCGTCTGAAACAAGCCACGACAATGCTGCTGCCAGGCGTGGTGATCAAGCGCAGCGGGAGCAGGGGATGCTGCACCGGCACGTTGCGCGGGCGGGGTGCCGTCGAGTGAGCGGTGTACGCGATGCGCATTGTAATAATCCCGGAATTCGTCCAGCTTCCGCGCGAGGTCGATCGCGTTCCAGAAGAACACGCGATCGAGATATTCGCGGCGAACGGTGCCGATCAGCCGTTCGACGAACGGATGCGAAACCGGGACGAACGGAACGGACTTGACCTCCTCGATCTCGAGTACCCGCAGGTTGGCAAGCCAACGGTGAAAGCGAAACAGCGGGTCGTGATCGGTGCGGACGTGTTTCGGCAAGGGTCGGCCGGCGACGGCGTGATTGAACATCCGGCATACCGAGCCCCCGTCAATATTGGCGCGTTCGACACCGAAACCGACGAGCCGGCGCGTGAACACGTCCATGACTACCAGCACCCAGTGACTGCGCAGGAGGATGGATTCGCAACGGAAAAGATCAAGGCTCCCAATGTTGTCCTTAACGTGCCCAATGAATGTCAGCCAGGACGGGCCGTTGGTTCCCGAGCTGCCCGGCCGGTAGTGATTCGCGAGCACGCGACGCACGACATCTTTGTCGATGTCGAGGCCGAAAGCATGAGAGATTTGCTGCGCGATGCGTACACAGCCGAACTTGGGATTGCGGCGCTTCATCTCGACGATCGCCGCGATGAGATCTATCGAAGGGCCTTTCGGACCGGGTTTGCGCTGAGGGGACGAGGAGGAAAAGAGCAGGCGGTATTTTCGATCGACCAAGGCATTGTGAAACTTGAGCAGCGTCGCGGGCTTTATGAGGGCGCCAAGTCTCGAGATGCGGCACGGGTTCCGGAACAGCGTGGTTATGCGAGCGTACGATAATCAAACTTCCGCCATCGGCTGGGTGATGGCCTTGCTACGTGCTCGACATCCGTGTGTGGATTGCAGCATCAGAGCCGGCTGTCGCCCGATTTACTTTGGGGTTTGCCGAACTCGGCGTGGCACGAATAATTGCGGGAGTACGCAGAGCGGGAGTCGATATTTCCCACAAAAAAAGCTGGCAAAAAGCTGGCTAATTGATGCCCATTCATGCCCATTTATGCCAACGTACCCACAGGCACTATCGACCAGAAAACAGGCCTCTACGCCCGTGAAAGTTACATTTTGAGTTGGCGGAGAGGGCGGGATTCGAACCCGCGGTACGGCTTTCACCGTACACACGCTTTCCAGGCGTGCGACTTAAACCACTCATCCACCTCTCCGGAGTCGCGAATTCTAGCAGATCGCCCGGCGCGCCCGGTTGAGTCAAATGCTCCAGAGAGGGCGGCACTATGCGTTCCGGTACGAGAACCGCGCGATGAGCGGCTGGAGGTCCGTTCGACACAGTCGAACGCTGCGGGCGGCTCTCCGTCCGAATCGTCGGCCGGTTTTGCTTTTAGCAGCCGGTCGAGCCGCTACTTTGCGGGCTGCTTCAGCTGTTCGAGAATCGCCGGGTTCTCGAGCGTGGAGACGTCCTGCTTGATTTCCTCGCCCCTGGCGATCGAGCGCAGCAGCCGACGCATGATCTTGCCCGATCGTGTCTTCGGCAGGTTGTCGCCGAAGCGAATGTCTTTCGGCTTGGCGATCGAGCCGATCTCCTTGCCGACCCAGTCCTGCAGTTGCTGGATTACTTTCTCGGCTTCTTCCCCATCGGGGCGCGCGCCCTTGGTCACCACGAAGGCGACGATTGCCTCGCCGGTCATGTCGTCGGGACGACCGACCACCGCCGCTTCGGCGACGAGCGGGTTGGCCACCAGCGCGGATTCCACCTCCATGGTGCCCAGGCGGTGCCCGGAAACATTGAGCACGTCGTCGATGCGGCCGACGATGCGGTAGTAACCGTCCTCGTCGATGCTCGCGCCGTCGCCGGCGAAGTAGTACTTGCCCTTGAAATCGTCCGGGTAATAGGTCGTCTTGTAGCGCTCCGGATCGCCCCAGATGGTCCGCAGCATCGCCGGCCATGGCTTCTTGATGACGAGAATCCCGCCTTTGCCTTTGCCGACCGAGTTCCCGGTCTCGTCCACCACGTCGGCGAAAATGCCGGGCAGCGGCAGCGTCGCCGAGCCGGGCTTGGTCGGGGTCGCCCCCGGCAGCGGCGAGATCAGATGGCCGCCGGTTTCGGTCTGCCACCAGGTGTCGACGATCGGGCAGCGCTCGGCCCCGACCGTGGTGTGGTACCACATCCAGGCCTCGGGATTGATCGGCTCGCCCACGGTACCCAGGATGCGCAGGCTCGAGAGATCGTATTTCCTGGGCAGGTCGCCCCCGGCCTTGATGAGCGAGCGGATCGCGGTCGGCGCGGTGTAGAACACCGAGACCTTGTGATCCTGGCACATCTTCCAGAACCGGCCGGCATCCGGATACACCGGGACGCCTTCGAACATGACTTCGGTGGCGCCGCACGCGAGCGGCCCGTAAGTCACGTATGAGTGCCCGGTCACCCAGCCGACGTCGGCCGTGCACCAGAACACGTCCGAGTCCTTGTAGTCGAACACCCACTTCATGGTGAGGATCGTCCACAGCAGAAAGCCGCCGGTGGAATGCTGGATGCCCTTGGGCTTGCCAGTCGAGCCCGAGGTGTAGAGGATGAACAGCGGGTGCTCCGCGCCGACCCAAGTCGGCTCGCACGAGTCCGACAGGCCGTTCAGCAGCGCATCGAGCCAGACGTCGCGCTTCGCGTCCCAGGTCACCTTGCCGCCGGTGCGCTTGTAGACGACGACCGACTTGATCGACTCGCAGCCGCCCATGCCGAGCGCCTCGTCGACGGCGCTCTTCAGCGGAATCACGCGGCCGCCGCGCATCTGCTCGTCGGCGGTGATGACGGCGACCGCACTGGCGTCGATGATCCGGTCCTGCAGGCTCTTGGCGGAGAAGCCGCCGAACACCACCGAGTGGATCGCGCCGATGCGCGCGCAGGCCTGCATCGCGACCACGACCTCGATCGACATCGGCATGTAGACGATGACGCGGTCGCCCTTCTTGATT
>Ga0326597_10015121_pt1 | contig 10100 bp, 7 predicted proteins | sample RVTome_12_FD_203789 | JGI IMG/M metagenome (GOLD analysis project Ga0326597, IMG submission 203789) | Soil microbial communities from uranium-contaminated site in the Upper Colorado River Basin, Wyoming, United States - RVT100D185 | ecosystem: Environmental > Terrestrial > Soil > Contaminated >...
CACCAGCGGCTCCGGAGCGCCGCGCTCGCGATCATCCGGGCGCTCGGCGTCGAGGGCGGCTGCAACGTCCAGTTCGCCCTCTCGCCGGACTCGACCGAGTACGCCGTCATCGAGGTCAACCCGCGCGTGTCGCGCTCGAGCGCCCTCGCGTCGAAGGCGACCGGCTACCCGATCGCCCGCGTCGCCGCCCAGATCGCCGTCGGGCGCCGTCTGGCCGAGATCCCGAACGTCGTGACCGGCACGACGGTCGCCGCCTTCGAGCCTGCCCTGGACTACGTGGTCGTCAAGCTGCCCCGCTTCCCGTTCGACAAGTTCCCGACCGCCGACCGAACGCTCGGCAGCCAGATGAAGGCGACCGGCGAGGTCATGGCGATCGACCGGACGTTCGGGGCCGCGCTGAACAAGGCGCTCCGCGGGCTCGAGCAGGCGGGCGCGGGGCCGCTCGCCGAGGACCCGACATGGAGGCCGGCGTTCGACTACCTCGGGGCGGTCTACGCCGGCGAAGGGGACGACGAGGAAGGCGACCACCGGCCGATCCGCTGGGTCGACGAAGCCGGCACCGCCTGCGAGTCGACCCGGCACGCCCAGCGAACCGCCGCGCCGATCGTCCTGCGCCGCTTCCTCGAGCCGTCCGACTCGCGGTTGTGGCGGTTGCTCGGCCTGCTCCGGCGCGGCGTGCCGGAGGCGGTCATCCACGAGGCGACCGGGATCGCGCCGTGGTTCCTCGCCGAGATGCGCCGGAACGTCGGGCTCGAGGCGGACGTCCGGGCGGCAGGCGCTCGTCTCGCCGGCGCCGCGGCGGACGCCGACGCCGCCGCGCTCCTCGCGACCGCCAAGCGGGCCGGCTTCGGCGACCGCGAGCTGGCAAGCCTGGCCGACGTGGAGGTAGGGCAGGTGCGTGAGGCGCGGCTCGCACTCGGCCTCCGGCCCGGCTACGCGATGGTCGACACGTGCGCCGCCGAGTTCGCCGCCGCGACGCCGTACTTCTACGCGACCTACGCGGCCGCCGGCTCGCCGCCCGAGGCACCGCCGGTCGACCGGCCCGCCGCCCTCGTCATCGGCTCCGGGCCCGTCCGGATCGGGCAGGGGATCGAGTTCGACTACTGCGCCGTCCAGGCGGCCGACACGCTCCGGCGGGCGGGCTGGAGCGCGGTGATGGTCAACTCGAACCCGGAGACCGTCTCGACCGACTTCGACGCGTCGACCCGCCTCTACTTCGAGCCGCTCGACCCGGAGAGCGTGCTCAGCGTGATCGAGGCGGAATCGCCGGGCGGGGCCGACACGCTCCCTGCCGTCGTCGCGTTCGGCGGCCAGACGCCGCTCAACCTCGCCGGGCCGCTCGCCGCCGCCGGCGTTCCGCTCCTCGGCAGCGACCTCGAGGCGATCGACCAGGCCGAGGAGCGCACCCGCTTCGCGGCGCTCCTCGACCGGCTCGGCATCCCCCAGCCGGAGGGCGGCATGGCCCACAGCCTCGAGGAGGCGGCCACGCTCGCCGAGCGGATCGGCTACCCGGTCATCGTCCGGCCGTCGTTCGTCATCGGCGGTCTCGCGATCGACTTCTGCTACTCGCCCGAGGACCTCGTCCGGCAGCTGGCGGCGGCAACGGTGGTCGACCCCGACCGGCCGGTCCGGATCGACCGCTACCTCGAGGGCGTCGAGGTCGACGTCGACGTCGTGTCGGACGGCGAGGCCGTCCTCATCCCGGGGCTGCTCGAGCATGTCGAGCGGGCGGGCGTCCACAGCGGCGACTCGGTCGGCGTCTTCCCGCCCCGGACCGTGTCGGACGGCGACCAGGCGCTCATCGTCGCGACCATGGAGCGGGTGGTGTGGGCGCTCGGGGCGAAGGGGCTCGTCAATGCCCAGTTCATCGTCCGCGACGACGGCGTCTACCTCATCGAGGTCAACCCCCGCGCCTCGCGGACCGTGCCGTTCATGTCGAAGGTGACCGGCGTGCCGATGGTCGAGCTGGCGGTCCGGATCTCGCTCGGGGCATCGCTCCATGAACTGGGTTGGGCGGGCGGGCTCCTCCCGCCGCCGCCGTTCGTGGCCGTCAAGGCGCCGGCGTTCTCGACCGCCAAGCTGCGCGGCGTCGACCCGTCGGTCGGACCGGGGATGCAGTCGACCGGCGAGGTCATCGGGTTGCACGAGGACCCGCGGGTCGCGCTCGCCAAGGCGCTCCAGGGCGCCGCGCTCGTGCCGCCACGACCGGGTGATGAGGGCGCCCTCGCGCTCGTTACCGTGGCCGACCGCGACAAGGCGCTCCTGCCCAGGCTCGCCACGGCGCTCGCGGCGGCCGGCTACCGTCTGGCGGCGACCCCGGGCACGCGCTCCGCGCTCGCCGTCGCCGGGTTCGAGGCGCGGCCCGTCGCCAAGCTCGGCGAGGAGGCCGATGCGGTCGCCGGCGAGGTGGCCATCCTCGACCTCCTCGCCTCCGGCGAGGTGCGCCTCGTCGTCAACACGCCGACGCCGCGCTCCGGCGCCGTCCGCGACGCCGCCGGCATCCGCCACGCCGCCACGGCCGAGGGGATCCTGTGCCTGACCGCGATCGAGACGGCAGTCGCTGCGGCCGAGGCGCTCGACCCGTCGATCGCGGGGCGGCTGGCGGACGTGCGGCCGCTCGGCGAGTGGGTGCCGGGACCTCGTCTCGCCGCGGGTGCAACACCCTGAGCGTCCGGCGCGCTGAGTGCCCCTTCTCGGGGAGCCGCGCGACGCGCCTCAGCGCCGATCGAGCGCGACGAGGGCCCCGGCGGCCTCATCGGGGTTGACGACGATCGCCTGCCCGAGCGACCAGAGCGTGAGGGTGGTCAGGGCGACCATGACGACGGCGAGCGGCACCTGGCGCAGGCGCAACTCGCGGGTGTCCTCGGCGGACGCGTGCGCGCCGCCTGCCACGTCACCCTCGACGGTGCGCGCCGCGGCGACGTGGCCGCCCCACGCACCCAGCATGTGCCCGCCGACGACCGACGCGAGCTGGATCGTCCAGACCAGCCCGGGCGGCAGGAACGCCCCGCTCGGCTCGTGAAAGGCGGTCCCGAACAGGTCCCAGCCTTGCTGGAACGGGTCGGAGACCGCGACGAGGATGCGCTGGCCGTCGATCAACAGGTAGGTGAGGTAGTGGGCGAGCAGGTAGCCGACGGCGATCGGAAGCAGGCCGGCCCCCGTCGGGGCGACGCCGACGAAGCGAGTCACGACGAGCGCCGCGACGGCGATCAGGCCGAGGAACCCGACGAGCTGGACGGTCTGGATCGGGGCCGCCGGGAAGCCGAACACCTCGTACCACGGGGTCGTCTGTGACAGCCCGTCGAACAGGATCGACCCGACGCCGAGCGCCACGAGGACGACGTCGGCCGGCGTCCAGCCGCCCTCGAGCAGGCCGCTCGCGAACGGGCGACGCCGGACGCGGCCTGTTTCGTCGGCCAGGGCGAACGGGGCGAGCCGGCCGAGCAGCCGGAACCAGACGGTGAACGCCTCGCCGCGCGAGCGCCACTCGTCGCGCCCGAACTGGGCCATCATCGCGAGCGTGAACGCCGTGTAGCCGACGACGACGATGAACAGTGTCCGGCCGATGCCGCCGCGCAGCACGAGTTCCACCCAGACGAAGAACGCGAACCCGATCACCGCCGGCCAGCGACCGAGCGTCGCCGGGTAGGGCGCCCGATCCCAGCCGCGGATGCCGACCGCACGGAGCGCCGCGGCGGCGAGGCCGTGGAGCGTCGAGAACGGGTCGAGCCAATGCCACGCCGGTCCGACGAACGCCGAGACGAGTGCGAGGCCGACCCAGCCGAAGACCCACAGGAAGAGCGACCCGACGTCCGCGTCGCTCGAGCCGCCGACGACGCCCTGGACGACGATCCACAGCCAGCCGACGAGCCCGACCGTCCGGAGCCCGATCCGGAGCCAGGCGGGCGGGAGCTCGCCACGCACCTCGGTCGCCGGCGGTGCGGCGCGGAGGTCGCGCAGGAGGACGAAGGCGAACGACAGGGCGACGGTCGCGGCCGCGCCGGCCAGGTAGACGGCGAGCGGCAGGCGGCTCTGGTAGGTCGTGTCGAGACCATGCGCCAGGACGGCCGGCGGCGCCACGAGTGCGGCGATCGCGACGGCGACGAACGCGCCGGGCCGCACGGCTCGCCGGAGGTTCACGCGCTCCCTCCGCGCCGGCGGAGCAGCCACGCCCCGAACGCTCCGATCAGGACGAGTGCCGCGAGGATCGGGATGAGCACGTCGCCGGTGCCACCGGTCGGCTCGGAAGGGACGGCCGACGGAGAAGGAGTAGCGGAGGGCGTGGCGGCCGATGTCGGCGTGGGCGAGGGGGGCGGCGCGAGCGTGGCGCTCGGCGCGGGCGTCGGCGGCGGGGTGGGCGTCGGCGGCGGCGCAGTGACGGTGAACGTGAACGTGGCGCGTTCGGGTCCCTCGTGGCCGTCGGCGGAGAACCAGGTGATGCGCACCTCATAGGCTCCCGACGCCAGCTCTGGATTCGGGATGCGGAGGCTCAGTGGGTTGGCCGGGTCCGCCGCACCCGAGGCGATCAGGGTGCCGTCGGCGGAGCGCAACTCCAGCGAACTTCGTCCGACGTCGACGGCCTCGGTGAAGGTAGCGACGACCTCGTCGGGAGTGCCCTCCACGGTGGATCCGTCGGCCGGTGTGGTCATCTCGAGTTCCGCATGGGCTGAGACGCCGATCGGCATCGGAGCCAGGAGGAGTGCCGCGCCAAGGGCAGCTCGGGCGACGGTTGTGAGTGACGGTCTCATGCGCCCGAGTGTACGGGGAGACCGTCGGATCGTCCGGCGACCGCGCGGACGGACCGACTGGCGAACCGACCGGCGAGCCGGCCCGGCCTGCGATCCGGTCAGATTCTTGGCGGCGAATGTCAATGGTCCGAGCGCGGATTTCCCGCGTTGTCCCTACCGATTCAAGGGTCGCGCCCGTCTCCGCCGGCCACTACGCCAAGCGGCTCGCGAGGGCTCGTCCCGCAGCCTGTGCCTCGGCAAGGAGTCCCGCTTCGTCCTCGTTGACCAGTTGCCCGTCGGCGAGCCGAACCTCGCCGTCCACGATCACCATCCACACGTTGGCCGCGCTCGCACAGTGGACGATCTGCGATGTGACGTCGTGGAGGGTCACTGTTGAGGCGCGGTGCAGGAGGTCGAGGACAACGAGATCGGCCCGCTTCCCCGGCTCCACGCTGCCGATCAGCTGGTCGAGCCCGATCGCGCGTGCCCCGTCGACCGTCGCCAGCCGAAGCGCCTCGCGCGCCGGCAGGATCTGGCCGTCCTCGAGGCGAGCCCGCTGGAGCAGCGCCGCTAACTTCAGGACCTCGAACATGTCCTGGCTGTTGTTGCTCGCCGCTCCGTCGGTACCGAGTCCAACCGTCACGCCGGCGTCGCGAGCCTCGGCAACCGGGGCGAACCCGTCGCCGAGGTACAGGTTGCTGACCGGATTGTGGGCCATCGAGACCCTGCGCTCGGCCATGATCGCCCGCTCGCCTTCGTCGACGTGGACCGAGTGGGCGGCGAGGATCCGGCCACGCAGCGCGCCGATGCCGTCGAGCCAGCGGATCACGCCGTCCACGCCGTACCGGGACCGAACCGCCTCGAGCACGGACCGGCTCTCCGCCACGTGCATGCTCTGCCCGACGCCGAGCGACTCGGCCAGATCAGACATCGCGATGGCCATCTCCGGCCCGGCGCTGATCCCGGGCGTGTTCGGGCCGACCATGAGCGTCACCATGCCGTCGCGTCCGTCATTGCGGCGCCGCTCGCCGATCAGGCGCTCGGCCGCCGCGACGGCGCGTGCCGGCGTCTCGAGCAGGTCGGCTGGCGCAAGTTCACCGATGTCCATCGACGTCCGAGCAAGGACGGCACGGACTCCCATCGAGGCGAGCCCCTCGAGCGTCGCCGACGGGCCGTCCGCCGCACCGTTCAGGAAGTGGTGCTCGACGATCGTGGTCGTCCCGCTCCGGAGCGCCTCGACCGCGCCGAGCCGGGCCGCCAGCCGAAAGTCGTCCTCCCCGAGCGCGAGCCCGCAGTGGTAGATCCGACGCAGCCAGTCGACGAACGGCAGCCCCTCATAAACCCCGCGCAGCAGCGTCTGGAAGAGGTGCGTGTGGCTGTTCACGATCCCGGGCATCACCACGAGGTCGGTGGCGTCGATCCGCGGCTCCCCGGGACGGGGCACCAGCGGCCGGGCGGAGACGGCCTCGATACGCCCTTCCTCGATCCGCAGCCAGCCCGGGGCGTGGATCGTATCGGTGGGATCGATCGTGAGGATCGTTGCGTTCTCGATCAGCATGTCGCAGGCTCGGCTCCGCTTCAGGGAATCGCACGATGGTATCCTCGGCCCGCCGGTTGTGTGCTACATCGGGAGGAGGGTCCACCATGGCCGTCCAGTCCGCTCCCTCTCGCCGCGCGGGTCGGGCAGCGTCCACGCTTCACCTCATCGCCACCATAGTCGTGGCCGTGCTGGCCGTTGCAGCATGCGGCAGCAACACGGGGACCAGCTCCCCATCGCCGACCGGCACGAGTGCGCCATCGGCGACGGCCGACGCAACAGGGACGGCGGCGCCGTCCGGCGAGCCGATCAAGGTCGGGGGGACGCTCGGTCTGACCGGCGTGTTCTCCGGACCGTCCGCCGGCTACCTCGCGACCTATGAGTACTGGGCGGAACAGGTCAACGCGAACGGTGGGCTCCTCGGCCGCCCGGTCGAACTGATCATCTACGACGATGAGAGCACAGGGGCGACTGCCCAGACCCTCTACCAGCGGCTCATCAACGAGGACGACGTCGACCTCCTGCTGGCGCCGTATACGACCGCGGTGTCGAGCGCGATCGTCCCGATCGCCGAACAGAACCAGATGGTGGTGTGGAATGGCGGCTTCATCAACGAGGCCATCTTCCGGCGCTCGGACTGGGTGGTCACAAGCTACACCCGAATGGAACGCGACACGACGCTCCCCGCGTACGAGCTGATCGATCGGATGTCGGAGGGTGAGCGGCCAACCCGCGTCGGAATCGTCACGGAGCAGAACCCGTTCGCCCTCGCGGTTCGCGACGGCTTCGAGGGGCAGGGCGGCGCGCGGGGGTACGCGCGCGAGCGAGACATTGAGATCGTCCTCGACGAGGAGTACGCGCCCACCACGACCGACTTCGCGAGCCTCATCGAACGCGCCCGTAACGCCGACGTCGAGGTCTTCTTTGCCCTGTCCCTGCCCAACCCGGCGGCCCTCATCGCACAGGCCGCCTACGACGCCTCGTTCCGGCCGACGATCTACTGCTCGTGCGCGTCGGAGGTGACGAGCCTGCCGAACTGGAGAGACCTGGGGCCCGCCGCGAACGGGATCATGGCCGTGACGGCCGCCTGGCCGACGGACGGGTTCGAGGGACTCCAGGAGCTCGCCGACCACCTCGACACCGCCGAGGGATACGACCAGATCCCGAACTACGCGGTCGTCGGCATGGCCGCCCTGCAGGTGATGCAGCAGGCCGTCGAGGAGACGGGATCGCTGGACCAGACGACGCTGCGCGACTACGTTCCCGGCAAGACGTTCAACACGGTCGAGGGGCCGATCACCTTCACCGAGGATCGGCTGCCCGAGTTCTCCGTGCTCCTGCTCCAGTGGCAGGACGACGAGAACGTGGCCATCTGGCCGGATGACCGGGCAACCGGCGACGCGATCATCCCGATGCCGTAGCGGCCCGACGGCGCGGTGCTGAGCGTCGAGGGCGTCCGGAAGCGATTCGGTGGCATCTGGGCGCTCGACGGCGTCTCCTTGTCCATCCCGGGCGGTCGAGTCGTCGGTCTGATCGGGCCGAACGGGTCCGGCAAGACGACGCTGCTCAACACGATCAATGGTGTCTACGTGCCGGACGAGGGGCAGATCCGGCTGGACGGCCGAGTGGTGTCGGGCCGCCCGCCGCACCACCTTGCCCGGCTGGGTGTCGCCCGGACGTTCCAGGCCGCGCGCGTGTTCTCGACGCTCACCGTGCGCGAGAACATGCTGCTCCCGACCGTGCCGATGCGTCGTGACTCGGCAGAGGCCGAACAACAGGCGCTCGAGTTGCTCGACGGCGTCAACCTCCGTCCATTCTGGGACCGGCCGGCGAGCGAGCTGTCGGGCGGCCAGCAGAAACTCCTGGAGTTCGCCCGGATGCAGATGAGCGAGCCGAAGCTGCTGCTGATGGACGAGCCGTTTGCCGGGGTGCATCCGGAGATCGTCCGGCTCATGACCGAGCGCGTCACCGACGTGTCCAACCGGGGAACGGCGGTTCTGGTCGTGAGCCACGAGATCCCGGTGCTCATGCAGCTCGCTCGCGAAGTGGTGTGCATGAGCGCCGGGCGGGTCATCGCCGCCGGCTCGCCCGGACAGGTCGAGCAGGATCCGGGTGTGCTCGAGGCCTACCTCGGGACGGGTCGGACTACCGGCGAGCGCGAGGCGCCGCCCGATGCCTGACGAGGGTCCCGCGCTTCGGATGGAGGACGTTGTTGCCGGGTACTACTCGAACGACCTCGTGCTCGACGGGGTATCGATCGATGCCAAGCCGGAGCGGGTGACGGCGGTCCTCGGGCCGAACGGCTCGGGCAAGTCCACCGCCCTGCGCATCCTGGCGGGCTTCCTCCGACCGCGCAGCGGCCGCGTGTTGCTCCGCGACCGGGACATCACCGAAACGCCCGCGCACCGGCGCCTCTCACTCGGCCTTGGCTTCCTTCCCCAGGGCCGGTCCGCCTTTCCAAGCCTCACCGTTGAGGAGAACCTCCTCGTGGGTGCATGGCACGTGCGCTCGGACCGGCGTCGGGTCCGGGCCCTGCTCGACGCGGCGTTCGACCGCTACCAGACGCTCTGGCCGCTTCGCGGTCGCCGAGCCGGAACGCTGAGCGGCGGCCAGCAGCGGCTGCTCGAGATCGCCCGACTCCTGGTCACGGAACCACAGGTGCTCCTGATCGACGAGCCGTCGGCCGGGCTGTCACCCGCCCTCGCCGACGTGGCGTATGGCGAAATCGAGCGGCTTCGGTCGGAGGGTCGAACGATCCTGCTCGTCGACCAGAACGTGCGGGCCGCGATCGACCTGGCCGATGACGTCTACGTCCTCGCCTACGGGCGGAACGAGAGCTCCGGACCGCGTGAGGAGTACGCGGATCTGGACAGGCTCGTCCGGGAATGGCTGCGGGCCAGGTGAGGAGGGTCGTCGGGTGACCATCGACAGCACGCTCCAGGCGCTCGCCAACGGAACGGTGCTCGGCCTGCTCTACACGGCGGTCGCCCTGGGCCTGAGCCTGACGCTTGGGGTGCTCGGCGTCGTGAACATGGCCCACAGCGCGCTGCTGATCGCCAGCTCTCTGCTCACCTGGCAGTTCGTCAACGTCGCCGGCGTCCACCCGTTGCTCGCACTGCTCGTGATCGTTCCGGTCTTCTTCGTCGTCGGCGCGCTCATCGAGCACGTCCTCCTGCGACCCGTTCGACGCCAGCCCGAGTCGACCGGGCTGCTGCTGCTGTTCGGACTCCTGATCATGGTCGAGAGCCTCGCCCTGGCCGTCTTCACGACCGACCCACGGACGCTCCGACTCGGCGAGTTCGGTCAGCCCGTGACGCTCGGTCCGGTGACCGTGACCCTCAATCGCCTGTCTGCGGCCGCCCTCGGCGCGATCGGAACGGTCGCGCTGTATCTCTTCCTGCAGCGGACGATGGTCGGCCGCGCGACCCGTGCGATGGCCGACAGTCGCGACGCCGCAGCCGTCATGGGCATCGACACGGGTCGGCTCTCGACGCTCGTCTTCGGGATCGGTGTGGCACTCGCAGCCCTGGCCGGCGTCGCACTCGCCATGTCCTTCACCTTCAGTCCGCAGGAGCACGTCCGGTGGCTGGCATGGGCGTTCCTGATCGTCGTCATCGGCGGCCTCGGAAGTGTTCCTGCCACCTTGGTTGCCGGCTTGCTCGTGGGCATCGTGGAGTCGTTCGCCGGGTTCCTCCTCCCGTTCCAGTACATCCACCTGGTGATCTACGCGATCCTCGCCATCGCCCTCGTCGCGCGCGGCGGCGGATTGATGGCTGCGGCGAGTCGCCGGCTGTGAGGCCCGGATGATGGAATCCAGGCAGCGTTCGGCCATCGCT
>Ga0326597_10015122_pt1 | contig 10098 bp, 3 predicted proteins | sample RVTome_12_FD_203789 | JGI IMG/M metagenome (GOLD analysis project Ga0326597, IMG submission 203789) | Soil microbial communities from uranium-contaminated site in the Upper Colorado River Basin, Wyoming, United States - RVT100D185 | ecosystem: Environmental > Terrestrial > Soil > Contaminated >...
GTAATTATCCGCGTCCGTCACTTGTGTGACGAGTTTCATGGAGACATCCTGCGCGGCCGCACCATCCCAGCCGCTTCCGCGAAGTGCGAGGCCGTGGGAATCGTAGCCTTCTTGAATGGCGGTGGCAGAATCCGTCTCACCAAGAACAAGATCGTCCAGCAAGAGCGTTCCGGATGCCGAATCTGTCAAAATCGCTCCAGCAGACCAATGCGGTTGGACAAAAACCTGGATTGTTCCCGATCCGCTTGGCAAGGCTCCAAGAGCGCGACCGATAACGTAGCCCGCGCCGGTTGCTTTGGCCGCTTCACCGGGCACGCTTGAAAGAACGAGTTCGTCGCCGATGGCGATTGAACCGTTTTCATCGTTCACGTTCAACGGAACTTGTCCGAGAAGAGCAACGGGAACATAGGTTCCGAGATCCTTCCAACCATCCACCCAATTTCCGAGCGTGTTCGGAGCAATGGAAAGGGCGCCGATGATGCGTGTCGTATCGGTTGCAACGACGGCATTGCCGGACGCATCCAAACCAACAACGTCACCGACGCTAAACTCTGAATACGTTCCGGGGAACAATTCCGCATAGTCGCCACCCGAACTCGCGTTCGTAACGCCGCCCGCGCCGTCGCCTTCAACCGCTCCAATGATCGTGCCGTCGCCATCGCGGAACTCGATGAAGTTGCAGGCTGCTGTCGGGTTGATGTCAAGACAGCCCTGAATACCAATACCTTGATTCGAATCCGCGCCTCCGTCATTGAAGAAATCTGCGAGGAATCCAGTTGTCGTACCGTCGATGTCGAGGGCGAGATTTGAAGTCGCCTCCGAATCGATCGCAAGCGCAACCCCGTTGCCGTCTTGATTGATGAAAAGTCCATTCCCCGTACCCGCATTTGTGAGGCTCATGACATTGCCTGAACCGGCATTTTCCACATTGACGACGGTTCCTGTCGCAAGCGTACTGAGCTGATTGACATTTAACAGGACCGCGGAATCGGTAACCGAAGAGCCGCTCACAAGATCAGAATCGGATACAACGCTCACAAACGCTCCGGTGACGTCAAGCGTTTCCGTTCCGGCTCCGCCATCATCCAGTTCAAGGTCTCGTTGAAGATCCAGAATATTTCCGGAAACGGTATTTGATGCTGAATATGTGGCCATGTGTCTGAAGAAACCGAGATCTCCGCTCGAAAGCGCCCCGGAGGCGCTATCAACGGAAAGCAACATGCCACTTGTAAGCACATTCCCCGAAATTGCTGCTACATTCGATGTCGTCGTGCCCGTTCCGAATACGGCCAGGGCCGTTCCATTGCCTGATTGGTTCACATCAATGCCGTTTCCTGTTCCGGCGTTGTTGAGGGAGAAGGCCGCACCGGTTGATGCTCCATGGTTCTGATCGACGCGCAAAACGCTTGCGTTGTCCGTGATCGCGCCGCCATCGTCGGTCATGGTGCTTGTCAGATACAACACCGATCCGGAAACCTCATTGGTGCCGGAATAGGTAATGTCCCGACCGATACGAACCAGGTTGCCGGTAAAATCGGTGGTGCCGCTGTAGGTTCCTGAATGGTCGATGTTCAACAGTCCCCCGGACGTCATTACCCCTGAACCCGATCCAAGCTCCATAGCAAAACCGGTTGTGAGTGAATCGGCATCGTAATCAAATCCGGTTGTCGTGGTACCGGTAAATGTCTGACCCCAGGTGTTGCCCGTTTGGTTCACTGTGAGCCCGGCATCAAGGTCGAGCGTGTCCTCGAATTCTTCAAAGTCGAGGCAATCCGTGCAGGTGATGTCGCCCGATGTCGTCACATTTCCAGAAGAATCAACCGTGAAGAGGTCGCCGGAACCCACAGAAAGAAGGGCCGTTGGCGTGCTATCTCCGATCCCAACATCTCCCGTCGAATCAACGAACAGGCCCGTCGTGGGAGCACCGAAAACGGCACCCCCATCATTCGTGAGCGCAAGGTAATCATTTGTGACATTATATATCAATCCATGCTGAACGGCTCCAGCCGTAGCAAAACCAAGCGTCGCATTTGTTCCACCCGCTACAGATGTTGGCACGTTGAACCACCAGTTGGTTGCATTCGTATCTGATTCAACTTGGATAACGGCATTCGAGTCCACCACATCCGTGACGCCGGCGCCCTTTACAATGTGAAGGATGGCTGCGGGCGAGCTCGTATTGATGCCAACCTCATCAGAAGTGGCGTCGACAAACAACGTGTCCGTATCGATTCCCAGGTTCCCCGTGGCCGTGAGCGCACCGGTGACGTCGAGGTTCCCCGTCGTACCGTTGTCGGTGAGTGTCATGAGCGTGTTCGATGCGTCGTCTTCCCAAGTGAAACTTGTCGGGGAAGAGTAAGTAAACGCGCCGGTCGAAGTGATCGAGCCGTCGTAATAATTCGTTGACGCGCCGCCGGCGGTAAAGCCGACATCGGAGAAAACTTCTCCGGAGGCAGTGATGCGCATCTTGGTCGTATCTGCGCCAGTCCCGGAGTTGGTCGTCTCGTCCGTCTGAAGGACGAAAACATCATTATCATTATTTCCATTATCAAGATTTATAAAGATAGCGCGTGCCGTGGCCGTGGCCGCGGAGGACGTGAGCTCCATCAAATCGCCGGATACGCCGCCATTCGATTCAAAAATTTGGAAAAGATTTCCCCCTGCCAGAGTACCGCCCTCATCAGAAATAATCACGCCGTTTCCGGTAGTTAATGTATTGAGTTCGAATCGGAAACCGTTTCCGGTCGTCGTATCCGAATTGGTGTAGAAGGCTTCGCCATCATCATCAAGGATAAATGAGGTGTTTGGGCCAGAGACGACGAAGTTGCCCGTGGAAGTTAAATCAAAGAGTATGTTGGCTGAACCTCCGTTTGTAAAGGTAAGCGATTCAGTTCCGCCCATGGTAATGGAAGTCGAGGCATCGAGTTCGAGGGTGTCGTCGAACTCTTCAAAGTCGAGGCAGTCTGTGCAGGTAAAATCTGCGGCTGTGAGCGTACCGGAAATGTCGGCGTCGACAACGAACAGGTTGTCCCAACGTGTCGCGAGCGCACCGAGATCCGCGTCACCGGCGCCAAGCTGTGGTAAAAGATCGTCGTCGGTGCCAAGCTGAACCGTGCCGCTCGAATCGAACGTCATGGTGTCCCCTGAACTTAATGTAAGCAAGTCCGCGGCGGTAATACCCACATCTCCGTTTGTTCCTCCTCCGGCGTTAATAAAAATTCCTCCATCTGTCGTGTCAATATCAATGCCTCCGCCTGTTCCAGTTACATCAATGTTAACGGCATTGGAGTTTGTGTCAGAAGTGTTTAAAGCGATGCGAGCCTCTGCTCCGAGCGTGATGCTACCATTCGTTGAGCCGTCCGCATCAACAAAGAATCCGCCGTCGACCGTATCAAATCTAAATCCGCCTCCCACGCCAGTCGTATTGAAGGCTATGGCATTGGCGGAGGTGTGGGCTGTATCCATCGTGATCTGGCCTGTGGCGTCCAAATCGAATGTTGTCACATCCGCATCAAAGGAGCCGTCCAAGTCGAAGACGCTGTCGAACTCGACCCGTCCTTCCACGTAAAAGTCCTCGCCGTCGAGCGCCACGCTCGGAACGCCGTTCCCGACCTTGAGGTTTCCAATCGAAATCACCAAATCATCCCCCGCGCCACCTGGCGTGAACGTGAAATCCGAGCCGGACGAATGCGTAATCGAACCGTCCGAATACGTCGTTGTTGCACCGGCAATGAAACTCCCATCTGTATAAACATCTCCCTCAATACCTACCATTCCTGCGACGAACAAGTCATCACCGCCTAGGACAAATCCCGCGTTCGCAAGCGTTTCCGTCGAAGAGGTCGACGCACCGACGACCAAATTGTTGTCGATGTACGCATCGCTTAGGACTTCGAGTTCGTCCGCAACGCGCAAGTCGCCGACTCCGCCACTTGCATATGTAAAGGCCGCGTCCGCACCGACGATGACGGCGGCGCCATCTTCGAATGTCCCGTTGACTCCGGCTTCCCACAAGGCGACTCCCGAAACATCGCTAAGAAACGCCACTGTTCCGGAATCGTCCTGGAAGGTAATCACATTTGCACCGCTTGGGTCGGTGAATGTGAAGGTTGTGGTATCTCCGTTGTTGCTCGCCCCTTCGAACACGAACGGCGATGCTCCAAGAAATTCCGCTCCGCTAAAGTCGAAGTCTCCTGTCGCAGTGTCGCCATCGCTTGCGAGAAATCCCGTCGAGTCAATGCCGTCGAGCGTTTGCGAATTGAGCGCATACGGAGCGGCAACGACTCGCTTTCTTGGCAAGAGGGTTTCTCCTTCAATTTCAACTTCTAAATACACTTCTGCATTCTCGGCAAAGACAGAATCGGGGATGGCGGCGTACGGAGCGCCGAGCGTTGTGTCGCCAAGATTTTCACTAAAAAGTCCGCCGGTGAGAGTTATTGTCCGGGCAGCCGTGGAAGCCGGAGTGTTCGTGTCACAGTCGGATGAAGAGTTTGACCACAGACAGACGCCGGCGCCGCTATCGTCAAAGAATCGAAACTCCATGTCCACTGTGGCATCGGCAACAGGTGAGCCGTTGGAGTCGAGCACACGACCTTGGTACGAAATAAGATTATCTGGCTCCACCGCCTGTACACCGGCAAAAGGCAATATAAGCAAAACGCTCACAACCGCTGACGTCGCAGCCGCGGTTCTAAGCGTTCGGGTAAACAGATGGTTGAACCTCCTTTTCATATTATGTACGTTCGATCTGGTCTGCTCCCTCGGGCGGAAGCGCGACCTGATGTGAGAGCTCCTTTGGCTCTTCATTAGTTTTGTAGTCGATGGGCCGTACTTCTTGCGGCGCATACCCTTCTTTCTCATACACCGAGTAATACTCGTTCGGGCCAAGAAGGAAGGTGTATCGTCCCCGACTGTCTGTTACTTGCGTTTCAAGAAGTTTGTTGTACTTGGGTTCGAATACGCGGACGATCGCTCGTGCGAGCGGTCTACCTGTTTGTTTGTCATAAACGATTCCCCAACTTTTTGGCTTCTTTGGAACCGCAAGCCGTCTGACAAGCAAGTACACAACGACTTGGAGCACCACCATGCCGATAGAAAGTGGTGTTGGACGGATGATGGCAAAGATGAGCGAAGCAAGAATGCCGATCACGGCCACCCCATGCTGTACTTTTCGAAGAATCTCCGTGCGCCGAATCTTTGCAGGAACATGAAATTCTGCCGCTTGCGAAGGATCCATTGGAATGTTTGCTGTGATGACGGCGTCTTTTTCCGTCACCTGGATCGTCTCGCCGTGGTAAATATCGAGATACGATCCATCCGTCTTTTCATTCTTCAAGTAATCGGATGGAAAGATGAATTCCGGTTTCACCGTCTCGATTCGGTAATGTCCCGGCTGAACAAGGAAGAAATACCTTCCTCCTTTATCCGTTACCCGCGAACGAATAAGCTTCCCGGTTTCTGGAATGCCCTGCACGCCTTCGCTTGGAAGCTGGTACAAACGGACGATCGCAAGATCAAGTGGGGTCTTGGAGATCGCGTTATAAACTACACCGAAGGCTTTCCTCTTCCTTCGCCAGAAAAAGAGAATCGGCGAGGTGAAGAGATACTGCAAGAGCGGCCAAAGACCGAAGGAAAGAGCAAGGGACGTAAGAACGGCTACGGCGGCTGCGCCAAGAATCGGAAGAGACGCAACGGCGGCCTCCTCGACTCCCGGAATTTCGCGAATGGTCTCAAGTAGTTCACGAACAGATTCAACGATGAATCCGATGATGTTTTCCGGCTGTGTCCCGGGTTCGGTGACTTCATCCTCTGGAGGAATTGGTGTCCGAGTGAGCGTGATGATTGGGTTCACGATGTTGTTCACAATCGTGATCGTGCCACTTTCTCCCGCCTCATATCCGGCCTTCTCCGCTCGGACATGATAATTCCCATTCGGAACGTACCAGGCAAATAATCCTTGGGGCCCGGTTGTAAAAGGATTGAACTGGAGATAGGGCGAACCGTCCCAAACGGTTCCGCTTCCGCTTCCTTCTCGAAGCGTAACCTGTGCGCCGGAGATTCGGCTCACAGCACCCTCAAAAGATTCCATCACGAAACCTTCACCCAAAAGGTTTGCGACAAACGGAATCCGTTGAAATGTCTCATCCGTATACTGGATACTGACAATGAGATCCTGACTGCCGAGTGTTTCGGGCGTAAGAACATCGGCAACATACGCGCTTCCATCTTGGTTTGCGCTCATCAGGTACGTATCTGTTCCGAGAGTGAGCTGTACGCGCTCAACATCTCCCGTGATGTCATCTGCGCGTAACTGTATGCGGAGAAACCGATCTGCAAGCAAGTCGATCACGCCAGCATTTGTGGGGAAAAGCTGGATGGTTCCTGCTGCAACGTAGAACTCGACCTGGTCGGATTCTACAAATCGATCCTCGCTTGGAAGAACGGGCTCCCCAGTCACGTCCGGAACTTCGCCCGGAGGTGGTGGTGGAGATCTTGGTTCTTGGGGTTCCGTTGGTTCCGGTGGAGTCACGACAGGCTCCTCGGGTTCCTCTGGTTCCTCGGGCAATTCTTCTTCTGGCGCACTTGGTGTGCACGATGCAAGAGCACCAGAAGCAAATTGCTGAGCATTGTCATAAGCGAACACGCCGTAAAAATATTGGGTGTCATTGGTAAGACCGCTGTCTAAAACAGACGTGGCAAGACTGTCAGAAACAACGATGCAATCCGGATCGGTTGGAGAACTTGGAAATGTGTCCGTGCATTGCAGGACACGAATTCCGGCAAGGTCCTCGTCGGTGGGATTTGTCCACGAAAGACCGCACTCAGCATCTCCTGCTGTGGCAACAAGTCCGGATACGTTTGCCGGCGGAGCATCGCTCAGAGTGGTGAATGTGGCGTCATCCGTTTGCGCCGCATTTCCCGACGCATCCGTTGAAGTGACGGAGAAGTGATAAACCGTCCCGGGAGTCAGTCCGGTAAGAAGGATGGAGTGGGTCACGGTAAATCCGCTTTCGGATTCGACCGAGCCGTAAGAATCGGTAAGGCCGTAATCGACGCGGCTGTCAGCAGGTTCGTTGGTGTCCCATGTGATACGAGCTGTTGTGTCCGTAACATCGACAACTTGGACATTCGAGATAACAGGCGCTGAAAGGTCGACCGTTGAAAACGTTTGATCGCCTGAAACGCCGGTGTTCCCGCATGTATCGGTTCCGGAAACTTGGAAATGATATTCCGTTCCTTCCAAAAGACCGGTCAAATCGAATTCGTGGCTCGTACGAAGATTTTCATCCGTGCGGCTTCCGATTTCATAACTTGACGTCACACCGTAGTCGATTTGCGTGCGTGCAAGTTCGTCTGTTTGAAAAGAGACCGTCGCCGACGTGTCTGTGATATCGAAGACGAGAAGGTTTTCGATGTCCGGCGCATTCACGTCACAACCGCCGCCATCTCCGCCTCCGCCGCCTGTACCGCCCGTGACTTGATCGACAATGGCACGAACCAGCACGCTCTTGTCTCCTCCGATCGGAAGCGCAATGGAACCGGAATCTCCAAACGTTCCGTCAATCGAAATGAAGTAGGTTCCCGCGGACACGGGATTCGTCACGAGATTCGCACCGATGCCGCTGCTGGTTGCAGTGTCGCCGATCTCTACCGTCACCTCGCTGGTCGGAGCAATTGCGCCACCGTTTCCGGGACAAATGGTGATCGTCACGGTATCTCCGGCGATCGAAACACTTGCCTCGTCCGCGCCCAAGCAGTCAGAAGCCGTTCCAAGATCAATGCCGTCATCTTCGACATCAACATCGTCTTCTGTAAGCGAGGACGTATCGAAATCGCTTTCAAAAGCGATCGTCACGGTTTCTCCCTCCGCGACTCCAGATGGAGTTGTAAAGATCAGGGTGTGGTTTGCGTCTTCACCGGCTTCAAGTGTACTCGGATAGTCATTTGCCGATGTGACGGTCGCTGCCTGAACTGGAGCAGCTACAACAAGCGCTGTCAAAATGAGAGCGATTGATAAGCGGTTCCAAATGTGGTTGATAACCTGCGACACACATGTCTATCTTTTATTTTTCTTCCTCTTCAACATCTTCACGACACCGAGCAAACTTCCAACAGCCACAAAGATGATGAAAAGAAGTTGCCAAGGCACGAGCCAGAAGGTTGCCGTTTCTGAATACGTAGTCTCACCGTACGATACGGTCGTTTCCATCGTCATCGGGCCGATCGCAAAGGATGCGAGTCCGTCGACTGCCACGGAGAAAAACCCTGTTTTCCCGCCTGCCCCAAGCCTCGCAGAAAACTCACGTGACGAACCCGGAAGGATGCGACCCATGGATTCATTCCCATCCACACTTTCTACCGTTCTTCCAAATGCGTCCGTGACTTCGAATTGAATTTCCGGCGTCACATGGACATTCCCTTGATTCTGCATCCGCACAGCCACCACTGAAGAAATCTGTGAAACAATCTCCCCTTCCTGATCAAACAAAACGTCGAGAACCTCGAGTGACTCAACCGTTTCTCCTTTAACGGTCAAGAAAAGCAGAATCGCGGTTTTGGCCTGAATGGAAGCTCCGTTTGACGCAACAACGTCGCTTGGCGCATCTGAAACGACAATGGCCGCGTAATGCCCGCCGGACTGAACATCAGCAGGAATGGCAACTTCGAAAGGAACTTGTCCTTGCGAATGTGCGGGAACACGAACCGACTGCGAGATAAACTCGATCCACTCTGGCAAACCACTCTTGTCTACGTCCGGGGAAATGAATTCGGGCTTTCCACTTTCCTCGCGAGGAACGAATTTTATCGTGCTGAAATAGTACGTTTGCTCCTGGTCATCGCTGTTGATGAGAGTGAATGTACTTTGAAGAACCTCACTGCGAGCACCTTCAAGGTCAATCAGTGCAGGTGAGACCGAAGTAGCCAGCGCCGAAGAGGCCATGAGCAGCATGACCATTGAGCAGAGAATTGTCGGAAAAAACCGTTGCATACTAGAAGTTCCCCGAAATGATAAACGTGAGAATGTGTTCGTACGTGGCATCTTGTGTCGTGCCATCGATCGACGCCTTCAAGGTGATGAAGTTCCTGTCATCAAAGGACGCATCGGACTCGTCCGCGACATCTTGAAAGGACGTTGTGAAAGGAAGATCACTTGTCCCGAAAGCAACGTCTGAATCGGATGACTGTCCTCCGTATTCCTCAGATCCAATCGTCACCTCTCCATCGGCGACGTCGTCAATGTCGACGGCACCTGAGCGCAAGTTTCCATCGTCAAGAACTTGGATCACATACCCTCCATCGATGTCCGCCGTCACATCAAAACCGACAAGGGACGTGGCGAGTTCAGCTGGATCAAGTTCGTCGAACAAGGCTGTCCCTCCTGTAAGCGCATAAACGAAGTCATTTGTTCCGTCGATGACGGGTGCAACACCATCGTCTTTCAACTCATCTACGGTAATGCTTCCGGCACCAATGGAAATGATCCGCCCAACAGCGGAGACCTGCGATGCTCCTTCATCCTGAATAAGGACAATCATGTCACCGACGGCCAGACCCGTCGTTCCGGTGGAAATGGTCGTTCCTGCGCGAGCTGTGGCTGTGCGTCCGGATGAGCGTAACTGAGCAAGCACATCAAATGTAATGATCTGGTCGAAGATTCCTTGGCGATATCCTGCCCGAAGATCATATGACGTTGACGTTCCTTCCCCGATAGCGGTATTGCCAATGGTGTCTCGAAGTTCATATGAGGCAGAACTCGAATCATCAGAACCACCACTCCCAATGGTGTCCCAACGAATGATGAAGTTTGTCGAGGTCATTTCCGCATACGAAAAGGTACCCCATACAAAAACCCCCACAAGAATTGAGGCGACAATGACAGATCGCATATAAATCAATCGCTCTTTAAACCTCACAAGACAGTATAACATGAATACCAAATTTAGTCAACCTATTTTTAGGCTAATCTTAGCCAAGAAATCGACATATTTCTCACAAATATATCGATCGATACATTTTTGTTTTTAAAAAAACCCCTATTTTTGGGCTTTATCCACAGTTTATTCATTTGTCCAGTCTATCCTAGACAAGTTGGCTTTT
>Ga0326597_10015123_pt1 | contig 10098 bp, 6 predicted proteins | sample RVTome_12_FD_203789 | JGI IMG/M metagenome (GOLD analysis project Ga0326597, IMG submission 203789) | Soil microbial communities from uranium-contaminated site in the Upper Colorado River Basin, Wyoming, United States - RVT100D185 | ecosystem: Environmental > Terrestrial > Soil > Contaminated >...
CGCCCGTACAGACGCGATACCAAAGTACCGATTTGCTTGTCGGTGAGGAATTTCTTCGGACCCTGGACGGGATCAGGAAGCTCCAACTTTGCAGCGGGATTTTTTGGAATAAATCCCTGCTCCACGGCTTCCGCAAGAATCGCCTTCAGATACGTTCGCGCCTTGTCGAGCGAGGAATGCGAAAGTTTCTTTTCGACCATGCCGTTTAGAAACATCTGGCATTCATGCCGCTGGATAGAATCCAGGGAACGGTCGCCGAAATGAGCCGCCAGGTGTTTGTCAACGACCCACACAATCGCGTCTAGCGCGGAACGCTTGAGAAGGCCGGTGCGCATCGGCTTGTACCGGTTCTCCCAGAACCATTGAAACGTAATCACCTTCGCGGTTGTGCCCTGCGCCGTGGCCCTTTCGATGATGGCCTGGAGTTTCTTTTCAGCTTCCCACTTCTTCAATTCTGCTTTGTTGGAGAGGATCACCGCACGATGGCAGCGCCGCTCGGACCCGTCTATCTGCCGCTCGTAGACGTAATAGTGTCCCTTCCATTTCTTGATGTGCTTGCCGGTCTCTTCGACCCAGCCGCGCTGATACCTGTCTCTCGGCATTCGTCTTCCGACTCCGACCGGGGATTTTATCACTGGAGGAAATTCTACTGACACCATTTTTCGATGAACTCCTGTATGTCCTTGGGACGAAAGCGAAGAAGATCACCAACACGAACGCAGGGAAGATGGGGTTTCTTCCGGCCAGCGTGATCCCGAACCCAGCCGGTGGAGACTTGGAATAGCTCAGCAACTTGGCCCGGAGTCAGTAGTTGCTCGGTCCTATCCGCCCGGACTGCCGTCTGATCTAGCGAATTTGCATAAGCAGTGCTCATACCTCAAATGGCTCCGCCAAAAACCACCCTGGAGGGTTCTGTATAAAGCGCTGATTCGACACCCTGCCGGACATGTGGTTGTGGCGCTTCGATCTTGGGCCGGGAAAATGTCCGTTGCTGGCCCTGATTCTTGTTTTGCTCTTCCAGCCGATTTTTGAGCCAGAGCGCCGCGAGACGGATTTTGGGTAGAACGGGATGCTTCGGTTTCGACAAGCGGTGTAACCCAGCTTTTCTGCGCGAAAGAAGGGCCTTTGTCGCTGGCACCAGGCCCACCGGAACGCGGACGACTTGGCCTTTGCGGTTTTTGGCCGCATCGCGACACTGGAGAGAGCGGTATTTTTGATTCCTCCGCTTTGGCACAAACCGCTCCCCACATCCGCACGCGCAGGTTGTCTCTGCAAGCTTCATTGCTTTTCCCCCCTCATGCGAATCCTCTCCGCCACACCCAGCGCAGTCTTTGAGTGCTCGATCATCTGCCGGTAGAGGCCGTCGATCCGCTGGCGCTTGGCATCGGGCGCCATGTTGGAAGTGGTAACGCGCCGAATCTCCGCATTGATCGACTGGAGGCGTCGTGAGGCCAGTCGGAACAGACGCAGTTCGCTTCCTTCCGATCCTGAGAGCCGCTCGGGTTCGATGCGGCCCGGATACCGTCTTGCGAACCGCTGGGCGCTGGATTTCTCTTCGAGTTCGTTCAGCCGGTCGTAGAGCTTTCGCACGCTCTCTGCCTGCCCGGATGGGAAGCGCACGGCGAAGGCGCGAAGGCCCGGAATATCGGCCATCGTAGGCGACGGCGGCTCGGGGCCAGTGCGAAGCAACGGATTCAGGGCTTGCGTCGCAGCCCGTCCTGCTCCTCCGGTGTAGCCGAAGATGGCCTGATCGAGCTTGATTGGAGGGACGGGAATCCCCGCTCTGAGGAACATCGACGAGAGGCGCTTGGAGACTTCCGTCGTCCACGGCTCGGCCTGATATTGCGCGGGCAGGCGTTCGAGATACCCCGGCACTAACGGTCGGTCAGTGAACAACGAGCGATTGGCGTACCACTCGATCACAGGCACGGCAGCGGTAGGAATCATGCTGGGCGCGGCGGTTTGGCCGAAGCTGTTTAGCAGCCCATCGAAGGCGGCGGGATCGCGCTCGTCAACCCATTCCATCGCCCGCTCAGCCGCAGTGCCGTAGAACATGCCCCACAGGAACGGCTTGGGAATTGGCACGAACGGAGTCTCATCCTGAAGGGGAGTGCCCTGCGTCGGCACATTCCAGAAAAAGTCTTTCTGCCAGCGCGGTAGCTCCTGGTAATCCGGGTCGTCGCGATTGACGGTGTAGAGCAACAGGCTCGGCAGCGTTACTCCCGCGACGGCCTTTGCAACGGTCCCCTTGGGATTCTCCATGTGAGCGCGGGCAAACTTGTCCGTGCCCTGGATGGTGGCATTCCAGAAGGCGACGATTGAATTGACGGCTTGAGTCCGGGCGCCCTGGCGCGCGAAGTCGAGTGTTACTTCCCGCGAAGCCAATGCCGCAGCTCGCGGAGTCGCTCCCCTTTGCCGCGCCCGGCCGTACTCTCCCAATCGAGTCGCGGCCTCGCCGAACTCGCTCACCATCCGCAGCGCCTCAATCGGATGCCGCACAACCGACTTCATGGGCGATGCCAGCAGGTCCTTGAGGTTCTTCTGCAAGTTGGTCCGGTCGAGCGCCACCAGCGCCGCGTGCTCCCCGCCTGCCCGCTGCCACTCCTGGTACAGCCCATCGCGCTTCAGCGCATGGAACAGACCGCGAAACGTGTCCACTCCGGGCTTGAACCCCGAACGCGACTGGATAAACGCCGTCCAGGTATCGCGAATCGGGTTACGAATCACAAACTCAGGTCCCAATCCAGTAGCGCCCAGCCGGAGCGCGCGAGCGGGCATACTCAACAGGCGTATCAGCAGGTGTGAGCCTTCCCTGTCGAGCGCCTTCATAGATTGGTACAGGTCCGGGTTGACTTGGTAGAAGTTGTGCCGGCCATTTTCAAACACCGTCAGGATGTTCTCGCTCCGGGGAGTGAATGTCGTTGGCCGGAAGATCATTGCCAGAGTGGACAGGTCCGCATCGGTCAGATCGGCCCCGGATTCCTCGAGCGCCCGCTGAATCTCCGCAAGCTGGAACTTCGTGGCCTGCTTTGGAACGGGAATCTCTTCGATCCACTGCCCCGCGCCTTCGCTCGTCCGCGCCTGCCGGACTAATGCTTGGCCGACGCGGTTCCGTTCGGCAAGGTTGATGAACGTGTAGGTGTTCTTGACGATGCTTTCGAGCGGGTCAATGATCTCGCGCCCACTGCCCTTCATGCGCTTGACCGGCTGCCACAGGTCCGCAACGCTCTTGCCGCCCGCTTTGGCTTTCGGTCCCGGAGCCTGCTCCTCCATCACCCGGAAGAACGGCACATAGTCCTGGTTGAGCGCTTTGATCTTGGCGTACTGATCGGCGTTGAGGTAATCGGATTTCACGAGGTATTGCAAAAGTTGGTCGTTGTAATCGTACAGCTCCTCGGCGACACGCTTCAGAACTGGCGTCTCGGTCTGCCGGAGGGCTTCCCGTGCATCAGCCAGCACGATTCCGGTGTCTTTCCCCTGCCGCCCCTTCTCAATCGCTCTGCGGGCCACCAGGTAAATCCGCAGGTCATCGAGACTGCCTTCCACGGGCCTGAGAATCTGCTGCAACGGCTTTCCGGTGACGTCGAGCGTAACCGGATCGAACGTGCCGCGCTTCAGAAAGTGATCTGCTTTGCCGGTCCAGCCAGCCAGCAACCGCGCCAGTTCGTAGGCGTTCTCCTCAGTCGGCGGTTTCGTGCCGCTCCGCTTCGATATGCCCTCGACAACGCGCTTGATCGGCGTCAGGGCATCCACGGCGGCGGTATAGAGCCGCTCGAAGCGATTGGAGGGAGCCGGAGACTCTTGCTTGCTGATGTGCGCCAGCACCTTTGCTGCCGCAGGCTGCGCGACGTATCGCTGAATCTGCTTCCGGGTATCGAGCAGCGTCTCGCGCAATTCCGGCTCGCGGGCTAGCTCGCCTTCAAAGAACTTGTGGAACCGGGGAGCCTTCTGCTGCGCTTCTCCGGGTTTGGTCAGATAGAGCCGGATGAACTCCGCGAAACCCTCTGGCAACGGCGACTGACCGGCTTTGGGCTTGGTGGCAATCGCCTTCAGTTCGGCCCGGAACGGCGCAAGCGGTCGCCAGTTGAGATTGCCGCTTTTGCCAGTCCCCCACAGCATTTTGTGGATGTGATGGCCGCTCTCGTGGCTGGCAACCGGAATGTCGAGAGCCTGTTTCAGCCGAATCGCTTCCGGGCCGACTTTGTAGATTCCGAGCGCCCGGTCGAAGAACCGGCCTACACGGATCGGGACGTTGCTCAGACGCCGCGATAGCGTCCGCAGGATGTCGCTCTTGCGGACCAGCTCCGGGCTACCCTGTTGCGCAATGGATGGCAGCGTGGGACGCCTGCCAAAGAATCCGTAGCTTCCGGCGCCCGCGGGCTGAGGAGCTTCAAAGATGCGGCTGAAGGCTTCCGTAGGATCAACAGGGCCAAACATCCCTTGCTGGCCGGGAATATCGCTGCGCGCCTCTGATGCAAACCGGCGAATCAATGCCGCTGCCTCGGTTGGCTTCTTCGCCAATACCCGTGCGATGGCTTCTACGTCTGGCGCAGGGCCTTCTCCGAATAAGCCGCGCTGCCCAAGATGGTCCTCCACCGAGATTCCACGCGCCTGCGCCGATGCAATCTCTCTTGCGGCATCCCGCACCGCCGGGACGATGTTCCAGTCATCCGACCGCTGGCCGAGCTCGATCAGTTGCGGAATGACCCGCTCCAGCTTCCCCGTCAGGCTCTTGGGAAGCGATTGCAACAGGTCGGCATCGCGGACCACGGCACCCAACAGGGTGTTTTCAACGAAGTCTTTTCCAGCGACGTTCAGAGTGCCTTGCTCGGTGAAATAGCGCGGCAAATCCGACTCGCGCAGCACACCGTCTCGCAGCAGCGTATCGCGGAAGACTTGGGGCTTCGATTCCATGAGGGTGCGCAACGAGCCACTTTCTCCCAGCCTGTCCAACTCGACCGAAATTCGCTCCGCAGAATCCCGCGTCAGGTTCTTTCCCGCGCTGACAGCCTGCTCGACTTCGGTGAGAGCCTTGGTAAACGAGCGGTTCAGGCCCTGTCCCAGCCGTCGCAATCCTTCCACATCACGGGGGCTGTCGAGGATCTCCCGCACCAGCACCGGGGACTTCATCTGCGCGAGCTGTTCGGCGGGAATCCCGAACTCTGCGGCGTGCTCGGTCAGATATTGCCGGTACTTCTCGCCCTGGCCGCTCTGGTAAGCCCGTTTCACTGCCATGCTGCGAGCGTTGCCGCCGAGTACGATTCCTTGAGGGGTTGCCTGCGGCGGGCCATTCACTGCCGTGGGGTCGGAATTTACAAGCAATTCAGGCTTGATCTCCTGCCCCATGCGCACCACTTCCGCCTGCGCATTCCGGTTGGAGTGATACTGCCGCTCCTGGACGCCTTCCGGGTAGATGGAATTCTTCCCGAACGTGAATGGGTCATGCGACGGTTGCAACGTCTCCGCCTCGACCACGCGATACTGCGCGCGATTCTCCCCGGCAGGCGAATGCAGCGCCGTCTCTCTCCCGGCGGGACCGGCAATCGGCGGCAGCGAGGGCAAAGGCTGCGCCGGTTCTTCGATCACGGGTCTTGGAGGTACAACGGGCGGCCTGATCCTTCGCCGTGTCGCTGGAGGCTGCTCTGGCGCAATCCTGGGCGGTTCTGCGACGGCTTCAGGCGCAGGAGCCGCAAGTGCTCTCCGCGTGGGTGCATCTGGAATGGGCCGGTCTGCGGCTGCTGGCTGCAACCTTGTTCCCGGCCTGGTGGCGTGGAGTGCTGCGCCCGCCGCCATAGCGCCGGTCGGCAGCAACTCGCCCATCAGTTCCCAGACACGGTTTTCATCCCCGGCATCGGCCGCAGCTCGAAACTCCGGCTCGCGCTGATAGAGCGAGTGGATCATGTCGGCGGCAAATCCCGCGCTGATCGCTCGTTTCAGGAACGGCAGTCCCAGCCGGCCTATTCCCGTAATTGCGCCACCAACGCCGGTGAGCAACAACGCGCTTTCTGGCGTCGTGAACTCGCCGATTCCTTTGAGTGCCCCGCGAGCAACGCTGCCCGCGGCGCTCTGCGGCTCTACGATCATCGCCTCGGGCCGGATGGCAGGGGCAGATTCGACAGCCATGAGGGGCTTTTCTCCACTCAAGACCTTCATCACCTGACCGAGCAGCGTTTCCCCCGTGCGGACGCCGCCCAGAACCGATTCCTTCACTCGCCCGACAAGACCCGGCTTCGGCAGAGCGGAAATCTGCGTCTCGCGCGGCATCGCGAGATACTGCGGGCGGTCGCTGGGCCTCGCCACAAACGCTTCCTGCTCCTCAAACTCAGCGTCGGGAATCACCGTTCCGACTGGTGGAGCCGCTTGTGGCTTCGAAGCGAACTGCTGCTCGAACGCCTCCTCGGACAACACTTCGCCCACGGGCGGCATGGACGCAGAACGGTAGCGCCGCTCCAACTCTGACTCGTTCAGTACGCTTCCTACGGCAGCGCTGCTCATTTCACCCGCTTCCAGCCCCCCGGTACCTTCTCCCATTCGCTTCCATCAGGCATCGTCCGTCTGTCCTTCGAACCGGCAGGAGCACTTTGCCCCGTGGAGAGACGGCGCAACTCTTCGAGGTCATAACCCTCCTGCTGAGCAATCAATGCCTCGATTTCAGAGAGAGCCATCTCCGCAAATTGAGGATTGCTGTAGTCTGTCTTCGCGTTTTTCGCCTTGCTCTGCACGAATCGCAGCACGGAAAGCGCCTGCGAGGGCGTGAGAGCCTTCCCAGACTCCCCACCGAGCCGCGATGACCGCTCCGTGCGGTAGAGCGCGCCTTCGGACTCCCCCAGGTCGATGTCGTACTTCCGGCTGGCCGGGTTGTACTGAAGCACTCTGCCGCCCGAAATGATCGTGCGTGCATTCAGGGCTTCGTCGGCAAGTTGGCGCACGTCCTGAACCGCTTCGGGAGAGTATTCTTCAGGAATCAGCGCCAGCAAATCAGCCGGAAGCTTAGCAGCCAAGAACTGCCGCCGCTTTGCCCAATCCACTGCGCTCCGGGCTGGACCCATGGTGGTTGAAATCAGGTCAAACTGCTTCTCGTCGGTGTCGGCCTGCAACCCCGGCAGACGGGCCTCATGCTCCTTCTCGGCGCGGCCCTCCTGCTTGTCTTTGATCGCCTTGTCGTAGAGTTCCTTGGAATCCCAAGCGCCGTAGTACAAGCTCTCCAGGTCGGAATCGATTTCCGGGGAGTACTGCGGAAATTGCTCGATGCCCTCGATGCCCAACTGCTGCGCCCGTTGCAGAGCTTGGCTGTAGATCGCCCCTTTGCGCTCCGGGGGAGCGTAGATCACCGGCCCCATGAGCTGGCCCAGCGTTGCGGCCTTCTTGCTGCGCAGCGATAACTCTGCAACGTCCATGTCGAAAAGCGCCTTGCGGTTCGCGGCCCAGGATTTTTCGTACTGATCGCTGAAATCAGAGAATCCAGCCTCAATCAACCCCCGCTTGATCGCATTCCTGTCGGTGGAAACTTCCCCGGTCGTATCGTCCACCTTCATGTTCTTGTGCACAAGGTCTGAAAAAATCTTTTGCCCTTCGATCTCCCGCTCCTGCTGCTGATTTCCACGCTGCACACCCTTCAGTTGCTCGTCGCGCAGCTTTTTCCGCTCCATCAGATCGCGCAAGCCGAGTATCTGCGTTGTCATATCGATGAGGTCCGGGGCCTGTCGTTGCTGTAGCCCCCGGTAAATGGTTGGATCAAGTCCCATGGGTTACTCCTTTGCGGTCGGAAATCCCTTCAGAATTTTTGCACTTTTTTTTCCCCAAAATTTAGGGTCGCTTTTCTGACGAGGGTATAGGGAGAACGGGACGCGGAACATGAACGGGGGATAGGTACCATACCGGCCAGATGGGACCCATTTCGAATCCGATTCACATCCATTCCGGGGACCCAATAGGCTTGCCTGATTTCCCGGGGACCCATCGATCGCATCATCACTGTTCTCCCATTCTCCCGCGAACCTGTCTCGTCGCTGTTCGATGTGCCTCTGCGTTGCTGCCTGCGCGTACGTGCTGCCCCCACGCCACGGCCTTGTTGACGGCGACGAGGTCCACGCCCATCGCCTTCGCCAGTGCCTCGCGGTCCTCGCCCGCGTTGACTCGCTCTACGATCTCGACTCGGACGCGATAGGGCAGTACCGCTCGCTTCGATCTCCAGCGTTTCATCGCCTACGCCTCCCTGCCCGTCAAAAACAGATGTATATTGCGGACACCTCGACCCGAATTTTGCACAGTGCAAGCCCTTGTCCCGTCGTCTGCCGAAGGACGAGCTGCAACATGGTTTTTGGCGGACGTGCTATCTCGCATCGCTGCCCTGCTTCTCGCTCCCGTCGCGAAATTTGCCGGGACCGGGTGAAAGACGCGCAAGGTCCCCCTTTCTTGTCTCCTCATACTCGAAGATGCCGAGCCTCCTGATTAGTGCCAGGGCTCGCCGAGCATCGCGCCACGGCCTACCGAAAAACGACTCTGCGATGCAGGTTTCCAAACTGTCGCCGATCTGTTTCCGGGCCTTGGAAAAGGCTTGATCTCGAATCTGGTGAATCCGAGCACGTATGTTACTTTTTGAAAGCCAACGACTTGCACGTACACGAGCCGAGTCGTAATTCTTGCACCCACTAGCAATCGCGGCTCTTGCGCCATTACCGGAGAGGGCGAAATGCTGGGCGAACAACTCCTGCCGGGCCGTAAGCGGATTCGACTTGGAATTGGACTTCCGCATTACGGTTCCCTCTCCCCGCTCTCATGTTGAGAGTGCCACCCTCCGAACGATGCCCACTCGTGCGTAAAGACCAGTGGAACCGTTCCTATTGGTCCGTTGCGCTGTTTGGCGATGATGAGTTCGGCGAGTCCGGCCTGATCCGCCGGTATCGGTTTGCCTTCCATGCGGAGGTAATACTCGGGGCGGTAGAGGAAGGCCACCATATCCGCGTCCTGCTCCAGAGAACCGCTGTCGCGCAGGTCCGAAAGTTGCGGTCGGTGTCCGTCGCCGCTCCGCGCTTCCGGCGCCCGAGAGAGTTGCGATAGCGCCACGACCGGGCAAGCGAGTTCCTTTGCCGCTATTTTCAAACCACGGGAGAGAGCGGAGATTTCCTGGTTGCGATTCTCGGCTCTTGGAGCCGACATGAGTTGCAGATAGTCCACCACTACTAGAGCCAGGCCATGTTCCTGCTTCACCCGCCGCGCTCGCGCCCGAAGTGCCGCCAAGTTTAGGTTGGCAGCGTCGTCAACGAAAATCTGAGCGTCCGCAAGCCGCACCTGAGCCGACACCACGCGCTTCATTTCGTCGCGCGACAAGCTGCCACCGCGCAGATGATGTGAATTGACTCGCGCTTCGGCGCAGACCAGACGAATAAATAACGCCAGACGGGACATTTCGAGCGAGAAAATGAGCACTGGCAATCGGAGAAGGAGTCCGACATGGTGCGCCAGCGCCAGTGCTAGCGCCGTCTTCCCCATTGACGGGCGCGCCGCGCAAAGGATCAAATCACTCGCCTGAAGTCCACTGGTGATGTTGTCGAGCATTCGTAACCCGGTGGAGATCCCCGGATTGCGGCGCTCCCTGTCGGCAAGGCCGTCCACGCAGCCCACGTCCTTCCTGAAAATCTCCGCGAGGGAAAGTGGACCTTGCTGGCTGCTCTGGCCGGCGAGGTCGAGCACGCGGTGAGTGGCGCGGTCGATCAGCTCGTCAGTCTCCTCCGTGGCGTCCATCGTTTCCCCGAGCGTCGCGTTCGCGGCATGGGCCAAGGCTCGGCGGCGCGCGGCCTCTTTCACCTTCCGGCAGTAGTGCTCGATATTCTTCAGAGCGGGCATCCCGTCCGTCAGCGAGGAGACGTAGGACGCTCCGCCTACGGCTTCGAGTTCGCCATGCTGCAGGAGTTCTTCGAGCAGCGTCGCAAGTTCGATAGGCTGGCCACGATCCGCCATCGCCAGCATGTACTCGAAGATTCGCCGATTGGAGTCGAGCGAGAAATCATCGGGCGTGAGCATTGCAACGGCCTGATTTAGGCATCCTTCGTTTGGGTCGAGGACGACGCAGGCGAGGATGCTCCGCTCAGAGTCGTG
>Ga0326597_10015124_pt1 | contig 10098 bp, 8 predicted proteins | sample RVTome_12_FD_203789 | JGI IMG/M metagenome (GOLD analysis project Ga0326597, IMG submission 203789) | Soil microbial communities from uranium-contaminated site in the Upper Colorado River Basin, Wyoming, United States - RVT100D185 | ecosystem: Environmental > Terrestrial > Soil > Contaminated >...
GTGGTCTGTCCCTGAGATATTGCCGGTCACGCTTCGGTGGCGCGGCGTAACCGGGCCTCGACCCGCGCGCCGGCCAGAAGGGTCTCGTCGAGCACCTCGGGGTACAGACGGTAAAACCGTTCCACGTCGAACACGTAATTGCGTGCGGCCTGCTCCAGCCGATGCCTCACCGAGCGGGATAGGCCCTGCATCATCAGCAGCCGCGGCGCGAGCCGCCGGATGTAAAGATCGCAAAGCTGCTGTTGCGCCTCGCTCTCCCAGTCTTCCCTGAGCAGGCAGGGCGCGAAGTCGTCCGTCGCCGGGACCGGGCGCTCGAACCAGGCCGCCCGCGGTTTGACGCCGGCGCGATCCTCGACGAGCTTCTGCAGGCGGTAGTTTACCGGCGGTACGTAGGACTGCTGGCCCGTTTCCGGAGCCGGCACGTCGAGCTGCGCCGCGGGCATGGCGAGCCACGCCGGGCGCGAGGGCGTGAGGTCCATTTCGCCTTCGTCGACGCAGGAATGCAGGAGGGCGAGGGGACGTTCGTCCGTGCCGTCCAGCAGCCAGTACTCGTAGCGGTCGACGGCAGCGAAAGGCAGCTGGGCCGAGGTCACGGATTCGTACAGGTCGTGGGTGGTGGAGCGAACGTCTTCGGGGTCGAGAAACGGGTGCAAGGCGCGGGTTTTCAGCTCGCCGTGCTCGATGGTCGCGACCAGGGCGAAGTGCAGCTTCGGGTCGGCGAGGGCCTCCCGCTTGTGCTGTCGCGCCGCCTCGGTCATGGCGTACTGGATGGCCCAGTTCACGCCGTCCATGCTCAACGCCCGCGCCCTTTCGCTTTCGGCGATCTGCACCACCCCGACGAAGGGCGACAGCAGTCGCCTGGAATACATCCTGATCATCTCTGTTGCTCCCACCCGGTGCGTGCCGATACCGGGTCGTTGCTCGAGACGTCCGCCCGGGGCTCGCGCCCGGCCTCCGGGCTGCTACGGGTCCTCCCACAGTGCTCCGCTGAGCACCGGAAGGGGATAGGCGCCTACTTTACCGTTTCCGGATTGTCCAGCTCCGCGGCCAGCTTCCGGGCCACGGCCAAACGTTCCTTGGCCAGATCGTAGTACTGGGGGTGGCTGGCTTCACGGAAGACCTTCGCGACCGCCTCGAAATCGCAGATCGCCAGACGGCACATCTTTGCGTCCCGTGCCCGCTCGGCCAGCGCCCGGCGCGCATCACCCAGGTTGGCGGTGGTCATGGCCCAGGCAATGGGCCCGTCCTCGCGGCGCATCTCGCGGAGCGCGGCGCCGTAGGCGGCGATCGCCTCGTGCAAGGGCTCGACGTCGTTCCGGCGCGCGCCGAGGCGGTGCAGCGCCGCGCCGAGGTTGTTCTGGGCCATGCTCCATTCATCGGGCCACCGTTCGCGGGTCCACACGGCGAGCGCGCTCCGGCAGGCGGCAACCGCCTGCTCCAGCTCGCTCGGGTCGTTGCCCTGTTCTCCGCGTACCCGCAAGGCAGTGCCGAGACTGTTCTGGGTCCTGGCCCAGTCCAGCGGTGCCCGCTCGCGGGTCCATTCCTGCAGCACCAGGCGGTAGGCGTCAATGGAGCGCGCCAGCACCGCGGTGTCCCGCTTGAGCTGACCCAGGGCGAGCAGGGCCGTGCCCAAGTGGTACTGCGTCATGGCCCAGTCCCGTGGCGTCTGTTCCCGGCTGCGCACCTGCAGCGCATTGTCCAAGGCCGCGACCGCGCGCTCGAGCATGTCCGCGTCGCCCTGGCGCTGAGCGAGGATGCCGAGCGCATTGCCGAGCCCGTGCTGGGTCGCGGCCCAGTCCAGTGGGGTGTGCTCGCGGGTGCGCGCTTGCAGCGCGCTCTCGAAGGCCGCCACGGACCGCTCCAGGTAGTGGATCCCGCGCCGGCGTTGGCCGGCGATGCCGAGCGCGTTGCCGAGCGCGTGCTGCGTCGCCGACCAGTGCTCCGGGTGCTCGGACTCGCGCGCCAGCGGCAGGGCCGTGTGCTCGTACAGCTCTATGGAGTGCTCCAGGGCCTCATTGTCAGCGTACTCCCGGCCCCGCTCTTCCAGCGCCGCGGCCCGCGCGTGCTGGTATCGCCACTGCGCCGCTTGCGCAAGGTCCGGCGTGGCCGCCGCCTCGGCATACAGCGCAGCGGCGCGCCGGTGGTCCTGCCGGATCGCGGCCACCTCTGCTTGTGCGGCACCGATGGAGGCGATGACTTCCGGCGACGTGGCCTGGTGCCGCCGACATCGCGCAAGGGCTTCCCCGAACGCCTGGTCGGCCTGGTCCAATGAGAACGCCTCGCCCGTGCGCAGGGCCTCAAAGGCCCGCGCCATGGCAGCGGCAATTCCGCCGTTCAGGAATTCGCCTGCCGGATCCCGGGAGCCGAGGCTGCGCAACTTCATAAGTCGCGCGCAGGCCTGTCGAAGCACGCCGGGCAACTGCCGGTCTTTCGCGCCCTTGGCACGAGCGCTTTCAACCAGGGGCGCCAGGTCCGACGGGTCGCACCCCCGCTCTGCGGCTAGGGCGTCGATTTCGGCCTGGAATTCCGAGGGGAGGGGTGGCGGCTGGCCGCCGTGTGAATCGTTGGGGGTGCTGGTTGTAGGCATGGCAACTGAGTTCATCGACATCGATGCTCATCGGTGCCGCACCGTGCGTGATTCCTGCGCTGTTTACAAACTACCCGGTGTTGCGGCGTCGGCGCCACAGGACGGCAATGGTGCCGCCCTGTGGCCCGCCGTCTCAGTCCACGATGTGATAGACCGGCGCCTTCTCCAGGGCCCACTCGCCGGACTCCGGGTCGCGCCGCGACACGGTGAGTGCGTGCCAGTTCTGGTCGTCCAGTTTCATGTAGTCGCCGCGGTAGTAGTAGCCCGGCCAGCGAGTCTCCTGCCGGAACAGGGTGTGCTGCACCACGCACTCCGAGGCGATGGCCCGGTGTTTGAGCTCCCAGGCGCGCATCAGTTGGTGCAGATCCTCGGCCCCGATGTGTTCCAGGTCCTCGTGCAGGATCCGCAGGTGCTCCAGGCCGCGCTTGAGCAGCGGTTCGTTGGTCATGTAGTTGACCGTGATGCCGCCCGCGTACTCGTCCATGATCTTCTCCAGGCGCTGCAGGCCGTGGATCGGCAGGATGTAGCTCGGCGACACCGTGCCCGCGACGATCTCATTGCGGCCGACCTCGTAGTTCTCGAGGGGCTTGTAGATCGCCTCGCGGAGATCCTCGATCTGCTTGTCCGAAATCTTGATCTCGTCCTTGGCGTGATCACGGATGTAGTTGACCGCCGCCTTGGCAGCCAGCCGCCCTTCGGTAAAGGAGCCCGACGAGAACGCATGGGCGGTTCCGCCCAGGGCATCACCGGCGCCGAACAGGCCTTCCACGGTCATCATCCGGTTGTAGCCCCAGAAGTACTCGGAGGGAGAAAGGTCCTCCGGCCCGCTGGCCCAGGCCCCGGAGCAGGTGGCGTGCGACCCCATCACATAGGGCTCGGACGTGGTCAGCTCGGGGTTGATGTACTTCGGGTCGATGTCCTGGGACGCCCACACCACCGCCTGACCCACCGTCATGCCGAGGAAGTTCTCCCAACCGACCGTTTCCTTGTGGGGGTCCTGGAAGGCCTCCTTGGTCACCATGTGAATCGGGCCCCGGCCGGCCGCCACTTCCCGCAGGAAGGCATGGTTGCGCAGGCACGTGGGAGTGGGGTGGTGATCGATGTACTCACCCACCATCGCCTTGGTGTCGTCGTACCACTTCGACTCGTACTCTTCGCCGTAGGCGTTCTGGGTGTAGGTCTTGAGGTGCAGGAAGTAGGCGCCCACCGGGCCGTAGCCGTCCTTGAACCGGCACAGCACGATGCGGTTCTCCATCTGAGTCATCTTGGCACCGACCATGATCGGCAGCGCGTACGCCGAAGCGCTGGACCACGGCGCGTACCACGTGCGGCCCATGCCCTCGCCCACAGCGCGCGGCTTGAAGATGTGCGAGGCGCCGCCGGCGCCGACGATCACCGCCTTGGCCTTGAACACGTGCAGGTCGCCGGTGCGCACGTTGAAGCCGATGGCGCCGCCGATGGTGTTCGGCTTGTTCTCGTCCATGAGCAGGTGGGTGACCATGATGCGGTTGTAGATCTTGTCGGCGGACTTGCGCGCGGCCTCCGCCACGATCGGCTTGTAGCTCTCGCCGTGGATCATGATCTGCCACTTGCCCTCGCGCTGGTAACGCCCGGTATCCGGGTCGCGCATGATGGGCAGACCCCACTCCTCGAACTGGTGGACGCAGGAATCCACGTGACGGGCCATGTCATAGGCCAGATCCTCGCGCACCATGCCCATCAGGTCGTTGCGGGCGTAGCGCACGTGGTCCTCCGGCTGGTTCTCGCCCCAGCGCATGCCCATGTAGCAGTTGATGGCGTACAGGCCCTGGGCCACGGCGCCGCTGCGGTCGATGTTGGCCTTCTCGGCCACCACGATCCTCAGGTCACGGCCCCAGTAGCGGGCCTCGTACGCGGCACCGGTGCCGCCCATGCCGCCGCCGACAACCAGGATGTCGCATTCTTCGTAAACGGTCTTGAAGCCCATCAGTAGTAAACTCCCTGCTTGAACTTGGATTTGTCGATGGTCGGCAGGCCGCCGTCGACCTTGAGGTACTCGGGCTCGTGGCAGAGCAGCGGGCCTTCGAGCGCCTCCTGATTGGGGACGTCGTATTTCGCGAGCTCGGGGATCTTTTCTCCCCAGGGCTGGGTGGTGATGGGCGAAATGAAATCCTTGACGCGGCCGTCACGGAACTTGATGCGCCAGGAGATGGTGCCCTTCTCTTCCTCGCGCAGCACTCGGACGCTGTGTCCCAGCGGCGCGAAGTCGGCGTAGCCCCGCACGTCGATGGCGTTCTGCGGGCAGGCCTTGACGCACGAGTAGCACTCCCAGCAGAAGTTGGGCTCGATGTTGTAGGCGCGCCTGTACGTCTTGTCGATGTGCATGATATCCGACGGACAGATATCGACGCAGTACCCGCAGCCGTCGCATTCAGTCATGTAAACAAAGGTCGGCATTGCCAGATCCTCCAGTCTCTAAAGTATTCGTGCGTTGAGACCCGATCAGTAGTGACGGGGCGCCTCGCGTTTGATGCCGAGGCCGAACTGCGCGGGCTTGTCCGCCGGCGGAGGCAGGTTCTGCCGGGAGCCGTCGGCTTCCTTGACGTGACGCTGGTACGCCGCGGCCGGCTTGAAGAACATGTGCGCGAACTTCGACCACGGCACGCCGCCGAACAGCACCAGGCCGGCGACGAGGAACAGGATGAAGAAGAGCGTGCCCAGGCCGCCGGCGCCCTGAAAGATCGACCACAGCAGCGCAAAGGTGACCGTGGCGACCAGGGACAGGACGAACAGGTCGGCGCGCGTGATGCGATACCAGGGATTTCCCTCGGCCGACACGTCCACGCGGATCTTGAACCAGAACCAGTAGCCACCGGCGGCGGCCATCAGCGCGCCGAGATGCCAGACGAACGGCCAGAACGCGCCGGCGCCCAAGCCGAACAACAGGACGATGGTGGCGAGCAGGAACAGCACCAGGCCCCACATGGTCAGCAGGTGCGCGAGCCGGCGCTGGCCGTTGTCGAACTCGCCCGAGGTCAGGACCTCGTTGGCCAGCGTCTTGATGGCGATGGACACCTTCTCGCCGCCACCGACCTCGCGGGTCCGCGCCTCCTTGCCCTTCTCGGCGGCCTCGAAGAAGTACTTGGCGCTCTTCTTGTGAATGACGTCGAAGATGGTGCCGGCCACCACGAGCACGATCATGAGTATCACGTAAGCCTGCATCGCGCCGACTGACATGAACGCAGGGAGGTCAGCGAATGGGTTGCTCATATCGGATGTTTCCTCTACTTGATTGCGGACTGGGTTCGGTGGGCCGGGGGCTCAGCCACGCCGTTCGCCCTGCGCACACTCGGTGCGCGCACGGGCAGATGATCCTTTCTTATCCAACAACTCAATCATGGTGCTTCGGCATCCAGTCATCCGGCGCGGCTGGCCGGCATGGGATGGTCGAAGAAGGATTGGAAGCTCCTTACTCGGACGTAACACCGTTTCAAGGCGCGTCGGGCGCGGTACTGGTCGCCGTGCCGGCTCCCGGACTCCCCATGGTCCGCGGCAACGCATTCCCGAGGCACGTTTTTACCGCTTGATTCAGGCAATTACAAGCCGCTGGTTTGCTGAAGCCGACGACCAGGTGCCACGGCCACGACGGCCTTGGGGAGGGATAAAGCGCGGTTATGGGATCCTCCACCCGACTGTCCTGCGGGTGGCACTCGCGGCACCGCGTCGGTCCGCAGCTCGCGCCGGATCCCGTGCCGCCGGTTCCGACGGCCGGGAAATCGGCCTAAGTATAGGGACTTGCGTAACGCCGACCTCGCGCCCGGCGTTTCATCCAAGCAGGCAATACAGCGGCAATCCCTTACGCACCTTTGTACATTTCCCGTCGCTCGTTGCCCGCGCTGCTCGCCGGTGCCGGCACACGAGCGCGTCCCCTATCCATCGCTACTTATGTCCCCCATCCAAAATTTCTATATCGAATCGGGGATTTCTGAACGCTTCGGCGTGTCGTCTCGCTGTTTCGGTCGAGCGCCGGAAGGAGCAAATCGGGGTCAGAGCAGAGACTCGTTACCGCGCGTCGGTTCGGGCGTTGGCCCGGTCCTCCTGCCTGAACCGGGCATTCCCCAGCGCCATACCTCGATGGGTGGCTCGCCGAATTCGATTCGTTGTTCGACTTGTCACCACCCGAGCCGCGCGCGTTGGCGCCAGCGCTCCGGAACCCGCAGCAGGACGCGGCGTACGCCGTACAATCTCGGTTCGAACCGATAACTCAGGGCGTGAAGGTCGTCTGCGCTATGCGCTTCGACCTTGCTTCGGGTGGCGCGATCGTAGTACGCGGAGTAGTGATGGTGGACCGTGCGATTGCGGTGCGGGACCGGCGCGTCAATTCCAAGCCGTGCCGCGATGGCTGTCCAGTCGGACTGAATCCGCTCCACGCGCCCCACGAAGTCCGGCTCGCGGCCGAGCGCGTAGTGCAGCTGCCGCAGGCGCTCGAGCTGCGACACGAGGTGGTGGCGCATGCACTCGGGCGATGAATCCCACTGTTCCCGCGTTCGATGCCAGGACTGCACGTCCAATGGCATGCCCGGGGCGGTCACCAGATCGACGAACTCGGCGAAGCTCCCCCTGTAGGACCCGCGCTCCGGTCGCTCGCAGAACATCCGCCAGCACGACACGAAGCGCTCGAACGGATTGCGCACGAAGGTGAAAACGAACAGGGCCCGGCGCTCCAGCTCGGGTATGTCGTCGACACAGATTGCGCTGTCGACACCGAAGCGGTGGGCGTCGATTCCCGCGCGCGTGTTGACCCAGATCAGCCGCTCGTGGCGCTCGGCGAGCAGACGCACACTGATGCCCGCGGCCTTGGCGATGTGAAAGAACGCGCCGATGCGGGGTGCGCCGGCGGCGGCTGTGGACTCGGGGGTATTCATACGGGTATGGTCGTTCCGTGATGGCGTCCTCGGCGCCGCCAATCTAGCTCATGATCGGCAGGGGCAACCAGCTTTTGCTCTGACCCAAAATGTCCTGAGCGCAGATCGCTGAGGTTAGGAAAGGCTACCCGCCATGGGGTAGGGTGTAAATTGCGTGGGTGTCACGCATCATTTCCAGCCTGCAGGTTTTACTCTGATCCCAAATATTGCGGGCACGGACGCCGGTTATCCTGTCTAGACTAGAGGTTTCGTCGGAGTCGGAGGCCAGCGATGTCCAAGCTCTACCCCCAGGTGGATCCCGAAGGTCTGCTCGAGTACTCGGTGGTGTTCACCGATCGCGCGCTGAACCACATGTCCCAGGTCTTCCAGGGCGTGATGCGGGACATCTCCGCCACTCTCAGGCAGGCGTACGGTGCCGAGGCGGTGGCGGTCGTTCCCGGCGGCGGAACCTACGGTATGGAGGCGGTGGCGCGGCAGTTCGCCACCGGGCGCAAGTGCCTGGTGATCCGCAACGGCTGGTTCAGCTATCGCTGGAGCCAGATCTTCGAGGTGGGGTCGATCCCCTCTCAGGAGATCGTCCTCAAGGCGCGCCCGGTGGCCGACGAGCCCCAGGCGCCCTGGGCGCCGGCGCCCGTCGAGGAGGTGACCGCCGCCATCGAGCGGGAGCGCCCGGCCCTGGTATTCGCGCCTCACGTGGAGACGGCGTCCGGCGTCCTGTTGCCGGACGACTACGTGAGGACCGTCGCCGCCGCCGCCCACGCCGTGGGCGGAATGGTCGTGCTCGACGCCATCGCCTCCGGCGCGTTGTGGGTGGACATGGGCGCCCTGGACGTCGACGTGCTGATCAGCGCGCCCCAGAAGGGCTGGAGCGGGCCGCCGTCCAGCGCCCTGGTGATGCTCGGCCCGCGCGCCGTGGAACGCGTCGGCGCGACCCGCAGCACCAGCTTCGCCGCCGATCTGGGCAAGTGGCTGCAGATCATGCGCGCCTATGAGAACGGCGGCCATGCCTACCATGCGACTTTTCCCACCGACGCCCTGGCGGCCCTCCGCGACAGCATGCGCGCGACCGTCGACGACGGCCTGGCTCTCACCCGCGACCGGCAGTGGGAGCTGGGCCGGCGGGTGCGCGCGCTGTTCGCCCGGCGCGGCTTCAGGAGCGTCGCCGCCGACGGCTTCGCCGCGCCCGGCGTGGTGGTGTACCACACCGACGACCCCGAGCTGCACAACACGCGCAGGTTTCTCGCCCAGGGACTGCAGGTCGCCGCCGGGGTTCCGCTGATGTGCGACGAGCCGGCCGGGTTCCAGACGTTCCGTATCGGGCTGTTCGGGCTCGACAAGCTGCGCGACGTGGACGGCACGGCGGCGCGGCTGGAGCAGGCGCTGGATCAACTGGGCTGACCGCGCTAGAAGAAATGCGGGGACACAATCCTTGCATCTGGCGATGGCAACGGAATTGAGTAAGGTGTCCTCGTAATTCCTCGGCCTCTATTCCTCCCTGACGACCAACAGGCCCCGGTCGTACATCTCCAACAGCATCTCGCGCGCCCGGTCCCACGCGAGCTCCGGACAGGCCTCGAGGATGCGCTCGCCGGTGATGGGCTGGGTGCCGTCCACGATCACGTCCAGGAACGCGCGCGGAACGTGGCGGACGCTGAACACAAAGCCGCGCGCGATGAGCACCGCCGCCCGTTCGGCGTCGTCATAGTTGGCCAACAGCTTCTGGTCCGCCGGCAGCTCGAACGCGGTCCGCGCCGTGATCTCGGCCGACAACGAAGCAATCTCCGGCATCCGGCGTGCCTTGCGAACCGGGTTCGAGACCATGCAGAACTTGATGAACTGGGCCTTCAGCTCATCGTCGGCCAGCACGTTGGCGAGCTGATCGCGGAACTCGCTGAGGTGCTCTTCGATCGCGCCATCGTCGCGCTCGCCGCCGAGCTGCTTCGCTTTGACAATGGGAAAGTCCCGCCGGAAGAATTCCTGCTCGTTCATGGACGCCCGGCGCCGTGGCGGGAACCCGCCAGGCTATGCTGCCGTCCGGTTCGAAGCGGAAGACCTCGACACCATCGGAAACGTAGACCGCACCCTCCGGCGCGACCGTGGCCGTCGCAAAGGCCGCACGGACCTGGTCTGAGCACCACAGGACATTGCCGTCGGCGTCGAGGGCATACAGATGACATGGCCCCGCACCCATCGTGACCGTATAGAGATTGCCCTCGGGACCGATCGTCACCTGCGCCGCCGGCCGGACCTGCAGCGCCGCCCATTTGGGCACGACCTCCGTGGGACCGGCCAGCGGCACGTAGGCGGAGTTGGCCGCATCAGCGTGTATCGTCGGCCAGGTCGTGCGCAGCACCGGCTGGGCCGCCTGTGCAACCGCCGAGATGGCGAGCAACGCGCCCAACACCAGGGCGTCAATTGGAGTAGAGCGCGACATCCATCTATTCCACCGCGACCGATTGAAGGGGTCAGAGTGCAATGCTTCCTGAGTGTCAGCGGATATTGCTCTCCGACCCGACTAGTTCGGGCTTGCGCTCCGAGATCCGGCGGCGCTTGAAACGCAGGAACACACCGAATGCGATTAGACAGAGCACACCCGCCAGCACGAGC
>Ga0326597_10015125_pt1 | contig 10097 bp, 9 predicted proteins | sample RVTome_12_FD_203789 | JGI IMG/M metagenome (GOLD analysis project Ga0326597, IMG submission 203789) | Soil microbial communities from uranium-contaminated site in the Upper Colorado River Basin, Wyoming, United States - RVT100D185 | ecosystem: Environmental > Terrestrial > Soil > Contaminated >...
CGGCCAGGAGCGGCACCATTACAAGGGCGAAGCCAAACGCCGTCACGGACTGGCAAACGGCCGCCAGGAATGCTATGACTGCAATCCCGATGAGAGTCTCGTTGTTCAGATGCTAACCACCTTCGGTATGAAGTGCCTTTCATGCTAGGTGGCAGGATGCGGTTCTGGATAGAAGGCTTTCCCCCTCGCAGCGATAACAAGACTGACAGGCCATCGCCGGTCAACTCGGTTGGGTCTAATGGGAAGAGACAGGAATTATGAGTGAAATAACAGGCGGAGAACTCTTGCTAAGAAGCTTGCATGCCGCGGGCGCCCGTGACATCTGGGCGATCCCTGACGGCACTTACATGGTCTTCCTCGAGGCGCTGGAACGCCTCGGGCCGGAACTCGGGATGAGGTTGTTCGTTCCCGGGCACGAGGCAGCCGCAGCCCACGCCGCTGACGCCATGACCCGCGTCACCGGCAGGCCCGCCGTCGTCATGGCGTGCGCGGGCCCCGGCGCGGCCAACCTGATCTCGGGCGTGCTCTGCGCCCAGGATGAGGGCAGTCCCGTCATCGCCATTACGACCGGCAGGCGCTCCGACATCGCGTACCCTCACATGGGCGCGATGCAGGTCCTGGATCAGCATGCCTACTTCACGCCGGCGACCAAGTGGAGCGAGCATATCGGCCAGTGGAAGCGCATCCCGGAGGCTGTACGCCACGCTTTTCGTGTCGCGATGACCGGGCGGCCTGGCCCCGTTCACGTCGAGTTCCCGGAAGACTTGCTGATGATGAAGGGCGACCCGGCCCAGGCGCCGCTCTCGCATCAATCGGAGAATGGCGACTTGGGGCCAATCGCCAATCCTGCGCTGGTGCAGCGCGCCGCAGCGATGCTTCTCGACGCCACTCTTCCGCTGATCCACGCGGGCGGCGGAGCCCAGCGCTCGGGCGCCGGCGAAGTGACGCAAGCCCTGGCCGAATACCTTGGCTGTCCGGTCACGACGGGCGCGGGCTCTCGCGGCATCGTGCCGGATGGCCATCCTCTGGTGATCCGCCCGGTATCTCCGGCCTCAGCGGTCGCCAAGAACATGGCAGACGTTGTGCTGGCTGTCGGCACCCGGTTCGGCGAACTCGACTTCTGGGGCCGCCCGCCCGTATGGCGGGAAGCAGCCCAGCAGAAGGTGATCCAAATTGATGCGGACAGCAACAACATTGGACTCAACCGCCCCGCCGACCTTGCGCTCGTCGGTGACGCCAGGGTCGTGGTGGCGCAGATCCTTGAGGCGGTGCGGGAGATGTCGCCGCCGCGCGAGACCTATTCGCAGATGGCCGTCGTTCGGGACGTGGACCAGAACTGGCGACAGCAAATGGACGAGCGGGTCGCGGACCGAACGCGCCGCCCGATCGTATCCGGGCAACTGTTCACGGAGGCCAATGAGTTCTTCCCGGCGGACACCATCTTCGCGCTGGACGGGGGCAACACCTGCGTCTGGGCGGCGCACTATCTGAACGTGCGTGCCCCGAGGTCGATGTTGTGGACATCGAATTCAGGTCACCTGGGCACGGGACTCCCCTTCGCCATCGGTGCGAAGATAGCTGCGCCTGACCGCCATGTCTGCTGTATCTCAGGAGACAGCGCCTTCCGCTTCAATATGCAGGAACTCGAGACCGCGGTGCGTCACGAACTGGCCATCACCGTTATCGTGGCCGTCGATGGCGCCTGGGGGATGGAGAAGAGCGCTCAGCGCCGGGTCTGGGGCCGCGAAGCGCCGTGGTTTGGATCGGAACACGCGCCGGCCCGCTACGACCAGATCGCTGTCGCGATGGGTTGTCACGGCGAGTACGTCGACCGTGCAGCCGACCTCCCGGCCGCGCTGGAACGGGCGGGCGCGAGCGGCAGGCCCTCGGTAATTCACGCAGCAGTCGATCCAACGGAAAACATCGACCCGCCGGGCCTCGCGCTGTGGGCGGCCGCGCGATCGGGAGCGAAGTGATGGAAATCGAAGGCAAGGTTGCACTCGTCACCGGCGCCGGCTCCGGGATCGGCAGGGCTACCGCTATCGCACTGGCGTCTGCCGGCGCATCGGTCATCGTTGCCGACATCGATGAAGCCGGTGGATGCGAGACACTGTGCTCGATCAACGAGGCCGGTGGGACCGCCGCTTTCATCAAGATAGACGTCACTCGCCAGGAAGACATCGAGCGCATGGTGGCGTACGCGGACGAAGCCTTTGGTGCGCTGCACATCCTCCACAACAACGCGGGGGTGAACGCCGGCTGGCCCCGCTATCCCGGCGGCGATCACGCGGAGTGGAACCGCACGCTGGCCATCAACCTGTGGGCTGTTATCAGCGGCACGGAGGCGGCGGTACCGCTGATGCGGCGCAGCGGCGGTGGAGCGATCGTCAACAGTGCGTCTCTCGCCGGCCTGATCGCGTTTGAGACCGACCCGATATACGCCGCGACCAAACACGGCGTCGTTGGTCTTACCCGCGCGCTGGCGTTCCTCAAGGACGAGGCGAACATCCGCGTGAACTGCATCTGCCCGAGTTTTGTTGACACGGCCCTTCCGAGGCGGCGCCTGGCCGCCATGTCGCCGGAAGAACGGGAGGCGTGGGAAGCTGCGCTCACCCGGGTGCCGATGATGGAGCCATCCGAGGTGGCCGCCGCGGTGCTCGATATCATTCGCGACGACGCCATGAGCGGCGAAGCCATCGCGCTCCTGTACGGCCAGCCGCCGCGGTCCACGCCTCCCGCACTGGCGATCGGTTGAGCGCAAGGAGAACGAGACCATGACGGAATCGGGTCGCTGTCTGAAAGCGCAGACAATGGATTTCGCCTATACCTTCACCACTAGAGCCGGGACCGGCGGAGACGGAGATGCGGTATGAAAGAGTTAGCGGGAAAAGTAGCGGTCGTGACCGGCGGCGCCAGCGGAATCGGTCGCGCGATGGCGGAGCGTTTCCAGGCGGGGGGCATGAAGATCGTACTTGCCGACATCGAAGGCGATGCCCTCAAGCAAACGGTAAGCGAGCTGTCGGCATCCGGCCCCGTCGTCGCCCTGCATACGGACGTGGCGAAGGCGGAGGATGTGCAGGCCCTTGCGGAGTTCGCCCTGCATTCGTTCGGCGGCGTGCACGTGCTGTGCAACAACGCCGGCGTGGGCATGGGCGGAGCCATCTGGGAGCACTCCGTGAAGGACTGGGAATGGCTGCTGGGCGTCAACGTCTGGGGAGTGGTCCACGGGGTTCGGACGTTCGTCCCGATCATGCTCAACCAGCGCGAAGAGTGCCACATCGTGAATACGGCGTCCGCCGCCGGCCTCGATCCGCGCCCGTGGCTGGGTATGTATTCGGCGAGCAAGTCGGCGGTCGTTGCCATATCCGAAGCGCTGCAGCAGGAGCTTGCGATGACTGGCGCGAAGATCGGTGTCTCCGTGCTCTGCCCGGCGATCGTGAACACGCGTATCGGTGAGGCCGAGCGCAACCGGCCGGCTGCCCTGACCAACGACTCCGACGATGAGGCCCCGCCCCAGGCCGTGGCGTTCGGGGAGGCCTTCAAAGCAGCGCTTGCCCAGGGCCTGCCGCCGGAGAAAGTGGCCGACGAAGTGCTCGCGGCGATTCTGGGCGACCGGTTCTACATTCTCACCCACGGCGACTCGGAGGCGCGCATCCGGAGTCATTTCGAGCGGATTCTGCACGATGCGACCATGGCGGCCCACTAACAAGCGAGGAGAGAACTGATGAAGACAGGCACGCAACCAAGGATTAGCGAAGCCACGCCGGCGCATGCCGATTTCCTGGCCTGGGTCTGTTTGGCCGCGTTCCGTTCCCACCTGGAGCGAGGATTCTGGGACTTCATGCTGCAAGGCGACGAGGCGTACAAGCTTCGGTATCTTGCGGCGCTCATCACCAGCGGGCAGCTTCACTGGTCGCACTGGTCGACGTTCCTCAGCGCGGAGGTTGATGGGAAGCCGGTCTCGGCGCTCGGCGGCTACTTCGACGCCGAACTCGGCGGCCCCACCTTGCGTTTGGCGGGCGCGGAAGCCAACGAGCGTACCGGGCGGAGTGAAGAAGAGGCGGCGGCAGGCTTTGGCCGAGCCATGTCAATCATGAACGTCTTGCCGGAGCACGCAGAAGGGGCGTGGATCGTGGAGAACGTCGCAACGCTGCCGGACTACCGTGGCCAGGGGCTTTGCGAGCGGCTTGTCCAGGAGGTCCTTGACCGCGGCCGCGCGAAGGGCGCGAAGGTGTCCGACGTGAGCGTGTTTATCGGCAACGACGGCGCCCAGCGCGTGTACGAGAGATGCGGGTTCGAGGTTGTGGGCGAAAAGCGAGACGCGGAGTTCGAGAAGGTCTACCTGACACCCGGGACGCGGACCCTGCGACGGGCCATTTAGCGGGCCATATGGCCCTTCCCTGCACGCCTTTCGGACTCGCAAGGTATTAGCAACAGCACATTCGCAGGAGTGATTCAATGCGCATGAACGTACAGCCGATACCTGACGTGCCGGAGCGCGTCAACGAGATCCGGATCCTTACGGCCCAGATCGTGAACAAGGAAATCCTGCCGCAGGAGAACCTGCTCTGGGCCTGGCAGGTCGATGGCCGCTTCCAGGACACCGACGTCCAGGCCGCCCGGGCAGCACGCGAAGAGATCAAGGCGAAGGTCAAGCAGGCCGGCCTCTGGGCGCCGCACCTGCCGGTCGAATACGGCGGCGCCGGCCTCACGTTCCTCGAGCACGCCTACATGAACGAGGTGCTTGCCTACGCCGTGGGCGCGGCCTCGCTGTTCGGCGTCGTCGCGCCGAATTCCGGCAACCAGACGATCCTCTTGAAGTACGGCACGGACGAACAGAAGCAGAAGTGGCTCATCCCCCTCATCGAAGGGAAGATGGAGTCCGGCTTCTCGATGACCGAGCCCGACCAGCCGGGCTCCGATCCGCGGGCCATCAAGACGAGCGCTCGCCGCGACGGCGACGAGTGGGTCATCAACGGCCACAAGTGGTTCACCTCCAACGGCAAGCGCGCCGACTTCTTCATCGTGATGTGCCGGACGCAGGAGGGCGACGGGCCGGCCAACGGTGCCATGACGCAGATCATCGTGCCGCGCGAGACGCCCGGCGTGAACATCATCCGCGGAGTGCCGGTCTGGGGCCGCGACAGCGACCACTGCGAGATCATCTACGACGACGTCCGCGTTCCGGTCACCAACCAGCTCGGGCAAACGGGCACCGGTCACCGCGCGGCGCAGGACCGGCTCGGGGCCGGCCGCGTCTTCCACTGCATGAACTCGGTCGGCCAGATGTGGCGCGCCTTCGACCTGATGGTGGAGCGCGCGATGGTCCGCGAAGTGCACGGCGGCCTCCTCGAGACCAAGCAGTTCATCCAGGGCTTCATCGCCGACTCCTACATCGACATCCAGGCGGCGCGCCTCATGACCATCCACTGCGCGCAGAAGATGGAGAGCGGTAGCGACCCTCGCACAGATATTTCGGCGATCAAGGTGTTCGTGCCTTCCGCCTACCAGCGCGTTGTTGACCGCGCGATCCAGGTCTGGGGCGCCGCGGGCGTCTCGGGCGACCTGCCCCTCGCCGCGATGTACGAAGGGGCGCGCACCCTCCGCCTGGCTGACGGGCCGGACGAGGTGCACAAAATTCTCATCGCCAAGAACGTCTTGAAGCGCTACCACTCCGGCGTCAGCTGGGACTTCGGGAACTAGGAGCGCCGGCAGCGGGAATCCGGGGTCCGCGGTCGGGTGAACCCTGACAATCGCATGTCTGGCTGAACCCGACGCTGGCGTGCGGGCGCGTGAGCTAACTTTGGTGGAGGCAGGTGGGTTGACCAAAATGAGGGACTACGAGATATTCGCCGGAATCGGCGTCAGCATGCTTCGCGCGTCGCCCATCAAAGTGCCGGGTCCCGGTTCGCGGCTCGGCGCCATTGCTGGGAACGAGGGGGCGGGATGATCAGCATTGGCGAGGCCCGGGCACGCATCCTTTGCCACTGCTCGCCATTGGATTCCGAGGCCAAGCACCCGCTCGAAGCCCTGGGCCAGGTGCTGGACGAAGACCTGTGCGCTGAGTTCGACATCCCGCCGCTCGCCAACTCCGCGATGGATGGATACGCCGTCCGCGCCGCGGCCACGGCCGGCGCGCGATTAGACGACGCGGTCGTGCTGCGTGTGATCGGCGAAGTGGCGGCCGGATACGTCTTCGATGGAGTGGTTGGCGACGGCGAGGCCGTTCGCATCATGACCGGCGCTCCGGTCCCGGCAGGCGCGGATGCTGTCGTTCCGTTCGAGGACACCGATGAGTCGCTGTGGCAGGCTCGCCCGAAATCAAGGAAGGCCGCCGGGTTCGTCCTGGTCGATGTCTTTCGAGCTGTTTGCCCCGGCGCCAATGTCCGACTCGCCGGTGAGGACGTGCGCTCCGGCGAAACAGTCGTGCGACGTGGCACCGTTTTGCGCCCGCCGGAGGTCGGCGTCATCGCCTCGCTGGGCCGGGCCATCCTACGGGTCATCCGCCGCCCGGTTGTGGCGATCCTCTCGACGGGCGACGAACTCCTCGAACCCGGGCAACCTCGTTTCGGCTCACGGATCTACGACTCCAACGCCTGGGGCATCGCGGCCATGGTCACGCGTTTTGGCGGCATTCCGCGGTTGATGGGCATCGCGCAGGACAACGTCGAGGCGCTGACGGCGGCGATACACGACAGCCTGGATGCCGACCTTCTTGTTACTTCAGCCGGGGTATCGCGCGGGGACTTCGATGTCGTGAAGGACGTCCTGGCCCGCGAGGGACAGATCGACTTCTGCAGCGTTGCGATGAAGCCGGGAAAGCCGCTCGCTTTTGGATACTTCGAGAAGGACGGCCGCCGGGTCCCGCACATTGGGTTGCCGGGGAACCCTGTGAGTTCTATGGTCGCGTTCGAACTGTTCGGCCGTCCTGCCATCTTGAAGATGATGGGTAAGACAGACTTTCGGCGCCCGGTGATCCGCGCTATTTGCGAGGACCGCATCTCGAATTGCGGCGACCCGCGCGTCTTCTTCGCCCGCTGCACTGTCACGGAGCGGGATGGGCGCGCCTACGCGAGGCTCACGGGCGCGCAGGGGTCGGGGATGCTGACCTCGATGATTCAGGCGAACGCGCTTGCCGTGGTTCCGGCCGACGTGGATGTCGTCGAGCCCGGCGATGAAGTGAACGTCCTGATGCTGGATTGGAGCCGCGGCGAGGACTGGGGCTCGTACGCGTCCGACAGCTGCTTGTGAGTGCGGCTGCGCACAGGGTGTTACCGTTCGTGCGTTCGCGCTGAGAAGATGTAGTTGACTACATCCTCCACGGAATAGGTTCCGTCGGCGTCTGTCATCAACTCGTGAATGAAGCCGCCGGATTGTCCGAGGGTGGCGATGAAGGGTTCGTTGGGCTTTTCGACGCGCTGGCCGTCTTTCGCCGCCGCGGCCAGGCCATTGCAGAGACAGACGCGCATTTCCGTGTCTTCGAGCGATCCGCCTTTGCGGACGTACGCCGCTACCGGTTCGGCGGGACAGCGGAACCCGATGCCGCCCCGCGAGGTCTTGTAAGCCTCAACCAGGTAACCGACGCTGCAGTCTCGCTTTCGCTTCTTGAAGACCTCCGGGTCTGACAGGCTGCCTTCGATCTCGACCACCTGGAAGGGGAAGCCGGATGGTGAGGCGATCGCGCTGGCACGGACGTGCAGATCGCCGGCGAACTGGCGCCGTCTCATCTCCTGTTTGATGTCCTCTCGCAGTCCCGATTCGTTGCACAGCGCGAACACGGAGCCGACCTGGATGCCAGCTGCTCCTTCTCGCTTCGCTTCGCAGAGCTTCTCAGAACTCGCGTATCCCCCCGCCAGCCAGAAGGGCCTGGCGAGATCGCGCATCTTCGCGAGGTCCGGCCTGTCCCGCTCCCCGTAGATCGGTTCGCCGTGTTCGTCTACCGTCTTTCCCCGCGCCGGGGCGTTGTGGCCTCCGGCGCTCGGCCCTTCGACTACGAATCCGTCTACCACCCCGGTCGCCTTGTGCGCGAGGACCTGGGCGAGGGCGTGATGAGAAACGATCGCCAGGAATTGAGGACGCTTCAAGGGCATGCGGCGCTCCTCCGGAACGACTGTTTTCGGGTCGAAGGACATCAGGTATCGGTCGGACCCGGCCACATCTATGCGATAAGACGCTTCGTTATAGTCCCGGAGCTTGTCGAGGACTTCCGGGACCTGGTTGGGGATCCCCGCGCCCATCAGGACGTAGTCCACTCCCGCGAGCATGGCGCCGAAGATTTCGGGAAGGCGTGGCAACTGCACCTTTTCCAGGTAGTTGATGCCGATCGGGTTATTGTGCCCCTCCTTGGCCAGCCAGACCTCAACGAAATTCCCGAGGACTATGAGGCGGATCGCCTCGCCCTTGCGGTCCTCCCGCCCGTTCACCAACACCTCCGCTTTCGGGGGCGAGCGGAACGGCTTACCGACGTTGAGCCAGTACCTGTCGATTACCTCCTGGGCGGCGGCCGGGACGCAGAAGGCGTCGAGGGCGCGCCGGGTGTTCGGGTCGCCTTGCCGAAGCCTGTTGACCATCGTGATGGCCAGGCCCGTCCCCGAAACAACCCCTAAGACCGGCCGGCTGAGCTTTTCTCCGGCCAAGGCGACCGCACGGGCCAGCGCCCAATCAGATACGCCCACCCCCATGCCGCCCTGAATCAACTCCGGTTGGGTTCCGCCAGCCTTGCTAGTGATCATCCACTGCGATTGTGGGCGCGTTCGGGGGAGTCATTCAGTCGGGTACTTCACCACGCGCGTGTCGGGCATCGCCCCCTAGCGCTAAGGGTCAATGACTACGACTGTAGGGCCGCCACCGGGGTTCGCGTCGACCGCACATAGCCGTCCGTCGGATTCCACCCCACAGGGAGCGGGGCCGGATGACACTTGCACCGAGCGCCGCGTCGGCGTGTACTCAAGAAGAGGCACCGGCCGGTCGCGATCGCGGCTGAGCCAGGGTGTGGAAGAGGCGAGAATGACGATGAAAACTGACAGCGCACAGGCCGGTCGTTCCGGTGACCAGACGCAGGCGACTGTGCGCGCATACAACCGAGCGTCGCGGTGGTACGACCTGCAGGAGTGGCTGCCGGAGAAGCTGGCGATGGGCGGTTGGCGTCGCCGCCTGTGGGCGCGTGTGCCCGAGGGGCGACTGCTGGAGATTGGCGTTGGCACCGGCAGGAACCTGTCGTACCACCGCGAGGGGCATTCGGTTGTCGCGATCGACATCAGTCCAGGGATGCTGGCGAAGGCCAAAGCGAAGGCGAGGAAGCTGCGTCTTAGCGTCGATCTCCGGCTGATGGACGCGCAGCACATGGATTTCCCCGACGAGTCATTCGACGCCGCCGTCGCGACGTTCGTGTTCTGTTCCGTTCCCGACCCGGTGCTCGGGCTGGCGGAGGTGCGCCGCGTCATCAAGCCCGGCGGAAAGGTTTTCCTGTTGGAGCATGTGCTCAGCAAGCGGCAACCCATTCGCTGGATGATGGAACGCCTCAACGGCGCCGCCCGGGCAGCGGCTGGCGCGAACATCAATCGCGATACCGTCACGAACGTCGAGGCTGCAGGCTTTGCGGTCCTCGAAACGCAGAACCTCATGGGAGATGTCGTCAAGCTGATCGTCGCTCAGCGCCCGGACTAGCGAATCCGCCTGCATGGTGACGGCTCGGGCGCCGGGGTCTGAAGAAACGCAGGCTTGTGTCGTGGCCCCCACTTCAACACCAGAAGCCAACCGCGTAGAATTGCCCGTCGTACACCAATGACCGAACCCCTCCGGCACGTCCTTGCAATCGACCTCGGCACCAGCGGTCCGAAAGCCGCCCTGGTTTCCGAGCGCGGCGATGTTTCGGCTCGCGCTATCCGCCGGATCGAAACACGTTTCATCCCACCGAACGGCGCCGAACAGGACCCGGCCGAGATCTGGAGTGCGATCACCAGTTGCATCAGCGAGATCATAGCGTCTGCGGGCGTCCCGGCGGAGTCAATCGTCGCAGTCGGCGTCGCCGCGCAGTACTTTTCGATCGTGCCCGTCGACGAGGACGGCGAGGCGGTGGGCCCGCTCCTGCTCTGGCA
>Ga0326597_10015129_pt1 | contig 10096 bp, 14 predicted proteins | sample RVTome_12_FD_203789 | JGI IMG/M metagenome (GOLD analysis project Ga0326597, IMG submission 203789) | Soil microbial communities from uranium-contaminated site in the Upper Colorado River Basin, Wyoming, United States - RVT100D185 | ecosystem: Environmental > Terrestrial > Soil > Contaminated >...
GGCCTCTCGTTCTGCTGTCGGGTGGATCGTCTCCTTCCGAACGGCTCCGTTCATCGGTGCCATCGGTCGTGTTCCCGATCCGCCAAGATCGCGGAGACGGATCGGCCTACGAATCCAGCACGTCCCGAACCTTTTGGAGCAACGCCGCTGCCGTGAACGGCTTACTGACGAAGGCCAGCTGCGCCTCCAACACCCTGTGTCGTACGATGGTGTCGCTCGTGTAGCCTGACATAAAGAGCACCTTGACCTCTGGACGAGTCTGGGTCAATTGCTCCGCGAGCTGCCGTCCGCTCATGCCGGGCATCACCACATCGGTGAGTAGGAGGTGCACCGAATCTTCATGACGCTCCAGCAGGCGCAGGGCCTCCTCCGCGGTGGCCGCCCCGAGCACGGTGTAGCCGGCGGATTCAAGAAACCGTGTGGCCAGTTTGCGGAGCCCCACGTTGTCTTCCGCGAGCAAGATGGTTTCAGTGCCGGCCCTGGAACCGACGGTCGGCCCCGGTTGAGCAGCGACCGGTGCCTCGATCACCTGTGGCAGGTACATCTTAAAGCTGGTTCCCTGGCCGACCTCGCTATACACCCAAATGAACCCATCGCTTTGCTTGACGATGCCATACACGGTCGACAACCCGAGCCCGGTGCCTTTGCCCGGACCCTTGGTCGTGAAGAACGGCTCGAAGATGCGCGCGCGTGTCGCTTCGTCCATGCCGATGCCGGAGTCGCTCATGGCCAGCATGACGTAGGGCCCTGGTGGTACCGCCGCGTTGTGCTGGCGACCGTAGCCCTCGTCGACCGCGACGTTCTGCGTCTCGATGGTCAGCTGGCCGCCCTGCGGCATGGCGTCACGGGCATTCACGGCCAAATTGGAAATCACCTGCTCGAGTTGTCCAACGTCCGCTTTGACGTTCCCCAAGCCTGGCGCAGGCACGATCACCAGATCGATGTCTTCGCCGAGGAGGCGCCGGAGCAGACTCTCCATCGCAGCAACCGTGGTGTTGAGGTTTATGGTCCGCAGGGCCAAGAGTTGCTGGCGGCTGAAGGCCAGTAATTGGTGGGTTAAAGAGGCCGCGTGCACCCCGGCGTCGTGGATCTCCTTCACATCGGCGTGCATCGGATCGTCCTGACCCACCCGCTCTAGCACGATCTCCGACATCCCGTTGATCACGGTGAGCAGGTTATTGAAGTCATGGGCGATGCCGCTGGCGAGCTGTCCCACCGTTTCCATTTTCTGCGCCTGGCGGAACTGGGCCTCGAGCCTTAAGCGCTCGGTGATGTCTCGCTTGATCCCGACGAAATGCGTGATGGTGCCTGACCTATTCGTGATCGGGGTCACGGTTTGGCTCTCCGTATACAGACTGCCGTCTTTCCTGCGATTGATCAGCTCGCCGTGCCACGTACGTCCAGCGAGGATGGTCGCCCAGAAATCAGCGAAAAACGCCGGCGGATGTTTGCCCGACTTGGACAGGTCCCGTGGGTTCTTGCCGACGGCCTCTTCGAGGGCATACCCCGTCAGCTGGGTGAACGCCGGATTGACCCACTCGATGACGCCGGCGCGGTCGGTGATGACGATGGCATCCACGGCGGCGTCCAACGCGCCGCTTTGCAACCGGCGCAGTTCGTCTGCCGCTCTCCGCTCGGTGATGTCCTGGAACGCGCCATAGACACGAATCGTCTTGCCCTCGTGGCGCTCGGCAGTGCCCATGGCGCGCACCCAGATGCGCCGGCCGTGCGCGGTCACCAGTGGGAGGGCAGCATCAAACGGTGTGCCTGCATCGATAGCGGTTTGCACGGCGGCGGTTATGACGGGCCGCGCCTCCGGGGCGTAGTACTGGAGCGCCTCGGCCACCGACGGCTGGCACTCGGGATCGACCTCGTGGATGCGAAAGACCTCCTCGCTCCAGTAAAGGGCCTGCGTGTCCACAACCAACTCCCAGCCGCCAATTTTCGCCAGCCGCCCGGCTTGGTCGAGCATGTCGAGTGTACGGCGCTGCGCCTGCTCAGCCTGCGTGCGGTCGGTGATGTCGCGGAAGATGGCGTAAAAGCCCGTTCGACCGCCAATATCAATGGTCCTCGCCCACACATGCACCTGTCTGAGCTCGCCGGTCTTGGTCCGCTGTACGGTATCGAATTCGGTGCTCCCCTCGCGCTGGGCCGCTTGAACCACCGCGGTGATCGCCGCCGGCGTCATAACGGCCTCGTAGTCCGAGATGCGCAGGTCACGGAACTCTTCGCGCGTGTAGCCCAGCTGTCGGCAAGCCGCGTCATTGAACTCGATGGCTTGCTGCGTGTCCGGGTCAATCAAGAGCACGCCGTCAGGCGACGACTCGAAGAGTTCGTAGTAGAGCGCATTCCCCCTCACTGAGGGACACGTCTTCATGGTCTTGTGGTGGGCTCGAGCGAACGGAGGGTGGATGCGTGCCGCATGGACTTCACGCGCATCAGCGAGACGTCGGGCGGGCCGCCCGGCAGTGCAGGGAGAGCCCTCATCGCACGGTCCTGGCCGGGCCTGGATACAGGCGCCTTAGCAGGTCGAGTGCGGCTGCAGCCGCCTTGTGGATTTCCTCGACGTCCGCGCGCCGCGGATCGTCGACCGCCGTGTCGGCAAGCAGCAACTCGGAGAACCCGACGATGACGCCCAGGTGATTCTTGAAGTCGTGACGGTTCTGGTCGTCGTCTGTCATCACTGCCGTCCCTCAGAGCGTTGTGCGGCCGACGAGCAGCCGCTCGACATGCATACGCCTCTTCTACCCAACGCTACTGGTTGGCCTCCCACAGGCGGTTGGCCTGACTCGTCAGATTGAGTACGTTCAGGTCCGGCTCGTCGTCTGCGGCGAGCATCGCAGGCCACGCCCTGTGAGCTCGCGCGCGTCGTCATGCGGGCGTGTCGAGACGCGTCGCTCACCGCCACGATGGTTGGCTCGGGTATCACCACGAAGTCGAGGCCCGCCAGTGACTCACAGAGCCGTCGGCAATCCGGCGCCACCTCGACTGTCCCCGTTCCTAGACGAACGCACCGGTGCCGCCGTGCGCCTGTCACCCAACGGCTCAGCTACCTAGCCTGCCCTGCCCGATGAGCGCTGCGAACGCCTCCACGACGTCGCGTCGATGCCAGCCCCGCTCAACCTGCCGTCTGAGGATCTCAATGGCCTCGGCCACGGACTGGGCGCCCTGATAGGGGCGGTCCGTCGTGACCGCCTCGTAGATATCGACGATGGTCATGATTTGCGCCACAAGCGGGATGTCATCGCCGCGCAGACCGTCCGGATACCCAGAACCGTCCAGGCGCTCGTGATGAGAACGGACAATTGGGCGTACGGCCTGGAGCGAGCGCAGATTGGCGCAGAGTTGGTCGCCGATGACCGTGTGAGACTGGACGAGCTCGAGCTCCGCGGGCTCGAGCGCCTGCGCCTTGCGAAGAATACCGTCGGGAATAGCGAGCATGCCGATGTCGTGCAGAAAGCCGCCGCGGTGAAGGGCCTGCACCTCATCCGCCGTCAAATCGAGGGCCCGGCCGAGGGCGGCCGCGTAGTTGGCCATCCGATGACAGTGGCCGGCGTTGCAGCCATCCCTGGCCTCGATCATGACCGCCAGCGTCATGATGATCGAGGCCGCCGAGTCCAGGTCGTCCGTGTACCGCTTGAGTCGGGTCACCGCGCCGACGCGTGCGAGCAATTCGTTGGGGTCAACAGGCTTACCTAAGAAGTCATCGGCGCCCGCCTCGAGGCCTTCGACCCGCCGCCCTCCGTCGTTCATGCCAGTCACCAGGATGACCGGCGTCAGCCGTGTGGCCGACTCGCGTTTGAGTTGGCGGCAGATCTCGACCCCGCTCACCTCTGGCAGCATGACGTCCAGGAGCACGACGTCGGGCGGGCTGTCTAGTACGGCCGCAAGTGCCGACGGGCCGTCCGGTGCCGTCTCCACGATGTATCCCTGACGAGTCAACAGGCGCTCGAAGAGACGCCTGGCGCCGTCGTCGTCATCCACGACCAGCACCGTCGTCGGCTTCGTCTGCGGATCCAGCTCTCTGAGCGGCGCCGTGAATGCGTGTGCCATACTGAAACTCTGGTCGGGCCTCCTCGTGATCTATCGGCCGGTGTCGCATGCGGCATCAGACGGAGCGGAGCATGAGGGATCAATGCGACCAGGTGGATCTGCGGACGCGGCTGTTGACGGATCGTGACAGCGGTCTTTCGTCGAAAGATGCGGCAGAGAAGTAAACCGTCAGTCGCGCGAAGGTCGATCGGTGAAGCAGAGCCGTCGCGAGCGCGGCGAAATCGCACCAAGAAAACAGACCCGCTGGCGGACTCCGATTCTTGCGAAACGTTAAATGAACAGTATTGTGGCTAACCCCCAAGAGTCGAGCTGCTTCGGCCTTGTTCCCGCCCACCTGCTGGAGCGTCCGCTCGATTTGTGCTCGTTCAGCGATCCGCAACTGTCCGCGTTCGGCACCCGTGGTCGGTGCAGGCCGTGACCGGACCGCTGCAGGTTCGCGCGGCGCGCTTCCGGGCATTGCCGCCGAGATCTCCCGCTCGGTGAGGATCCGCGTATCGCTGAGCAAGCAAGCCCGCTCGACGACATTGCGCAACTCGCGGATGTTGCCGGGCCACGGCGCTTCCTGGAGCAGCCGTTCCGCAGCCGGACTGACACCGGTGATCGATTTCTTTAGGCGCGCGGAGATGTCCTGCACGAATGCCGCGGTCAGGTGCGGGATGTCCCCCGGCGTTCGCGCAAGGGCGCCAGGGCAATTTCCACGACGCACAGCCGGAAATAGAGATCGCTCCTGAACCGACCGGTGGAGCCTTCCGCGCGCAGATCGCGGTTGGTCGCGCCGATCACGCGTACATCCACGCGTTTGGTCTCGAGTGCCCCGACCCGCTGCACGTCGCCGTATTCGACTGCGCGCAGGAGCTTGGACTGGACCGTCACCGGCAGCTCGCCCACTTCATCCAGAAACAGTGTGCCGCCATCAACATGCTCGAATACACCGATCTTGGTCTCCGTCGCCCCTGTAAATGCGCCGCGCTGGTGCCCGAACAGCTCACTCTCGAACAGCGTGTCGACCACGGCCGAACAGTTAACCGTCATGAAGCGCCGATCGCGGCGCGGGCCCATCACGTGAAGGGCACGGGCGACGAGCTCTTTCCCGGTTCCGGTTTCCCCAGTGATCAGCACCGTCCGCAGGTGCGGCGCGAGCCGGCGGATCGAGTCAAACAGTTCCTGCATGACGGCGCTGCGGCCAATCACATCCCGTGAAACACAAACTGCCGTGCGACGTCCAAGTCGAGTTTCAGCAGCTTCTCGCGCCGGTCGATCCTCTTCTGCACGCCGAAGAGCAACGCGCGAAGCCGTTCGAAGTCGAGTGGCTTGGTGAGATAGTCCAGCGCCCCGAGCTTGACCGCGTCGATGGCCGATTCGACGCTCGCATGCCCCGTCATCAGTACAACGGCACATTCCGGATCGAGCTGCCGGATTGCGCGGAGTACATCCATTCCGCTCATGTCGGGCATCTGCAGATCCACGATCACGATGTCGGGATGCACCTGTGGGATGTGTTCGAGCGCGCCGCGGCCGCCATGGTGGCAGACCACGTTGAAGGCGAGGCCGCGGGCAAAGCGCTCGACCAGCGCCAACATGCCGGGTTCGTCGTCAATGGCGAGCAGGGTCGGTCGGTGGTCAACCATGGCGTGCCGCATCGGGCGCGGCTGTCGTCGTGGGTGCCAGCGCCAACACCCGCTCTGCCACACACTGAGGTTCGTCACGATGGCCGCGCCGCGGATTACTCGCCGCAGCGTCGGCGATCGGGATCTCAGAGAATCCGAGGACGCCGCCCAGCCCATGCTTGGAGTCGCGATGATCCCCGTCGTGGCCCATCATTGGCGCCGGCTAGAACGGACAAGCGCCAACACGCCTGGCTCGTCGTCCACGGCAAGCATCGCGATGAGCTGTCCCTGTTTCACACAGTCTCCGGTGTGAGGCGACGTGTCCGCCCCAAGGCCGGACGCTTCGCCATCAGTTGATCGCGGTCGACCGAGTCAAGAAACGTGGCCACCAGGTCAGCGCGGTGCCAGCCGCGGGCCGCTTCGCGCCGGAGTTCCTCAGCGGCTTGTGCGAACGATAATGCCGTCGACGTCTTCGACGCGCTGACGACGGAGCGGCCCTACAGAACGGTGCTGGTATGCACACATCCGCGCAGCGACCTGGACGTTGAACGGGCGCTCCCGCTTGGCTGAGCCATCCGGTATCGTGTGCCCTCGGGTGCTGCCAACGACGAAGGAGGACCGCGGGGAATCTGGGACTGGCAGCGCACGGGCCGCTCGACCGTCCTCGTGCGAGCAACTGATGCACCGTGTCACGAAGAGCGAGAAGAATGCTGAAGGGCTTGGCGAGGTGCGACTGGGTCGTCCACCACTCCGGTACCCCGCCGTCTAGAATGTCCGCATGCCCCGTCAGGATGAGCGCCTTCAGCGTGGGGTGGTGTTCGCGCAACCAACCGATGAGTTCGTCTCCGCACATGGACGGCACCAGTGATGCAGGAGGTCGCAGCGACCGAGCCGTCGCTCCAGGGCAAGCGCCTCAGCGCCGTCACGGGCCACGCACCCGTCGTAGTCAGCCAGTGCCCGTGCGGCCAGTGACTGGACGAACCCGTCATCGTCGACGATCACGGTTTGTGTTGTCATCACGTCTCGCCGGGGGAGGGGCTGGGGCTTAGCGTTGGGCACGCAACACCGAGGCATTGCGCGCCGCAACCGCGACCATCAGGCCGTTCGACACGAGCATCATCGCAATCGCCTGACCGCGGCGACCCTTCTTCCAGAGCCGCTCCGCCACGTAGATGTTGACGACCGTTAGACCGCCCTTGACGGCCCAGAAGGCCGCGGGATTCCGGGCGGCGGCGGACATCAGTGGGTTGGCTTCGCGCGCGTCCCAGGCGAGGCCCAATCGTGGTGGTGTACCCGTCGACCAGCTGCAGCGCGGCGAAACTGACGTACAGCGCCGGCAGCACCGAGCCCCGACTCGCCCCCCCGAACTGAATCAGCCGAAGGGCCCCGTCCGCGTCGCCGTCCATCGGGATCACCGCCCCCGTCGCCACCTCGCGGATCGTCGCGCCTTCGCGGTCGGCTGCCGCGACTGGAACGGCGGCCAGGAGACAGCAGACGGTCACACTCAACGCGGCGATGGTCATGCGTGTCAGGATCGCACAGGGACGCGTGGTCCGCTCACCTCCGTAGCGCCGGCGCGCGACGCCGGTTCGGCCGAAGGCCGCCTCAGCTGCGCCTCTCCAGCCGATCCAGCCAGCGGTGCAGTGAGCGGCGCCGCCAAGCGAAACCTGCGTCGTCGGTCAGCCCCGACCGTGGTCCTCCACGCGGTGACGGTGACACTCGGGCGGGTTCACGCCGGACGGCGGGGTGACACGTGCAGCCCCGATAAATGCAGTGTCCTATCAGAACCAGTGCCTGCAGTCAGCGCAGGAGCTTCCTGCCTAGCGACGGACGTGCATGGAGCGCGTGAACGGGCTGAAGAACTCAGCGAGCGAGAGACCCAACGCCGCGGCCAACCTCGCCAGGCTGTCCAAACCGATGTTGCGTTCGCCACGCTCGATAGAGCCGACGAAATTCCTGTGCAAGTCCGCGCGAGCCGCCAGCTCCTCCTGCGAGATCCCAAGCTCCCGGCGTAAGAGGCGCACGCGCGCACCCACGTCACGCCGAAGGTTGCTCCGCACGGTTCGTATCGCGCGAACCTGTGCAGAAATGGTCTACACACTATAGTGGTCATTTCTCGTCGCCGATAGAGGGGCTACAGGCCAGAGTGGACGTCTTGGCCTGCCACGTGTTGCTCTGTTTCGGCCGACAGGAGGAAGAGCCGTGCTCGATGAGCTGAATAGACTTTGGAGCCGCGTTTGTGGCGTCGTATGGCTCTCTTGTCGCCGTCTCAAACCGATCTGGTGACTGCATCCTGGAAGCTGTCCGTTGGTGAAAGAGGACCCTCTTCACATTCGAGGCCGCCGGGATAGCGGTGGGACTCTACCTGCTGTATTCCATCGTGGCCCGCCCCCTTGTCGCCGAACTCGTCGGCGGGCACATCGTTTACGACTCCCCGCACTTCTATCTGGTTCCGGTGATGGTGCTTTATCTCGGGGCGACGTGTGTCAGTTGCTTCTTCTCGAGTCACGGGTTCGTCAGGCTGTTTGGCATCTTGGCGTTGACGTCGTTCATCGCGGCATACCTCGTTCATGTTCGAGCCGTTGTCTCAATCTGGTGCTTCTTCGCGGCGATCTTGAGTCTCCTCATCTATCTCCACCTCAGATTCAGAACTCTCGGAGGGTTTCCCCAAACGGCAGCCCTTCCGCGTGCTGCCCCCCGCGGCGCCGCGACAGGACGGAAGTAGGCAACGGGATCACGCGCGCCTTCCCAAAGAACTGCAGGTGGAGACCCTTCGAGCATCCGCTTGGTCGATTGGAGCGCTGAAAGTGCTCCAGCCTGCACCTCGCTGCGCACCCGTCGCCGCACGAACGTGCCGGTGAATCCACTGAGGCCATCCGACCGGCAGCAGTTCTCGGTGACGAACCAGAAACCCGGGCCGCGCGATGGGTCCGGCATCAGGACCCGCAATTCGAGCCCGGTCCAGAAGTAGTGGCTCGCGTACAGCATCTTGGACGCCACGATGGTGTCATCCAGGCCCTCCCGGATCGTCAGATGATTGATGCGAATCGTCGGCTTCAGACCAAAGTCCGTTTCCTGCCAGTACAAGAACGATGTGGAATTCGGAAGACTCGTCTCCGGGTACTCCAACAGGTACCGCCGCATCTCCGGTATCAACGTCGTAAGTTCCGGCATCCGATCGATCATGGCGCGGAACTCCTCGGCCACGAACGTCGGCCGCTGGTTATCCCGATACACTGCCAGGCGGGCGTTGCCGCCTTCGAGATACCCCGTCACGTACTCGAGCGCCAGTCGCCGCATCAACGCGTCGGCACCCGCCCGAGCACTCGGCGCGCTCCAGTTCACCTCGCTCCGAAGCCGCCGGATCGCCTCTGCGCTGAGCTTGACCTCACAATCGCCGACACGGCAACTCCGCAGATCCTCTACATCCTCTTCCGGAAGACGGAGCGCGGCGAAGTCCTCGAGCCTCGGCGGCGCGCTGATGCGTTTGGTCAGCTTGAAGCCGCCCCCTTGCTCGAAGTTCTCGATGTCCTTCACGGCCTCGACATACCGACGGATGGGCGCATTGATCCAGACCGCGCCGAAGACCGCAACCTCTTTGCTCCCGTCGACATCGAGCAGCTTGGTAACCGGTGCTCCGCCGCTGAGCCGCTTGCGCTCGTCTGCGGTGAGCCTCACAGTGCTCGTCAAGTAACGCTCCAGCCGCGGTGGAAGTCCGGACGACGTATTCTGAGCGGTCTCCGTAGAGGTCATTGCGAGAAGGAAGGACAGGGGCACTGCCCACAGGTTTCGATTCACTACGAACTCTCTTCTCCCGCTCCATAACGCTCGTGGTCGCGATGATTGCCGGCGGCACCAACCGGAACGCCCCTTCCCTTGCGCTCGGGCATGGCGGCTCCATTCATCACAGCGGACTGATCAGCGCCGGGAGTCGAGCCGTTTCCGCGCCGGCCCTGGTTCTCCTCGCTCATTGCAGCCGCAGGCCCGCTCGACACGCGATGGCCTGTATGGTTGTCATCCGTTATCGCTGCCACAAGATTCGAGCGTCCTCCAAGGGTACCGCCACACCGGAGTGCTGCGGGATCACTCGCGCCGTACAGTCTGACGCCGGGCGGATGGCAGACACTCGCGTGCTATACAGCCAGCCGCCGGCCGCGCCCATCAGTGGCTCGCCACGCGTCATTTCCTGCCGCACCGGACTGCCGCCGTTCACTCCGTCGGCATACACCTCGACCCGCACCGCCTGCGGGGCGAGATCGTTGAGATAGACCTCCGCGTCGATGACGTGCTGCTCGCCAGTGGTCTCGATCGTCACGTCGCCGAAGCGTACGGCGGGCCATTTCTGGTCGAGCGTGTGCTGCCACGCGACCACATGCGTGCCCGGAGCGCCGTTGTCCGCAGCACGCTCACGGTAGGCTGCGGCAGCCGGAACGTAG
>Ga0326597_10015130_pt1 | contig 10096 bp, 9 predicted proteins | sample RVTome_12_FD_203789 | JGI IMG/M metagenome (GOLD analysis project Ga0326597, IMG submission 203789) | Soil microbial communities from uranium-contaminated site in the Upper Colorado River Basin, Wyoming, United States - RVT100D185 | ecosystem: Environmental > Terrestrial > Soil > Contaminated >...
GCGTGCAGGACCCCAGCCAGACCCTGAGCGCACGGCCCCTGCGCCCGCCGCAGCGGGAGGTGCGGCTGCGTGTGGCCTACGACGATCCGTGTCACCTGATCCATGCCCAGGGCATCAGCGAGGAGCCGCGGGCGCTGCTGGCCCAGATTCCCGGACTGGAACTGGTGCCGCTGCCGGAGGCGAGCTGGTGCTGCGGCAGCGCGGGCACGTACAGCCTGACCCAGCCGGAGATGTCCGCCCAGGTGCTGTCGCGCAAGATGCGCCACATCCGCCGCAGCCGCCTGGACGCCGTGGTGACCGGCAATCCGGGCTGCCTGCTGCAACTCGCCCTGGGGGCACGGGAGCGGGGTCTGCCCCTGCGGGTGCTGCATCCCATGGAACTGCTGGCCATGGCCTACCGCCGGTGATGGGGCCCGTGCCCATCAGCCCGGGGCCACGGCCCGCATGGCCCGGTGGCGGCAGACGACGCGCGTCAGTCCGGGCACTGCGGGCGCTGGGTAAGCTGGCCCTCCTGCTGTCCCTGCTCGCGCCCTGCCCCGCCAGGGCGGCCTCGCCGGAGTTGGCGGCGGTCGCCAGCCTGCTGCTGCCGGGTGCCGGTCAGGCGGGCAATGGGGACTGGACCGCCGCGGCGGGCCATTTCGGCCTGTGGCTGTTCCTGTGGCGCCAGCACGGCATGCTCATCGAGCAGCCGGACTACCTGGAATCCGATGCCCGCGTGGATGACGACCACTTGCTCCTGCACACCAACCGCACCACCTTCAGCGCCGATCTGTACGCCAGTGCCGGGGTGAATCTGGCCCTGTATTCCGCCTACGGGGCCTACCGCGATGCCTGGGCGGAGCGCGGCGCGGGCGACTTTCCCCCGCCAGGGGACCGGCTCGACGCGCTGGCGCTGGCCCCGTTCCGCTGGGAACATCTGTCCCGCCCCACCACATTCGTCCCGCTGCTGGCCCTGGCGGCCGCGCTCGCCACGACCCGCCCGGACGAGCGCTACGTCTTCGCGCGCCAGGGCAGCCTGACGCGGGACGAGCTGGCCCTGAGCCTGACGGCGCAGATGGAGATGGTGGCGGTGGGCGAGGAGTCGCTGTTTCGCGGGGTGATCAACCACGGCCTGTCCCGGCGCTTCGGCGCGCGCTGGGGCGTGGGGTTGTCCTCGGTGGTCTTCGGGCTGTCCCACAGCGGTACGGGCGGCACGGCCACGCCGATTGGCGCCGCGCTGTTCGGGCTGTACACGGGCCTGCTGCATCAGCGCAACGGCTATGCGCTGGGGGAGAACGTGGCCCTGCACTTCTGGTGGAACCTGCTCATCTCCATGGCGGCGATCCAGGGGCGGGAGGACGACGAGGAAGTCCCCCTGGCCCAGTTCGCAATGCATTTCTAGGTCGCGCGGCCATCCCCTGTCCGCCTGCTGGACTGCGGCGGTGAATTCGCCGAGGGCTGCATGGGTTGCTTTCCCGCCCTCTTCGCCCAAGTGCAGGCGCTGCCTGCACGAATGGGACATGCAGCCCGCCTGGCCAGCGCCGCGCACTCGCCCCCGCACCTGCCCGCTATCCCGGCAGCAGGGCCTCGCCGGCAATCAGGGACACCGTGCTGGGACACAGTGCAGGGATACAGCCTCGTGCACGGGGGGCGTGAAGCCGCGCGTCATGGCGTCCCGTCCGCGCGAACCGCATCAGCTGCCCACCAGCCGCTCCAGGCGCGTGAGCTCGTCCGGCGGCAGGGGCGGCGTGTCGGCGACGGCGGCATTGCCGGCCACGCGCTCGGCGCGGGAGGTGGCCGGGAGCAGAATGGCCTCGGGCGCCTTGCTGAGCAGCCACTTGAGGCACAGCCCGCCCGCGTCACGCACGCCGAATTCCGCATAGGGCGCCAGATCGACCCCACGCAGGCGCTGGAGCAGCCCACCCCGCTGAAAGAGGGGACAGATGGGCGTCATCACCAGCACACCGATGTTGCGCTCGCGCGCCAGGGGCAGCAGGCGCCGCTCGGCCTCGCGCTCCATGATGTTGTAGGGCAGCTGCACCACGTCGGCCAGCCCCGTCTCCATGGCGGCCTCGATGTCGGCGAAGGCGGACGTGCGGTAGTCCGTGACGCCGGTGGCCCGAATGCGCCCCGCGGCCTTGAGCTCGTCCAGCAGGGGCAGCACGGTGCGCCAGCCGGCCATGTTGTGGATCTGCAGCAGGTCGATGCGCCCGCCGATCACGTCGAAGGAATGGGCAATCTGCCGCTCGGCGCCGGCGCGGTCGTGCTGCAGCACCTTGGTGGCAATCAGCGCCTCGGCCGCCCGGGCCCCCAGGGCGGGCAGGGCCGCCCCGATGTTGGCCTCGCTCGCGCCATACATGGGGGCGCTGTCGAACAGGTTTACGCCCACGTCCAGGTTGGCCTGCATCAGGCCGCGCACTCGCTCCCGGTGCGGCCTGCCGGCGCCGTCGAAGGTGCTGTATGTGCCGCAGGCCACCGCGCTGACGCGCCAGCCGGTGCGGCCCAGGGTGCGGTATTCCATGGAGCGGCCTCCCCCCTATCGGTGTGGCGCGCATAACATTGCGCTATGGCCCGGGCGACCCGGCTCATGCCCTGGCTCTGACACCCTTGATGAGCAGCCACAGCATGAACGCCATTTCGGCGAGGGCGGCCACGGTCAGCCCGGGATAGGTGAGCATCTCGTAGGCCGGCGCCAGGAACAATGTGAAGCATTCGATCAGGTAGCCGATACCGGCGGCAACCAGCCCGATGCCCAGGATGGATGGAAAGCAGGTGGAGCGGTAGACCAGGGTGCCCAGAAACAGCAGGTGCACGGCAAAGAACAACTGCCCGATGAGCACGCCGTAGCGATGGGACTCGAATGTGAGCAGTACCAGGGCATGGGTCTGTGCGGGCTGGAAGGCGGTCAGATACTCATTGCCGCTGACGAGCAGCAGGGCCGTGAGATGGTTGAGCAGGTTCGCACCCTGCACCCCGGCCTGCATCAGCCGAAAAAAGGCGGCGATCAGCGCGAGGGACTGGCTCACCGGCTTGAGCAGCACATAGAAAATGACCGACATGACCACTTCGGTGGTGAAGATGGCCACATCGCCCACGATGCCCAGCTTGAACTGCCAGCCGGATGCCATGAGGTTGTTGGCGGTTGCCGTGGCGTCGCCGGGCACGACGATGGAGGCGGGAATGTACAGCATGCTGTAAGGTCCGCAGACGAAGAGCACCAGATACAGGATTCCCGCGAGCCGCGCATAGAACAGCGGCGAGCGTTGGGCAGACGTCGTGGCCATGGGTCGTATGTTCCTTCGCAAGCGGGTTGGGATGGCGGGCAAACGCCCTAGGGTGAGACGGTGATGACCACCTTGCCCTTGGCATGGCCGGCTTCCACATAGCCGATGGCCTCCGGCACCTCGGCCAGGGGATAGCGCCGGTCGATGACGGACCTCAGCTTGCCGGCCTCGATCAGTTCCTTGACGTGGCGCAGATCGGCCTGGGTGGGCCTGGAGAGGATCGAGCCCAGCTTGCGCCGCCCGCCCAGGGACAGCAGCGGCCCGAGCAGCATGGCCTGCACCAGCCCGTCCCCGCCGACCAACACGTAGCTGCCGCTTGGCGTGAGCGCGCGCCGGTAGTCGAAGATGGAATGGTACCCGGCCGTGGCCATGATCACATCGTAGCGCTGGCCGCTACGGATGACGTCTTCCCGGGTGTAGTCGATCACGTGGTCGGCCCCCAGGGAGCGCACGAGGTCCAGATTGGCTGTGCTGCATACGCCGGTGACCTCCGCGCCCCCGGCCTTGGCGATCTGCACGGCAAAGGTGCCCACGCCCCCGGAGGCGCCGTTGATCAGCACCTTGTGCCCGGGTTGCATGCGCCCGCCGTCGCGTAGCGCCTGCAGGGCCGTGACGGCGGCCATGGGCACCGCCGCGGCCTCCTCGAAGGTGCAGCCGGCGGGCTTGGGCGCCACCGCATCCGCCTTGGCGCAGACATACTCGGCAAAGGTGCCCCAGCCGCTCTCAGAGGTGTTCCCGAACACTTCATCGCCCGGCCGTACACCGCTCACCTTGGCACCCACCGCCGCGACGACCCCCGCCACGTCTGCCCCCAGAATCTTGATCCTGGGGCGCAGCAGCCCGAAGACCAGCCGCACGAGGAACGGCTTGCCCCGCAGCAGATGCCAGTCGGCAGCGTTGGTCCCGGCGGCACGCACCTGGATGAGGACTTCATCGTCCTTCGGCTGGGGTTGCGCGACCTCCTCCAGGTGCATCACCTCGGGAGATCCATAGACATGGCGGACGATTGCTTTCACTGTGGCTTCCTGATTGGAGACCCGACACTGGTATGGGATTGTTCCGGCCAGCCCAGGAGCGCCCATGGACAACGATCCTCGCTGCCGCCGTTGCGGCACCGCCGGTCACGCTGTCTGATCACGCTGTCAGACCAACGGGGAGATGCATGCCTTGCCGGCGGCCGTTCAGCCGGCGGCGTGATGCGCGGCACGGGGTGGGCGGTTGATCAGCCGCAACCCCAGGCCTACCGCCACAATGCCCAACAGCAGGAACGGGGTCAAATGCTCCCCCAGCAGCAGCACCCCGGCCAGCACGCCCCACACGGGCGACAGAAACGTCCAGGCGTGCATGCTGCTGGCCGGGTAGACGCGCAGGATGACCAGGAACGCCAGATAGCTGAAGTTCACGATCACCAGCGCCTGAAACACGATGATGGCCACGGTGAGCCAGGTCACGTGATGAAATGGCACCGGCTCCAGCAGCCACGAGGCCAGCCAGAACAGGGGGGTGGAGACCACCACCGGGACGTAAAGCAACTGGAATCCGCTGTAGTGCTGCACCAGGAAGCGCTTGATGTACAGCGTCCCCCCAGCCCAGCAGACGGCCCCCAGCAGCACCAGCAGGTCGCCGCGCCAGATGCCGGCGCGCTGCACGAACAGATCCTCGCTGAACAAGGTCAGCACGCCCGCGAAGGCCAGCCCCAGGCCGAGGGCCTTGACCGTGTGCAGGCGGTCCCCCACCAGCAGCAGGTGCGCCCCCAGGGCCGTGAAGAAGGGCGCTGTGTTGAGGAAGATGGAAACATGCCCGCCGGTGGTGTAGCGCGCCCCCGCATAGATGGCGATGAATTCCACCGTGAACAGCAGGGCATTGACCCCCTGGTGCACGGCGGGCCAGCCCCGGAAGCGGAACGATTCCCCCCGCCACAGCCCGTAGAGCGTCAGCGGCACGATGGCCACCGTGCCCCGCAGGGCCAGGCTCATGATGGGCGCCACGTCCTGGGTCAGCACCTTGATGGACACCGCGTTGAGGCCCCACAGGGCGGTCAGCCCCAGCATCCACGCCAGCACCTGCCAGCTCGAGATGGCCAGCACGCGGGCGTCCGCGCCGTCAGGTCGTCTGGAATCAGCGGCCATGGAAACCGGCCGTTGTGGGGCGGTGGGTCATGTGGCGTGCCGTCATGGCGCCTGGCGCCGATCCGCGGCGGCCGGCTGATCCAGCAGGGCGCGCACACGCGACCACAGGGCGTCGCGACCCAGGCCGCTCTGGGCGGAAAAGGCCACCGGTTCGGCCCCTGGCGCCAGGGCCTGCCCCAGCAGGGCAAGCTGGCGCTGCTGGCCGGTGCGATTCAGCTTGTCCATCTTGTTCACCGCGAGCACCGTCGGAATGGCCGCCTCGTCGAGCCAGCGCTTCATGGTCACGTCCAGGGGTGAGGGGTCGTGCCGCGCATCGACGATGAGCACCACGCCCCGCAGGCAAGGCCGCTCGCGCAGGTATGTCGTGATCAGCCGTTCCCATTCCTGCCGTACACGCGGCGGCACCTTGGCGAATCCGTAGCCGGGCAGATCCACGAAGCGCCAGCTGCCATTAATCAGGAAGAAATTGATCTGCTGGGTCTTGCCCGGGGTGGCGCTGGTCTTGACGAGGGACTTGCGCCGCAGCAAGGTATTGATAAGGCTGGATTTTCCGACATTCGATTTGCCGACGAACGCCACTTCGGGTAGCATCGTGCGAGGGAACTGCGCGGGTTGGGCGGCTCCCACGAGAAATTCTGCGGACTGGATCTTCATTATTGCCGGAGCCTATGGCCACACCATCCCACGAAACACACCGGGCTGCCGGCAAGAGCGGCATCGGCTGCGGGGTCATCACGGTCAGCGATACACGGACGGAAGACACGGACAAAAGCGGCGCGTTGATCAAGGATGCGCTCACCAGCACCGGTCACGTGGTGAAATCCTATCACATCGTTCCCGACGAGCCCAAGGAGCTGCAGCAATTGCTGCACGCACTGCTGGCCAACATGGATGTCGAGGCGATCATCATCAACGGGGGAACCGGCATCTCGCCGCGCGACCGCACGTACGAGGTTGTGCATGACGTGATCGACAAGCCCCTGCCGGGCTTTGGGGAGCTGTTCCGGCACCTGAGCTACGAAGAGATCGGTTCCGCGACCATTCTCAGCCGCGCCGTGGCCGGTGTGGCCGGGCACAAGGTGGTCTTTTCCATCCCCGGTTCCTCGGCGGCGGTGCGGCTGGCCATGGAGCGCCTGATCCTGCCCGAACTGCCGCACATCGTGCACGAGATCAACAAGTAGGGCGCCCGCCCCGCCGGCCGCCGGCTCGTGGGCAGGATGTCCTCAATTACGGCCGCCTTCATTTCCAGCCGATCCATGACCACCAAGACCGATCCCTTGCAGGATGCCCTGCGCAAGCAGCGCGAAGACGAGGAGGAAGCCGCCGAGGGCGTGCTGCTGCGGGACGAGTCCGATGCCATCATCGACAACCTCAAGCGGCAGCTCGAGGCCCTGCAAGGGGAACTGGCCGAGTACAAGTCCGCCGACGCCGGCGGGCGCGGGGGCGGTGGGGGCGCGCCGCCCCCGCGCCCGCCCGTGGATGACGACCTGGCCACCTGGAACGCCGCCCTCACGCCCCATCTGACCCGGCGTCTGCAAGCGCCCGCGGCGGAACTGACGGCGCGGCTGGAGCGCATCATCGAGCAGGTGGACGATCCGGAATTGCGGGAAGAACTGGAGCGCTGCCGCGAGACGGCCTTCTTCCTCTTCGACACCTTCCGGCAGATCAGTGACAACCACCGGCAGCTCACCGATTCCCTGGACGACGAGCGGCGCGTGGTGGCCCTGGCCGATCTGTGCCGCATGTTGGAGCACAGCCGGGGCGACACGGCCACGCCCCTGCCGGTGGCGCCCGCGGTGGGCATGCCGCGCACGCTGGCCCTGCGCAGTCAGTCCCTGCTCACCATTTCGGGCAAGCTGGCCCGGCTCGCCGCCGACGTGCGCGGCATCGGGCCGCGCGGCGAAGGCCTGCGCATCGAGCTGGAATACCATGCCGCGCCCGACGGGCCCGATGCGGAACTGGAGCTGCGCATGCTCACCCGTGAGGCCTGGGAGCCGCTGCGCGATACGCAGGATGTCTCCTCGGTGGCCTTCCGCGCCGGCGCCACGGCGGAGTCCGTGGTGAACTTGTTGTACGTGGAGAAGATTGTGCAGTTGCAAGGCGGCACTCTTGCATTCCATCAGGAGGCAGGCAATGTGCACGGGTTTTCCGTGCGTGTCCCGGCGGGAAGTGCCTAGATGCCGTGACGCGCCGGATGCAGTAGCATGTAACATGGGCAGGAGGGCCGGGTCATCACACCGGCAGTCCCGATACATGCCCGCCCACCCGCGGCGATGCCGTTGCACAGCGTAGGACCAATGAACACAGCATTGCGGTTGTACAGCAGATCATGACGAGACTCGGCAAATTGGTGTCCGGCGGGTTTCTGCGCTTCTGGGGCGGCAGCGAACGGCTGACGGAGCTGCGGCGCCTGGGGGGGCTGCTGCTGGCCTACAAGCTGTATGTGGTGCTCGGCATCATCTGCATGATCGGCTACAACATCTTCACGGCCGCGCCGGCCTGGTACGTGAAGGATGTGGTCGATGCGCTGCAAGCCGGGGAGACGCCTTCCATGTGGCGCTTTGCCCTGGTGGGTGGCGGGATCATGCTCATCTTCGTGCTCAAGGGCATCTTCCATTTCGGCCAGCAGTACCTGATGGGCATCGTGGGCCAGCGCTTGGTGGCCGATCTGCGCATTCGCCTGTACCGGCACATGCAGAACCTGTCCTTCGCCTTCTTCAACCGCAACCCCTCGGGGGATCTGGTCACCCGCTTCACTTCCGATCTGATCAACCTGCAGAACACGATCAGCCTGAGCATCACCGGGCCTCTGCGGGACATTCCGCAGATACTGATCTTCCTGGGCATCCTGATCATCCGCAGTTGGCAGCTATTCCTCATCACCGTCGTGCTGATGCCGATCGTGCTGATACTCATCTCCGTGTTCGGGCGGCGCAACAACAAGCTGACCAGCAAGCGCCTGGAATCCTTCGGGGATATGACGACCCTGCTGATGGAGACCATCAACGGCTTCCGCGTGGTCAAGGCCTTCGGCATGGAGCGCTACGAGGCGGATCGCTTCGAGCGGGCCAACCAGAAGCTGCTGCAACGCAACCTGCGCACGATTCGCATCAGCTCCTATTCCACGCCCATTCTCGAGGCGATCGGGGCGCTGGCCGGTGCCGTGATCATCATGCTGGGGGGCTACCTGATCATCGAGCAACAGATCACGGCGGGGGACTTCGTTTCGTTCCTGCTGGCCTTCTTCATGCTCAACGATCCCATCAAGAAGCTCAACGGGTTCAATCTGAAGGTGCAGGAGGGCGTGGCGGCGGCGGCGCGCATCTTCAGCCTGCTCGACACGGAGCCGGAGATTCGCGACAAGCCTGATGCCATTCGCCTGCCGCCTTTCTCGCGTGAGATCGCGATTGCAGTGGAACGCTTCGGTTACAAGGGCGACGACCGCCCCGCCCTGCGGAACATCGACATGCGGGTACGCTCCGGGGAGGTGGTGGCCCTGGTGGGCACCAGCGGCAGCGGCAAGACAACCCTGGTCAATCTGCTGCCGCGCTTCTTCGATCTGACCGACGGCAGCATTCGCATCGACGGCCACGACATCCGCGACGTCACGCTGGCCTCGCTGCGCGAGCAGATCGCCATCGTGACCCAGGAGATTTTCCTGTTCAACGATACGGTGGCCAACAATATCGCCTACGGCCTGATCGACTGCGCCAAGGAGCGCATCGTGGAAGCGGCCAAGGCCGCCAATGCCCATGACTTCATCTCGGCCATGCCCCGCGGCTATGACTCGGAGATCGGCGAGGGCGGCATGCAGCTCTCCGGTGGGCAGCGTCAACGCATCGCCATCGCCCGCGCGCTGATCAAGAATGCCCCGATCCTGATCCTGGACGAGGCCACCTCCGCGTTGGATTCCGAATCGGAGCAGGAGGTGCAGCTCGCCATCGCCAACCTGCTCAAGGGCCGCACGACCATCGTGATCGCGCACCGACTGTCCACCATCCAGCGTGCCGACCGCATCTACGTGCTGGACCAGGGCCGTGTGGTCGAGCAGGGCCGCCACGCAGAACTGCTGGGCATGGGCGGGCAATACAAGAAGCTCTATGAAATGCAGTTCCGCGACCTGGACTTTGCCGCCGAGCCGGACGGTGCGCGCAGCCCCTGGTGGGCGCGTCTGCGACGCGGCGAACGCGGACAGCTCGGGAAATCCGGGCAATAGCCCGCGGTGCCGCACCGCGCCGCCATGGCCGGCCGAGGCGGCCCTGCCGACGCCTCGGTCGCCCGGACCACCTATCCGACGGACCTGATCTGCATGGGATCGCGCAAGCGCACCACCGAGATGCGGGCAATGTCATCCGGCGCACTGTCGTCGCCCGGCACACTGTCGTCGCCCCGCACATTGTCGCTGCTCACCTTCGCCATCTTGCTGCTGTGGGGCACGGCCCACCGCCTGCTGATCATCGGCGCGGCACCGGGGGACTTCGCCCTATACCAGCTCGTGCATGGCGCCATCGGCACGGGCTACGAAGTGATGCAGGCGGCCGTCGTGGCCCTGCTTGTTTTTGCCGTGGCCCTGCTCAGCCGCCGGGTGGGCTGGATTGTGGCCCTGCTGTCCGTCGCGGCGCTGCTGATTTTCGGCCAGATCGACCATGAGTACGTGGACATCTTCGGCACCCACCTGCCGTACTCGTCGCTGGAATACCTGGA
>Ga0326597_10015131_pt1 | contig 10095 bp, 7 predicted proteins | sample RVTome_12_FD_203789 | JGI IMG/M metagenome (GOLD analysis project Ga0326597, IMG submission 203789) | Soil microbial communities from uranium-contaminated site in the Upper Colorado River Basin, Wyoming, United States - RVT100D185 | ecosystem: Environmental > Terrestrial > Soil > Contaminated >...
TTCTTGGAGTCGCTCGTGCCGATCTGACTCGTCCCCTTGAAGGCCATGTGTTCGAACATGTGAGCGAGGCCCGTGATGCCGGGCACTTCGTCCACCGAGCCGACCTTGGCCTGGGAGAAGTAGGTGAATACGGGCGCATCATGGTTTTCGTAGACGATGAAGCGCAGTCCGTTGTCGAGCGTGAACGTCGTGATCTGGCTCTTGATGGCGTCGATGTCCTGGGCAGCCGCGGGGGAAGCGACTGCAAGGAGAACGGCGCCCAGAGCCAGAATCGACCTCACGCGCGCGGGCTTGAGACTGGGCATGGGCCCCTCCTGTCGAGTGCGGGTTGGGTGGGGATGTCCGGGAGGCGAATGACGGATTTAAGTAAGCTAGCAGCGACCTCGCTGCCGGTCAAAGAGCGCGCTCGCCACTGCGGACGCGAGAGAGAAACGGGCTGTCGGCGTCGAAAAAACGCAGCGGAAGCTCTCGACCCCGACTGAGACCGATGCGCGTGGATCTCACCACGCGAGAGGGTCTCCTGCCGGGCCAGATTCCCAGCGGGCCGGTCGCGAGGTCCACCCCGTCCGCCGAGAGGTCGACACCCAGGGCCTGGCAGAGCTTGGCCGGGCCGTTGGTCAGCGCGCGCCCTCCCCGGCCGCGGCGACGCTCCATGAGCTCGAGGCCCTGGAGCGGTTCGGCGGCCCGGAGGAGGACGGCGCCCGCTTCCCCGCGCTTTTCGCACACGACATTCATGCAGTGGTGCATGCCGTAGGTGAAGTACACGTACAGGCGCCCTGGGGTTTCAAACATCTGGCCATTGCGAGCAGTTCGGCCCCGATGGGCGTGGCTGGCAGGATCCTGCCCCTCCCCGAGATAGGCCTCGACCTCCACGATCTCGAGGGCGAGGAGCGGTTTTTCCATCCGAGATACCAGATGACATCCGAGAAGTCGTTGCGCCAACTCAGGCGCGGGCCGGCGGAAGAAATCGCGGCGCAATCGCTGCTCGGCGGAGTATTCGCGGTTCGAGTTCATGCGCGAAGGGTAGCCGATTTCTCCACGGCGTCCGCGGATGTATTTGCAGCCCCGGAAATTCTCGAGTCGGCCTAGAAGCGTCGGTGCGCCACGCCGATCGCCGCGATCTGTTCCGCCTCGACGCCAGTTTCGTCCGCGAATTCTGGCCAGCGGTCCACGGCGGCGGCGGTTCCCTCGAAAATCTTCGCTGCGCGCTTCACGCCCATCGAATGCCCACAGTCGATGAGTTCGGAGTAGCCGAAGTCGTCCGACTTCCCGGCGATCGACATCTGATGCCAATGCGTCCAACGGCCGTCGGGATTGAACGCGTAGGTCAAGTCGAAGGCCGGAGCGAGGCGCCAGACGCCGGCGCGATCCATGAGAAAGGCGAGGTTCTTGGTGTGATCGTCCTGATTGCGCGCGAGCACGTTGAAGATCATACGCCGGTACATCTCCTCGATGTCTTCGTGTGGCACGCGCAACTCCCGCAAGACGCTGAAGGCCTGCTCGTACGAGTGAGCACCGGCATCGTTGTAGTCGAGGTGGGCCAAGGCGCAGAGCGATTGCATATGGATCTTTCCGCTGGCGCCGACCCTGTCGAAGCGAAGCGACATGAAATGCGCACGGCCGTTCTCTTCGAGCAGCCGCGTCTCGCTCATGGCGATGCCGGCAGCGCGCGCCATGGTGGAATAGGCCATTTCGATGCGTCCGAACCCCCGCGGATCACCGAGCGTGGTGTCACGCATACCGTCGAATTTCAGGATCCAGTGTCGAAATCCAGATGGAGCGTCGAGTTGACCCGAGCGGAGTTCACCCGACGCATCGTTCAGTGCGATCACCGCCTTCGGCCGCGCCCCGCCCGCGGAAGTGCCGACCCTGAGGATGTCGATCAGGCTGTCGGGGTCGCCAGCGTCGAGTCTTCCCTTCGCTGCCGCCCGTTCGTCCTGTACCTGCTGGGCGAGGCGGACGAGCTCCGCGACTTCGATCGGAATCGAGCCCTGAAGGCCGTCGCGGACGGGTGGCTCGAATTCGAGAGCCCCCATGGCACGGCGCCCGGTGTAGCACAACCGCTCGACGGGACTGAAGCTGGCGGGGGTTCGGCCCTGGCGGGCCAGCCAACTGTCGATGAGCGCGTTGCCGAAGCGGTCGGGGAGTGCGTCGGCCAGGAGTCCTGGCAGGCCCTGGAAGCCCTGTCTCGCCAGCGCCGGAAACTCGAAGCGGCCGTCCCCCTGGCGGGCGACTGCGAGGGGCATGGTGAGCGGCGCGACATCGAGCCCGCGCGCGAGAAATTCCCGGTCGAACTCGAAGCTCGCGAATTGCCGCTCCTCATTCCAGCTCACGCCGCCGACGAGTTCCCCCCACAAGCGGACGAGCGCAGTGTCGACGACACCTGCCGCGCTCATTCCCTCGGCCCCCGCCGCCGACGGCCTGTGGCGCGACGGCGTTGGTTGCCGCTGCGTTTGGCCAACTCCAGGGGGCTGGGTCCAGGATCAGGCAGGAAGTCATCGAGAGCTTCGAGGGCGTCGAGGGCCCGCAACAGCTGCACCAGAGTGGTGAGCGTCGACGCCCCTCCCCGCTCGAGCTCACTGACGGTGGTCCGACCGACGCCGGAACGATCGGCCAGCTCCTGCTGGCTGAGATTGCGGCGCAGTCTGCGCCGGCGAACGCGCTCGCCGAGGCGCTGGAGAATGGCCCGGTTGCTGAGGGCATAAGTCGACATAATGCCTCTTTTCTCGATCATAATAGTAAATATATCAGTTTATGACCTAAATACAAGGCATAATTGGACTGAACATCACTCGAAGGAGAAGGCTCTTATAACGCATTTATTTATAGTCAAAATCTCATATAGACCAGAATTATGATGCTATTTGCCTACAAAAAAACCCGACCCCCCTCGTTCGGGGGCCGGGTCGAGCGCTTCCGAGGCCGAAGGCCCTACTTGAGAAGCGTCAATTTCTTCTGCTCCACGTGCTCGCCGGCCACCAGCCGGTAGAGATAGATCCCGCTGGAAACCCGGGCCCCGCCACCGTCGGTGCCGTTCCACTCGACAGAGCGAGCCCCTGCCTGCTGTGGACCATCAAAGAGGGTCCGCACCAGGCGCCCCCGCAGATCGTAGATCTTCAGGCTCGCCTCACCCGTGCGCGGCAGGCTGAAGTGGATGGTCGTCACGGGATTGAATGGGTTCGGCGCGTTTTGCTCGAGACCGAAGGCGAGCGGCCGCTCCGGCGCCTGCGTCAACCCACCTTGGATCGAGAGATTGTCGATGGCCCAGCCCCAGCTGTTGACGAATCCATCGGCGAAGAGCCGGAAGCGGATCAACACGTGATCGCTGGGATTGAATCTGTTGAGCATGTCGAGGCTGCGAAACCGGTACATGCTCGAATTGCCATTCGAGCTGGAATCAAAAGCGCTCCGCCACGCCAGGTCGGCGTTGCAATCCCAACCATCCTCGAAGGGAATCCAATTGGTTCCGTCGAGCGAGCCTTCCACGACGACATAGTCCCAGAAATCGACATCCTGGAACGTGGCTCCAGGCTCGCCGGGCTCGACGATGGCGATCTCGTCGAATTCGATGGTGGCGTTGCTCGGCGCGATCACGATGGGCTGCTTCAAAACGTAGGTCAGGACAGCGCCATCGGGATAGTCGTGTGTCGAATGGATCGCCGGATTGCTGAACCCGCCCGGCTGGATAACGGAGAAGCCGCTGCCAGCGAAGTCAGAAGACGCCGCATTGAAGTCGTTCACATAGGTGAACAACGGGTCGTTCAGGGCATAGACCTGGATCTGCCGAGACGGCGAAAGATACGTATCCACGCCGACCGTCGAGCGGATCTGGACCGTGACGGTCTGATCCATCGACACGGGCCACTGGACGGACGTCACCAACTTGGCGACATTCGTACCCAAGGAATCGATCCCCGCGCCGTTCACGAGGACCACGGTCTTGTCATAGGCAGAACGCAGCGTCATCCCGATGCTCAGATCGCCGTCCGGACCCTGGAAAACCGTCTCCAGGAGGGGATTGAAGATCTCCCCCGCGACGAGATTCGGCATCTCGACGCTCCAGACGCCACGGCCGTGGCTTGCCACGACGATCTCGTCCTCCACATGGGTCATGAACCAGATGGGGACATTGCCCCAGCCATTGTTGGCCAGGGCCCAAGTCGCGCCGCCGTCGACCGACTCGATGATGCCGATCTCGCTGCCGACCCAGATCGTGTTCGGATCGTCAGGCATGACGATGAGATCGTAGACCGCGACGTCGGGGAAACCGTTGGTACTCGAACTGCCTGCCCCGAACCCCGAGATGTCGGTCCAATTGGTGCCAAAGTCGTCCGTGCGAAGAATCTTCGGGCGCTGCGCATAGGAAAACAACACGAAGGCCGTCCCCGGCAGTGTCGGATGCGTGGCCAGGCCGCTGATGCCGCCCATGGTGGCCGTGACATAGTTGTTCGTCGAAGCGAAGTTCAGTCCCCCATCGACGGAGACATGCATCTTGCCGGTGGCGTCCATGCGGCCACCGGCCCAGATCACGTCCGGATCCGCACGCGAGAAGCGCACGTCCAGGAACGAGCTGACGCCAGGCCAATCGGGCGCGGATAAGGGGACGAGACTCCAACTTCCGCCGAAGTCCTCGGATCGCCACACACCCTGGGCGCCGACCGCAAAGAGCCGCTCCGTCGCATCTTTCGACTTCGCGATCTTCGTGATGAAGGGCGCCGAACCGCCGCCCGTGTCGCTCAGCCCGTTGGTCGCGCCTTCCCAGGTCTGGCCACCGTCCAGCGAGCGCATCAGCCCGTTGAATTGATAGCCACCGATGATCTTCGTCGGATCGTTGAAGTTCCACGAAACTTCGTAGCCGTCGCCACCGATGGCAAAGGTCCACGGGTCGCTGTTCGTCGTATTGATCGGCGAGACCCATGTGCCATTGTCCTGCATGCCGCCGGCATAGGCATCCTGGCCCGGGCGCTTGTCCGCGCCGTAGAACTGACCAGTGACCATGCCGTCGGTGGGCTTGGACCAGTTCGCGTCCTGATTGCCGGAGACGCCGATCCCACCGTCGTTGGCGTTCAGAATGCGCCAGTTTCCGCCGCCGTCGTCGAGGATGACCAGATTGTGGTTATCGACATGCGAGGGGCTCGTGGAAAGCAAACTCGTCGTGCGGTTGGTCCCACTCGTCAGCGTGATCTTCCAGATGCGGATTCCACCGACGTAGACGATGTCCTCGTCGGTCGGATGGCAGACGATCGTGTTGTCGTACCAGCCCTGGGCGCCGAGCCAATTGGGCTCGGTTCCGGATTCGACGCTCTCCCACCATGTAGCGCCCGCATTGTCCGACACCCACAATTCGGAGTGGGACGGGCCCTCCGCCGAGGCGAAGACACGAGAGGTATTGACGGTCGAGATGGCGATTTCGAAGCGGCCGGTCGAGTCCGTGATTCCCGCGCCCGAAAAGGACCAGGACTGACCACCGTCGATGGATTTCAGGATGCCCTTGCTGTCGACGGCCGCGAATTGGACGTTGAAGTTTCCTGGAGTCGCGATGACTTGGGTGACGCGCTTGATGCGCCCGCTCGGAAATGTATCGGTCTCTGAGTAGACCGGTGCCCAGTTCGCCCCCCCGTCGATCGAGCGAAAGATCTGACTCTCGTTGTTGGTCCCCACGGCATAGAAACCGGTGACCGCACTCGCCACGAGAATGTCCTCGTCGTTCGGGTCGACGATGATGCGCGTAATGTTCTGATAGTCGAGATCACCGAGCGTCGAGGCGATGGGCGTCCAAGTATCGCCGTGGTCGATCGACTTGAGCAGACCCTCGCCGTTGATCGTGTCGACGTTGTAGAAGCCCTCGCCCGTACCCGCGTACATCACATCAGGATTTGTCGTCGCCTGGACGAGCCAGGAGATGGGCGTCCGCGAGAGGCTGGGCGTCAGGTTGGACCATGTCGCGCCAGCATTGGTCGTCTTCCAGATCCCGCCGCCCACGCTACCCACGAACCAAGTGTTGTTCGTGGCGTCGGCGCTGTCGACGATGATGCCGCGGGCGCGTCCGGACACGTTGTAGGGACCGCGACTGGTCCACGGCAGCGGAGCCTTGGGCGACGCGAATTGCATGCCCTTCTGGATCTCGCGCTGGCGATAGCCAGGCTTGTATTCATGCGTCTTGCGATCCGCGGGCACGCGCATCTCGGCGAGGATGCGCGCGAATTCGTCGGGATATCCGAAACGCGCCTGCGGATCGGAGCCTCGATCGAGCTTCTCCAGTTTCCGCCGCGCCTGGAAGGCTTCGGGGCTGTCGGATCGCACATGCCGCAGGATCTTCTCGTAACGAGCGCGTGCGGCGTCGTCGTTCTGCGAGCCATCACTCACGGAGGGCGCCGAAGGCGACTGTGTGGAGAATCTGCCAGTCAGCAGCACGATGGCAACGAGAGCCGCGGTGAGCGGCAGGCTCAGGAGTGCACGGTGTTTCATGGAATTCCCAGGGCGGAGGGCCGGAGCGATCTGATCGCGAAGTGCGAGTCCAGCGGGGATTGTAACAGCTCCCCCCTCTGTGGGGGAAGTCGACGGCTGGCATGACCCCCGCGGCCGCGGCCCACGGCACGATCCAAGCAACGCGGATCGCCTCTTCGATCTGCTCCATGATCCCGGAGAGGTCGATCCGCTGCGCGCCTTGGGCTAGACCGATGAAGAATCGGCTACTTCAAGAGCGCGACCTTTTGCTGCCGGTGAAACCCTCCGACGCGGTAGTCGACCACATAGATACCGCTGGCCACCGTCGCGCCGCGATCGTCGACGCCCTTCCACACCAGCTCGTTGTGACCTGCCGGGAAGTTGCCCGCCCTCAGGAGCCGAACCAGTTCGCCGCGCAGGTTGTAGATTTTCACGCTGCCCTCGGCTTCGCGCCCCAGGGTGAATGCGAGATGCGTCTTTGGATTGAAGGGATTCGGAAAGTTGGGTGCCAGTTCGAACGAAGCCCGTTGCGGCGCCGCGACCGGAGGCCTCGGAATCGGGACATGGGCCCCCTCGTAGAGTGCGAGAATCTCGCCGAGGAGTTCCGCCCGGGCGCTGGGACTCCCGCCGACCTTGCCGGACGGCGGATCCCACACATACAGGAAGCCGTAGGGGAAGAGGAGCGACTTCTTGATTCCGCCGTCGGTATCGGCCGTCGCGTTGTAGATGCCGGCGCTGTGCCCGGAATAGCTGCCGCCGGAAGTGCCGCCGACGCCGAAGACATGGGTCTCGAGCGCGCCGGTCCCCGGGACGACGTCGTCGAAGGTATTGAGATACAGACAGCCGCCGTAGCTCACGAACTCCGTCGAGAATCCGGGAACCGTTCCCGACGGAAGCACGCGCGGCGCCGTCTGATTGCCGATGCTGGGTCGCACGTCGGGACCGAGCAAGGTCGCGTTGATGACGGAAGTGAGATAGTGGCTCGCAGCGCCCGCATCCGCCGTGTTGAGAAATCTGGCGAGATTGTCAGCGAAGTGGGCGATGAGCCGATGGGCGCCGGGAGTATCCCACCAGCTGCGCAACAGGCCTACGTCGTCGCTCTTGCAGTTGGAGCCGACACCGCTGCCATTGCTGAGCAGACCGGACGAGAGATTACCCGCGTCGTAGAGGACGCAGCTGTAGCCGCTAATCTGCTCCGCCGTCGCGCCGTGCGCGCCTGCGGAGCCGAGCCCATTGCTGAGGAAGGACCCCGCCGACATCGTCGTGTAGCTGTCGAAATGGACGCCCTCTGCGAGGCCGTTGTTGGCGAAGGCAAAGAGAGCCTCTTCCTCTCCCCCGCGACGACCGAAGTCGTTCCAGAACAGGATCCCTGGCTGCGCGCCGTCCGTGCCGCTGTAAGTCGGCAGGCCGCGCATGGTGAAGGTTCGCTCATAGCTCGCCGACGTGTCGTCGAAACCACTCAGATTCTTGGGCAGAACTGACACATTCGAAGCGTCGTCTTCGGCACGGATGTAGTACTCGAGGATGTCCCCCGGATACATGAAGTCGACATCCGGCAGGGAGGCCGCGGGAGGATCGAAACCAAGAGTGCTTAACTACCACTCACTATAGGAGTATTTTATAAAATCAATCCGGACAAATCAAGGGCGAACAAAGCCGACGAAACGGGCAGCACGAATCGGGATAGGGGCGCCGGGTGAACGGCACCGCCCCGATGTCGTGAGCCGTGGAAGACTAGCTGATGACGTATTCGCGCCGGCCGAAGATCAAGCCGCCCAGGAGGGCCGCGCCCACCAAAATGAACGCCAAGGCGCCGACGGACGTGGCCGCCGAGACCTCGGCGTCCTGCACGAGCATGTCGCGCAGGAAATCCATGAGGCCGGCGACGACATCGTTGTCATCGAACAGAAGATTGCGGATATGGAAGTTGACCGTGTACAGGCGCAGGTCAGACGGGAACTTGCTGACGATCGCCTCCCAGCCGAAACAGTAGATCGTCGCCCAGACGATGGGCCGACCGAACGCGGTGCCGAAGATGGCGCAGATACCTATCACACAGACCGTCGCGAGCAGCACGAGGACGACGTGGTTGAGATAGGCCTTGATGAATTCGAAGGTGACGACTTCGAAGTTTCCGGCCGTCAGCATGGCAAAGCAGACGATGAGCGACGCCGCCAACAGTACGCCCCCGGTGATTTGCACGGCCAACAAGCGCCCCGCGTACACCCACAGCTTGTTGACGGGCCGCGTGAACAGATACGTGATCGTGCGGCCCTGGATCTCCGAGTGCACCGTCGGCACACCAAAGGCGAGCGCGACGAGATAGACCAGGATCTGCAGATAGACGGAGCTGACGAGATTCGTGAAGAACGAAGCCGCGTCGAGATGCTCGGATCCCCAGCTGCGCCAGATGAGGCTCAGGACGAAGGGAATCGAACACACGAGGAAGAGAAACACGAAGGTCCGGCGGCGAATCATCTCCCGGAGGCTCGCGGCGCACACGAGCGCCACAACCGCAGGGCCTGCAATGGTGGCCGGAGCGCGCTCGACTGGCGTCATCAGTTCCCCTCCACGAGATACTCGAACAGGCTCTTCAAGTTGTCGTCGAGCGTGCTGTAGGAATGGACCTTGAGATCCTGGTCCAGGACGACCTGGGGCAAGCGTCGGAAGAAGCGGCGCGGCAGATTCGTTTCGATGATGACCGACTTCTCCGACTCGACGCGCACGCCCAGGACGTCATCACCATCGAGGAGATGCGCGGCGAGGGTCCGTGGCCGATCACATTCGATGCGCACCTTGTGCGGATGCCTCTCGATCAGATCGCGGATGTCGCTGATGTGGCCCTCCGCCAGGATGCGTCCATTCTGCATCAGCAGGATCGTCGAGGTCATCGCCTCGACTTCGTGCAGGATGTGGCTGGAGAGCATCACGACCTTGCCCTCTCGCCCCAGTTGGCGCACCACTTCCATGCTCTCATGGCGGCTCGGCGGATCCATCCCGTTGAATGGTTCGTCCAGGAAGAGAATATCTGGATCGTGGGCCATGGCCTGCGCGAGCTTGATCTTCTGGCGCATGCCCTTGCTGTACCCGGCCACGCGCCGATCGGCGGCGTCGCTGAGATGACAGCGCTCGAGCGCGTCGGCCGCGCGCCGCGCGGCTTCCTTGCCGTCGAAACCCTGCAGGCGCAGGAGGTAGACGAGCATCTCGCGGCCCGTCATGAACTCATACAGCGCATCGGGCTCCGGACAGAACCCGATGCGGCGATAGAGCCCGCGATTCTTGGCCAGGTCATGGCCGAAGACGCGCACGACACCCTTGCTCGGCCGCAGCTGTCCCGCCAACAACTTGAAGAGCGTGCTCTTGCCGGCCCCGTTCAGGCCAAGCAGTCCGGTGATGCCGGGTCCGACAGTGCAGTCGACGCCTTGGACACCGATGACCTGACCGTACCAGCGGCTGACACCGGCCGCCTCCAGCCGTGGCGCCTGCGTCGCGGCCGCACCGGGCGTCGGCATTGGCGGCGGCGCGAGTGGCTCGGGCATGGCGGTCACAGCACGACCTCGATGGGCCGAATGCGGCGGCGCAGCTGTTGATACGCCAGCGCACAGATCCCGGCGAGCAGGGCCAAGCTCAGCGCGGGATGATAGTCGT
>Ga0326597_10015132_pt1 | contig 10095 bp, 7 predicted proteins | sample RVTome_12_FD_203789 | JGI IMG/M metagenome (GOLD analysis project Ga0326597, IMG submission 203789) | Soil microbial communities from uranium-contaminated site in the Upper Colorado River Basin, Wyoming, United States - RVT100D185 | ecosystem: Environmental > Terrestrial > Soil > Contaminated >...
CGACGGCAATCCCGGCACTCAACAGCAACCGTGGCGAACCTTGCAGCGCGCCGCCGACGCGGTCGCCGCCGGCGATACGGTGTTCGTCCTGCCTGGCACGTACGCCGGCTTCGACCTGCGCCGCGCCGGCACCCCCAACCAGCCGATCACGTTCAGCGCCCAGCCTGGAACCACCATCGATCAAGACAACCCCGTCACTCCGGACGGGATCAACCTCGAAGGCGTGAGCTACGTGGCGGTCGAAGGGTTCGAGGTCGTGGGCGCGACCCGCGCCGGGATCCGCGCCGCGCTCTGCCACCATGTCACCATCCGCGGCAACCGCACCGACCTGAACGGCAAGTGGGGCATCTTCACCGGCTTCTGCGACGATCTGAGGATCGAAGCCAACCAGTGCTCGCGCTCGGCGCTGGAGCACGGCATCTACGTCTCCAACAGCGGCGACCGCCCCGCGATCCGCGGCAACCTGATCTGGAGCAACCACGGCAATGGCATCCACATCAACGGCGACCTGAGCCAGGGCGGCGACGGGGTCATCACCGGCGCCGTGGTCGAGCGCAACATCGTGTTCGACAACGGCGCCGGCGGCGGCTCGGGGATCAACGCCGACGGGGTGCAGGATTCGCGGTTCCAGAACAACCTGCTGTTCCAAAACCACGCCAGCGGCATCTCGCTCTATCGCATCGACGGCGGCGCGCCCTCGAGCGGCAACCAGGTGCTGCACAACACCGTGCTGCAGGCCAGCGACGGCCGCTGGGGGCTCAACATCCGCGACGCCAGCGGCGGCAATACGATCTATAACAACATCTTCTACAACCTGCATTCGTTTCGCGGCAGCATCAGCATCGACGCCGACAGCCTGCCCGGCACCGTCAGCGATCACAACGCGGTCATGGACCGCTTCACTACCGACGGCGGCGATACCATCCTCTCGCTCGCGGCCTGGCGCGCCGCCACCGGCCTGGACCTGCACTCGATTCTGTCCACTCCGGCCGCGCTGTTCGCCGACTGGCTCCAAGCCGACTACCATCTCGCCCCAGGCAGCCCCGCGATCGATTTGGGCACGGCGGCGCTGGCGCCGCCGGCCGATCTGGAAGGCACGCCCCGGCCGATCGGCCCGGGCTACGACGCCGGCGCCTACGAATACACGCGCGCCCTGTTCGCGGCGCCCGGCGCTGGCGGCGCCAGCCGCATCCGCAGACTCTCACCGCAACTCGCCCCATAACGCTCAGCGCTAAGGGGCGATTTGCCTGTGTATGACCAGTCAAATATACTGGTCATATGCGTACGATCAACGCCTCCGAATTCAAGGCCAAGTGTCTGGCGATTCTGGACGAGGTTGCCAGGACCGGCGAACCTCTAGACATCGTCAAACGTGGCCGTCCGGTGGCAAGGCTGATACCGGCCACCTCGACGCGGGCCGAATTCCCTCAAAACGATCTGGTCGGTTCCGTCGAGATTGTCGGGGACATTCTCTCGCCCGTGCTTCCGGCAACAGCATGGGAAGTCGAGAAGCCCCAGCGCAAATGAAGGCGCTGCTCGATACCCACATCCTTCTCTGGTGGTTCGAAGGCGGAGGTCGCCTGTCGCGAGATCAGCGCCGGATCATTCGGGCGGCGGCCCCCGATCGTCCGCTTTGGGTGTCCGACATAAGCCTCTGGGAGATCGCCACGTTACACCAGCTCGGTCGGATTCGGCTTCGCTTGGCGCTGCGGGAGTGGCTGGAGCAGGCGACCGCACCACCCCTGGTTCAGCGCTGCGGCATCGGTCCCGCCGTAGCCGCGGAGATTGCGACGTTGCCCACCGATCTCCATCGCGATCCCGCGGCTCGAATTCTTCTTGCGAGCGCCCGCGTGCTTGGGGCCACTCTGCTGACCAGCGACCAACGGCTAGTGGACGCTGGTGTCGTCCCGACGATCGCCTGATTGCCGCGCCGATTCTGATTAAACCTCACCTCGCCTACCAAATCGGCGCCAGCCGTATCCGCCGGCTCCAGCCTCAGCTCCTGCTTCGGCCCGGATCGCTGCTCCGTTGACATTTGGGTGCCGCTCGGACATTGTGGCTCGGCCCGAGGGGCATTCTGCGCATCCACCTCATCAATCCGAGCGACGTATCTTTTGGCGTCGCGGTGATTACGCCGCGCTGGCTGTACGTGCTGGCTGGCGCCACGCCCCGTGAGTTCGGCGATCCGCAGGTGGTCGACGAAACGCTCGAGCAGGTCGACCTGACCAGCGTCTCCGCCGGAGACATAGTCGGCATCGGCGTGCACACGCTCAACGTGCTGCGCGGCTACGAGGTCGGGCGTGCGCTGCGGGCCCGAGGCGCTCACGTCGTTTACGGCGGTATTCACGCGACGCTTTATCCCGAAGAGGTGATCGAGCACGGCGCCGCGTCGGCGGTGGTGAAAGGCGACGGCGAGCGCGCCTGGGGCCAGGTGATTGCCGACCTCAAGGCGGGCACGGCGCGGCAGATCTACGAGGGCGGCAAGATCGAGGGCGGATCGATGCTGGGCGCGCGGTGGGAGCTGTTGCCGCGCGACCAATACATGTTCGCCTCGGTGCAGACGGTGCGGGGCTGTCCCAAGCACTGCTCGTTCTGCTCGGTGTGGCGCACCGACGGACAAAAACCGCGGGTGCGGTCCTCGGACGCGCTGATCGAGGAGATCGTCGAGCTGCGGCGCATGGGCTTCCGTTTTATCACCCTGGCCGACGACAACTTCTACCCGGTGACCCTGCGCGACCTCGAGCTCGCCAAACAGCGCGCCGACCAGAGCGCGTACCTGCGGCTCAAAGCCATCCGCGACGAGCGCTTCGAGCTGATGGCCCAGATGGCCAAGCTGCCGTCCGACATGGTGTTCTTCACCCAGATCACCATGGAGGCGGCCGAGGACCCGAGCTACGTGGAGGCGATGCGCAAGGCGCGGATCAAGGGCGCGCTGGTGGGCGTGGAATCGGTGACCCCCGAGGGCCTCAAGGCGGTCTACAAAGATTTCAATCTCGCCGGGGACGCCCTGGCCGAGCGCCTGCAGCAGTTTCAGAAACACGGGGTGCACGTGCTGGGCTCGTTCATCTTCGGCTTGCCGACCGACAAGCCGTCGACCTTCGACGCCACCGTGGCCCTGGCCCAGAAAGCCAAGGTGACGCTGGCGCAGTTCGTGATGCTGACGCCGTTTCCCGGCACCGTCGACTTCGAGAATTGGGAGCGATCGGTGGGCGCCGAGGTGCAGAAGGTCGACGGCACCCCGATCACGCGCCACTGGTTGATCCCCAAGCACAAGCGGCCCAAGGTCTATGCGCCGCATCCGCTGATGGCGCCCGACGAGATTCGGCGCCGCACCCAGGCGGTGTGGGACCAGTTCTACCGGCTGCCCCTGGTCTGGCAGCGCGCGCGCTGCGTCAAGACGCTCAAGGCGCGGCTCGCGTTCGTGCTGATCTCGAAACTCTACCGCCAGATGTACGCCAACACCGGCATCGCCACCGACAGCGCGCGCCACTCGCGGGCCAACCGCATGGCGCGCATCCTGGCCAAGCCGCTGGTGCGGCTGTTCTCGGCCCGGCCGATGCCGACCCTCCAAGTCCCGACCTAGCCGCGCTTACGGCCGGCGCTGTGACTGCGCAGGAGAAGAGGCGCGAATGACAGCAATCAATCGAGGGCGGGGGCGGTGAGCTCGGGGACGCGGGTTTCGGCGCGCGACTCGCGGCGCTGGCGGCGCCGGCGCAGCCAGGCGCCGATCGCGGCCGGGCGCAGGCCGTCGAGGTAGGTGTAGACCACCGGCACCACGACCAGGGTCAAGAGGGTCGAGGTGATCAGGCCGCCGATCACGGCGCGCGCCATCGGGGCGCGCATCTCGGCGCCGGCGCCGATCGCGAACGCGAGCGGCAGCATGCCGAAGATCATCGCCAGGGTGGTCATCACGATCGGGCGCAGCCGGGTGCTGCCGGCTTCGATCAGCGCCTTGTGCCGCGCCACCCCGCGGGCCCGGGCCTGGTTGGTGAAGTCGACCAAAAGGATCGCGTTCTTGGTCACCAGCCCCATCAGCATGATCAACCCGATCATGCTCATGATGTTGAGCGTGTCGCCGGTCGCGAGCAGCGCCAGCGCCACCCCGACCAGCGACAGCGGCAGCGACAGCATGATCGCCAGCGGATGGATGAAGGAGCCGAACTGCGAAGCCAGGATCAGATAGATGAAGATGACCGCCAGCGCCAGCGCCTCGAACATGTTGACGAACATCTCCTTGAGCTCCTCGGCGTCGCCGCCGTGGACGATATCGTAGCCCGGCGGCAGCGCGATCAGCCGCGCCGCGGCTTCGATGTCGGCGGTGATCTCACCCAGGCTGCGGTCATCGGGGTTGGCCGAGACCCGCACCTCGCGCACCAGGTCCTTGCGCCGGATGGTGGAGGGGCCGCTGGCCGGCGCGGCGCCGGCCAGCTCGCGCAGCGGCACCAGGATCTTGTCGCCGCCGCTGTCGTCGCGCCCGCTGGGCACCTGCAGCTCGAGCAGGTCTTCGGCGAAGCGGCGCTGGTCGGCGCGCAGCCGCACCCGCACGTCGTGGCTGTCGCCGATCTCGTCTTCGATGGTGGAGGCGACCGTGCCGGTGACCGCCGCCCGCAAGGTGGTCGCGACCGCGTCGGCCGGCACATCCAGGTCGCTGGCCCGGCCGCGGTCGAGCGCGATGCGCAGCTCGGGCTTGGATTTCTCCAGGCTGGTTTCAAGGTCGGCGATCCCCGGGATTCGGCTCATGGCCGCCATCAACTGGCGCGAGATCCGGTCGAGCTCGTCGATGTCGCTGCCGCGGACGCTGATCTGGATCGGCTTCTGGCCGAACTGGCCGGCTTCGACCAGCGCGAAGGTGACGCCGGGGACCGAGCGCAGCACCGCGCGCGCGTCTTTCAGCACCTCGCTGAAGGTCCCGCCGCCGTGGCCACCGAGCTTGACGTAGATCGAGCCCTCGTTGACCGGGCGGAACTGGCTGCCGGCTTCGCCGATGGTGGTGTAGGTGTACTCGACGTCGGGCAGGGTCTGGAGCCGAGCGACCAGCTCGCGCGCGCGCCGGCCGGTCTCGCGCAAGGTGGTGCCCGGGCTGGTCTTGAACAGCACCTGGTACTCACCGCGGTTGAAATCGGGCATGAAGTCGCCGCCCAGCAGGCCCAGGATCGGGAAGCTGCCGACGAACGCCGCCGTCGCGACCAGCAGCACCGCCGGCCGGTGGCGCAGCGCCCAGTCGAGCAGCCGCTCGTAGCGCCGGTGCAGATCGTCGAACCAGCGGTTGAAGCGCTGCAGCGCGCGGCCCAGAAACGTGGTGTGGCGGTCCTGCTCGATGTCGGGATCGACCCAGCGCGACGACAACATCGGATCGAGCGTGAAGCTGACGAACAGCGACACCAGCACCGCCGCCGCCACCGTGATCCCGAACTCGTAGAAGAAGCGCCCGACCATCCCGCCCATGAATGCCACCGGTATGAACACCGCCACGATGGTGAAGGTGGTGGCCATCACCGCCAGCCCGATCTCAGCGGTGCCCTCGCGCGCGGCGCGGAAGTGGTCCTGGCCGCGCTGCAGGTGGCGCACGATGTTCTCGCGCACCACGATCGCGTCGTCGATCAGCATGCCGATCGCGAGCGACAAGCCCATCAAGGTCAGCACGTTGAGGGTGAAGCCGAAGGCGCGCATGGCGATGAACGCGCTGATCACCGAGATCGGCAGGGTCAGGCCGGTGATCACGGTCGAGCGCCAGGAGTTGAGGAACAGAAACACGATCAGCACCGTGAGCAGGCCGCCGATCAGGATCGTGACCTGCACGTCCTCGATCGACTCGCGGATGAAGCTGGAGTCGTCGCGCACGATCTGGAGCCGCACCCCGGCCGGCAGCTCGCCGGCGAGGCGCTCGACCGCGGCGCGGACTCCGTCGGCGACCTCCACCGTGTTGGCGCCCGACTGCTTGAGCACGTCCAGCGCCAGCGCCGGCCGCTGGTCGATCAGGGCCAGGTTCTTGGGCGCTTCGATCCCGTCGATCACCGGACCGAGGTCGGCGACGTAGACCGTGGCGCTGCCGCGCTTGACCGGAATCGCGGCGATGTCGGCGGCGCTGCGGCCGCGCGCCGCGAGGCGCACCAAAGCTTCGGTGGCGCCCCGGTCGGCGGCCCCGGCCGGGACATCGACGTTTTCGCTCGCCAGCGCCTGGACCACCTGGGCCAGCGAGAGCCGGTAGGCCTCGAGCCGGGAGCGGTCGACCACCACCTGGATCTCGCGCTCCGACTCGCCGACCAAATTCACCGATCCGACTCCGGGCACGGTCTCGAGCCGGCGCTTGATGGTCTTGTCGGCCAAGCTGGTAGCGGCCTGCGGCGACAGGCCCGGAGCATCGACCGAGATCGACACGATCGGCATCTGCGCCAGGTCGATGCGCTGCACGATCGGCTCCTCGATCTGCTGCGGCAGCTCGCCGCGGATGCCGGCGATCTTGCCGCGGATGTCCTGGCTCGCCACCTGGGTCGAGACCTCGAGATGAAAGAACACCACCAGGCTCGAGATGCCCTCCTGCGAGGTCGACTCGACGTGCTTGATGCCTTCGACGGTGTTGATCGCCTCCTCGATTTTCTTGGTCACCTCGCGCTCGACGGTTTCGGGCGGCGCGCCCGGAAACAGGGTGGTCACGCTGACCACCGGGAACTCGACGTCGGGAAACTGGTCGACGTTGAGCTGGCGATACGAAGCGATGCCGAGCACCGCGAGCGACAGCATCATCACGGTGGCGAGCACCGGCTGGCGAATCGATAGATCGCTGAGAAACATGGCTCAGCCGGCGGCGGCCTTGGCCGCGCCCGGCCGGTTCTGGATCTCGACCGCCATGCCGTCGCCGAGCGCGGCCGGCGGATCGAGGATCACCAGCTCGCCGGCTTGGACGCCTTCGGTTACCTGAATCGTCTCCGAAGTCTCGACCCCGAGCGTGACCGTGCGGCGCTGCGATTGGCCGTTTTGGACCACGAACAGCTCGGCTTGGCCCGGGGCCGCGCCGTCACGGACCAGCGCCGCGGGCGGCACCACCAGGGCGCCGCTGCGCTCGCCGATCCGGACCAAGCCGCGGGCGAACAGGCCGCCGACCAGGTTACCGCCGCCGGAGACCTCGACCACCAGCTCGAATGCGCGGGTGCGCTCGTCGACCAGCGGCATGATCCGCGCCACCCGACCGTGGGAGGCGATCCCCGATTGCGCGTCGACCGCCAGCGCGACCCGATCCCCGACCCGAATGCGGCCCCAATCCGCCGAGGGCACCGCGGCGCGGAACTCGAGCACCGAGTCGTCGACCAGGGTGAACAGCCGCTGCCCCGCGGTCAGCATCGCCCCGGGGTCCACGTGGCGGCGCGCGATCCGGCCGCCGAACGGCGCCGCGACCTCGGTGCGGCCGAGCTGCTGCTCGGCGATCGCCAAGCTGGCGCGGACCTCGGCCAGCGAGGCTACGGCCACCTGCAGATTCACTTCGGCGGCCAAGTGATCCTTGTCGGTGATGCCGCCGGTCTGGAGCAGGTTGGCGGCGCGTTCCTGCTCGGCCACCGCGTGAGCCCGGTTGGCTTCCGCCACCGCGAGCGCCGCCTGGGCGCGCTGATAGGCGAGCCGGTAGTCGGTCGGATCGAGGCGCGCCAGGGTCTCGCCGGCCGCAACGCGCTCGCCTTCGTCGCGCACGACCTCGAGCAGCCGCGCCGCGACCTCGGCCACCACTTCGACCTGCCGCCGCGGCCGCAAGGTGCCGGTGAGCGAGACGGTCTCGGCCAGGTCGCGCCGCTCCACCGCGGCCGCGCGGACCGGAATCGCGCGCGGCGCATCGAGCGCGGCATCTTCCGCCTGGTTGCCGCAGCCGGCGGCGCCTAGGATCCAGGCAACGCCGAGGGCGGCGGGCCAAAGCAGGCGCACCCGACCCGACCGCGCGCGGGACGGTCCGCACATCGAAACGGGTCTCACGGGTCCGTCGCTCCTGGCGCACCGCCGCCGGCCGGTGGATCGAGCGGATCGCGCGCCATCACGTAGCGCAAGGTGGCGCGCGCGTTGGCATGCTCGTGGAGCGCGAGGATCCGGGTGCTTTCGGCCAGGGTCAGAGCGGCCTGGGCGTCGAGCACGTCGAGCGTGGTGGCGGCGCCGTACTTGTAGTTCGCTTGGGTCATGTCGAGCGCCCGCTGCGCCTGGGTCTGATTGAGCTCGGCCGCTTCCAGAATGCTGCGCGCCACCGCCAGGCGGTCGACCGCGTCCTTGGCCTCGAGCCGAATCTGATTCTCCAGGGCGATGCGGTCCTGGATCACCTGGTTGCGCTGGGCACGCGCCTGCGACACGCGCCCGGCGCTGCGCAGGCCGTCGAACAGCGGCACGGTCACCGTGACCCCGGCGCTCCACTGGGTGAAATCGCTGTCGAAAAAGTTCTCCGGCTGGCGCACCGACGTGCCCCACTGCCCGTCGAAGTCGACGCTCGGGCGCATTTCAGCGGCTTCGATCCCGATCAGCTTCTCGCTCAGGCCCTCGGTGAGCGCGATCGCCTTCGACTCGGGCCGGTTGCTCCAGGCCTCCTGGATCGCTTGATTCAGCGAAAGGTCGAGGGGCATGAAGTCGAGCCCGTCGCTGGGCTGGATCGGGGCCGCGATCGGATGCACCATCACCGCATTGAGCCGCCCGCGCGCGAGATCGGCCAGGCCGCGAAAGCGCAGCAGCTGGGCGCGCTGGTTCTCGACGTCGACCTGCGAGCGCAGCACATCCAGATCGGTGGCGACTCCGGCGCTGCGCCGATTGCGCGCCGCAGCGAGATGCTCCTCCTTCTGGCGCACCGACTTGCCGGCCACCTCGACCTGCTCCAGGCTGAGCACGAAGTCGTTGTAGGCTCGGATCGCCTCCAGGGCGATCTCCTGCCGCACCCGGCGCAGCTCCTCCGCGCCGAGCTCCACCCCCAAACGCGCCGCTTCGATGGCTTTGCCGAGCTTGAAGCTGAGCAAGGTCTGGCGCACCGACACGGCGCTGCCGAACAGGTTGGCCGGAATCGGCGTGAGGCTGTCGCGCAGCTCGGGCGGGAACGCGTCGAAGCTGCTGCTGTTGAGCAGCGAGGGATCGCGAAAGCGCAGCGCGGTTCCGGTCAGCGTGACCTCCGGCAGCGCGTCGGCGCGCGCCTCGAGGATCTGGCCGCCGAGCTTGCGGATCTCCTCTTGGGCTTTTTGTATCTCCGGATGGGCCTGCAAGGCAGCCGCGACCGCCTGCGCCCGCGACAGCGGCTCGGCTGGAAGCGGCGCCGCCGCCAGTGCGCCGGCCAGCAACCCGATGGGTCCGAAAGGCCGCATGACCTACCTGCGCCAGCCCCGCAGGACCGTTTCGATCACCTCGGCGGCCAGCGCCGGCGTGAGCTCCGGCCGGCCGAACAACAGGTAGCCGCGCACCGCCTCGCCGATCGCGCCCATCAGCACCAGCATGCGCACCTGGATCGGACCGGGCGCCAGCTCGCCGCGCGCGACTGCGGCTTCGACCACGCGGCTGGTCCGGTGGACGATCTCCTCGTAGAAGCACAGAAAGTCGGTTTTCGGCGCCGAGCTGGGCGGGTTGTAAATCAGGCTGTAGAGGAAGCGGGCGAGCTGCTTTTGGCCGATCGCTTTGTCGAAGTAGGCCCACGCCGCCTGCCCGAGCCGCGCCTCCACGCTGCCGGGCAGATCAAGGCGCGCGATCCAGCTGCGCCGGAAGTCCTCGAGCGCTCCCTCCACCAGCGCCCGGTACACCCCTTCCTTGCTGCCGAAGAAGTGATACAGGGTCGGCTTGGTGATTCCCGCAGCATCGCAGATCTCACGGACGGAGGTCGCGTCGTACCCTTTGGACGAGAATAAGTCCAATGAAGTGTTGAGGATACGGTCCTGGCTCGAGAGCTGATCCAAGGGGCGTTGCTCCTATACTTACCGATAGGTATAGCAGAAAGATAACGTTCATCCACCTGCTATGGAAAGATGGCAGTCGGCCGCTGCGGCGCGCCTGGGTGGCATGGGCACGCGCAGCGCGCCCATGGACGACTTCACTCGCGGCGCGCAGCTCGTCCATGGGCGCCCTTCGGCCGCCCATGCCACCCCATTCGGGACCATG
>Ga0326597_10015133_pt1 | contig 10095 bp, 9 predicted proteins | sample RVTome_12_FD_203789 | JGI IMG/M metagenome (GOLD analysis project Ga0326597, IMG submission 203789) | Soil microbial communities from uranium-contaminated site in the Upper Colorado River Basin, Wyoming, United States - RVT100D185 | ecosystem: Environmental > Terrestrial > Soil > Contaminated >...
GATGAAGATGATGGCCGGGGCGGCTTTCCTGGCCTGCTCGAACAGGTCGCGCACCCGGGCCGCGCCGACGCCCACGAACATTTCGACGAATTCCGAGCCGGAGATGGAAAAGAACGGCACCTCGGCTTCGCCCGCCACGGCCCGCGCCAGCAGGGTCTTGCCGGTTCCGGGCGGGCCGACCAGCAGGATGCCCTTGGGCACATGGGCCCCGAGGCGGGCGTATTTCTCCTGGTCCTTGAGGAAGGAGACGACCTCCTTGAGTTCCATCTTGGCCTCGTCGACCCCGGCCACGTCCTCGAAGGTGACGCCGGTCTCCTTTTCCACATAGACCTTGGCCTTCGACTTGCCGACGTTCATGAGGCCGCCAAAACCCTGCTTTTCGGCAAAGCCGCGAAAGAAGAACATCCACAGGCCGAAGAACAGCGCCACCGGCACCACCCACGACAGCAGCGTCGTCAACCAGTTGGAATCCGTCGTGCCGGTGACCCTGACGCCCGCCTTCTCGAGATCGGCGGCGAACTGGGGATCGACCCTGCGGGTGACGAAATACTGCTTGCCGTCGACGGGTTCGGTGAACTTGCCTTCGATGCGGTCCTGGCTGACCATCACCTCGGCGATGCGCTTTTCGTCGAGATACCTGGTGAACTCGCTGTAGGAGAGCTGCATCACCGAGCGCGATCCCAGCCACATCTGGAACAGGGTGACGGCAAAGAAGGCCATCAGCAGGTAGCCGATGTTGAACTGGTGCTTCTTGTTCATTTCCAGGCCGGTGGCCACGGGCTTGTCTCCTCGGCGCAGCGTCGCTCCCCCGCGTATTTAGGATGAGTGTCGGGCGAGAGCAACTCAAATGCCGGATCGGCCCTCTCGACCGGGGGCCGGCAAGGCGATAAGCCCGCAAGGACGAATTGGACTGACGCAATGGTCGACGGGCGGTGAGGTCCGAACTATACAGGCGGCCATGAGCGCAAGACCCGCAATCCCGGCGCACCGCTTTTCGGTCGCCCCCATGATGGACTGGACCGACCGGCATTGCCGGGCCTTCCACCGGGTGCTGACGCGCCGGGCATTGCTCTACACCGAGATGGTGACCTCGGCGGCCGTGGTCCATGGCGACCGCGAAAGGCTCATCGGCTTTGATCCCGCCGAACACCCCGTCGGCCTGCAACTGGGCGGCTGCGAGCCCGGCGAACTGGCCGCGGCCGCCCGCATCGGCGCGGCGATGGGCTATGACGAGATCAACCTCAATTGCGGCTGCCCTTCCGAGCGGGTGCAATCGGGCCGCTTCGGGGCCTGCCTGATGGCCGAACCGGCAACGGTGGCGGCTTGCGTCGCGGCCATGGGCGCCGCCGTTTCCATCCCCGTCACCGTCAAGTGCCGCATCGGCATCGACGATGACGACAGCGAGGACACCTTCCGCGCCTTCATCGATACCGTGGCGGCGGCCGGCTGCACCACCTTCATCGTGCATGCCAGGAAGGCCTGGCTGAAGGGCCTGTCGCCCCGGCAGAACCGCGAGGTCCCGCCGCTCGATTACGCCCGCGTCCATCGCCTGAAGGCGGCGCGGCCCGATCTCGGGATCGTCGTCAATGGCGGCATTGCCTCGCTCGAGGCGGCCCAGAGCCACCTCGCCCATGTGGACGGGGTGATGCTGGGGCGCGCCGCCTACCAGACGCCGTGGCTCATCGCCGATACCGACCGAAGGGTCTTCGGCGACGCCAATCCGGTGATGAACCGCGCCGCGGCGGTCGTCGCCTTCTTGCCCTATGTGGACGCCAGGCTGGCCCGGGGCGTCTTCCTGTCGCGCCTCACCCGCCACCTTCTCGGGCTCTATCACGGCGAGCCGGGCGGCCGGCGGTGGCGGCGGCAGCTGTCGGAAAACGCCCACCGGGCAGGCGCCGGCCGCGACGTCGTCGAGGAGGCCCTGCGCCTGGTGGAATTGAGCCGCACTCGGGTCGCCGCCTGATCCGGCTTAGGCGATCTTCTGATTGTAGGCGCCCACGTCCGGGTAATGGGCCAGATGGGCATCGATGTGGCGGAACATCGCCTTCATCATCTCCTGCGATGACGGGCTTTCGCACACAACCACCAGTTCCGGCTTGTTGGACGAGGCCCTGACCAGCCCCCAGGTGCCGTCGTCGAGGACGATGCGGATGCCATTGACGGTGATCAGCTCGGCGATGTCGCGCCCGGCCACCTTGCCGCTTGCGGCCGCCAACGTCCGGTAATAGGCGACGACCTCCTCGACGATGCTGTATTTTGTTTCATCAGGGCAGTGCGGCGACATGGTGGGCGAGCCCCAGCTGCGCGGCAGGTCGCGGTAGAGATCGGCCATGGACTTGCCCGGGGCGTGGTCGAGCATGCGCACGATCGCCACCGCCGAGGCGAGGCCATCGTCGTAGCCCTGGCCATAGGGCGCGCGCAGGAAGTAGTGGCCCGACTTCTCGAAGCCGGCGATGGCGCCAAGTTCGTTGGTCCGCCGCTTCATGTAGGAATGGCCGGTCTTCCAGTAGTCGACCCTGGCGCCGTTGGCCTTGAGCACCGGATCGGTCATGTAGAGGCCGGTCGACTTGACGTCGACCACGAAGATGGAGCCGGGATGGGCCGCCGACATGTCGCGGGCGAGCATGACGCCCACCTTGTCGGCAAAGATCTCGTTGCCCTCGTTGTCGACCACCCCGCAGCGGTCGCCGTCGCCGTCGAAGCCCAGCGCCAGATCGGCGCCGTGCGCCTTCACCGCCGCCGCCATGGCGTGCAGCATCGCCATGTCTTCCGGGTTGGGATTGTAGTTGGGGAAAGTATGGTCGAGCTCGCAGTCGAGCCGCACCACCTCGCAGCCCAGCGCCTCCAGCGCCTGCGGCGCAAAGGCGCCGGCCGTGCCGTTGCCGCAGGCCGCCACCACCTTGAGCGGGCGCGAGATGGGGCCATCCCTGGTCAGGTCGGCCATGTAGTGCGGCGTCAGGTCGTCGACATGCACGAGGCCGCCGCCGGGGCGCATCTCCCAGGTGCCCGCCAGCACGATGTCGCGCAGCGCCGCCATTTCGTCGGGCCCGAAGGTCATGGGCCGCTCGCAGCCCATCTTGACCCCGGTCCAGCCATTGTCGTTGTGGCTCGCCGTCACCATGGCGACCGCCGGTACATCGAGCGCGAACTGGGCGAAATAGGCCATGGGCGACAGCGCCAGGCCGATGTCGTGGACGGTGCAGCCCGCCGCCATCAGGCCGACGGTGAGCGACTGCTTGATGGCCAGCGAATAGCTGCGGAAATCATGGCCGGTGACGACATGCGGGCTTATCCCGCGCGCCTGCAGATAGGTGCCGAGACCGAGCCCCAGCGCCTCGATTCCATAGAGGTTGATTTCCGACTCGTAGAGCCAGCGCGCGTCGTATTCGCGAAAGCCGGTGGGCTTGACCAGCGGCAGACGTTCGTAGTCGGGCGTGTTGGATTTGAGATCGGCGCGCGGCTTGGCGAGCATGAGCGGTCTCCGGCGGTTGAAAAGCAAAGGCGAAACGCCGCTGCACCATAGCCAACCGGGGGCAACGCCGCATTAGATCAGGATGATATTGGCTTGAATCAAGCCAATATCATAAACCTGATCGATTCCAAGAAGATAGAGCATGACTTTTTCCGAAAAGTGCGTGCACTTTTCGGATCATGCTCTAACGTCATCAGCATGTGCGCTGGGCAAGACGGAATTGCAACCGCTACAGCGCGCCGCCGCGCCGGGCGCGGGCGCCGCCCTTGCGGCGCTTGACGAGGGTGAGGGAGCGTACCCGCTCATCGAGGCCCGCCATGATGGCGCGGCGCTCGTTCGCGTCGATGGCCAGCCAACTGGCGATCTCGCCGCGCGTGCGCCCGCAGCCGACGCAATAGCCGGTCTCGGGATCGACCACGCAGATCTTGACGCAGGGCGTCTCGACATCGAGGCGTAGGGGAGCGTTCATCGAAGCGTCCATGTGAATTTCGCGCATTGTTGGCGCAGCCCCCGCCGATTTGCAGTCCCCAAGCGGCACCCGATGGCGCGATTGCGTCACTCTTCCAGCACCAGCACGCCGTTGCGGATGCCGAAGCCAGACAGCCTGGACAGGAAACTCATGCCCAGCAGCGTTCCCTTGAGCACGCCCTCGGGCATCACCAGCGCCTCGACGTCGCGAATGACGATGGTGTCGATTTCCACCCTTTTCAGCATCGCCGGGGCGGCCTTGACGATGCCGTTGGCCGTGGCGACCGGCACGCCGTAATCGAGGCTGAAGGGCTTGAGGCCAGCCTTGTCGGCGTCTTCGTAGCTCATGGCGACCATGCTGGCGCCCGTGTCGATCAGCACCATGATCGGCGTGTGGTCGATCTCGGCGGTGGTGAAGAAATGCCCGCGGGCGCCGGCCTTGATCTCGGTTGTGCGGGCGGCCATGAGCAGCACCTGGGCCTGTTCGGCGGGCGCCGGCGACGGATCGTCGATGCCCGGCGCAACCTCCGGGCTCGGGTCATACTCGGGCATGATGCCCTCGCGCAGGCGCACGCTGCCGGTCGGTACCGCGATCTCCCGGCCCTGGGTATTGACCGCCGTCGGCGGCAGCCCATCCATCGCGGCCTCGGTCAGCGTGTTCATGTTGACGGCGATGGTGAGAGCCGCCGCGAGGGCAGATCCCCAGATGGCGGCCACGCGGGCCGGCGACCAGTAGGGCGAGAGCAGCCCCAGCGCCGACGACAGCGCCGCCAGGCACAACAGCAGCGCCACCTTGGCGAGATCCACCGTGGCCGATGGCGATATGCCGAGTGACTCGCCCGGCTGCAGAATGAAGACCGCTGCAATGGTCAGCAGCGACAGCGCAACGCCAAGAGCCCCGGACATCAGGTTTCTCGTTCCAATGGTCGACTGGTTTCGCTACCGGCAAGACCTAGCAGAAGTTTGCAAACGGAGAATGAACGCAAAGGGGCATGCCGGTTAACCCACCAGCGTGCTGGCGGCCACCAGCATGGCCAGTTCGGTGACCACCTGGGCGCTGCCGCACACATCGCCGGTCTGGCCGCCGATCAGCCGGTGCGCCAGGCCGCACACGGCGACGAGCCCGGCCAGCCCGGCCAGCGCCATCCCCGCCATCGCCGGCAGCGTGGCGACCGGCCACAGGACGGCGATGAAGATGGCAAACCCGGCGGCCGCGGCCTGCATCAGCGTCGAACGGCCCGGCCGGCCGGCCTCGGCCGAGCGTCCCTCCTGGCGGGCCGGCGCCAGGGTATAGAGCACAAAAACCATGGCCGCCCGCGACAGGGCCGCCAGCGCGATCACCACGCCGGCCACCAGCCAGCCGCGGCCTCCGGCGGCGCCTGCGGCCGCAATGTGAACGAGCGCCGCCCAGCGGATGAGCAGCGCCAGCGCGAGGGCGAGGACGCCATAACTGCCGATGCGGCTGTCGCGCATGATCTCCAGCCGGCGCTGCGGGCTGGCGCCGCCGCCGAAACCGTCGGCCGTATCGGCGAGGCCGTCCTCGTGCAGTCCGCCGGTGAGGGCCATCACGACTGCCAGCATCACGGCAACCGCGACACCGGCCGGCACGCCTGTCGCCTGCAAGGCATAAAAGACCCCCGCCGCCACGGCGCCGATGAGCGCGCCGGCGGGTCCAAAGGCGCGTGCCGCCGCCGCCAGCGGCGGAAAGGTCCCCTCCGGCATGGCGACCGGCAGCCGGGTCAGGAAGATGACCGAGACCCTGAGATCGACCAGCCACTGCGCCCAATCGCCGGGCGCGTGATCGCCGGGCCTGCCTGCTTCACTTTTTCCTGCCCTGTCGTCCATCGCGTCCCTATCGGCTCGGGTCCCCAGCCGCTAAGAGGGGCACGGGAGTGTTCCCGATAGACCCGGAGACAGACATGGACAAGCCCCCGAGCGGCCGCCCTTTCGATGACATCCGTGCTCTCGTGGTGACCCTGCCGGGTCCCGACGAGGCCGCCATCGCCGCCGTGCGCCAGCGTGATGCCACCCTGACCAAGCCGCCCGGTGCGTTGGGGCGGCTGGAGGAATTGACAGAATGGCTGGCCGCCTGGCAGGGCCGCCATCCGCCGCGCATCGAACGGCCGCTGGTGGCCGTGTTCACCGGCAATCACGGCGTGGTGGCGCAAGGCGTTGCTGCCTATCCGCAAGACGTAACCGCCCAGATGGTCGCCAATTTCCGCGCCGGCGGGGCGGCGATCAACCAGATCTGCAAGGTCGCCAACGCCACCTTGAAGGTGTTCGAGCTGGCACTGGAGATACCGACCAGGGACATCACCGCCGATGCCGCCATGGCCGAGGACGAATGCGCCGCCACCATCGCCTATGGCATGGAAGCGGTGGCCGAGCCGTGCGATCTCCTGTGCATCGGCGAGATGGGCATCGGCAACACCACCATCGCCGCGGCCATCGGCCATGCCCTCTACGGCGGTGCGCCCGCCGACTGGGCCGGGCCCGGCACCGGCCTCGATCAGGCCGGCATGGCCCGCAAGGCCGACGCCGTCGGCCGTGCCATTGCCCTGCATAACGCCCATCTGGGCGATCCCCTGGAAGTGCTCAGGCGGGTGGGGGGGCGCGAGATCGCCGCCATGGTGGGGGCCATTGTGGCCGCCCGCGCCCGCCAGGTGCCGGTGTTTATCGACGGCTATGTGGCTACTGCGGCGGCGGCTATCGTGCATGCCCTTGCGCCCGGGGCCATCGATCACTGCATGGCCGCCCATCGCTCGGCCGAGCCGGCCCATGCCGCGATGCTTCAGCGCATCGGCAAGACGCCACTGCTCGACCTCGGCATGCGCCTGGGCGAGGGAACCGGTGCTGGTCTTGCCATCATGCTGGCGCGGGCAGCCTGCGAGCTGCATGCCGGCATGGCCACCTTCGCCGAGGCCGGCGTGAGCGACCGCGGGGGCTAGTGTCCTGCCCCAACCAAACCGACCGGTTTGGTTGGGATAAGCAGGCCACTAAACTATTGAATCTAGGGCAACTTTGCTTCAATTGAAATGAATGCAAAGCTTTCATTTCAATTGAAGCGTTGCACCAGCCTGAATGTGAAGTTCGCTGCCTGGGGTGTGGCGTGTCTTGTGGCAGTATCGTTTGACGGCGGCGAGGAGTTGGGTGGCTGAATTTGTCCATCGACAGGGCTTGGGGCTGTTGTTGTGGGGCGCGATGAAGGCGCGGATGTCTGCGTCCGGTTGCGCTGTTGGGCGATGGACTGCGCGCTGCAACCGCTTGCCCGCGAGTTCGGCGAACCAGCGCTCCACCTTGCGCAAAGCGATCGCATCAGCCATCCTGCCATGCGGAACCGACATCATGATCTCCTTTGAAAAACAAAAGAAAATCAATGATGCGAATGACGGTTCCAGATGACTGGAAGGAATTTCCACCGCATTCGCGGGCCGGGACCGGCGGTTCGAGAAGAAGGAAATTTGTTTGCCGAATATGCCAACATTGACTGGCACCGGGCCTGGCGGAATGCCACGCTGGTGAGCGAATCGGACAACAGTCGGGAGAAATGAGATGCTTCAGTCGGACGACAGGCCTGGCATTTGCGCGTTGGGCGAGCGGTCATCCTTAGGGACCGTTCCAGTCAACATGCACGCCTTTGCGGTGCGGCAGGACCGCTTCGGTGAGCCCGGGGATGCCTGGAGGCGCGAGATCATTGCGGTGCCGGAGATCGGGCCCAAGGACGTGCTCATCTACGTGATGGCGACCGGCATCAACTACAACAATGTCTGGGCCGCCCTGGGAATTCCGGTGGATGTCATTGCCGACCGGCAGAAAAAGGGCGAGCCCGAGGACTTTCATGCCGGCGGCAGCGATTGCTCCGGCATCGTTTGGGCTCTCGGAGCCCAGGTGGACAACGTGGCGGTCGGCGACGAGGTGGTGATCCACTCGGGCTGGTGGGAGCCGGACGATCCATGGGTGCTGTCGGGCAAGGATCCGATGCTGGCGCCCACGGTCCGGATATGGGGCTACCAGACCAATTACGGCTCCTACTGCCAGTTTGCCAGGGCGCAATCCCACCAATGCCAACCCAAGCCGAAGCATCTCACCTGGGAGGAGGCCGCCTGTTACATGCTGTGCGCCTCGACGGCCTACCGGATGTTGATGGGCTGGACGCCGCACATTGTAGAGAAGGGTGACGTCGTTCTCGTCTGGGGTGCGGCAGGCGGGCTGGGCAGTCTGGCCCTGCAGATTGTCGCCGCGCAGGGTGGCAAGCCGGTCGCGGTCGTATCCGATGAAGACAAACGGCAATTCTGCCTCGATCATGGCGCCGTCGGCGTGATCAATCGCAAGGATTTCGACCATTGGGGCCCGATGCCCGATACCAGGAGCAAGGAGTGGGGCGTGTGGATGAAGGGCGCGCGCGCCTTCGGCAAGGCGATCTGGGACTGCGTCGGTGAGCGCAGGAATCCCCGCATCGTCTTCGAGCATCCGGGCGAGGCGACGCTGCCGACCTCGGATTTTGTCTGCGACACCGGCGGCATGGTCGTCATTTGCGCCGGAACCACCGGCTACAACGTGACCATGGACCTGCGGTACCACTGGATGATGCAGAAGCGTTTCCAGGGCAGCCATCTGTCCAACGACGAACAGGCGACGGCCGTGAACCGGCTGGTCATTGACCGCAAGATCGATCCGTGCCTGTCGGCGACCTACACTTTCGATGAAATCGGACACGCCCACCAGTTGATGCACGAGAACAGGCACCCCTATGGGAATATGGCTTGCCTGGTCAACGCGACGGAAAAGGGCCAGGGCGCAAGCTGACGGCCGGTGCCCTATTGGGTGGAGCGGGCCACCGTGAATTCGCCGGTGCGGATGCGCTCGGGCAGGCGCTCGGTCATCTTGGCGACCGGCTCCTCGCCATAGGTGGCGATCATGTCGGACAGCGCCGCAAAGATCGCCGCGGTGGCGATGCAGTCGGGATCGATGCCTTCGTAGATGGCCTCTTCCCAGGCATCGAGAATATGGCGCAGCGCCTGCTGCTTGGGCTCGACTTCGGTGACCAGCACCCCGTGCTCGGCGGTCGCCTTGTAGATGGGCGGATTTTTCACGTTCATGCGTCCCCTGATGTTGGGCGCTGCCAGGTCCCACCGGCGCAGTGCCAATGCGTTGCACTTTAACACGACGACCGGCCGGCGCAGCCGGCAGCTTAAGAAAGGGTTAACGCCGGGGATAATTATTTCATGATTGCGATTTGGGGATAAAAAGCCGTCACCACGAAGGCAAACGTCACATCGTAGGCCACATCCTCGAGGCCCTGTGCGCTCTGGCGCTGGACCCGGATATTGCCGACATCGCGGCCGTCGGCGATGCGGCTGGCATCGAGGGCCGAGGCCTGGCCCGATGTCCATGTGATGATGAGATCGCCATCGACGATGCGGCCCCTGGCGGCAAGAAGTTCCAGCGCGTAGGCGCGCGGCGCACCCGCAGCCCGGACCACCACCACGCGCGCCATGGGGCTCATGCCCTTGGGCATCTCGCCGCGGTACAAGAACGGCTGCGCCGCCGTGTCGTAGCCGCCATAGGGGTTGCGGCCGTAATCGCGAAAGCCCGGGTCGGCAGGCACCAGTACCCGGCCGTCTGGATGTTCGCTCTTGAAGAGGGCAAAGGACTGCAGTCTTGCCGGCACCGTTTTCAGGGTCATGCCGGTCATTTCGCCGACGATGGCCTCGCCGGTGAACTGCTGCCACCAGCTTTGGCTCTGGCGGTCATACATGACGAGGTCGGAGTTGCGCAAAAGCCCGGTGGTGCCGAAGTCGAGCACCTTGCCTTCAACCGTGCGCTCGAACACGATGGCCGCGTTGCACAAGGGGCAGTAGGTGACGGTGACCGGCACCCCGCCCACGATGTCGTTGACGATCTCGTGCCAGGTCAGCACCTGCAACGGATAAGCGCGGGCATCGCCGTTGAGGACCAACGCGATGACCGGCTCGCGTTGCGCCAGGTGGCCGGCCCCGGCGATGGTGACGAACTTTGGTGCATCGATCGAGGGAATGCCGTCCTTGGGCGGTCCGCCGGACATGATCTCGGCGAGCGGCACCGCCAGCCGGCTGAAATCCGTATCGGCCCAGCCCCGCTGCCTGAAACGCTCGGCTTCATCACCGGCCAAGGCG
>Ga0326597_10015134_pt1 | contig 10095 bp, 5 predicted proteins | sample RVTome_12_FD_203789 | JGI IMG/M metagenome (GOLD analysis project Ga0326597, IMG submission 203789) | Soil microbial communities from uranium-contaminated site in the Upper Colorado River Basin, Wyoming, United States - RVT100D185 | ecosystem: Environmental > Terrestrial > Soil > Contaminated >...
GTCGTGGGTGGACTGGGAGGTCTGCTCTTGGGGACTTCCCTTTTCTCCGATTTCTCGAAAGCCGGGCTTGAGTCGGAACCCGCGTTCGTGGCGCGGGTCGGGGCTCCCCGGAATATCCTGGTCATCATGGTCGACACACTCCGGTCGGACTGGCTTGGCTGTTATGGCCACGCCGCCGTAAAAACGCCCAACACCGACCGTCTGGCTCGCGAGGGAGCTCTCTTCCGAGCGGCCTATTCGCACATCCCCATCACCGGACCCTCGGTCGCCGCTTTGTTCGCTTCCCGCCATCCGGGCGAGGCCGGCGTCCGCAATAATGGCGATGTCCTGGCGGCGAGCGAATCCTGCCTCGCGGAGGCGATGGCGGCCGATGGGCGCACCACGGTCGGAGTCATCAGCCTGAGCGTTCTCGGTCGCCGGTTCGGTTTTGACCAGGGATTTGAAACTTACTACGACAAACTGGGGAACTCTTGGATGGCCTCCGCCGATCAGGTCAACGCGCGTTTCCTGAGTTGGCTCCAGGAACGCCCGGAGGGACCCTTCTTCGCGTTCCTTCATTATTGCGACCCCCATGAGCCGTACTTCGCCCACGGCACGCAAGTCACGGAGGTTCTGGTTTCCCTCAATGAGCGGCCCGTCGCCCGGCTGAACATCTCCGACAACCACTTCCACCCCCTCGCGGTTGATCTCAAGCCGGGCAACAACGTTCTCCGCCTGAGCGCGGAGCGGCCCTTTTACATACGCGATTACTCGGCCAGGACGGAAACGACAGGCGTGATGATGTCGCTTCAGGAGGGATGGGAAAAAGACTCCCTCGGAGCGTGGACCTCCAAAGACGGAACTCTCGCCCTCGCGAATCGCTCCAAAGCCAAGACGCCGGCCACGCTCCACCTCTACCTGACGGAACAACTTTCGGTGGAGGAGATCCGGCGAAGATATACGTTGGAGGTTGAATACGTCGACAAAGCGATGGGGGAAGTGTTGGAGGCGATGCGGGCGGCGGGATTAGCGGAATCCACGTTGACCCTATTCACCGCCGATCACGGGGAGGGACTCGGCGATCACGGCGAAAGGACGCACTCGCTCTTCGTCTACGACAGCACGCTGAGAGTCCCCTGGATCCTTTGGGGCCCGGGCGTCGCCGCGGGTACCGTGGTGGAGGAGCCCGCCCGATCCGTCGACATCGTACCCACGATGCTCGACCTCGTGGGGAAGAGTGGAAGCTGCGCTCGATGCCAAGGACGGAGTCTCGTTCCCGCGCTCGAGGGGCATCGCCTGGAAGCGGCCCCTTCTTATGCAGAGACGTACTTCCCGCGATTGAACCTCGGGTGGAGCGAGCTCCGGAGCCTGAGATCGGGAGGCTGGAAGTACATACGAGCGCCCGAGCCCGAGCTATACGACGTAAGCGCGGACCCCGGCGAAACGCGTAATCTCGCTTTCGTGAACCAGCAAAAACTTCGCGAGATGGCCGCGGAGCTCGATCGTCTCGAAGATGCGACCGCGGGGACTGGAACCCCAGGGCAAGTCCTGGACGCGGAGACTCGGGCGACTCTGCGAAGCCTTGGCTATCTGAGCTCCGAAAGCACAGCCTCGTCCGAGGGGCCTCGACCGGATCCCAAGAGCCGCCTCCAGGTGTGGGAAGGAGTGCGGAGCGGGATGGACCTCGTGGGTCGAGGGGAGATGGACCAGGCCATCGAAGCTCTCGAGTCCGTCTTGGCCGCCGAGCCCGATCTCGTCCTCGCTCGAACCTACCTCGCCCTCGCGTACTTCGAAAGGGGCCTCTATCCCGCCGCGGTCGACCAGTGCAACGAGGTCCTCTCTCTCGCGCCGTCGGACTTCGATGGCACGCTCCTACTGGGGAAGAGTCTCCTTCGGCTGGGGCGCATCCTGGAAGCGCAGGAGGTTCTCGAGCGGGCCGCCTCGATCGACGAATCGTCGCCCGAGCCCTGGGTGGAGCTCGCCCAGCTCCAACTGGTTTCGAAGTCCCGCTCCGCGGCGGACTCGGCGCTGGCGAAGGCGACGGAAAGAGACGGAAAGGCGCCCTCCGTCCTCCTGCTCCAGGGGAAGATCGCGATGATGAGCGGGTCGATCCTGTATGCGGAGAAACTCTTTCGCGCCGCGATCGACGCCGCGCCCTCCGAGGAAGAGCCGAGAGTGCAGCTCGGGAACCTGCTCCTGAAACAGAGACGGATCGAGGAGGCGGAAGAGCTTTTCCGCGAGTCTCTCCTGATGCGTCCCCAGGCGGTGAGACTGTACCTCGGGCTTGGCCACAGCAGGGCCCTCGATGGAAAGATGCAAGAGGCGATACGCCTCTTCGAGAAAGCGCTCGAGCTCTCTCCGGACTCTACCCTCGTCCTCAATAGCCTCGGGTTCGCGTACGTCGAGGCGGGGCAGTCGTCGAAGGGTGTCGCTCTCCTGAGACGCTCGCTGGAACTGCAACCGGACCAGCCCGAGCTGAAGGGATTCACGGCACGATGAATCGCGGCTCTCAGGGAGCTTCGTTCTCGAGCGGCGGAAATAGACTGCCGACCTCGAGATCGATGGCTTCGAAAGGTTGTATGCGCGGGCAATCTCCGTCGGTTCAGGCGCCGGCCCGTACCCGGGCTACCCGGTTCAAACCGCAGAAGTTCGGGGACTCGCATCGCGTCAACGGTCGTACCCACGCGTGACGAATCGGAATACGATCAGTTCTCTCAAGTTAACTCCCTGCCGAATGGCGCTCCGCCGCGACTCGAGCGCCTTGGGGGCAGCCCGAGGGACGCGGAGCGGGGCGGCATCGGCGCCGGTAATGCCTTCGTACAACGTCAAAGCGACCTCCTTCAAGGGAGGCAGAAGCTCTTTCGGAGAAAGCGCGAGGGTCCTCGTTTCCGGATCGTAAGCGAAGGTGGCGGGGAGGAGCGACTTCTGCTCGTTTCCGATGTCGCCGACACCGAGTGTCGCGTTTCCTTCGAACGTAGACGCGTCCATGTCGGCGGAAAATCGAATCTTGAAAGACGTGTCGGCAGGAATGTCCCGGCGGCCGGCCGCGGGTGCAATAGAAACGATCTCGGGCGGCGGGGCGCCGCGCCCGGGATCGGGAGTGAGCTTTTCGCCCACCGGATCGGGTGACGCCTCTGGCTCGCCCCGCGCCTCGACAAGGTCCGTCGCGACAATCACGAATCGGCCGTGGCGCTTCCAGCTCTCGCTGTCGTGCTGCACCGAATGGTCGAAGAACACCCCCCGCACTTCGACTCGCTTCATGAGCAAGGACATGAGCAAGGAAGCGAGATCCGTGGTTTGCGGCGGGAGGACGATAGCGATGGAGTAAGCCTTGTCCCGGAGAACTTGCGTCTCACCGAAATGGCGGCTGGGATCGAGCTCGCCCCGAACCGCGACCTCTAGCCCATGAAATCGATCCGGGTAGCTCTGGAGCTCGGCTATGGTGGTTGCAATCGGCTCCTGGCGGCCGGGCGTGGAAAGCGCGACTGCCAGAGCGAACCCCCAGGAAGCGGCACGTTCACCCACGGCGCCTTGCTGTCACTCCATTACAGCGACCAGCATACGCCACCACCATAGCCCGCCGCGAGGCTCGCGTTCCAGAGCTGCCGAAGATTTGTTGAAGTATGATGGAGCCCATGCTCGGGCTCGTTTTCCTCTTCGTTCTCGCCGCGGAGCCCGACCTATCCAGCGAGCACCGGCGGTTTCTCGACGAGGAAGCGGTCTACATCATCACCGATTCGGAGCGCGAGAGCTTTCTCGGCCTGAAGACGGCGGCCGAGCGCGACGAGTTCATCGAGAGGTTCTGGCAAGTCCGGGATCCCGTGCCCGAGACCGCGGTGAACGAGTTCCGGGAGGAGCACTTCAAGCGCATCCGCGAGGCCAACGAAAAGTACCGCGAGTCGCGGTCGGGCTGGATGACCGAACGGGGCCGGACGTACATCACCCTGGGGGCACCCAAGGACGTCATGTCCTATCCCAGCAACAGCGACTTGTACCCTCTCGAGCTTTGGTACTACTACAACCTGGACATTCCTCAGTTTCCGACGTCGCTTCAGATCATGTTCTTCAAGCGGAACGGCGTCGGGGAGTATCGTCTGTTCAGCCCGGCGTTCGACGGTATGAGGGCGCTCATTGCCGATCCCGTAAAACGCGGCATCCTGGGCCCGTTGGGGCAGATTCCCTTTTCCGCGCGGCAAGCCTGGGACATCGACATCATCAAGGCGGCGGAGAGCGTGGGAGTCGGAGAGAGCGCTGTCTCCTCGGAGCAGATCCTGGCGCAGCTTGCGACCCCGGGTTTCGTTTTCGAAAAGACGCGTCGAAACTTGACCGAGAAGGTTACCGCCACCGCAAGCTTCGGCAGAGAGGTTCCCGTCGACTTCGATGCGATTTACTTTCGAGGGGAGGGGGACTTCGTAAACGTGCATCTCGCCGTCGAGATCGCTCCCGAGAACGTTCATGTCAACCAGTACGACGAACGTATGCTGGGCCGATTCGATCTCATCGGGACTTTTCGCCGTTTCGAGAACGGCGAGCTGCTCGAGGAGTTCCGCGATTCTCTGGAGATCCAGATCCAGAAAAGCGACTGGGAAACGGCGCAGCAGTTTCCCGTCCTCTTCCAGAAGAAAGTCGCTCTTTTGCCCGGCAGCTACCGCCTCGAGCTCTATGTGCGGGACGTGGTGGGCCGGGGGATCGGTATCGTGAACCGCATCGTCTCCGTTCCCGCGTTCTCCCCGGAGCGGATGGCGGTGAGCAGCTTCTTCGCGGCCTTCAAGGCAGATGACGCATCCCTCCCCGGAGCTCTCTTGCCCCACCAGTTCGGGCAGCTCCGGCTATACCCGCGGCCGAATCGACTCTTCGGAAGCGGGCAAAGACTTCTCGCGTTCATGGAGGTCTACTACCCGGTTGCGGCCCTTCCCACCGAGCCGGAAGTATCGGTGCGCTTCACTCTGAGACGAGGGGCCGAGACGGTGCTCGATGAAACGAATCGTTTCCGTCCCCGGCAGGGCGCCCCGGGCGCGGTCGAGGTCCTCAAGAGTCTCCCGCGGGAGGCTTTGACTCCGGGGGAGTACACGCTCGAAGCCGCGGTCACCGAGCCTACCCTTTCATTCAACGACCTCGCGATCCTGGACTTCTCGGTGGCTGCTCCCCAGGAGATCGGGCGCCTGAGCACGGTGGGTCAGGAGTCGGAGCTGATGCCCGCGGAAAAGTATTTTCGAGAAGCGAGTCACTATCTCGCCGCGGGCCGATACGACGAGGCGGTGCGACGATTTCAGGTAGCTCTCGATTACGAGCCGTACTTTCAGGAAGCGCGCCGGGGAAAGGCGCGTGCCGAAATTCTCGGTGGTAGACCCGCGGAGGGGGAAAAGACGGCCCAGGAGGCGCTCGCCCGCGACCCGCGGGACGTCGACGCCCTCACTCTGGTGGGGTTTGCCCTTATGCGGGACGGCAAGCCCGAGGAAGCGGCGAAGCACTATCGGAAAGCCATCGAAGCCGGCGGAGAGAGTCCGTACTTGTTGAATGCTCTCGGGGAGGCGGAGTTCGTGTCGGGTGGCGCCGAAGCTGCGGTGGCCGCCCTTTCGAGGTCGCTCGAGCTTCAGCCCGACCAGCCGACGGTGAGCGCGCTCCTCGAAGAGGTGAAGCGATCTCGATAGCCGGGAAAGATGTTCCTACCGCTCGTGTTCCTGTACCTGCTCCGGGCGCAGGAGGATCCCACCCGAATCGTCGAGCAGGCGAAGGCGGCGCTCGATAACGGCGAGCCGCAGAAAGCCCTCGACTTGCTGGCTCCACTGGCTCCCTCCCTTCCCGACGAAACGACGCCCCGAAGACTTGCCCCGATCTATGTGCTCCGCGGAGCCGCCGAGGTCTCGCAGGGTAAGCTCGCCGAGGGTGCCGTGAGCTTCGAGAGTGCGCTCGCGCTCGACCCGGATTCCCCATCGGCGATGTTCAACCTCGGGCGGATTCGCCTGCGCCAGGGAAGACTCGCCGAGGCCGAGCAGCACTTTCGAGAGCTCGTCGAGCTGCAGCCCCAAGAAGCCGCCAACCACCACCTCCTGGGAGTCGTTCACCAGGAGCGGGGAAATCTGGAAGAGGCCCGCCGGGAGCTTAGCAAGGCGCTCGACCTCCATCCAGGCAACGTTCAGTCGTCCGCACGTCTCGGGTCGGTCCTCTTCGATCTCGGATTCTACGAGCAATCAGCGCAGGCCTACCGCACCGCCATCGCTGCCGGAGCCGATGGCGCGGCCCTCCGGAACGCCCTCGCCAAGGCCCACTTGAAGCGGGGTTCGTTCAACGAGGCGGCTCTGGAGCTCGAGAAAATGATCGCTGCCGGAGAAGAGAGCGCTTCGATACTCGTCGACCTCGGGTTCTGCTACTTGAATACCGGGCGTTTCGCTGAAGCCAAGGTTCGGTTCGAGCGGGCGACCGCTCTCGCGCCCGAACACGCCTTCGCTCAGTTTCAGCTCGGTATCACGCTATCGAAGTTGGGCGAGCGCGCCGAGGCCATCGCCGCCCTCGAGAAGGCCTTGAACGAGCCTCAGGTGCGGGCCGAGGCTCACAACGAGCTTGCCCGTCTCTACGCGGCTTCCGGAGACATCCCCGAAGCGATAGCCCACTGCCGCCTCGCCATCGACGACGGACCCCACGTTGTCGATGCCTATTACCAACTCGGCCGACTGCTCGCCCGGCAGGGGAAAACCGACGAAGCACAGAAGGTGCTGGCACGGTTTCAGGAGCTCAGTGCCATCCAAGAGGATGTGGAGGCGTTCGAGCATCGCGCCCTCATCTCGCCCGAGGACCCATTCGGCTTGTTCGAGCTGGCAAAGCTCTATCAGAAACAGGGTCGAAGCGACGACGCCCTCCAGATGGCCGCGAGGGCGGCTCAAGTCCAACCCGACGAGCCGGCATTTCAATTAGCCTTCGCCGAGCTTCTGCTTCGCGCGGGAAAGTTGGAGGAAGCCGACCGAAGCTCTCTCAAGGCCCTGTCGTTGGCTTCGGAGAACGGGTCGGCGAATCATCTCCGGGCTTCCGTGCTCCTGGCAAGAGGCGAGAACGTGGATGCGGAGAAGTTCTTGAGAAAGGCGATCGCTCTCGAGCCGGCGAATGCTCGCGCCCTCAGCGACCTCGGCGTGTTGTTGGCGCGTAACGGGCGCTCGTCTGAGGCGTTTTCCTTTTACGAGCGGGCCATAGCCACCGACCCGAACCTCGCCCTCCCCCACAATGGATTGGGCGTCCTGTACTCCCAGGCAGCCGCGCTCGAGAGGGCGGTGGTCCACTTCGAAGAGGCAGTCCGGCTCGATCCCGGCTACGCCGCCGCCCAGTTGAACCTCGCGGAGGCCCTTCAAGCGCTCGGCCGTGAGCGAGAGGCGGCCGAGCACAGGGAAGCCTACGAGCGTCTGCAGGCTCAGAAGAAGTAAACGGCCGCGATGAACGTTCGTGCGGCTGACGAGAGAGATGCCGATCCCATCGCCCGAGTACAGGTGGCGAGCTGGCAGAAGGCCTACGCGGGACTCATGCCCGACGAGTTGCTTTCGAGTCTGGACCCCGCCGAGCGGGCCGAGGACTGGAGGCGACAACTTCGAAAGCTCGAGGGAGAGGCTCTCGTCGCCATCGAAAGGAGCGAGGTGGTCGGCTTCTCTTACTTCGGGAGCGCGCGAGACGAGCACGCAGGGGAGAAAGTGGGAGAAGTTCGGGCGATCTACGTTCACCCGTCATTCTGGAGGCGTGGAGTCGGTCGGGTGTTACTGACCGAATCTCTTTCACGGCTGCGGGCGCACGGTTTCGAGAAGGTCACATTGTGGGTCCTGGCTGAAAACAACTCGGCACGTCGTTTCTATCAGCGGATGGGCTTCGATGAGGACGGGGCCCAAAAGAAGCATCGGGGGACGGGTTTACTCGAGGTGCGGTATGTCAAGCCTATTGCGGGGGAATAATGGGCAGCAGTAAGTACGAAGGAAATGTTTGGTCATGGTGGACCGCGTTCTCCGCAACGATCCATTTGACCTCGTCGAAGTTGTTCCCGCCGGTATTGAGGTTGCGGTCGAAGCGCGGAAAGTTGCTGCTCGAGACCTCGAGACGGATTCGATGTCCGGGCGGGAAATAATTGCTCGTCGCCTGCAAGTCGATCCTGACCTCGACGACATCGCCGGCCTTCATCCAGACCTTCCTGTCGAACCCCTGGCGATAACGGGCGCGGAGGATACCCTCCTGCACGTTGTATGCCGTCCCGTCCGGGTAAGCGTCCACCAGCTTCGCGGTGAAATCGGTGTCGACCGCCGAGGAGGAAACGTAGAGCACCGCCTCGATCGACCCCGTAATCTCGATACCCTCCGTCAGCGGCGGCGTCGAGTAGACGAGAACGTCGTCGCGGGCCTCGATCTCCGACTGATCGAAGGAACCCTCGGGGGCATCGGGAGTTCCCGTGCAGCACACCGCCCCGCCCCGCGAGGGCACGGGGTTCTCGGGGTCGTAGACGTATCGGTCGGGAGGCTCGTCCGTCGGAGGCGAAATGTCGAGGGCGCCGCTGCCGGACCGGCTGTTGGCTCGCCCGTCGCTGTGCAGATAGTAGCGGGTGAAACGAGCGCGAGCGAGAGGCCATTCGCTTTCGGCACGCCATTGGTTCCTGCCCATGACGTAGATCTGAATCTTCGGCATTTCGGTCACGCCGTTTTCGATGCCCCGGAGCCAGTAGTCGAACCAACGGAGGTACGTGCCCCAGTAGTCGAACCGAGCATCGCCCAGGTTTCGCTCGCCCACGACGGTATCCGCGGTTGCCCGTTCCGATTGGCAGTGAGTCGTTGGAGAGATCACCGCGAACTGATTCTCGCGTCCGCGCGCGCTGTCCGCGTTCGTTCCAAGCAGGCCGCGCTCGAAGAGAGTCTCGGCGACACCGAAGTCGTACCAGGAATTCACGTGGAGCGCCGGGACGTCGAAGCGGTCGGAATCTTTGAGGTACCCGAACTCATCCCACCAGGGGTCGGTGAGATCGCGACCGAGCACGTCCTTCCAGTCGGTGGGCGGAGCCGAAACGCGCTCCATCATGTCGATGAGGGGAAGGGTCGGCCAGGTTCGGCGGAAGTCGAGAGGCGCCGGCTTGGGGGCGGGGTCGAAGAGATCCGCGTACTGGCGAAAGTCTTCGAGCGGCGTTCCTGGCGGAGGGCGATAGTAGAGTTTGCTCCCGTTCCCATGGAACCAGCCGACACCGGCAGCGAGCTCGAAGGCGCCGCCGTTGCGGGCGCCGAAGTAGCGATAACGGCCTCCGGCGGGGCCGACCGAGCTTCCTGCGGCTTGAGGGATCATCGCCGCGAGCGCCGGATGCCGGAGCTTCGACTGGTGGATCTGCACGTCGCCCAGATAGGAACAGCCGTAAGTACCTACCTTCCCGTTCGACCAGGGTCGGGTGCTGAGCCACTCGACGGTGTCAAAGCCGTCCTCGGCGTCGTGCCCCTGGATTACGAACTCCCCCTCGGATTCGAACTTTCCTCGCACGTCCTGGACGGCGACGACGTAACCCTGACCCGCGAAGAAGAGGGCCGGGGAGCCTTCGCGGCGGAGATTCTTCTTGTTGTAGGGAGTCCTCACCAGCACCGTCGCGAGGCTTCCCGTCAGCCCCTGGGGAAAGTAGAGGTCCGTCGAAAGCTTCACCCCATCCCTCATGGGGACGAGGACGGTCTTCTCCAGGCGAATCTGGTGCTTGGCCTCGGGCGGCGCAAACCGCCGTTCTGGCTCGGCGGCCTCGATTCCGAGCGCGAATCCGAGAAGGCCGAGGATCGCGACCGCGTTTCTCACGCCGTTCCGTCGTACCGACTGGGAGTCGCGGGTAAGCCGAGCATGCGCCGGGCTTCGGCCGGTGTCGCCACTTCACGGTTCAGCTCGTTGGCGATCCGTGCCGCTCGCTCGACGAGCTGGGCGTTGCTCTTCGCTCTCTCGCCCTTTCGATAATGGACGTTGTCCTCGAGCCCTACGCGGACGTGCCCCCCGAGGAGAGTGGCGAGGGTCGTGAGGGGAAGCTGGAAAGGCCCGATTCCGGAGCAAAGCCACAGGCTTCCCTCCGGGAATTCGCGCAAGAGGTTCATGACGTTGTCCACGGTGGGGTAGCTCGACGTCTGGACGCCCATGACC
>Ga0326597_10015135_pt1 | contig 10095 bp, 7 predicted proteins | sample RVTome_12_FD_203789 | JGI IMG/M metagenome (GOLD analysis project Ga0326597, IMG submission 203789) | Soil microbial communities from uranium-contaminated site in the Upper Colorado River Basin, Wyoming, United States - RVT100D185 | ecosystem: Environmental > Terrestrial > Soil > Contaminated >...
CGGTTGAAATAAGAATTTATGCAACGTCAAATATAGCGAACTCACCTGTTCCTCCTTTCCCTTTTGACGTAATTTCATTATCAAGCCAGTTCGATTCATCACCGCCTTATAACACCGGTTACCAGATTATACCAAGGTCATTAAGTGATTTTATATTAAGCACCGGAGGTCCGCTGTTAAGCTCAATAACTTATACCAACATTCAGCAGACGAGCGTTACTGTCAGATGGTCAACTTCATCGCCCGCTGATTCAAAAGTCAGATGGCAGTTGGCAGATTCGAATTACCAGATAATATCTTATACAGATTCGGTTTACAGTGCTACAATGGATACAAGTCATTCAGTTACTATTAATAATCTGCAATCCGCGAGGATTTATTACTTTAACGTAAGCTCAACAAATGCAGGAGGAACATCAACAAGTCCGCTTCTATATTTTGCTACACGGTCGACCTCAACGGGGCAGACTAATGTATATTTCAACCGCTCAGTTGATACAACACTGAATTCAGGCGAGATTGCACAGGGGAACGTCAATTTCCAGACTAAACTACTTAGCAGAATTAACGCAGCTCAATACTCGATTGATATGTCTCTTTACAGTTTTAATGATTTAACTCAAATACGAGACGCGCTTATTAATGCCAAGCTCAGAGGAGTAAAAATCAGATTTGTATATGACTCAAGAACAAACCAGGCGTTGGTAAACGACTTAATTGCGGCAGGTATACCGATAATAAAACGTCCAACCACAAGCGCAATAATGCATAATAAGTTTTTTGTCTTCGATTACAGATACAATACTTCTCACAGCAATGTTTGGGTTTGGACTGGTTCAACAAATATAACTAATGACCAGTTTTTTGACGATGCCAACAATGTAATTGAAATTCAGGATAGAACACTTGCGGCAGTTTACACCCGAGAATTCGAAGAGATGTGGGGAAGCGCAACGGATGTCCCGATTCCCTCACGGGCTAAGTTCGGTTCACAAAAAACAGACAATGTCCCCCATATATTAAATATTAACGGCTCAAGAGTCGAGGCTTATTTTTCACCCGGTGATAACGGAACTGTTCAGATTCAGAACATGATTACCAGCAGTTTTGATTATGACTGCTTCTTCAGCATTTACGCATTCACTGATTTTAATATTTCAAACAGGATGAAGGCAAGGTATATACTCGGAAGGAATGTAAGGGGCGTGTTCGACAGGGATACTTCAGGAGGTGTTTTCAGAGAAATGAAGGGATTTGGCCCTTTTGCATGGAATCCGCCTGCAGATGTTTTAATTAATTTTGCCGAAACAGGCCTTTTTCATCATAAATACATGATTCTTGACCCTCTTAATATAAGCAGCAACCCCGCGGTTGAAACAGGTTCATATAATTATTCAAACGCCGCAAATAACAGCAACGATGAAAACTTTTTAATAGTATATGACTCAAGGGTAGCAAACCTTTATGTTCAGGAATGGTACAAGCGTTATAAAATCAGCGGCGGAGTGGCAGTAATCGGTATAACCCAGATTTCATCGGAAGTACCCGAAAGATTTGAATTAAAACAAAACTTTCCAAACCCGTTTAATCCGACTACTACAATTGTTTACAAAATTGCCAGAGCAAGTAATGTGATTTTGAAAGTTTATGATGTTACAGGCAGAGAAGTTCAGACGCTTGTAAACGAAAACCAAGGCGCAGGGACTTACAAAGCAGAGCTTAAAGCTTTAAACATGGCATCGGGAGTCTATTTCTACACGTTAGAAGCTGACAGAGTAAGGATTGATACAAAGAAAATGGTTTTATTGAAGTAATGTATCATTGCGAGTTGCGAAACCGTGAAGCAATAATATAAAATCAATGAAATTGCTTCGATACGCTCTCAAATATATTACTTATCTTTCGCAACATCGACGATTCTTTTCTCAAGAACAGAGTTAATTACTTTCATGTCCTTTACCGTTTCAATGATTAAATCCCTGTCAATCCATCCCGTTTGCTTGGGCTCAATTTTTTCTTCAACCTCACCGAAAAACTTTTTAAACTGGCTGATAATATAATTGTTAGTGGCAATGGTGTACATTGAGCCGTCCTCGATTTGGCTTCTGCCAAGATTAAAGCTAAGCAAAAAATCATCTCCTCCTGCACCTGCTATTCTTGAATCATATGAATAGTTTAAGCCGGAAGTAACAAGAATTTCCGCCCTATCACCTGTTTTTTCTTTCTCTAAACGCAGCTTAATGTTATTTTTTATCATTTGCTTTAGAGTCTTTCCTGATACAGTAAATTTCTGCACTTCATTACCGAACGGGTTAATCTCCCAAATATCGCCTATTAAAATGTAGCCTTTCAATAGACTCTTTCTTAATCCCCCGCCGTTTATAAAAGCTATGTCCGCTCCACTCTTCTGTCTGAACGCGTCAGCTTCAAACTGCCCCAAATTGCTTTCTTCGCTGTAAGAAGCCCGCCAGTCGCTTTCAAGCTTGCCGATAACTTTGTTTAATTCAGGCAAATACTGTTCTATCATCTTGTCAACTTTCTCGCCCGCTGCTTTGTCATAAATTGCGGAATCCATAACAGTTTCAATTAAGGTCCCGTATGAACTGATAACAGTGTCTTTTTCAACATCAACCTTTAAATCTAGTTTGCCAAGCCACCTGGCATAAGAACCGGCCTGAACTATAGTGACACCATTTAATCTAACCGGCTTAAATAACGGAGTATGTGAGTGACCACCGACAATTATATCCACATCCTTGTAAAATTTTTCTGCAAATTTTTTATCGGATTCAACCCCGGAGTGGGTTAGCAACACAATTACATCTGCATTTTGGTTTTTCAAATCGTTAATTCCAGCTTGTATAACCGAATCTGAATCAAGCATAACCAAATCAGTAACATTTGCAGGCAATGAGGTTTCAAAAAGCTCCTGAAGCGTAATACCGATAATTCCAAACTTTACACCGTCAACTTCTTTTATTATATATGGTTTAGCCATCAATGAATTTTTCGAAATCATATAAACATTGGCAGATAAAACGGGAAAATCAGCAAGCTGCAATGCGGAATCCAGAGAATACTGGCTGTAATCAAATTCATGGTTTCCCAAAACAAAAGCATCAATATTGTATAGGTTTAATAATTCAATTTGCGAGCGCCCGCGTGTAAAATTAGAAATAGGTGTTCCCTGAAAATCATCTCCGCCGTTTAAAACAAGTGAATTGGGTTTTCTGTATTTGTTTAAATACCCAAGCATATTCGAAACACCGCCTACATAATAATAAATCTGCTCTGCGGCAGCAGTATCTTTTTTCGAAACCTTATAGGGCTGATTGCGGGCGTGGAAATCGTTCCAATGAAGAATTGTAACCTCTTTCAGCTCTTGTGCATCAACAGAAAAAGTAAAAAGTGAAGCCAAAATTATCAGAATTATACGCATAAAATTTATTGGTTTTTGAATCTACAAATATAGCAAACCAGCGTTAAAAGTTTGTTATCAAAAGCAATTGCACCTCTTATAAAATTCCAGTAATTTTGACAAAAATTAAGGCTTATTTTGATAAAAAGACTGTTTGTTCTGCTTTTAATCTCATTATCATTCACAACTTCCTGCGGAAAAAAAGTAGAAACTCAAAACTCAACGGGGAAACTTAAAGTCGGCCTTGTATTTGATGTCGGCGGAAGGGGCGATAAATCCTTTAACGATGCTGCGTACCGCGGGCTTGAAAAAGCACAAAAAGAACTTGGCATTGAATTTGAATATATCGAACCAGGACCTGGCGCAGACAGGGAAGCTGCTCTGAGGCAATTTTCATCCCGGGAGGATATCAGCTTAATTTTCGGCATCGGATTTATTTTCACTGACGAAATAACGAAAATTGCCGCTGAATTTCCCGTTAAAAAATATGCCTGCATAGATTATACAGTAGACACAAGCAAAACTATACCCCCCAATCTCGTTGCGCTTGAATTTAAGGAGGAAGAGGGCTCTTTTTTGGTAGGTGCAATTGCGGGACTTATGACAAAAACCAATAAGGTAGGATTTGTTGGCGGAATGGAGTCACCTTTAATAAAAAAATTTCAAGTATCTTATGAAGCTGGGGTTAAATATGTCAATCCAAAGTGCGTAGTTTCAATCGGCTATGCTGGAGTTACAGGTGATGCCTTTAAAAACCCCGGTAAAGGCAAGGAGCTTGCACTTGGACAGTATTCCGATGGAGTTGATATTATTTACCATGCATCGGGAGTAACAGGTCTTGGTGTATTTGAGGCGGCGCGCGAGATGAAAAAATTTGCCATAGGAGTTGATTCAGACCAAAACGATGAAGCACCCGGGGTTGTAATAACAAGCATGATTAAAGTTGTTGATGCCACAGTTTACGAGACTATTAAACAAATAAACGATGGTTCTTTCAGGGGAGGACGGGTTGAGACTTTCGGACTGAAATCAAAAGGAGTTGATTACGCATATACCTAAAAAAATAAACATATGATACCGGCTGAAGTCCGCAGCAAAGTTGAATTGATTAGACAAGAAATCATCGACGGTAAAATAAAAATACCCACCAAATAAAATTAAACCATGGTAAAATGTTCGCTGTAGAAATGAAAAGCATCGCCAAAAAGTTTGGTGATAATTTCAAAGCGAATGATTGCGTTGATTTCAATGTTCAAAAGGGCGAAATTCACGCACTTGTGGGAGAAAACGGCGCCGGAAAAACTACATTAATGAAAATCCTTTACGGATTGTACCACGCGGATGAGGGAAAAATTTCGATAAATGAAAAGGAAGTCGAAATTCTCTCTCCTTCCGAAGCAATTAAAGTGGGAATTGGAATGGTTCATCAGCATTTTATGCTCGTTGAACCTTTGACAGTGTCTGAAAATATTATTTTAGGTGATGAAACAACCGATAAATTTGGCATAATAGATTACACATATTCGGAAAAGCGCATTATTGATATCACCGAACGCTTTAACATTAATGTGGATATAAATGCCAGAGTGGAAAACCTTTCTGTCGGCATACAGCAAAAGATTGAAATTTTGAAAATATTATACCGTAATGCCGATATCTTAATACTTGATGAACCCACAGCAGTTTTGACACCGCAGGAAACAGATGAGCTGTTTAAAACTCTGAAAGAGCTTAAGTCTAAAGGGAAAACGATAATCTTAATTACTCACAAGCTGGGAGAGGTTCTTTCAATTAGCGACAGAGTCTCAGTTTTAAGACGCGGGAAAATGGTTGGTGAGCTCCAAACAAAATCAACAAACAGAGACGAGCTTGCAAAGTTAATTGTCGGCGGTGAGATTGATTTTGCCGCTTCAATTGAAAGCGTCATTTTTAAGAATGTAATCCTTACTGTAGAAAATTTAACCGTATTAAATGATAAGAGTACAGAAATAGTTAAAAATGTTTCATTTCAAATAAAAGCAGGTGAAATTCTGGGTATTGCAGGCGTTGAAGGCAACGGTCAAAGCGAACTTACAGAAGCCATTACCGGATTAAGGGAAATCCAAATGGGTAATATAAAAGTTAAAGAAAAAGAATTGAAAAATGATTATCCCATTGCACATATTCCAGCAGACAGGTACAAACATGGCATAGTAATGGACTACTCCGTTTCGGAAAATATTGCTTTGGGGCGAATCAGGGAAAAAAGATTTTCAACTCGACTTGCTATTAACCTGCAGGAAATCAAGGAGTATACAGAAAAACTAATTAATGAATATGATATCCAACTTCAGAATCCATTTCAGATAATATCCGGACTTTCAGGTGGAAACCAGCAAAAAGTGGTGGTTGCAAGAGAACTAACAAAAGAAACAGATTTGATAATAGTAAACCACCCAACCAGAGGACTTGATATAAAAGCTTCAAACTTTGTCCATTCCTCATTGCTTAATGAAAGAAAAAAAGGGAAAGCAATATTGCTGGTTTCATCAGACCTTTCTGAGCTCTTAAGTCTTTCAGATAGAATAGCTGTAATGTATAATGGAAAAATTAGTGCTTTTTTAAATCCACATGATACAAACGAAAGAGAAATAGGATTATATATGACCGGATTGAGGGGTAATTAAAAATTATGAATTAAAATTGAATATATTAAAAAAAAATATAGCTAACGGATTAGGTACAGTAATTGCTATAATTATTTCTTTAATTATTGGAAGTTTATTTATTGCAGTAATAGGGAAAAACCCGTATATAGTTTATTTAAAACTTTTTATAGATACACTGGGTAATACTTATGGCATTGGACAGGTTTTATTTAAAGCCACGCCCTTAATTTTAACTGGACTCTCTGTAGCAATAGCATTTAAAGCCGGACTGTTTAACATTGGCGCCGAAGGGCAGATGAATATCGGTGCGTTTGCAACTGCATGGGCGGGATTTACTTTTGAATCGCTTCCTTGGTATTTTTTAATTCCCTTAAGTATCACAGCCGGATTTATTGGAGGAGCGTTTTGGGCATCAATTGCTGGAGTTTTGAAAGCACGATTTGGCTCTCACGAGGTAATTAACACAATTATGCTAAACTTTATTGCACTGGCTCTTGTGAGCTATTTTGTAAACAACGTTTATTTCGTCCCAGCAACTATACATACACCTGAAATTTCACAAAATGCCTATTTGCAAAGGTTCGATGCACTCACCGGACTGTTTAAAGGTTCTCCCTTTAACATAAGTTTTATCGCAGCACTATTAGCATGCCTGGCAATGTACTATTTAATATGGAAAACTCCTTTAGGTTATGAAATTAATACCATGGGCTTAAATAAAAACGCAGCAAAATACGCTAAGATGGATATAAAGAAACTCACTGTATTATCAATGGCAATAGCAGGGGGAATTGCTGGACTCGGCGGTCTGAATTTTGTCAACGGATACAAACATTATTTTGAACTGGGCTTTTCTGAGAATGCCGGTTACATAGGCATTGCAGTTGCGCTTATTGCAAGAAATAATCCGTTTGGAATTATAATTGTTTCGATGTTTTTCGGAATTCTTGAATACGGCGGGCTTGCAATAAATACTATTGTTCCGAAAGAAATAGTAACAATTCTTCAGGGAATTATAATCTTAACGGTCATAACTCTTTCTAGAATTTTTGACTGGGAAACATTAAAGAGCACAAAATAAATTGGATGATATATTAAATATAGCATTTTTTCTGCAGGCTTTGAGAATTACAATTCCTTACCTGTTGCCTTCTTTGGGAGCGACTTTCTCTGAAAAAGGGGGGGTTATAAACATTGCTTTGGAAGGTATTCTGCTTGTCGGAGCTTTTTCCACAACGGTCGGAACTTTTTACACACATAACATTTTCATAGGGATATTGTGCGGGGTTATATCGGGAGTATTAATTGGCCTGATTCATAGCTATGTTGCAATCACTTTTAAAGCTAATCAGATAGTTTCGGGTATTGCAATAAACATTCTCGCGCTTGGAATTACTAAATTCTTCTGCAAAATTATCTTTAATAGTTCAAGCAATTCAGAGCGCATTATTGGATTGGAAACATTAAATTTACCTTTCAATCCTTTTATTATTTTATGCGTCATTATTTTAGCATTGTCATATATTTCTATTTATAAAACTAAGTTTGGGTTAAGATTAAGAGCGGCGGGCGAAAATCCAGAGGCGGCAGACTCACTAGGAATTAATGTAAATAAGATGCGTTATATTGGAGTATTAATCAGCGGTGCTCTTTCAGGACTTGGAGGTTCGTGGCTTGCTTTTAACCAGCACAGCTTTACAGACGGCATGTCGGCGGGCAGAGGTTACATAGCGCTCGCTGCAATGATTATAGGTAAATGGAATCCTTTAGGTGCAGCCGTGGCATGCTTGTTGTTCGGTTTTGCAGAGAGTTTCACTCTTCAATTTCAGGAATCAGGAATCCCGACCCAATTCATTCAAATGCTGCCCTATGTATTGACGATAATAGTTCTTGCAGGTTTTATCGGTAAAGCAACCCCGCCGGCTGCCGATGGAATTCCATATGAAAAGAAGGATTGACTATATTGAAAGAAGTGACTGCAATTTTTTTCATTAAAGCATAAAACATCATTAATTTTATAAGTTGAAGAGCATTTTCAACAAATACATTTCAGCGTTTGCCCAGAGCAAATATGTATTATTGATAAATATTACAGATAAGCTCTTTTCATTCGTTATACTTCTGCTGCTGGCAAGAAACTTTCCAACTGAAATTTATGGACAGGTTATTACTTTATTTAGTTTATCAATGATATTTATTACAATTTTTGACCTTGGACTGCCAATCTACATGCAAAGAGAAATCAGTGTTAACCCTTCAAATGCATCGGTTACCTTCAGTAAAGTATTTTCAGCCAATCTGATTTTCTTTGCTGCGTATATGGGGTTAGGGTTCACCATTTATAAACTGCTTTATCCAACTATACCCTTTCTTTTATTTTTAATTATTTTTCTTATGATTTATGAGTCATCACTTGTCACTTTAAGCAATAAAGCATTATCGGGTTTAAATGATTTCAAAAGTCAGTTTATCGCATTTACATTACCAAGGATACTGATTTTAATTTTTTTTATCGCCGGGCTGCTTCAGATGTCTCTTGAGCTGAATTCATTGATGTTAATTATGCTCCTTGGGTTTTTATTGAATCTAATATTAGCACTATTTTTCCTTAAAAAAATAAATGTAAAGTTTACCCTGACTAATTTTTCCATTAATGATATAACCCCGATACTAAAATTGTCATTACCTCTTGGGATTGCAGTTATATTTAATTTTCTTTACGATAAGATAGATGTGCTTTTAATATCAAAGCTAAGAGATTATTCCGAAGCGGCTTTCTACAACGTAGGTTACGGTCTATTTAAAGGAGCATCTTTATCATTTTCATTCCTGCTTGTTCCGGGATTTACAAAAGTATCTTCAATTAATAAAAATAAAAAAGAGGTTAACCTTTTTTTCAAAGATTACTCAAGAATAATAATAATTATTTGCGTAATTTTCTCTATAATACTTTATTTTAGTTCGGAATTTTTAATAAAACTACTTTACACAGAAAAATTCTTGAATTCAATCACAGTTTTAAAAATTCTTTCGTTGGGGTTTGTAGCTTTGGGTTTAAACAATTTAACCGGCATCATGTTAAACGGAATGGGTTATTTTAAAGTTGTGATGTACATAACAATGTATGGATTGATTTTGAACATAGTTCTTAATATTGCATTAATTCCTGCTTATGGCATTATTGCTGCAAGTATAATAACAGTTTTAACGGAATATTTTATCTTTTTTACCGAGTTTTATTATTTGAGAAAAATTTTACTCTATTGAGTGGGCACGTCAAACTGGCAAAACATATCCTACAATATTGAGCTTATTAGAAAGCTTAATCCTAAAACTATACTTGATGTGGGGATAGGGTTCGGACGCTGGGGAATTTTATTCAGGGAGTTTTTGGAAATCTGGGAAAGTTCGCATTATGACGGAAGGTGGGAAAGAATAATTGACGGTGTTGAGATTTTCCCTAATTACATAAAAGACTATCATAAATATTTTTACAGCAATATTTATATTGAAGATGCGCTGATTTATCTGCAAAGAACGGACAACAGATATGATTTAATAAACTTAGGAGATGTAGTGGAGCATTTTAAAAAACACGAGGGGGAAAAACTCATTGAACTTTCATTAGAAAAGGGAAGGTTTGTTCTGATAAACGTTCCTATCGGGAAACACTGGAAACAAGATGGGACAAGTGAAAATCCATACGAAGCACATAAAAGCGTTTGGTATAATAACGACTTCACAAAATATAAATATAATATTATAAAAAGCTTCACAGATTTTACACTTAGAAATTTCAGCGTTGTTTTACTTTCTAAAAATAAAATAAAGTTTGATAAAAGATACGGAAAGTACTTCCTAATAAAAAACTTTTTAAAGCATAAACTAGGCTTCAAAAATATTGTCGAAAAATTTGAAAACAGGAAAAAATAATTTAAACATCGTTTATGCCGGCAGATACAATGAAAGTGAGTATCTTTCGGGTCCCGAAAAAGTTGCTAAAAGAATATTTAGTGAGCATTCAAAAAT
>Ga0326597_10015136_pt1 | contig 10095 bp, 7 predicted proteins | sample RVTome_12_FD_203789 | JGI IMG/M metagenome (GOLD analysis project Ga0326597, IMG submission 203789) | Soil microbial communities from uranium-contaminated site in the Upper Colorado River Basin, Wyoming, United States - RVT100D185 | ecosystem: Environmental > Terrestrial > Soil > Contaminated >...
ATCGAATTGTTCGAACCTCTCGATCGCGGCATGAAGTTGCGTGACGCTGAATTCGGGCAGCACGCGCAGTGCGCAGTTGACGAATTTTTCCTTCAGTAACTCGGGCGGCAGCGGGTTGTTCGAAGTGCGGCCGAACGGCTGCTCAACTTTCTGCGTGAGCATCGCACCGCCGCGCAGCGTGACCTTGACCTCGGCGCCGTAGTGATTGTCGGCGGGAAATTGCGCGCTGCTGTAGGCTGCGACGTGGATGCGCGGCAGCAGGTCGCGTATCATTTTGTCCCGGTAGGTGTCGCCTTCGAAATGCCCGATGACCACTTTGCGGTCAGTGAGCGCGCGCGCGAGGCAATACTGGGCGCTGAATTTAGCATCGAAGGTGCTCTGCGGGTCGGGCCGGTTGGTGTGTGCCAGCCGCCGCGCGTGGGTCCACGAATCGATGCGCTCCACCTGCTGCGGCTTGAGATCGTGCTGGCGCACCAGCATCAGCATGGCGTCGATCGCCGGGTGCGTGCTGCCGCAGCACGGATACTGCTTGATCGCGATGCCGGGTTCGACGATATCCCAAGGTTTGCCCCACGCCGGCAGTATCTTCGCCGCATCGTAATTGCCGGCGCCGTTAAACACCTCGAAGTAGCCCTGCTTGTGCTCGAACGCGACCGGGCTCGCGGTATAACCATCGCGCGCGAGCAGCGCCGCGAACAGACCGTCGCGCGCGCAGTGGCCGATGTGCAACGGTTTCACCATGGTGCCGAAGTTCGATTTGATGCCTGAGGCGAACGACGCCGCGATCGCGAGCGCCGTCGCGGTCCGCTCGTCGCTAAGGCACAGCAGGCGGGCGCACGCAGCCGCGGCGCCGAACACGCCGATGGTCGTTGTCGGATGCCAGCCGCGGGTGTACTGGTAGAAATTGACGCCGAGCGAGATTTTGGTTTCGGTCTCGAAACCGGCGACGTAAGCGGCGATGAAATCGCGGCCGCTGGCGCCGTTTTGCTCGGCAAGCGCGAACAGCGCAGACAGCATCGGGGCCGACGGATGACCGCCCAGCGTATTGTTGCAGTCATCGAAGTCGAGCGCGTGCGCGGCGGTGCCGTTGATCAGTGCCGCGTCGAGCGCGCCGACGCGTTTATCGCTGCCGAACACGAGCGCCGGACCGGGCGCGGCAGCGAGCACGCCATTGACGATGCGTGCCGAAGGATCGCTGTTGCCGGCGAGCGTGACGCCGACGGTGTCGAGGATGCCGACTTTCGCCCAGTAAACTGCGGTGGGCGGCAGATCATCGTAGCGCAGCGCGGTGATGCGTTTCGCAAGCTCTAAGGCAAAGGGCATACGAACTCTCCACTAACTGTGAAAAGCAGGTTCTCGCGCTTCGTGAAAACAATATACCATACAGTGAGAATTTTTCGGCTGCCTGGCTTGTTGCGCGCGCGCCATCGCCAGACCGGTATCGCATCGGAACTTGTCGACGACGGGAACGAAGCATGGACGAACTGAGAATTCTTGCGCCTAACGGAGTCTGTGGTTCGGGATTCCTGGAAACGACGTTCGAAAAGGCACTCGCCTTGCAGCCGCACTTCATGGGTTGCGATGCGGGTTCGACCGATCCCGGCCCCAGCCATCTTGGCAGCGGGTCTGCCGCTTTCCCACGCGAGGCCGTCAAACGCGACCTGCGCCTCATGTTGCTGGGCGCGCGGCGGCTGAAAATTCCGTTGCTGATCGGCTCGGCGGGAACCGCCGGAGGCGATGTTCATCTCGAGTGGTTTGTCGCCATACTGAAAGAGCTTGCTGCTGCCGAAAACCTCGGCTTCAAGCTCGCCGTAATTCACTCGGAGCAACACAAGGATTACCTGAAAAAACGGCTGCGGGAAGGCCGGATCCGGCCTCTGGATCCGGCACCTGAGTTCAACGAACGAGTCATAGCACGCAGCGAGCGTATCGTCGGCATGATGGGAGCGGAACCGTATACGCGGGCCCTTGCGGCCGGCGCGGAAGTCGTGATCGCGGGGCGCTCGAGCGATACGGCAATATTCGCCGCAATACCCATCGAGCAGGGTTTTCCGGAGGGGCTCGCCTGGCACGCGGGGAAAATTCTCGAATGCGGTGCCGCGTCGGTAGTTCGGCGCACCACACCGGACTGCATGTTTGCGTGGTTGCGCAAGGATCACTTCGTGGTCGAGTCTCCCAATCCTGAATATCGCTGCACGCCTCAGAGCATCGCCTCGCACAGCCTCTACGAAAACGCCGATCCGTTCATGCTGGTGGAGTGCTCAGGCACGCTGGATCTGACGCACAGCAAGTACGAGGCGGTCAGCGCGCGTGCCGTCAAGGTGTCGGGCAGCGAGTTCATCGCCGCCAAGCGCTATTCCGTGAAACTCGAAGGCGCGGAAAAAGCGGGGTATCAGAGCATCATCATCGGCTCCATCCGCGATCCGTTCATCATCCGCCAGATCGACGATTGGGTGGAGCGGCTGAAAGCGCGCATCGGGGTGCGGGTAACCCAGGTTTACGGCGACAGGCTCAAAGCGGGCGATTACCTCGTCAATATCCGCATCTACGGCAAGAACGGCACGATGGGACCGCTCGAGCCCGTCAAAGTCATACGTTCGCACGAGCTGTGCCTGGTATTCGAAATCACCGCGCCAACCCAGGAGATCGCCAGTTCGATCGCAGCCATAGTACGGCACCAGGGGTTGCACCTGCCGATACCTGAATGGAGCGGGCTGATCACGGCGCTCGCATGCCCTTACAACCCCGCGCATCTTGATCGCGGCGCGGTCTATCGCTTCAACGTCAATCACGTCGTCGAGCCCGACACGCCGTACGAGATGTTCCCGATGCAATTGTTCGAGGTGGAAGGCGCGCGGATCAGGGAGGTCGCACATGACTAAGCTCGCCGAACTCGCGCGCCTGATTCGCAGCAAGAACGCCGGGCCGTTCCAGCTCACGTTCGACGTCATGTTCGAGGACGAGGCGCGCTATCTGCGCGTGAAAAAATCGGGCGCGATCTCGCGCGAGGCAATCGGGGCCTGTTTCAATCTCCCGGCCGCCAGGGTCCTGCTCTTTTTCTGCGACAACGCCTATGCCATCAAGGCCTCGATTCCGCGCCCCTTTTTTCAGGGCGACCTGCTCGATTCCGACGGGCACGGCGGTCAGCAATACGCGCCGTTGATGGAGATCGAGATTCCCTGACGCTTACTGTTCGATGAGCCGGCTCACCGGTTCCCCGGCGCCGTACGAGTAGGTGCTGCGGCCGCCCATGCCCCCAGCAACCATAATCTCAAAGCAGTCCGGCGTCTCCAATATCGGGATCAATGTCTGCGGCGAGCCCCAAAGCCACTGGAGCTGCGGATGGGATTTCCGGAAGGCGGCCGCCTCCGTTTTTGCGATCAACTGCTCAAACGGCATGCGAGCGTGCTGGTACAGGTAATCACGGACGTCCTGCTTACTCCACTGATGCTTCTTGTAGACGGCAGCATGCACCGGACACACGATCAGCAGGTGCTTGTCCTTTACCTGAACGCGTGCGTCGGGGTCGGCGCGCCAGCCGCAGAGCCAATACCCGACGCTTTTAACTCCCGCGTTGCAGGCGCTCAAAGAGGTTGTGTTCAGTACCGCCGGTGGAGTCGTACCGTAGTTGTCTTCCACTTCGCTCAGCGCGTAGGTCGTGAACATGGTGACTACGCTGGCTCCTCGTTCAAAACCTTTCTCAACGTGGAACGGCTCCCAGGGGGAGGCGTCCATGTTTTCCCCCAGGCACATGCTGTACTTCGTTGGACTCCCGAGGGTATCGAGATCCATGTGGCCGGGGTAGGCGTGTCCCAGGTTCATGTAAATGAGCCGGATGGCGCGACCCAGCACGGTGTTCACCGCGGACGGTGCTCCCGGTCCCAACGCGCACCGGCCCGTGTTGATGCCGAGTTTGTCGACGATCGGGCCGTTCACGATCATCAATGGGGCGTGCGCTCCCGTCGACATCGCGACGTTTCGCATCATGAAGCGCGGGTCGCCGATCGCCTCCACCGCCGCGAGCAGCACCGGCAGATGTTCCGGCCGGCACCCCGCCATGACCGCGTTGACGGCAATCTTCTCCACCGTGGCGATTCCCTTGCCCGGCGCCAGCACGGCAACCGTCTGCGAGGGCGCCCGCTTCGTTCCGCGCAGCATGGCGTCTACGCGCTCGCGCGTCGGCGCCCATAGAGGGAACCCGTCACCCCAGCCCTGGTCCATGAATATTCGGTTCATGTGCTCCAGGGCCGCATAACGGTCTTCCCCTTCAACGGCGATGACTTCGGCTGGACGGGCTCTATCCTCCTCCGCCACTTCCTGCGCCAGGGGCTCAGTGAGCCGTTTCACCAGCGCATCGAAAGCTGCGTCGACGAGCGGGTAAATGTCTTCGGCATCCAGACCGACAAAGGGCCGCGGCACAGTGACCCACGGGAGCGCTTTGACACCGAAGACTCGAGCGCTCGCCTGCCAGTCTTTTTCAAAACTTTGGGCGACGAAACCAACCGTGGGCACACCCACCTTCTCCAACTCCGCCATGTCGTGGGCAAGCCACGACGTGCAACTCCCTCAGTCGGCGGTGCTGCCGATCATTCCCACGCACTCTCCGCTGATTCGTTTCGCGTCATCTTTGGTCAGAAAGTGGTTGGAGCCCCCGATCGAGCCCACGTAGAGCTTGGTCTGAAGTCCTGCATACCGCGATTGGAGCAGTTCACCCGCGCGCCGCAACGCTGCATCGCCGCCGGCCTTGAAATTCCAATAAAGGCCGATGTGTTTGCCCTCGAGTTTTGACAGCCGCGGTGCCGACGAGCCTTGTTCTTCCACCTTCCGGGCAACCGGATTCAATACGTGCAGTGTCATGATGTGTCACCTCCACAGAAATTCCGCCAAATATGCCTTCGGAGCCATAACCGGTCAAGTTCGAGACTTTTCCGATCGCGTATGCATTTGAATTCACATCGTAGAGCGGAATATACCTCGCTGCAGGGACTGGGACTGCCGAGTCCCGGCCATGGAGGTAGTGGCGGAAGAGAGTGGGAGTCGAACCCACGCAGAGCTGTAAACAGCTCCTACCAGGTTTGAAGTCTGGCCGCCCCACCGGGAGCGATTCCCTTCCGTTCCAGACGAGTTCCAATTATATGCGAAACTCCAGCGCTAGCCGCCGAACTGCGCGTTCACCGCTTTCGCCGCGGCATTGCCTTCGGCGATTGCGTGGGTGAGCCGCCCGCCGTAGCCCGCGCGCACCGCGCCGGCCGCGTACACACCGGCGAGCGCAGTTTGCAGCGAGGCATCGGTCATCAGATAGCCGTTCGTATCGCGCCGAATTTCCGGCGGTGCGAATTCGCAGCGCGGCTCGAGCCCGATATAGGCGAATAACCCGGTGCACGGAATTTCGCTCGTCGCGCCGTCGGCGATGTTGCGCACCCGCACCCCGGTTACCATTTTCGCTCCGAGCACTTCCTCGGCCACGGTATTCCACACCGGTTGGATATTATTCCTCGCGGCTACGGCGTCGACCAGGTGCCGGCGCGCGCGGAACTTCGTGCCGCGGTGCACCAGATGCACGCGCCTGCAGAAGTTGGCGAGCACAAGCGCTTCCTGCAACGCGGAGTCGCCGCCGCCGACCACGACCGCGTCCTGATCCTTGTACATCGGCCCGTCGCAATCGGCGCATTGCGATACACCGCGATGCTCGAACTCGGCCTCGCCCGGGATGCCGAGCCGTTTGAGCTGCGCGCCGGAGGCGATGATCACCGCGCGTGCGCGATGCCGGCCTGCGTCCGTTACGACCGACAGGGAAGCGCCGTCACTTTTGAGCGCGGTCACCGTTTCGGAGAGGTTGGCGACACCGAGCTCGGCGACCTCCACCATCAGGTTCGATGCAAGCTCGGTGCCGGAGCCGTGCGGCTCGCCGTCGAGCTCGTTGATGTTGATGACGAGCCCGCCGAATAACAGTGCTTCGATGTTCGCGGTGGCTAGCCCGCTTTGCGCGGCGTGTTTTGCTGCGGTCAGGCCGGTGATGCCGGCGCCGATGACAATGACGTCAAATTTCGAATCAGGCATGTTGGGTTCTCACCTTTTCGGTCGATGCGGCGGCATTTGCCGCTGCGCCTGGGGTTGGGATGGAGTTGCGGTGTTGGACTTGGCCGGCGCCGGCGGCGCGCTCGCGGGACCCAAAATCGGCACAAAATCCTTGCGCATCTTGCGGGTGTCACCAATGCGCTGGGTGATGCCGAGCCGGTCGAGGCATTCGAGAACTTCCATCGCAAGGCCGCGGCCGATGCCGGTTGCGTCGCGAAACTGCGCCACCGTGAATTGCCCGCCGGGCGCGGCCTGTGCCACGGCCTGCGCGATCGCGGCAAGCTGCGCGAGAGTTGCGCGCGGATAGAAACGCTCGGCTCCCACGCGAATCAACTCGCTGGTGCGGCTCTTGCGGTGCAGGAAGTCCTTGAGCAGCGCTTCCTTGAGCTGCGTGCTGACCACCAGGTCGCGCACCGCCGGTACCTTGAATCCGGCGGCATCGAGCATCGGTCTTATCGTCTGCCACATTTTTTCATCGGCCGGGTTGGCGGTAGCGACGTGCCGCGGCAGGCGCATGCGCGAGCCCGTGACTTCTATCTTGTGCTGGTCGGCGAGCTCACGCAGCAGCGCCACGAAAGTCGTCGCGGCAAGCGCCGGGGCGAGCGACTGGCGTTGCGCTTCGATCTCAGTGCCGAGCGCCTGCGGCGAGTCGCGGTGAAACCGCGCCAGCGCATCGAGCACGCATTGTTTGATCGCGCCCACCATCGCGTGCGGCAATGCAATGCGCTGTTCCCTGCCGATAACTGCGGCGCCGCATTCACGCGTGAGCGCCTCGATGCGCCCAGCGGTGAGATTGAACGCGCGCTCGAACCCGGTCAGATCGACGCCTTGCGCAGAGCACGCGAGGAGTGCTGCCAGTGCGGCGTCCGGCGCTGCGTGCTCGAGTGCGGCGAGTTGCGCGCGACGCGCGGCTGAATTCCGGCGCGTTGCCGGCGCGAACGGATCGATCACGCTGCCGCCGCCGATGGTGCGCGCCGCCGATTGATCGCGAATGATGAAACGGTCCCCATGCAGCGCGGCAAGCGGCCGGTCGGCGATCAAATGCGCCAGCGCGGAGGCCCCGGGTGCAATCGCTTCGCCGCGCCGGATCGCAAGGCGTGCGGTGACGTCCGCAGTGCCGAGATGCAGGTGAACTGGCGTCCAGTGCTTGAGCGGCTGCGTTTCGCTCGCAAGCACCTGGAGGCGGACATCGATACGCTGGGTCGGCGCGTGGAGCGCCGGCGCGACCAGCCAGTCGCCGCGGGCGATTTGCGCGAGTTCGGCGCCGCTCAGGTTGAGCGCGCAGCGCTCGCCGGCGACTGCCCGTTGTGCCGGCTGTCCGTGCTCTTGCAGCGTGCGCACCCGCACCTCGATACCGCTGGGCGACAGCATCAGCTTGTCGCCGGCCGCAACCGCGCCATTGAACACGGTTCCCGTGACCACCGTGCCGCTGCCGGCGATGGTGAACGCCCGGTCGATTGCGTAGCGGAAATGGCGGCCTGCGTGCTCGCTGCGCGCGTGCGCCTTGGCCGCTGCCGCAAGCTCGTCGCGTAACGCGGCGATGCCGTCGCCGCTCACCGCCGACGCCGGGATTACCGGAATCGATGCGAGCGTAGTCGGTGCGAGCAGATTGCGCACGTCGGTAATCACCTGGGCCACGCGCTCGGACGCCACGCGGTCGGTCTTGGTGACGACCGCCACGCCGCGCGCGACGTTGAGCAGATCGACGATATGCAGGTGCTCGATCGTTTGCGGCATCACCCCGTCGTCGGCGGCAACGATCAGCATCACGTAGTCGATGCCGCACACGCCCGCGAGCATGTTGCGGATGAAACGCTCGTGGCCCGGCACGTCGACAAAGCCGACGGTATCGCCGGCGGCGGTTTGCCAATAAGCGAAGCCGAGGTCGATCGAGATGCCGCGCGCCTTTTCCTCCGGCAGCCGGTCGGTGTCGACGCCGGTCAGCGCCTTCACCAGCGTGGTTTTACCGTGGTCGATGTGGCCTGCGGTTGCGACTATCATGGCGACGGTTCGGGCAGCTTGAGCTGGCGCAGTTGCGCGATGAAGCCGGCCTCGTCATCAAGGCAGCGCAAATCGAGGATAAACGCGCCGTCCCTGATACGGCCGATCACGGCTACCGGCAGTGCGCGAAATGCGTCAGCCAGCGCCTCCACTGCGGAGCGTTTGCGCTGGTGAGCGGGGGCCACGGCAATACCGGCGCTCGGCAGGGCATCGACCGGCAGCGCCCCGCTGCCAATCTGGCTGGCGCAACTGACAACGCGCGCGTCGGCCCAGTCCGCCACTGCTGCGGCGACGGCAGGCAGCAGGCGCTGCGCCTGCGCTTCGATCTCGGTTTGCGGGCGCGTCAGAAACCTGAGCGTCGGCAGCTCGCGCGGCAGCCGCTCGGGATCGGCGTATAGGCGCAACACTGATTCGAGCGCGGCCAGCGTGACTTTGTCGACGCGCAGCGCGCGCTTCATCGGATTCTTCCTGATTTTCGCGATCAGCGCTGCGGTGCCGACGATCAGCCCGCATTGCGGGCCGCCGAGCAGTTTGTCGCCGCTGAAGGTCACCAGGTCGGCGCCATGGGCAAGCGCTTCACGCGGCGTCGGCTCGTGCGGCAGGCCATAGTCCTCGAGATTGACCAGCATGCCGCTGCCGAGATCGACGATGAACGGCACACCGTGCTCGCGCGCCAGAGCGCCGAGTTCGGGTTCGGAAACCGCGGCGGTAAAGCCCTGGATCGAGTAATTGCTGGCATGCACCTTCATGATGGCGGCGGTGCGAGTGCCGATCGCACCGGCGTAGTCTTGGGCGTGGGTGCGGTTGGTGGTGCCGATCTCGCGCAGGCGGCAACCGGCGCGCGCCATGATGTCGGGGATGCGGAACGAGCCGCCGATTTCGATCAGCTCGCCGCGCGACACGATCACTTCCTTGCGCAGCGCGAGCGTGTTGAGCACGAGAAAGACCGCCGCCGCATTGTTGTTGACGACGATCGCGCTTTCCGCGCCGGTCAGGCGTTTGAGCCACGCTTCGACGTGACTGTCGCGCTCGCCGCGCGCGCCGCCGTCGAGATCGTACTCGAGGTTGACTGCGAGCGTCATTGCAGCGAGCGCGGCGTCGGCCGCCGCACGCGGCAGAAGCGCGCGGCCGAGATTGGTATGCAGCACGGTACCGGTCAGGTTGAATACCGGCTTGAGGGAGGCGCCGGTCGCAGCGCGCAATCGCGCGGCGCACGCGGCAATCAGTGAGTTTTCGGCCAAATCGGCGACAGCGTGGCGCTCGAGCAGCGCGCGCTGCGCCTCGATCACGGCGCGCAGGGCTTCTACAACGAGCGGGCGGCCGTACTCGGAAACGAGGGTTTCGACCGCCGCGAGCTTGAGCAGCCGGTCGACCGAAGGAATCGCGCGACGCGCGGTTGCGGCGGGATTCAGCATCGAGGCTGGTGCGCGCAACGCAGCGCGGAGCAATATGGATGGCGCGTATTCAAGTGTGGGCCGTGCCGGGACGGAACAGAAACAAACGTTGGGCCGAGGGGCAGTTTAGCGTAATTTTGGGCGTCGAGGCTATACTTATTACAATGAATCCTTGTGCTGCAAGGCGCGAGCGGTTCGTATCCATACTCCGTCACGGACAGGATTTTCGCGGCTCGCGCAGGGTCACGAATTCTTCGGCCGCCGTCGGATGAATGCCGATGGTGGCGTCGAACTGGGCCTTGGTTGCACCGCACTTGATCGCAATTGCGATGCCCTGAATGATCTCGCCGGCGTCGGCGCCGACCATGTGCGCGCCGATGACGCGGTTCGAGGCACGGCCCACCACCAGCTTCATGAACATCTGCTCGTCGCTGCCGGAAAGCGTATGCTTGAGCGGCCGGAAGCGCGTGGCAAAAACGTCGACCGTGCCGAAACGCGAGCGCGCGTTTTCTTCGCTCAAACCGACGGTCGCAACATTCGGGTTGGCGAAAATTGCGGTTGGAATATTTTCGTAATCGAGAGCGGTCGGGCGGTTATTGAACAGCGTGTTGGCGACCGCCAT
>Ga0326597_10015137_pt1 | contig 10094 bp, 7 predicted proteins | sample RVTome_12_FD_203789 | JGI IMG/M metagenome (GOLD analysis project Ga0326597, IMG submission 203789) | Soil microbial communities from uranium-contaminated site in the Upper Colorado River Basin, Wyoming, United States - RVT100D185 | ecosystem: Environmental > Terrestrial > Soil > Contaminated >...
GCGATCGCAGACGTCGGAGAGCAGCCGGCCCTGCTCCAGCGCGGTGCGCTCGATCAAGAGCGCCACGGCCTGGTTCCCGCCGTGCCGGCCGAGCGCGGAGATGGCCACCGCCCGGGCCTGCCACTCGTCGGCGTTCAGCAGGCCGCCGTAGACCTCGACCGGCACTCGCCGCTGGTCGTGATGCGAGAGCGCTTCGGCCGCCGCCAGCCGCACGTCGAAGTCCCGGTCGCTCAACAGGTCGATCAGCCGCTCGGTGAACGGATCCTGGTCGTAGTGTCCGTAGAGTTCGATCAGGAACAGGATCAGGCGCTCGGGCCTCCTCGGCCGGAGCTTGCGGAGATGGGTGCGAGCCGCCTCGTCCTCGATCCCGATCAGGCTCTCCCGATAGATCCTGAGCGCCTGCTCCTCGAGCGTGATCCGTTGTCCCAGCCGGTTCTGGACCTTCTGCCATTCCTCGATGCCGGTGTAGTCCACGACGCCGTCCCGCGCACCGGACTTCATCCGCGGCAGCATCAGGTTGTCGATCTTCCGATCGATCTCCGCGCGTTGCTTCTCCAGGTCCACGATCTCGCCGAAGGACGCGAACACTCCCTCCGCCAGCAGCTTGACCGCGTCGGCGTTGTCGTACGCCGCAAGCTCCTGGATCGCGGGGGAGCGCCGCGGCAGCGAGGTGCCCGGACGCAGGAGCTTGCGGAAGCTCTTGGCCTCCTTTGCGCCGAGCACCTTCGGCTCCGGTGCTTCCGGTGCTTCCGGTGCTTCCGGTGCTTCCGGCGCCTCCTGTCCCTCCTGTGCCACGGGCGCAGGGAGAACGCAGAACACGAGCAGGGCGGCTGCCAGTTGCGATCGTGAACGGATCATCAGCCCTCCTGGTCCCAGCGTGCATTCCGCCGGCTCTGCTGGTATCGTAGAGGAGCGGCCCGGTATGCTGGAAGTCGAAAGGGAAGACGAAAGGAGCGGCGCCATGTCGGCCAGTCGGATCCTCTTCTCGCTCGTGCTGTTCGCAGCCGCGGAGGCCGCGGTCCAACAGGACCAGCAGGATCCGCGAGAGGCGGAACTCACCACGCTGACCACTGAAGCGGCGAACAAGCAGGCGGGCCAGTTCAAGCTCTACCTCCAGGAAGCCCGCGAGCCTGCCGAGATCATCAAGCTGCTCCAGGAACTGGCCAACGAGGGCCGGCACCAGGTCATCTCCCAGGAACTCATGAAGTTCGTCAGGCACCGGGAGCCGGAGGTCCAGCTGGAGAGCCTGCGCCTGCTCGGAACCCAGCGCGACGAGACCGCCCAGAAGGTGCTGCTGTCCTTCTGCAAGCGGGGTGCGAGATTCGATCCGCTGCTGGCCGAGGAGGCGGCCCGCTCGCTGGGGTACACCGGCTACGGCAAGCGCGGCTACCAGCAGCTCGAGGAACTGTTCTACAAGGAGCCGCACGCCAAGCTGCGCCGCGCGATCCTGAAGAGCTTCGGGCAGCAGGAGGAGAAGGCCGCGGTGCCGCTGTTGATCACCCTGCTCGACCAGCCCCAGCCGGGATCGGTCGACTCGGCTTCCAATCCGCCCGCCGCCTACTGGCAGCAACAGTACCAGCAATGGCGCCTGCTGAACCCCACCGCGATTCGCTCCCTGTCCGAGATCACCGGCCGGCGTTTCGTGAAGTCAGAAGACGCCGAGGAATGGGTCCGGACCGAGGGCAAGAAGATCGGCCTCAAGTTCCGCCGGGCCCGCAGTCCCTGGTCGAGCTGAGGTCCCAAGGGTCCACGCACCAACAGTCACTTCCCATGCAGGGTGAGCCATCGTCGCCCATGACACTGGGATCACCTGCACTTCCTGTCGCACCATTTCCTCCGCTCTTGGCAGCTTGAACCAGGTTCGATCTGTCGGCGACATGCGACGGAGTGGAAGTCGGGAATGAAGACCGGAGGAAATCGTGCGACAAGAAGTGCAGTTGTTACGGGAAGGTCGTGAGTGGCTGGGTCGGGGCAATCGGTTCCATCTGGAGCGGGATCAGGCGTGACGATGACCGGGCATTCGTGATCCGCCGAGGAGGAGCACAAGGGACCCCCTTCGCAAGGGGGGACGGCCAAAGACGCGAAGTGAATCTTGCGCGGGTCCTAAACGCCCGGCAGCGTCTCCATCTGCTCGGCCAGCTTGAACTGGACCCGGGCCCGGTCGAGGTTCTGCGCCTCCCGGGAGACCTTGAAGTACACGTCGCCGTTCAGATGGTCGGTCAGGAAGCGCACGCCGATGGTCAGCGTGACGATTCTCGCGGACAGCGGCATCAGCTCGATCTCGGTCCCGGTCAAGAACGGCCCGGCCTGGTCGAGGTAACCCCGGGCCAGCGCCCGGTAGAGCTTCAGGTCGACGCCCACCCGGCTCAAGTCGCGCTCGTCCTCGCCGGCGGTGGCCGCGGTGAAACGCACCAGGTCGCCGAAGTCATAGAGCGAATAGGCCGGCATGCAGGTATCGAGGTCGACGATGCTCACCGCCCTGCCGGAATCACAATCGAACAGGATGTTGTTCAACTTGGTGTCGCCGTGCACGATCCTCCGCGGCAGGCTCCCGTCCCGCAGCCGATCCTCGAAGGCACGAGCGAGCGGCCGCAGCCGCTCGACCAGCTCGATCTCGCGGCCGCAGTCGGCCCGCCGGCCGGCCCGATCGTCCGCCAGGGCCCGGTCGAACTGTTCATACCGGTACGGCGTGCTGAAGAAGTTCGGGATCGTCTCGCACAGCTCGGCGGCCTCCAGGTCGGAGAGCCAGGCCTGGAAGCGGCCGAAGGCCCGGGCCGTCTCGAAGGCGCGCTCCTCGCTTGCGCACAGGTCGTAAGTGGCGGTGTTCTCGATGAACAGATAGGTTCGCCACGGTCCGCTGTCATGGTTCAGGAAGGAGCCGCCCGCGCGGCTCGGCACCAGGCAGAGTGGGTGGAATCCCCCCGACTCCCGCCCGGCCGTGAGCTTGTCCTGCAGATGCCGGGTGACGCGCTCGATGTTGTGCATCAGTCCTTCGACGTCTCGGAACACGGCCTGATTGATCTGTTGGTGCAGGTACCTGCGCTGCCCGCCCGGCTGTCTCCAGGTCGAGATGAACGTGTTGTGGATGTGGCCGCGCTCGTACGGGACGACCGCGACCAGGTCGCCCTCGATCTCGAACAGCGGCAGGACCGCCGCGGCAGCTTCGGGGGAGCACGTTTTCAATCGAAGTTCCCGGTTCATAGGATCGAGGACGAGCTAATTAAAGGGGCTCAGGTCGCTCTACGGAACTCGAAAGGCCGCTGGACATGGATCGGAACCGGATTGTGCTGCTGCTGGTCGCCCTGCTGGCGCTCACCGCGCTCCCGAACGCTTCGGCGGCCTTCAGCTCGTCGGTCGCCGGCGACCGTCTGATCCTGACCCAGACCGCCGACGATGGCCTGGTGTCAATCGACAACAACGGAGCCGGCGGTGAGTTCCGGGTCCTCGAGGGGGTGGGTACGACCACATTCGTCGCGGCCAACAGCCTGGAAGTGCTCCTGCTGGACAACTCCCACCCCTTCCTGGCCCTCAAATTCGACAACCCCGTGGTGCGCGACGTGGTCGTGGATTTCGGCAACGGATCCCGGGCGGTGTCATGCACCGGAACCAGCAACACAATCGGCGGACACCTGGAACTCCTCGGCGGCACCGGCGACCAGACGGTCGAGCTGGCGGTCAACGCTCCGCTGAGCACGGGCGGCGACCTGCGCATCGACCTGGATGTCGGCCACGACATCGTCGACGAGGATGATCGGGACCTCACCATCGGGGGCGACTTGCTCTTCAGGGGCGTCAACTCTTTCGAAAACGACGGAACCATGCTGGTCGTGGGAAACGTCGACGTCCGCTCCAACTTCGAGAATCAGGAGTCCTTTTTCGACGATGACCAGAGCCTGACCGTCCTGGGAAACTTCCGATACAAGGGTGGGCCGGGCCGTGACAGGGTCTTTCTGAACGGTGAAGCCGGCAGCTTCTTCGGTGGCAACGTGAAGATCGATGCCGGCGATGGCCCCCTGGCCGGAGGAGAGCAGCTCCTCTGGGTCAACTCGAACACCCGAATCGCGGGAAACCTTACGTTCACGGCTCGCAACAGCCAGGAGGACAGCTTCGACTCCCTTTCCGGCACAATCGTGGGCGGCGACATCGTGATCAACCTGGGCAAGGGCGCCAATGAGGCCGCGATCCGGGGACGCTGCGCGGGGTCCCAGATCAGCTACAAGGGCGGCAATGGCCTGGACAGCGTGACCTGCGACCTGCTCGGACGGGAGACCCTCGTCAAGCTCCAAACCGCCGGCGGAGCCGACACGGTCACCTTGGAGAACAGCACCAACGTGCGCAAGCTGATCATCGACTTCGGAAGCGGCGTGGACACCTTCAACGATTTGTTCGTGCTTCCCAAGCCGTTCAAGACCAAGCTCAAGAACCTGCCCTGACGACGTCAAAAACCCCCTGAGCCAAAAGGAAGTTTTCCATGAAGCGATTCGTGCTCTCGTTCGCGGCGCTGCTGCTCAGCGCCAGCTCGGTTTCCCTGCTGTTCGCCCACTGCGAGATTCCCTGCGGCATCTACAACGACCAGATGCGCGTCACCCTGCTGGAGGAGCACATCACCACCGTCGAGAAATCGATGCAGCAGATCCAGGAACTCTCCGACCAATCGGACGCGCTCAGCCTGAATCAGGCCGTTCGCTGGATCGAGAACAAGGACAGCCACGCCGGGAAGATCCAGGAGATCGTGACTCAGTACTTCCTGACCCAGCGGGTCAAGGTCATGTCGGACGACGATCCGGACTACAACACCTACCTGAAGCAAGTGACGTCCCTGCACCAGATGATGGTGTCGGCCATGAAGTGCAAACAGACCCTCGACCTGGACGAGGTGGAGAAGCTGCGCTCGCAGCTGAAGAAGTTCAAGCGGGCCTACTTCTCGGCCGAGGACCTGAAGCACATGAGGGAGCACACGAAGGAGCACGATACCGAGGACAAGTAGGCCGCCGGCGTCAGGAGTAGCGCACGTTCCGGTGCGGCTCCAGATAGAAGCCGGGCAGCAGCCGGTCGATGCGCAGCAGGCCCTCGCGGGTCACCTCGATCGCTTCGTCCGCGACGCGCAGCCAGCCCGCCCGCGCGCAGGCCTCGAGCGCATCCTTGAAGCGCTCGGCCGGATCGAGACCGTAGCGCTCCCGGAAGTGCCCCCGGTCGGCCGAGCCGAGCTTCAGTTGCAGGATGAACTCGCGCACCATCCGTTCGTCGTCGTTCAGCCGGTAGCCTCGCCAGAGCGGCAGCTCACCGCGTTGGACCGCATCGAAGTAGGCCGGCAGCGAGGCCAGGTTCTGCTGGTTGAACCCGTCGAGGGAGGAAAAGGCCGAGCAGCCCACGCCCAGCAGATCGGCGCCGAGATACTGCACGTCCTGGTACAGGAACGGATGCCGGTCCGGGTCGCGAACGGCCGCGCAGGAGCTGCGCACCGTGTACCCGCTTGCCTCGAGCCGGGCGAAGGCCCCGCGGACCCGCGCGCGCTTGGTCTCCCAGTCGGGCGGAGCCGCCGGCACGCTGCCGTCCTGGATCGAGCGATACAGCGGCGTGTTCAGCGGAATCTCGAGCTGATAGATCGTCACGCTGTCCGGCAAGAGTTCCAGCACCCGCTCCAGGCTGCTCGCGAAACTCTGCTCGGTCTCCCCCACCAGACCGGCGATCAGATCCAGGTTGATCGTGTCGAATCCGACCTCCCGGGCCCAGGCGTAGGCCCGCTCCACGTCGGCCGAGAGATGCACCCGTCCGTTCATCCGGAGCACTTCGTCATTCAGTTGCTGCGCGCCCAGGCTGAGCCTCGTCACGCCCGCGTCGCGCAGCAGGCGCAGCTTGTTCGAGGTCACGGTCCGCGGCGCGCACTCGAAGGTCACCTCGCGCGCGGCGTCGAACGGAAACAGAGCCTGGACACCCTCGAGCAGGCGCTCGAGCAGGGCCGGCCCGAACAGCGAGGGCGTGCCGCCGCCGAAGTAGACGAAGTCCAGACGCCGCCCGGCCAGCGCGGGCGCCCGGGCGTACTGCCCGAGCTCCTTCAAGAGCGCCTCCAGGTAGGCGCCCATGGCGGAGAGTTCATGGTCGTGAGACAAGTAGTAGCAGTACTGGCAGCGGTCCACGCAGAACGGGACGTGGGCATAGAGCCCGAGCGGCGGCGGGGCCGCGGGGACCCGTTCGAGTTGATCCCGAAAATCGTCCAGGGCCGCTTCCTTCCAGCAGGAGAACGGCGGATAGGTGGACACGAAGTAATTGCCGAAAGGAGGCTCGGGCGATCCGTTCAAGCTGTTTCCCCGGGCTGGTCGAGAATCGCGAGCACCTCCGCGTCGGTGAGCACGCGTTTCGATTGCTTGGCCGCCTTCAGCACCGCCTCGATCGCCGCCGGCTCCGCCTCGCGTTCGTGCCGCAGCAGGAAGTGGAGCACGTTCGAGCGCCCGGACAGCGGTCCGATTTCGACCTCCTGCCGACGCCCCAGCCATCCGGCCGGAATGCCCGAGTAGACCTGATCGGCGAGCCAGCCCTGCTGCTTCTGAAGGGCCTTCAAGATCGCCGCGGCGTGCACGCCGGCGGCGGTGCGGAAGGCGTTTGCGCCGACCACCGGAGCGCTCCCGGCGATCTTGACGCCAAGCGCCCGGGTCACCGTCTCCACGTATTCCTGGAGGCGCGACAGATCGGCATCACGCAGACCCAGCAATTTCAGATTGACCAGGATCGACTCGGTGGACGTGTTGCCCACGCGCTCTCCCAATCCGTACGCGGTGCCATGCACCCGCGTGGCGCCGGCCTCGATCGCCGCCAGGGTGTTGGCCAGCCCCAGGTCCCGATCGCGATGCCCGTGCCAGTCGATTTCGACCTCGGCCTGCCAGAGCTCGAGCCGCTCCCGGACCCAGCCGACCAGGTTCCTGACCCCGGCCGGAATCGCGCCGCCGACGGTATCGCACAGACAGACCCGGGTCGCCCCGGCGTCCACCGCCGCCCGCAACAGCACCTCGAGATGCTCGGGCGAAGAGCGCGCGGTGTCCTCGGTGATGTAGGTCACCGAAAGCCCCGCCTTCACCGCCAGGCCCACGCAATCGCGCGTGTGGCCGAGCATCTGCGCGAGGTTCCATTCCTGGGCGTACTGGCGGATCGGGCTGCTGCCGATGAACAGGCAGGCTTCCAGCGAATACCCGACCTGCTGGGCGACGTCGATGATCGCCTCCACGTCCGAACGCACCGTGCGGCCGCCCAGATTGGGACGGAGCTTCAGGCCGCCGTCCGCGATCTCCCGGCAGAGCCGGGCCGTCTCCAGCTTCTGCCGCTGCCCCGCGCAGGGCAGTCCCATGCTGGCGCACTCGATGCCGAGCGCCTCCATCAAGTGCAGGATCTCGAGCTTGGCCTCGATCGGCGGATCGACCACCGAGGCGCTCTGTAGACCCTCCCGCAGGGTCTCGTCGTTGATCCGAACGCCCGCGTGCGCCTCGAACCGGTACGGCCCGGTCGCCGCCCAGTCATGGATCAGCCCGCTTGCGTCGTCTGGATCGTTGGTCACCGGCCTCGTCGTCCGCCCCGCCGCTTGCCGCCGTCGTCCTCGAGTTCCACCCGCGTCACGGGACCGAACTGCTCGAGCGACTCCTCGATCTCCGCGGCATCGCCGACCACGAAGATGGTCAACTGCTCCGGTCGCAGGTACTTCGCGGCCGCCTTCTCCAGATCGGCCGGAGTCGCCCGCCGATATCCTTCGAACTCCTGCCGGTCGATGTCGATCGGACGCCCTTCCAGCTCGTGCTGCATCAATCGCGAGACGTTGCGGGAGAGATCCTCGAAGCGGAAGACGTAGGAATACAGGACCGATTCGCGCGCGGTCTCGAACTCGTTCCTCGAAATCGTGCCGCCCCCTTGGATCTTCCGGATTTCGTCCAGGATGGAAGCGATCGCCTGTGCGGTGGTCTCGGTCTTGGTCTGGACCGACGCCTGGAACAGGCCGATCTCCCGTCCGGACGTGTCGAAACGCGTGCCGGCGGAGTAGGCCAGCCCTTCGTCGGAACGGACGCGCTCGGTCACCCTCGATGAGAACGACCCGCCGCCGAGCACGTCGTTCATCAGGGCGATGGCGAAGCGGTCCGGGTTTTCCCGATCCACCCCCAGGTGCCCGATCGCGATCGAGGACTGGTTGACCGGCCGGTCGACCAGGTAGACGCCCGGCCGCGGCGTCAGGTCGGTTTCGATCTCGACGCGGTCGAGGTCCTCGCCCCGTTCCCAGCCGCCGAAGGCGCCCTCGAGCTTCGCGAGCATCTCCTTCGAATCGAAGTCGCCGACCGCCGCCAGGAAGGCGTGGTTCGGCCGCACGAATCGATCGTGCGCCGCGATCAACATGTCGCGATCGATCTTCTCGACCATCTCGGGCGTGTCGCGGCGGCCGCGGGGATGATCCTCGCCGTACACCAGGGCGTTGAACTCGCGTCGCAGCACCTGGCCCGGATTGTCGTTCTGGAACCGCAACCGGAACAGGCGCGAGCGCTTGCTCAGCTCGAACCGTTCGGGATCGAAGGCGGGCTCGAACAGCACCTGGGTCAACAACGCGAGACCTTCGTCGAAGTCCCGGGCCAGCACGTTCAGGCCGGCCCGTCCGGTCTCCTCGCCGATCGAGGTGCTGATCCGCGCCGCCAGGAAGGCCAGGCGATCCTCGAGTTCATCGGCCGAGAGCTTCGAGGTGCCGCCCGCGCTCATCTGCTCGCCGGCGAAGCCGGCCGCTCCCCGCACGGATTCGTCCTCGTACAATTCTCCGCCCCGGAAGATCAACTGGAGATCGATCAACGGCAACCGGTGATCCTCGGCCAGGTAGATCACCAGTCCGTTGTCGAGCTCGAAGCGTTCGATCTCCGCGCCCAGCCGGGCGAACTTCGGCTCGACCGGCTCGCCCTTCAGCTGCATCGCCGCGTCCCAGCCTTTCGAGTGCACGTCGCCCCGGTCGCCGGAGAAGCCGAGGTGCTCCTCCTGCGGCCTTGCAGAGGCCGGCTGGACGGCCAGCAACAGCATGGCGAGAAACATCGATCCGCGGTTCCGTTGCATGATCTGCTCCTGATGCGTGTTCATCGTTCCGCTCCTTCGGGGCCGCCGCTTCGGCCCGCGCGGCGCCCGCGCCGGGCGCCGCCCTCTGCCTCGTCCTCGGTTCCCGACAGCAAGCCGACCGTCAGGTTCGAATCGACCAGGTACGTCCGCACCACCCGGGCGACGTCGGCCGCGGTCACCGCCGCCAGGCGCTCGCGTTCGGTTTCGATGGAGCGCCAGTCACCCGTGGTCGCCTCGGCTTCGACGATCGCCCGGGCGATGCCGGTGTTCGAGGTGAGGGAGCGGATGGCGGAAGCCTCGATCGCATTGCGGACGCGCGCCAGTTCGAGATCGGTCGGCGGCTCCTTGACGAGGCGGGCCACCTCGGCCAGCACGGCCGCTTTCAGTTTCTCCAGGGCGACGCCCTCGGCCGGCGTCGCCGAGACCGAGAACAGCCCGGGATAGAGCCCCGGGCGGGCCGAGGCCCGCGCGTTCAGCGCCACCTGCTGCCCCCGGACCAGCTCCCGCGCGAAGCGGCCGGAGCCGCCTCCCCCGCCGCGGCCGCCGCGGCCTCGGAATCCGCCGCCGCCCGAACCGGTCAGGATCTGCGACGCCACGGTCAGCGCGTAGCTGTCGGCGTGCCCCTTGGCCGGGATGTGCCAGCCGAGCGTCAGACTGGGCGCCGCATCCAGCGTCATGGAGATCTGCCGCTGGCCCGTCTGGGGCGGTTCGATCGTGATGTTCCGGCGGGGCAGATCCGAGGCGGGCAGGCTGCCGAAGTATTTCTCCACCAGCGCGATGGCGGCCGGCACGTCCAGATCGCCCACCAATGCCGCCACGCAATTGTTCGGGGCATAGAAGGTCTTGAAGTAGGCCAGCACTTCCGAACGCACCGTCGAGTCGATGTCGCTCGGCCAGCCGACGACCGGCTGGCGGTAGGGATGGGCGCTGAAGGCGATTCCGTCGAAGGCTTCCTGGAACAGGCCCCGGGGCTGGCTGTCGGTGCGCAGCCGGCGCTCCTCGTGGACCACGTCGCGCTCGGAGTAGAA
>Ga0326597_10015138_pt1 | contig 10094 bp, 10 predicted proteins | sample RVTome_12_FD_203789 | JGI IMG/M metagenome (GOLD analysis project Ga0326597, IMG submission 203789) | Soil microbial communities from uranium-contaminated site in the Upper Colorado River Basin, Wyoming, United States - RVT100D185 | ecosystem: Environmental > Terrestrial > Soil > Contaminated >...
CGTCACCCGGCGGCGGTGCAGTTGATGCAACAGCCCGGCGTGGGGCCGGTGACCGGACTGGCCCTGACGCTGGCGGTGGGGCCGGTGGAGCGCTTTCCCAACAGCCGGAAGCTGGTCGCAGCGAGCCAGGCAGGCCCACGGCAACTGCGAGGACCCGATATCCGTCCTCGGCGAGTTCATCGACCAGACGCCGGGCATTAAGCAGGCACCTCCGCCACCTCGGCAATTACCTGGAAGGCGCCCTTGGCAATGCGGAACTCCTTGCCATCCTCGCCACCGACGAACGCCTCCGACATCTTCGTGGCGGGATCGAAGGGAACCCAGCGCACGAGCCGTTCCTTTGCGCTGCCACGAGAGATGCTGGCCGCAACCTGCCGGATGGTTGCGTCGATCGGGTCTTGATCCGCCTCGGAGCTTGCCAGTGCGGCCAGTACTAACACGCGCTCGCGGTCGAAACTCGGCATTGCGGAAACTGCTCCGACCTCCAACACGTTGCGGGTCAGCGTGCCCGTCTTGTCAGAGCATAATACGTCCATTGCCGCCTCTTCATGCAAAGCCGTGAGGCGTGTCAACAGGACTCCCTCGCGAGCGAGTCTTTGAGCGCTGACTGCCGCCGATACGGCGAACGTAGCCGGCAAAGCGACAGGAATGATGGCCAGAAACGCCGTCAACATTAGCCGGATCAACTCGTCGGGTGGTAATGCCTTGGTCCTTCCATCATGCACCGCGGTAAGCCCCGGTTGTCTGTGCAAGAAGCTGGGCCATTGTGGGGTCAGGGCGGTTCAAAACGACGGATAGTGCGAATCGTTGTACAGCCGCGTCTTCAGAAAGCGACCTTGTTGTTGCCGGTGAGCTCCGGCGCGGTGCATCGTCCTTCCTTGATTACCGCCTCAAGCGCTCGCAAATCCTTCTGCAGACTTTCCTCAGAGACAGAACAAGTCTTAACAAGCTGTCGGAGAGCTTTGAGCTGCGGCGTGGAGGCGGGCGCGAGAGAATAGAGAATACGGTTGCCCTGACGGCGGTCCAAAACCAGCCCAACGAGCCGGAGTGTGGATAGGTGTCGAGATACAGTCGGCTGCGGAAGACCCAGAACCAACTGCAGATCGCACACGCAGACACTCCGTTGTCGTAAGAGGTTCAAAATCCGTAGCCGGGTCGGTTCGGCGGTTGCTTTCAGAAGATTGTCAATGCTGGCCATCATAATGATCCTTGTGATCGCGTCCCTCGCGATGCGAGGTCTCGCTGCTCGACCTCCCAGCGACTGGTCCTAGTAAAAGTACCTCATGCGCAGCTCCATTCGAAAGTCGTTTTGCTTCTCTCCATATTCCGTGCCCCGACCGCCAATCAGAAAGGCTCCCCTCAGGCGAAGTTGCAGGTTCGTCCGCGGACTATAAGTGATGCCTGGAATTAGAGTGAAACTGCCATCTCCCCGGCCGACAATGGAGGTGACCTCCGGGGTGAGGTAGAGGATTCCAAAGGGCTCTTTCTGACTAGCCCGAACGTAGAGGTAATCTCTCATGAAGTTCGTCCCTGAGAGGGTCTGCTGAAAGGACGAAAGCTGGCTACCGGCAGGAGAGCTTGCCTCAGGCGTGCGCACATTCTGGTAGAACACATCCATATCATCCGGGAAGAATCCCGTGCCATTGTGATAGTACTCAGCAATGACGGTAAGCTCGCTGGCGGTCAGATAGCGCGCGCCCGCCAGCATGGAGTGTGCCGTGGACTTTCCCGCAGAGGCTGCGCTGCCGGTCGGCGAACTCCGCTGGAAATCGGTAATCCAAGCCCATTCGCCGTGAACTTCGAAGTTGCTCCGGATGTTCCTGGAAAGATCAATTCCGTATCGGGTACTGCGGCTTGATCCTGCCAGAAACAAAAAGTCCAAATCAGTATCCCAAAGCAGGGAGGAAAGCTTCCCTCCGACGTTGACGTGAGCCGATTCGCCAAACTCATGATTCACGCTGCCGGTGACCGGGAGCACAACGGGAGAGAAAGCCAGTGTTTTCAGCGGACCTTGGAAGCTCTTGACGAAATCGGCGGAGAGAACATAAAAACCCTCCAGGGCTTCCAGGGGATCCTCCGGATTCTTAGGGCGATCCACAAACGCCACCGGATTCCAGGCGTACCCCTTTCCCCACTTGATCACTTTCTTGCCTACGTCCAAAGTTAGGTTGGGGCTGACTCTCAGAGAAAGGTAGCCCTGATACAAATCCACGTTCCCTTTCCAACCGAGGTAGTCCTTTTTGAGAAGACCGTTGCCCGTAACATAGAAACCCGCCGCGCCCTTTTGGTAACTTCCCTCCAGGCGAAGACCTGAGTTGTACTGCTGCAAAATGCCTTCCTCGTTTCTTCGCGGAAATCTTAGCCGATAGAAAGCTGACTCTTCGTCCAACACCGAGAAGGCGGGCTGAAACTCGAGAAATCCGCCCAGAGAGTATGGCTTCTTTTCAGTCTCCTTTTCGATTTGTGCAAGGTCAATCTGGTACTCCGTCCCAGGTTGTTGTTGGGATTCCCCCCCGGACTCCTGACCAAAAGCCGCCATCGGAAACAGGCAGAGAAGCATCAGGAAGTGAGCCGGGGCGTGTGTCATCGAAGGGTCTCTAATCGGGGAAGGAAGGGCAAGGTGAACACTTCGTCAGCAAAAGTTCGGCTCTTGATGACGGCGTAGACCATGATGGACTTGTATCCCCGGTAAAGGGGGCTATCCGTTTCGATGACGGCAGGGCGTGTGATGCCATCCTCGAACTTCTTCATTTCCTTGAAATGCAGCGTCTTGATCAGCATGCCCGAGGCGGCGATACACTGGATCTCCAGAGGTACGAGCAGCTTTTTATCGACCGTCATCTTAAGCCGGTCATAAGCCACCGCTCCGGTCTTGGCTTTAAGGTCGAGAAGGTATTCGCTGCCGCGATCTTCAATCTGACTTACCGAGTATTCCACGTGGTAATCCAGACTCATGATGTCCGCGTTGTTGAACACCCCTCCAATGACGGACTGGAGACTCGTAATGCGAATGGGCTTTCCGACGTCCGGTATATAAAGCCACATGTTGTCCCCCAGGCGCAGGGTAGCCCGGCCCTTTTCACTTGGAGGCGAGAGGAAAAGTGCGGCGATCTTATCGTTCCCTTTCTTGACTGTGTACAGCAGATACTCCCGGGTGCTACCGTCCGGTTCGATGTTGATCAGCTTGCGATAGGACTCGAAGGAGGCCGGCGCGAGGTTCCGATCGAGCTTCTTCAAGATCTCCTCGCCATCTACATCCGCAGCAAATGCAGGCGCAACGAGCAGCGCCACAAAAGCGAAGATCGCAATGGTCCGTCTGAACATGGGTGCCTCCTAAACGTGTCGCAAGGCCTGAATCGGCTCCATCCGGGAGGCCTTCCAAGCCGGCTGCAGACTGGCCAGCAAGGCTACGCCCACCACGAGCGTGCTCGTCAACAGGATTTCGGCGGGAGAGATGGTCGGGGCAAGCACCACCGCGGCCTGCTGTCCAAACGCGAAGGTAATCTTCCGAAAGTTCAGGATCAGGATGATTCCGGTACTCAGCAGCGCGCCAAGAAATGATCCCAAAACTCCCAGGAGAAAACCTTCCACCATAAACAGGGACAGAATCTTGCGGGGCAAGGTGCCAATTGCTGCGATGGTCCCGATCTCTCGAATCCGCTCATAGACGGCCATGACCATCACGTTCATGATGCTGATGAGTACAACCGAAACGAGCATGAGTTTCATAAAGATGATGATCACATCGATCATGTTGGCGACGCTCGCAAAGGGAGACAGCTTCTTCCAGGTGTCGATGGAGAGGTTCCGGTTATTTTCCGACTGCGCCGAAACATCCGCCTGTAGCTGTGCGTATACTCGGTCGAGGCGATCAAAGTCCTGGACGGCGATCGCGATCTCGCTGACTTCAGAGTCGCTCATCCGGAGCAACTCCCTTGCGTCTTCGATGTGAACGTAACCATCCCGTCCGCCCGGCCCGGTGGCACTGGCCAGAATGCCCCCCACCACAAACGTCTTCCCGTTGACGGAACCGTCCTTATTCGTAGCCACGACCACTGCCGTATCTCCCACCTTCAGGCTCAACCCTTGCGCCAGAAGTTCAGGGACGAGAATCTTGCCCCTCTCCAGGCTGCTTTGTCCGCCTTGGACGATCCGGGACAGAAGCAACGGGCAGGTTTGGAATTCCTGAACGGGGTCAACCCCGTTAAGTCGGATGTTGGTGGTCTGCTCAAAATTGCTGAACGCAGCGCCGAACTTGAGACGTTCAGAAAACGCTTTGATCCCCGGATTCTTCGAGAGGATAGCTCTGAGGTCTTCGACCTGCGAAGACGGCAGATTGAGAAGCAGGGGCATGCTGTCGATGGCCTCCAGATATCCCTTTCTATGAATTTGCAGATGCCCGAGGTAGGAATCCGTAATCTCCCGCACCATCAGGTCCTTGAAAGAGCCTGTGGCGGAGACGAACACCAAGACAAACATCATGCCGACCACAATGAGCGCCATCGTGAGCAATGTCCGTCGCCGCCAAATGGCCGCTTGCAATGGAGATTGTAAGTCCCATGAGATGAGCTGGTTACGGAGACCTTCGGGCTTAGAGGACCCGCGCAGTACGGTTCGACGCACGAATAGTGCGCAGGGGGTGCGGGATCTTACGCAGATTGCTGCCGGTCTATTTTCTCCCAAGCCGATTCCCTCAGAGCAAATGGCTTGCACCCGCCATAAGTGGAGAAAGCGGGAACTCGCCGGAGAAGGCGTTGGGACAGGCGACTCTTCCAGTGCTCCTTATTTGACCTTCTCCCCAATAGGGCTTGACCTTGGAATCGGTTCCAGGGTTGATAATGGAAGCGTGGAGCAGAAACCGCACCTTCGCTCTGGTGAGCTCGCCGCTCTGGCGGGGATCAGCCCGGACACCTTGCGCCATTATGAGCGTATGAAGTTGCTGGCAACTCCTCGACGGTCAGCCGGCAACTACCGCCTGTATCCGCCCGAAGCCGTGGACCGGGTTCGATTGATCCGTCATGCACTGGCCGTCGGCTTCTCGCTCCCGGAACTGGCGAAGATTCTGAAGGTCCGCGACGCGGGTGGGGCGCCTTGCCGCCTAGTCAAGCGCTTGCTCGAAGAGAAGCTGCTCAAGATGGAGGAGCAAATCGGCGATTTAGTGGCAATGCGGAAACACTTGCGCACCGTCCTGGCCGATTGGGACGAGCGGCTCATTCACACATCTCAAGGCAAACCAGCCAGGCTGCTGGAAACGTTGATCGTCCCTGCATTTCGTTCAGAGCCTCGTAAGCTGATGGGGAAGACAAATCGACAAGCCCGAAGGGAGTCCATATGAAATCGAGAACATTGATCGCATCGTTGTTTATCGCCGCATTGTCTCTGTTTGTCATTCGAGCAACGGCGCAGCACTCCGAGCATTCGCAAGGGGGCATGATGTCCCGGGACAGGATGACTCAACACCAACAGATGATGTCGCAGCACCAGGAAATGGGGGAATCGAAAACGGGCCACGGCATGATGGGAATGGGTCACGATTCCGCGACGATGGCCCCAATGGGCGTCATCCACGAATTGTTCATCAACCATGATCGCATCACCCGCAGCGTGGCGAATCTCCCCGATGGCATCCGGACTGTGACGGAGTCGGACGATCCGCGGATCAGGCAACTCCTCAGAGATCATGTAGCGACCATGCGTCAGCGCGTCGATACCGGGAACGACCCCGGCCTGCCGATTGAGAGCGAGGCGCTGCGTTCGATCTTCCAGAACTACGACAAGATCGAGACGAAGGTTGAGACAACCGACAAGGGCGTGGTCGTCGTCCAAACGTCAACTGACCAGGAGACCATCGCAGCGCTCCAGCAGCATGCGTCGGAAGTGACCGGTTTCGTCAAAGAGGGCATGGCCGCCATGCACGCCGCGATGATGAAGAACGGCGGTGGCATGATGCGGCAGATGAGCGAGCATTCCATGATGACGCAGCACGGCGAACGAGCGATGGGCTTCAGCCAAACCGACACGACGCACCACTTCCTCCTGACCAAGGATGGAGGAGTGATTCAGGTGGAGGCGAATGACCCGAAGGACAAGCAGAACCGCGATCTGATCCGGGCGCATCTCACTCACATCGCGCAGACCTTCGCTGCCGGTGATTTCTCGGACCCTTTGGCTGTGCATGACAAATATCCAGACGGCGTCCCTGTGATGCAGCGCTTGAGGGGGGACATACGTTACACATTTGAAGAGACCCCGCAGGGCGGCCGGGTCCTGATTAGGACAACCAACCCGCAGGCTTTGGACGCCATTCATCAGTTCCTTCGTTTCCAGGTCCGGGAGCATGAGACGGGAGACAGCGTGAACGTCAACTCTAACAGCCCGTGGTGAAAGTGTGCCGGGGTGAATAAGTTTCACGGAATGTTCTTGCCGGTCGGAGGAAGGGGCCGCACACTGGCGGCATGGCGATGGGAACACGCAAACAACAAGAGCGACAAGAAGAATTTTGGGTAGCGACCGCGGAGTTGCCGCGCTCTGCGGGGCATCCGTTCTATGAGCGATTGAATGAGCTTTTGGAGGAAGCTGGATTGGATGCCTTGGTGGAAGAGCGGTGCCGGCGGTATTACGCGCCGAAGATGGGGCGGCCGAGCCTGGTGCCGGGGTGTACTTTCGGCTGCTGCTGATCGGGTATTTCGAGGGGCTGGACGGGGAGCGAGGGATCGCCTGGCGAGCGGCGGACTCGCTGGGGCTGCGGCGGTTTCTGCGGATCGGGCTGGATGAAATGGCTCCGGATCACTCGACGATCTCGCGGACGCGGCGGCTGATCGACGTGGAAACGCACCGGGAAGTGGCTCCGGCAACCAAGTTCGTCACCTTCGCCGAGCGGTTGACGGGAGTCGCCTACGCGAATCCTTCGTTGCAGACAGCCCAAATCAACTTTGTAGCGATCGGCTCCACCGGCACAATCCTTGCTGCCAAGAGTGTGCCCTTGCTGCCCGGTGAGCATGGAGCCGCGAACCTCGGACCCTTACTCGGTCTCGAAGATTTTACGGGATCGATCCAGATTGTCTCGACGGTCCCGATTTTGAGCCTGTCCCTCAACTTTGAAGCCTACCCGGCGTTCTCTTCGCTGCCCCCAGGAGAGCTCGATGGCGCGACGCCGTTGAGATAAGAGATCGCCAGCGGCCGGGGGTTGCTTCCACCCCTTTCCCCATGCGTTTGCTGCCGCTTTTGCTTGCTTTTCGTGCTAGACTTGGCCAAAGATAGCAGAGTAGCCACGGTCCCGCCCTGCGGGATGCCGTGGGTTTGTTCTGGTGTGAGCTCGGCGACACGGGACTGGTTCAAATTTATGAGAAAATTGGTCGGCCAGTCGAACAACGCTTTCTTGCGCAGCGCTTCTCTCTGTCTCCTGTTGCTGCTCTTTGCGTCCGGCATCCTTCCGCAGGACTTGTTCTCGCAGGCCGGCGCCCCCGCGCAGCCCGTCTCGGCAACGGCCACCCCGGCCGATCAGGAAATCCCCCAGCAGACCATCCGTATCCGCGTCGAGGAGGTCCAGATTCCCTTCTCGGTCTTTGACCGCAACGGCAACCTCGTCCTCGACATCCAGCAAGAGGACTTCACGATTCTCGAAAACGGCGTTCCGCAGGAGATTCGCTATTTCAATGCCCCGACGAATCTGCCGCTTCGCTTCGGCATCTTGATTGACACCTCCAGCAGCACCCGCCAGCGCATCAAGTTCGAGAAGGAAGCCGCCATGCAGCTCGGCTACTACGTGCTGTCCTACAACAAGGACCACCAGGGCTTCCTGATGACCTTTGACCACGGCCCCGAGGTCATTCAGGACTACACGTCCAATCCGGATGACCTGACCACCGCGCTCGACGGCTTGACCGCCGCCGGCGGCACGGCCCTGCTCGACGCCATCATCGAGGCCTCCCACAAACACTTTGCGGCGGCTCCCGGACCGGGCATTCCGCGCCGCGTGATCGTCCTGTTCAGCGACGGCGAGGACAACCTGAGCAAGCACAGCCTCGACCAGACCATCGAAATCGCCTTGCGCAACGACACCCGCATCTTCGTCGTCAGCGCCAACGGCTACGGCCAGAACGCCCCCGGCCAGGCCGTCCTGGAGCGATTGGTGAGCGAGACCAACGGCCAGATGTTTACGCCCCTCAATGACCTGCCGTCGAGCGCCTTCGCCACCGGCTATATTTCCCGCCATCAGATCTACGAGAGCCAGAACTCCGTCTACGCCCCCGGCACCGGCCAGTATACCTCCGAGCTCAACGCCGCTCTCACCAAGGCCCTCGAAGCCATCGGCGACGAGCTGACCCACCAGTACGCCATCGGCTACATCCCCAAGAACAATCTCCTCGACGGCACCTTCCGCTCCATCGAAATCAAGTCCCGCCGCCGCAACGTCGACATCCGCGCTAAAAAGGGCTACTACGCCGTCCCGTAGCACGGATCGTAAACCATTCCCTTGCGGTCATTCTGAGCGAAGCGAAGAACCTGCTTGTGCTTTACTTTCCTTCAGCCGTTGGTTTGCGATAATCTGATCTTCCGCATTCCCTGTTCAGGAACACCACGCCATGGAACAACGCCCCATCGGTTCGCTCTCCGTCTCCGTCGTCGGCCTCGGCTGCAACAACTTCGGCTGGCGCGTCGACGCCGCCGCCACGGAGAAAATCGTTCATGCCGCGCTCGACGCCGGAATCAATTTCTTCGACACGGCCGACATGTATGGCGGCACCCACAGCGAGGAATTCCTCGGCCGCGCGCTCTCTCGCCGCCGCTCCGAAGCCGTCATCGCCACCAAGTTCGGTTGGACCATTGATGACCGCCGCAAGGGCGCCCGCCCCGACTACATCCGCCGCGCCGTCGAGGACAGCCTGCGCCGCCTCCAGATCGACCAGATCGATCTCTACCAGCTCCATAAGCCCGACCCCTCGGTCCCCATCGCCGACACGCTCGAAGCTCTCGACGCTCTCGTCCGCGCCGGCAAGGTGCGCGAGATCGGCTGCTCAAATTTTTCCGCCGAACAGATTCGCCAAGCCGAAGCCGCCGTCCGCTCGGGCGCCGCGCGCTTCGTCAGTCTCCAGAACGAGTACAGCCTGCTCCACCGCGATCCCGAGAGCGGCGTGCTCTCCGAGTGCGTCCAGCGCGGCATCGCCTTTCTGCCGTATTTCCCGCTGGCAAGCGGCCTGCTCACCGGGAAATATCGCAAAGATCTGCCTGCGCCTCATGGTACGCGTCTCACCTCCGGAGGCCGTTTCAGCGGCAGGCTCGCAGGCCCCAATATGGACTTGGCGGAACGCTTCGCCCAGTTCGCCGCCGCGCGCGGCCGCACGCTGCTCGAGCTCGCCATCTCCTGGCTGGTCGCGCAGCCGGCTGTCGCTTCTGTGATTCCCGGCGCGACCTCCCCCGGCCAGGTGAAAGCGAATGCCGCCGCCGCCGGCTGGCCTCTCACCGCCGACGATCTCGCCGCCGTCAATGCCATCGTCTCAACTAACAACTAACAACTAACAACTAACAACCGTCTGTTATGATCTTCTTGCCATGGCCAACCTCGCATCGCCCGCCGATCTCGAAGCGCTTCTCGCCGGCGCCCGCTCCGTTTGTGTCCTGACCGGCGCCGGAATTTCCCGCGAAAGCGGCGTGCCCACCTTTCGCGGCGAGGACGGCCTGTGGCGCAAGTATCGCGTCGAGGACCTCGCCACGCCCGAGGCCTTCGCCCGCGACCCGCTTCTGGTTTGGGAATGGTATGCCTGGCGCCGCGAATTGATCAGCCGGGCTCAGCCGAACGCCGCTCATTTTGCCCTCGTCGACCTTGAGGCCAGCGTCGCATCCCGGCCGAACGCCCACTTTACGCTCATCACCCAGAACGTCGACGGTCTCCACGAGCGCGCCGGCTCGCGCAACGTCGTTCGTCTTCACGGCAGCCTCTGGCATTTGCGCTGCTCCCGCTGCGGCTCTGGGCACGCCGGCCGCTCCGATCTGCCCGACCTCCCCGATATGGAAGACCTCCGTGTTCCGCTCGATCCCTTTCCGCCGCGCTGCACCCGGCCGGGATGTTCCGCTTTGCTGCGTCCGGCGGTCGT
>Ga0326597_10015139_pt1 | contig 10093 bp, 9 predicted proteins | sample RVTome_12_FD_203789 | JGI IMG/M metagenome (GOLD analysis project Ga0326597, IMG submission 203789) | Soil microbial communities from uranium-contaminated site in the Upper Colorado River Basin, Wyoming, United States - RVT100D185 | ecosystem: Environmental > Terrestrial > Soil > Contaminated >...
AGGACCTCCCCGACCCACACGGTGTGGTCGCCCTCCTCGTGGAAGGAGCGGACGCGGCACTCGATCTGGGCGAGGGCGCCCTCGACGAGGGGCACGCCGTGGCGCCCTTCTCGCAGCGCGGTGCCGTCGAACTTCTCGTTGCCGCGCCGGGCGAAGCGCCGCGAGACGTCCTCCTGGTTCTCGCCGAGGATGCTGATGCCGAAGACCCCGCTCTCGCGCAGCCCCGTGTTCGCGTCGGCCCGGCGGTCGACGCAGGCGAGCACGAGCGGCGGGTGCAGGCTCACCGAGCAGAAGGCGCTGACGGTGAGGCCGCGTGGGCGCCCGTCGGCGCCGCGCGTCGTCAGCACCGTCACCCCGCTTGCGAACTGAGAGAGCGCGCGCCGGAACGCGGCGGAGTCGACGCTCATGCCGCCTCGGCGGCGGGGGCTCCCTCGTCGGGAAGGGCGGCGGCGGTCTCCTCCGGGGGCCGACGCGACCGCACGCGGTAGAGCTCGACCTGGCTGGCGAGCAGGCCCAGGCGCAGCGCGATACGGGTGGCGACGAGCGCTTCGAACCCGGCGAGGGCGAAGAGCTGCGTCTTCCACCCCGTCACCACGAAGCGGACGTCGAAGAGGGTCCACAGCCCGAGCAGGGCCAGGCCCGCCGCGATCACCACGACGTACTGAGCGGCGGCGGCGAAGAAGTGACGGAGGCAGAAGCCGACGCTCGACAGGGAGGCGAGGAGGGCGCTCTGGCGGTCCTCCACGACGAGGATGACCCGCGCGTACGAGGCCACCATGTGGACGAGCAGGAGCGCGCCGAGGAGTACGGCGTGGCGCCCGAGGAGGAGGGCGAGCGCCGTGCGCTCCGACACCGCCTCGCGGGCGAGATCGTCGACCCAGCGGGCGAAGGGCAGGTTCAGGGCGAAGACGCCGCCGGCGCCGGCGAGGGCGAGCAGGCTCACCCGGAACATGCGGCCGAAGTAGAAGCCCGAGCCGTGGGCGAGACCGCGCACCGTCCACCCCCCCCGCGGCGAGCGGAAGACGCCGAGGAGGCCGCCGACGAGGAAGACCTGCGCGACCAGGTAGACGACCGCCACCCCGAGGATCGTCGGGTCGACGTCGGCGGACTTCTTCGACCAGACATCGACGTCGCCCCGTCTCGTCTCGGAGGCGTCGGGAAAGAGGCCGGCGGGCAGTCGGCCGCGAACGAGCGCGTCCAGGCTCTTGAAGGCGAAGCCGGGGCCGAGGAGGTCGGGGCCGAGGTTCCTCGAGGGACCTTCCTGCTTCTCGGACCACGGCTCCCACCATTCGTAGTCGAAGCCGTACATCATCGATCCCGAGGCGCCGGTGTGGGCGAGGTTGCGCTCGAGCTGAATGGCCAGCGGTGCGGCCACGACGAGGGCGAGGGTGAGGTTGGTGGCGAGCACCACCAGCACGAGGCCCCAGTTGAGGCCCAGGGAAGAGAAGCCGTCGCGAAGGGCCTTCGGCATCACCTCACCCCATCACCATCTGAAGCTCGAGGAGGTGCTGCACCCAGAGCATGAAGCGCGCCGCCCACTTCGTGGCCGCGCGTCGGGCCGGACCCTTGTCGAGGACCCAGTCGTTGTTCGCGCGGTCGACGTCGATCGCGATCTTGACCTCGGGGTCGACGACGGCCCGCACGACGCGGGCGCCCGTGTAGCGGAAGCGCGTCCAGCGGTCGCGGCCGTCCCAGGTCTCGCTCACCGTGCGGCCGTCGGCGAAGTCGACCCTGAGCTCGACCGGCATGCGCACGCCGCCCGCGCGCACCACGGTGACCTCCGACTCGAATGTCGGGTCGCTCGCTGGCGTCCCTTCCGACTCGGAGCCCTCATCGGGCTCGTCGGTGGCCTTCAGGGCGAGGGTTCCGTCCCCGTCCTCGAACCATCCCGACGGCGGGCGAGCCTTCCGCGACTTCACCTCCAGCGTGTAGTCGCACAGCTCGCTCGAGAAGAAGGTCTCGTCGAAGAACCAGCGCCAGCTCTCGCCGGTGACCTCCTCGACCGTGGTCATGAAGTCGTCGGTGGTCGGGTGGGCGAAGCGGTACCGCCGGGCGTAGGTGCGCAGCACGCGGACCATCGCGTCCTCGCCGAGGAGGCCCTCGAGGGTCTGGAGGACGAGCGCGGGCTTGTCGTAGGAGTTGACGCGGTAGGAGTGGCGCGAGCGGTAGGTCCAGCCGGGCCGGGCGAGGACGTCGGTCCTCCCCTCGTCGCGCAGGCCCTCCAGCCTGTCGCTGCCGCGGGGGATCCACACGTCGGGCGCCACGACCGGCCAGCCCGTGCGCCCCCCGCGCCCGTACTGCCCGCCGAAATACCGCCGGCCCCACCCCTCGGCCCCGATCCCGCGGTCGAGGGCCTTGGCCGTCATGTAGGTGTTGAGCCCCTCGTCGAGCCAGGCCTCCTCGAACTCGTTGTTGGCGACGAGACCGTACCAGAACTGGTGCCCCGCCTCGTGCACGGTGACGCTCTCCGGGCTCTGGAGCGCGCGGGGGGCCATGACGTTCGTGCCGCCGGTGAAGAGGGTGGGATACTCCATCCCGCCCGAGGCCGAGCCCCACGCGGGGTCGACCACCGTGATCTGCGCGTAGGGATAGGGAGCGCTCCACGTGCCGTACGCGCGCAGCGCGAGCTTCGTCGCCTCGATGTAGCGCTCGGCGAGGTGCGCGTGCTCCGGCTGCACGAGGAGCAGGATCTCGACCGGGGGATAGCCGGGATCGTCGAATACGGCGCGGCGCTCGTGGAAGCGGCGGCTGGCGGTCCAGGCGAAGTCGTGCACGTCTTCCTGGACGTAGTGCCACGTCTGGGTGCCGTCGGCGTTCGCCGTCTTCTCTTCGAGGCGTCCGGTGGCTCCGACGACGTGCCCGGCGGGCAGGGTCAGCGTGACGTCGTACGCCCCGAAGTCCGAGAAGAACTCGGTCCACGCGTAGAACGGGGGACAGATCCACTCGCCGTTTCCGAACACACCGATCTTGGGGAACCACTGCGCCACGAAGAGATAGTCGTGCACCTGGCCCGCGCGGCCCACGCGGCCGTGGGGGATGCGGGCCTCCCACTCCAGACGGAACAGCGCCGTCGCCCCGGGGGCGACCGGTCGTGGGGTGCGCAGATCGATGACGGTCCGGTCGTCCTCGTTGCCGTCGGGGTGGACGTAGCGCAGCGAGGGGGTGAGGTCTTCCTCGACGTCTCCGAGGAGGTGCGCCGTCTTCACCCGCGTCCAGCCGAGGACGTCGTCCTGGCCGCGGGTGCGGCCGTCCCACCGCCGGCTGCCCTGGCGCGCCGTCGTCGAGAGGTTGTTGCGGAAGGCATTCCAGTAGAGGTGGAAGGGAAAGCGGTCGAGGGCCTGCTCCGAGCTGTTGCGCCACTCGAGAACGAGGGTCCCTTGCACGCTGCGCGCGTCGGGGTCGATCCGGGCGTCGATCGTGTAGTTGGCGATGCGCGGCGACTGGTCGGGCAGCGGGGGGAGGCCTCTCGCCTCGGCCCCGGCGACGAGCGGGAACCCCCCGGCCGGGATGGGGGCGCTGTCGGCCCGGGCGCGGGGCTCGAGCGAGGCGATGGCGACGACGAGCGTGGTCGCCGCCGCCCCCACGAGGAGGGTGCCGGGGTGTCGGGGAAGTCTCATGGCGGATGATCCTCGGGTCGCACCGCGGGGCCCAGCCCGCGAGCCACCGGGGATTCTATTCGGTCGGGGGGGCTCTGTCGTGCCGAGCCGGGGCCCGCTCTTGCGGTGGCCCCGCCACGCCGCCCCCCGGGTGAACGTTTCCGCCCCCTCGGGCCGGGTCGGCTCTCTAGAACCGGATCGCGAGACCGACGCTGGCCTGCACCCACCACGGCTCGAACTCGATGGGCTCGAGGCGCTCGCGCACCCGCTCGAGGAGCGCCGCCTCCACCGAACCGAGGGGGGTGTCGATCTCGGGCTCCCACTCGATGGTGCGCTTCGAGAAGTAGAAGCCGCGGCCCTCGAGGAGGAGAGCGGCGTTGCCGCCGAGGGGGATCTGGAGGCCGAGGCCGAGGTTGCCGCCCCAGGTGCTCTTCGTGTCCGGGCTCGAGACGCCGTTGAGGCGGAGGGTGGCGATCTCGAGGTTGCCGGTGTCGAGGTTGACCGCCGCCACGCCCAAAGCGACATTCTGCACGATCGAGAATTGCAGGTCGCCGAGGCGGCTGAGTCCCCCCGAGGCGGTGAACCGCACGTTGCCCCCCGAGCGCAGCTTGAGGTTGAACGACCACGGGGTGAGAGCCTTGAGGTCGGCCGTGCCGCCGGTCAGGGTGAGGGTGGAGACGACGGGATCGAAGGGGGGCGGGAGCACGGCCCGCACCGTATAGCCCGCGCTCGGCGTGTCGACGGTGAGGTCCGCGCTGTCGAGGCGCACCTCGAAGCCGAAGCCGTCGGTCGCGTAGAAGGTGACCGCTCCCCCGAGCGCGATGCCGCCCGAGGCCTTGAGCTCGAACTCACCGCCCTGCTCGACGCTGACGCCGGGGATCGGGACCTCGACCGGCCCCGGGTCGTACTGGAACGTCTGGCTGTAGAAGGGGAAGGTGTACCCGCCGTAGAAGGCGACCTCGAGCTCGCCCGCGCCGGCCACACCCGGCCCGGCGGCCAGGGCGACCAGCACCGCCAGGGCCTTTCGCATGCCGCAGTTTAGCAGGAGCGGCCGAGGCGCCGGCCACCGGAATGCCGCTTCCTCGTCGCTTCGTCCACTCGCCCCCGTCCTTCCGCATCTTGACGGCCCCCGTCCCCCTCGCAATACTTGAAGGGACGGTCACGCCGCCGGCTCGACCCCCCACCCAAACCATGAACGCGGACGTCTCCCCTCCGACAAGCAGCCGCCCCGACGTCGCCGTGGAGGCGTCCGGCATCTGCCGACGCTACGGCCGGCGCTGGGCCCTCGTGGACGTCGGCTTCACGCTGGCGCGGGGCGAGACACTGGTGCTCGCGGGGCGCAACGGGTCGGGAAAGTCGACGCTGCTGCGGGTCCTCTCGACGGCCATTCGGGCCGACCGGGGAAGCGCGCGCGTCGAGGGCCACGACCTCCAGAAGGACCGGCAGCAGGTGCGGCGGCTTTCGGCGCTCCTCGGCCACCACTCGAACTTCTACGAGGCGCTCACCGCCCTCGAGAACCTGCAGGTCGCGGCGCGGTTCCTCGGCCGCGACGTGAGCCGGCCCGCCCTCGAGGAGCGGCTGGGCGAGGTGGGTCTCGCCGACCGCGCCGACGACGCGGTGGCGACCTTCTCCGCCGGCATGCGCAAGCGCCTGATGCTCGCGCGCACCCTTCTCCAGGACGCCTCGGTGGTGTTCCTCGACGAGCCCTACGGCCACCTCGACCCGCCGGGGTTCCGCCTGGTCGACGACACCATCGACCGGCTGCGGGGGCGGGGGGCGACGGTCGTGATCGCCACGCACCTGCTCGAGCGGGGGGCGGAGCAGAGCGAGCGGGCCCTCTTGCTCGAGTCGGGGCGCGTGGCGTGGCAGGGACAGGCCCGGGACCTGATGCGCGAGGGAGGTGCTTTCGCCACCGGGCGGCCGGAGAAGACAGGCACGTGAGCGACCTCCTCGTCGCGCTGCGCAAGGAGATGCTGCTGCAGTGGCGCACCCGCGCGCAGATGTTCGCGATCTTCGTGTTCGGCGCCTCCGCGCTCTTGCTGTTCAGCTTCGCCATCGGCCCCGACTCCGCCTCGCTGCGCCTCCACGCCGCCGGCTTCCTGTGGCTGGCGCTGATGCTGTCCTCCACGCTCAGCCTCGCCGAGAGCTTCCAGAGCGAGATGGAGCAGCGGGCGTTCGAGGGTCTCCTCCTGCTGCCCGCCTCCCCGGTCGCCCTCTTCTACGGCAAGGCGCTCAGCAACTGGCTCCAGCTCGTCCTCCTCGGGATCGGCCTGCTTCCGGTGATGGTAGTGCTCTACGACGCGGGAACGATGCGGGTGCCGGGCCTCGTGGGGGTGATCGCCATCGGGACGGCGGGGCTCGCCGCGCCCGGCACGCTCTACGCGGCGATGACCTCGCAGGCCCGGGCCAAGCAGACGCTGCTGCCCCTGCTGCTGTTCCCGCTGGTGGTGCCGGTCCTCCTCTCGGCGGTCAAGGCGACGTCGCTGCTCATCCTGGGCGACCCGATGGGCCAGGCCGGCGCGTGGGCCTCACTCCTCGCCGCCTTCGACGTCATCTACTGGTCGCTGTGCGGCCTGCTGTTCGAGCGCGTCGTGGAGGACTAGCATCAATAAGGACTGGTGTTCACGATGAAACAGACGCACCATTGATTGTCCGCTTCGGCGGGATAGACTGATTTGCGCGGTCCGTTTCGTGGTTTCGTGCTCTGGAGGGTTTCATGACCAACCGGCCGGCGGGCACCGGGGCCCCCTCGACGGGGGCCGGGCCCGGTCCGTTCCTGGCCGCTTTCGGCGTCGTGCTGCTGCTGATCGGCTCCTACCGGGGCCTGGTCGTCGCCCCGCCCGAGACGTTCATGGGCGACGTGCAGCGGATCATGTACGTCCACGTGCCCACCGCCTGGAACGCGATGCTCGTGCTGACCTTCGCCTTCTCCTGCGCGCTCGCGTTTCTCTGGCGCGGCTCCTGGGCGTGGGACAATCGGATGGAGGCGGCGGTCGAAGGGGGGGTCGTCCTCTCGGTGCTGCTGTGCATGCAGGGCGCGATCTGGGCCAAGCCGACCTGGGGCGTGTGGTGGGACTGGGACCCCCGCCTGACCACCACCGCGGTCTTGGTCTTCCTCTTCATGGGGATCCTCGCCCTTCGACACTTCGTCGACGACCCGGTCAAGCGCGCCACGTGGTCGGCCGTCGCCGTGGTCATCGCGTTCGTGGACGTGCCGATCGTCTACTACTCCGTGCGCTGGTGGAACTCGCTGCACCAGCTGCAGTCGACGCCGGAGACGGTGTCGTCGGTGTTCCACTGGCCGCTCCGGATCAACGCCTTCGGGGTGCTCTTTCTCATGAGCGGCCTCATCGCGATGAGGACGCGGATCGCGGCGCTGCGCCTCTTTGCCGAGCTCGCGCCGCCCTTGCCCGAGCCGGTCGAGGTGGGGGCGGCCGTGGCGAGAGAGGCAGGGTCCTGACCATGGGCTCGATCCAGGGTGGATGGGAGTTCGTCGTGGCCGCGTACACGGTCACGGCGGTGGTGCTCGGCAGCTATGCGGTGTCGGTCGTTCTCCGCTGGCGGGCCGAGAGGAACCGGACACAGCGCGCCACAAAAGGCACCCCGGAGGTGGCCTCATGACCGAAGACCTCACCCCACTCCCGCCGGAGGCGTCTCGCCCGGCGGCGGGCGGGAAGCGATGGCTCGCCGTCGCCGCCCTGGCCGCGGCCGGAATCGCGTTCCTGGCGATCACGATGGGCGGGATCGGGAAGAACCTCGTCTACTACTGGGGACCCACCCAGCTGCGCGACGCGGGCGACAAGGCGGTGGGGGCCACGATCCGCCTGGGAGGCATGGTGGCCCCCGACTCGGTCGTCTTCGGCGAGGGTGCCTCCGGGGTCGAGTTCGACGTGACGGACTACAAGGCCACGGTGCACGTGCGGTCGAAGGGAGTGCCCCCCCAGATGTTCCGCGAGGGGATCGGGGTGGTGGTGGAGGGAACCATGACGCGCGCGGGGCAGTTCGAGTGCCACCGGCTGATGGTCTCGCACGGCAACGACTACCGTGCCCCCGAGGACCCCGGGCACGCCGACGTCCAGCGGCTCATGCAATCGACCGAGGGCCTCGACCCGGCCGAACCGGCCCGGAACCAGTAGGCGCACATGACCGCCCTCCTCGGTCGCAGCCTCATCCTTCTCGCGCTCTTTCTCTCCTCGACGGGAGCCCTCGTCGGCATCGCCGCCGGCTTCCGCTCGTCGCCTCAGGGCGCGGTCCTCGCCCGCCGGATGGCCTATGCTTTCGCCGCCACCATGATCGCGGCGAACCTCCTCATGGTCTGGGCGCTGCTCGCCCGCGATTTCTCGGTCGGCTACGTGGCTCAGGTGGGCTCGCGCGAGGTGCCCAACTGGGTGGCGGTGACGAGCCTGTGGTCGTCGCTCGAGGGGTCCATCCTCTTCTGGGGCGCCGTGCTCGGCGTCTACGTGGCCGGCGCCACCTGGTTCAACCGCGACCGCCACCCCGAGTACATGCCCTTCGCCATCGGCACCTGGCTCGCCTGCGGCGCCTTCTTCAGCTTCCTGCTCGCCGGGCCCGCCCAGCCCTTCCTCACCGTGGCCAACCCGCCCACCGCCGGGCCGGGGCCGAACCCGCTCCTCCAGAACCACCTCCTGATGGTGGTCCACCCCCCCTTCCTCTACCTCGGCTACGTGGGGATGACGATCCCCTTCGGCCTCGCCTCGGCGGCGCTCTTGCGAGGCCGCCTCGGCCACGACTTCCTGCGGCCCCTGCGCACCTGGCTGATGCTGCCCTGGGTCTTCCTGACCGTCGCCATCGTGCTCGGCGGATGGTGGGCCTACGAGGTGCTCGGCTGGGGAGGCTACTGGGCGTGGGACCCGGTCGAGAACGCGAGCTTCCTGCCCTGGCTCACCGCGACCGCCGCCATCCACTCCGCGATCCTCAGCGAGAGGAAGGGGGTGCTCAAGGGCTGGACGGTGACGCTCGTCCTCGCCTCGTTCCTGCTCACGGTCCTCGGCACCTTCATGACGCGCTCGGGCGTCTTCAACTCCGTGCACTCCTTCACCCAGAGCGCGATCGGGCCCACCATCCTCGTGTTCCTCGCCTCGGCCACGGTGTGGTCGGTGTTCCTGCTCGCGTTGCGGATCGACCGCCTCGCTCCCGAGGGCCGCCTCGAGGGGGTGCGCAGCCGGGACGGGATGTTCCTCCTCAACAACCTGCTCTTCGTCCTCTTCACGTTCACCGTCCTCATCGGCACCGTCTTTCCCCTGGTCGTCGAGGCGGTGCGCGGCGTGCAGATGAGCGTGGGCCGTCCCTACTTCGACCGCATGGCGATTCCGTTGGGAGCGGCGCTGCTCTTCCTGATGGGAGTGGGGCCGGCGCTGCCGTGGGGCGTGGCGAACGCCGCGCAGCTGCGCAAGGCGCTGCTGCCGCCTCTCGCCGGCGCCGGGGTCGCGCTCGTGATCGCGCTGGCGCTGGGCGTGCGCAGCCCGTGGACGCTCCTCACCCTCGCCTTCGCCGGCTTCACCGCGCAGGTGACGCTGCGCGAGCTGTGGCTGCCGGTGCGCCAGCGCCTCGGCCGCGGCGAGCGTCTCCTGCCCGCGATCGTGGGGGGCGAGCTCAAGCAGGGGCGACGGCGCTTCGGGGGCTACGTGGTCCACGCCGGGGTGGTGGTGGTGGTCGTCGCCATCGCGGTGAGCTCGACGATGGGCACCTCGAAGGAGCTGGTGCTGGGCGTGGGCGAGTCGGCGACGGTGGGGCGCTACTCGCTCACCTTCCTCCGCGTCGACCAGCTGCGCGAGCCTCACCGCACCTCGCTCGCCGCCCGGGTCGCGGTCCGCCGGGGGAGCGAGGACATCGGCACCGTCTCTCCCCGGATGAACCAGTACGACTCCCAGCGCGAGCCGATCGGCAGCCCCGCCGTGCGCTCGTTCCTCTTCGAGGACCTCTACCTCTCGGTGATGAACCTCGACGCCGCGGGGGGGAGGGTGGGGCTGCACGTCTTCATCAATCCCCTGGTGGGCTGGATCTGGCCCGCCACCGGGGTCATCGCCCTGGGCGGCGTGCTCGCCCTCCTGCCGTCCCGCCGCCGGGCGCCGGTCCTTCGCCCGACGCCGGCGGCGGCCCCGGTGGGCCTGGGTGGCGCCACGGAGTCGCGTTGAACCGCAAGGTCCTCCTTGCCGGCCTCGCCGTCGTGCTGCCGCTCATCGCGGTGCTCCTGGCGAACATCGGGCGCGACCCCCACTCCATCGAGTCGCCCCTCGTCGGCCGGCCCGCTCCGCCCTTCTCTCTCGTGCCCGTGGGCGGGGGAGAGCCGGTGACGCTCCTCGGCCTGCGCGGCAAGCCCATCGTCATCAACTTCTGGGCGACCTGGTGCGGGCCGTGCTTCCAGGAGCACCCCGTGCTCGTGTCGAGCGCGCGCAGCCTCGGCGACGGCGTTCAGTTCCTCGGCGTCGTGTACGACGACGACGAGGCGAACGTTCGCGAGTACCTGCGCCGGCAGG
>Ga0326597_10015141_pt1 | contig 10093 bp, 10 predicted proteins | sample RVTome_12_FD_203789 | JGI IMG/M metagenome (GOLD analysis project Ga0326597, IMG submission 203789) | Soil microbial communities from uranium-contaminated site in the Upper Colorado River Basin, Wyoming, United States - RVT100D185 | ecosystem: Environmental > Terrestrial > Soil > Contaminated >...
GCGGTGGTCGACGCGCTGTCGCCCCTCGGCGTGCGCCACATCGACATGCCGGTCACACGCGACAAGGTGTGGCGCGCGATTCGCGACGCGAAAGGTCGACCGGCGTGAATCTGCAGTACAACGGCGAGGAGCGGATTCCGGCCGGCCGGGACAAGGTCTGGGCGTTCGTGACCGATCCCGAAAAGGTCGCGCGCTGTTTTCCCGAGGTCGTCGACGTCGCCGTCCACGACCCGAACCACTTCGACGCCGTCGTGCAGGTCGGTGTCGGTCCGGTGCGGGGGAAGTTCAAGCTGAAGGTCGAACTGGTGCCCGATGCGGCGGGGCAGCGGCTCGACATGAAGATCTCCGGCGGAGGCTTCGGCAGCGCGGTCGATCTGACGGCCGTCGCCGACCTTGCGGAGGCTGGCCCGGGCGCCACGACGCTGAAGTGGAGCGGGCAGGCCGTCGCGCGTGGTCCGGTTGCCGCGGTCGGCGGCCGAGTCCTCGACGCCCAGGCCCAGAAGGTGATCGCGCAGGCGTTCGCCAACGTCCGCGAGCGGCTGTCCACCTGAACGGATCCGCGGGTCGGTGATGTCCCGAGTCACGCTGCGCCAGCGATTCTTTCCGTTGCACGAGCCCGCCGCCGTCGATCGCTTTCTCGATGCCTTTCCCTGGTGCGTGGTCTTCAAGGCGGGCACGAGCGACAAGACCTTCGATGCCTGGCTCGTGGCCCAGAAGATGCTCGAGCCGCGCGTCGATGTCGCCGTCGGGTTCATCCGGCTGCCCGAGGACCGCGGCGCGAGCGACCAGGTGACCGCCCGATCGGGGATCCCGCACAAGAGCCCGCAGTTCATCCTGTTCCTGCAGGGGAGCGCCCGCGGTCACCTCGACGAGCTCGCCATCGAGCCCGCCCAGCTCGGGCCGCTCCTCGGCTCGGAGCTGCCGGCGGAGATCGGAGCCCCGGTGAAGAACGACGCCGTGGTCACGCTCGAGCCGTATCGAACTCTCCTGTCGGCCTTCGTGAACGGAACGCTGCCGGAGGAACGCTTCCAGTGGGCGTACCTGGACCGCCTGGAGAAGGATGCCGCGTGGCGCGACGACGCCACGTTCGAACATGTGGACGGCCTCTTCGAGAATCCATGGGGGCGCGACCTTCGGGCGGCGCGCCTGGTCGCCGTCGAGTTCCAGGGGCAGCTGGCAGGCACGCGCGAGCCGCTCAAGGAGCGCGCCAGACGGCTGCTGAGGCGGCTGTCGGAGACCGGCGAGGCCGGATAAACTGAGGTTGCCACCATGCCACCGCAGGTCGATTTCTTCGAGCGCATCGCGCGGCTGGGCCGCGACGGGCAGTCGTTCGCGACCGCGACGGTTGTCGGCCGTCGCGCGCCGGTGTCGGCCCACCTCGGCGATCGCGCGATCGTGTTCGCCGACGGCCGCATGGAAGGATTCGTGGGCGGCGCCTGCTCGCACGAGATCGTGCGACAGCAGGCGCTCGAGTCGATGCGGACGGGGACCGGCCGGCTCGTGTCGATCCGGCCCGAGGCGAGCGGAGCCGCCGAGTCGAGTCCGGATCGCGTGGTGGTGCCGATGACCTGCGCGTCGGAAGGCGCGGTTGACGTCTATGTCGAGCCGTTCGTGCAGGCGCGGCTGCTGGTCGTCGTCGGGGCGACCCCGATCGCGAGCGCGCTGGCGCGGATGGCCCGCAGTCTCGACTACCGCGTCGTGCGCGTTGTCGACGATCGGGAGCGGGCCGATCTCGAACCCGAGGCGGTGGCGTTCGGGTTCACAGTGGCCGCGCTCGGCGCGCTTGGCGAACTGCTGCGGCCGCCGGATGCCGGAACCGACGACCGGGCGGTCGTGGTCGCCTCGCAAGGACACTACGACGAGGAGGCGCTCGAGTCGGCTCTCGGGAGCGGCGTCCCCTACGTGGGCCTGGTCGCTTCGCGTGCTCGGGGCGCCACCGTGAGGACCCTGCTCGACGATCACGGCGTGCCGGGCGTGGCGGCGCTGCGGAACCCGGCCGGTCTCGACCTCGGGGCGCGCACGCCGCCGGAGGTGGCGCTGTCCATCCTGGCGGAGATCGTTCAGGCCCGATCGGGCCGCGTCCCGGCGCAGGCCGCGTCGCCGCGGGCGGCCGCGGCGGCTGTCCCACCGGCCGCGCCGTCGAGCGCGATCGACCCGGTGTGCGGCATGGAGGTCCACGTGGCGACCGCCCGGCACAAGGCCGACGTGGAGAGCGTGACCTACTATTTCTGCTGCGCGAACTGCCGGACCCGCTTCGTGAAGCAGCCGCACGACTACCTGTCTCGCACCTCGTGATGGACGCCGCCACCATCAGCGCCCGGTTCCGCGATCGGGCCTTCATTGTCGACGACGCCTTCGCGACCGCCCTGCAGGTGGCGCTGGCGCTCGAGAAGCCGCTGCTCATCGAGGGGCCGGCGGGAGTCGGCAAGACGGAAAGCGCCAAGGTCCTCGCCGACGTGCTGGCGGCGCGGCTCATTCGGCTGCAGTGCTACGAAGGGCTCGACGCGATGTCGGCCCTCTACGAGTGGAACTACCCGCGCCAGATGCTCCGGATCCGGATGAGCGAGACCGACCACGTGCCTCCGGAGGAGCGTGAGGCCGAAATATTCAGCGAACGGTTCCTGCTCAAGCGGCCGTTGCTCGAGGCGATTACCGAAGATCGCCCACCCGTGCTCTTGATCGACGAAGTCGATCGCGCCGACGAGGCGTTCGAGGCGTTCCTGCTCGAAGTGCTGGCCGAGTGGCAGGTGACGATTCCCGAGCTGGGCACCATTCACGCGAAGCACAAGCCTCATGTCGTCCTGACCAGCAACCGCACGCGCGAGCTCTCGGACGCGCTCCGCCGCCGCTGCCTGTTTCTCTGGCTGCCCTATCCGACGCTCGACCAGGAAATCGCCATCCTGCGGGCCAGGGTTCCCCGACTTGACGAGCGTCTGGCGAAGCAGATCGCGGCCCTGATGCACGCGCTCCGCGGCATGTCGCTGCAGAAGGCGCCGGGCGTGGCGGAAAGCCTCGATTGGGCGATGGCTCTGATGAGCCTGCACCGCGATCACCTCGACATGCGCACGGTCCAGCAGACCCTCGGCTGCGTGCTCAAGGTGCACGAGGATTACGGCGTGGCGAGCGCGCACGCCTCGGAGCTGGCGAACATTCTCGGAGAAGAGACCGCGGCGCTCGAATCCGGCGGATACGGTCTCGAGTCCGATTTCGGCTTCGGGTCGGTGTCCAAGCCGCGCCGCTGATGCACCCCTTCGGCAGCCTGCCCGACAACCTCGCGAGCTTCTGCGCCCGGTTGCGCCAGGAGTACGCCTTCCGGATCGGCGCGGGTGAACTGATCGACGCCGCCCGCGCGCTCGACGTCGTCGACCTCGCCGACCCGCAGGCGGTTCGCCACGCCCTTCGGGCGGTGCTCGCCGTCACGCGCGAGGATGCCTCGGTGTTTGACGGGGCGTTCGACCGTTTCTTCTTTCCCGCCCCGACAGCGCCTCCATGGGAGCGGCCGTCCGCGCTGCGCCGCGAGCCTGGCGCCGGCGCCGGGGGAAAGGACGCGGAAGAGCGGAGACGCGCCGCCGCTGCGTCGGCCGTGGACGTCGAGGACGTGCCTGCCGCGGGGAGGGGTCCCATGACGCCGCTCGAAGCCGGCGACGCCGAGGACGCGGCGCGCGTCGCGCGCGCCAGTTACAGCCCGATGGGAACGGAGAGCGGCGATGAGCCGGAGCTGGCGGAGGCGGACAGACGGTGGGTCGAGGCGGCGCGCGCACTGGTTCGTCGCGTGCACCTCGGCCTGTCGCGCCGCTGGCGGCCAGCCGCGCAGGGCAGGCGCTTCGACTTCCGGCGTACCCTGCGGGCCAGCCTGCAGACGGGCGGCGAACCCATCGCGACGCGCTGGCTCGGCCGTCCACCGCGGACTCCCCGATTCGTCCTGTTGATAGACGGCAGCCGATCCATGAGCGAGCACGCCGGCACGGCGTTGAAGGTGGCGTCGGCGCTTGCGTGCGCGACGTCGCGCGTCGAGGTGTTCACGTTCTCAACCGCCATCCAACGCGTGACGACCGAGGTGCGCCGCGCCGCCGCCGGACAGGCGCATCGTCTTCCGCGCCTGGCGTTCGCGTGGGGCGGCGGCACCCGCATCGGCGCGTCGTTCGCCGAGTTCCTGCGTCGATTCGGCGAGCGGCTGCTTTCCCGCGACACCGTCGTGATTGTGGCGAGCGATGGCCTCGACGTCGGCGAACCGGCCAGTCTCCTTGCCGCGATGCGCGCGATCCACCGCCGATCGGCGGGCGTCGTCTGGCTGAACCCTCTCGCCGGCACGGCGGGCTACGAGCCGACAGCCGCCGGCATGCGCGCCGCCCGGCCCTTCGTCTCCACGTTCGCCAGCGTCAACGATCTGGAGGGCTTCGTCCGGCTGTCGCGGGCGGTTCGGGTCAGCGCCTGAGAGCCCGCCGGTGCACTCCCTCCTCGCGCCTTGCAGGCCGGGCGCCTCGTCACGCTCGGTGCTGCGCCGGCATTTACGAGATGGGTTCGAGGGCGAACGGCGGGTACTCGTCGACGAGCAGCAGGAGATAGGCCTCGACGTGGAGCGTCCAACGCATCACGCCGAAGCTGAACGAGCGCAGCGACGGCGGATACGAGCCGTTGACGAGGATCGCGACCCAGGCGATGACCGTTGCGATGAACCAGGCGATGATCAGGAAGAACAGCACGACCAGATGCGGGATCGCGAGCGGGAGGCGGAGAGCGATCGTTGCGCGGTCGCGCGGCAGCGGGGGCTCCGTCACATCGATCGCGGCGGGATACATGTCGTCGCCGAACGGCGGGTACTTGTCGGTGAACAGCGCCAGGTAGGCGAGCGTCCTGGTGCGCCAGCGCAGGTAGTACAAGGAGAACTCCCGGATGCCGATCAAGTGTTCGCCGTTGACGAGGAGCGTGAACCAGCTCACGATCGCCATGACGTAGGCCGCCGCGCCGAGCAGGCCGGCGCCGCCCGTTGGAGACGCCCAGTAGACCGGGCCCGCGAGAATCGCATGGGGCATCGCCAGGATCGGCCGCACGAGCGTCGTCAGCCGGTCGCGATCGGCGGTCTGCACTTCGACGGTGACCGACACCGGATACGGCATGGTGCCTCAGGGCCGCAGGAGCGAGCTCGCGGCCACACCGAGATAGTACGGCCAAAGCGCCAGGGCCAGCACGCCTCTCCAGAAAGTCACGTGCAGAAATCCGATGGTGAAGAGCCAGCCCACGACCCAGAGAAGCCCTCCGAAACTGTGCTGTTCGATCTGGATGCGTTCCGCCATGCAACCTCCGCCGCGAGAGAACGCCGGCCGAAAGGCTCTACTTCCAGCCGCCGGTTTTGCGCGTGAACCGCGCGGGCAGCGCCGGTTTGCTCTCGGGCGCGGGCGCTTCCGGCTCTCCCGACGCGACGCTGATCTCCCGCTCCAGCTCTTCCTCGTTGGGCAGGCCCGCGAGCTGGTCGACGAACATCAGGGAGTGCTGCGACGGGATCTCGAATTTCTTGCCGCACGTCTTGCACGTGACCTCGTCGTCGAGGCGGAGCAGATAGTCGCGCAGCTTCGCGAACTTGGCCCGGTCGTTGTCGTCGGCCGAGGGGGGCAGCCGATCCTTCTTCGAGCGCCGCACCCATCGGATGCTGTATTCGCCGGTCCGCCGGCACTTGGGGCACTGATACCGCCCCGATCGGGTTTCCGCTTTCTCCGTGAACAGGGCGCGTTCGTCGAGGGCCATGCCTCTATGGTAGCAACGAACGGGGCGCCGCGCGTGCGCGGCGCGATTCACGGGTACAACGATAGGGCGATTCTGACGAGCTCGCCCGAAATGGGCTGCGGCGCGCTTGATAAAGGCGAGCGGTCGCTTGACCGATAACCACAACGATCGGCTCGGGAGCCGGGCTTCCGAAGCAACCTGTGCGCGCAATCCTCGTCGGCCTGACCGCTGTCGGATCGTTCGCGGCGACCGCCGCAGGTGTCGCGGGCGTCGACATTCGCGGCACTGCACGCGTTGGCGACCGGGCCGAACCGAACGCCGTCGTCTGGCTGGAGGCGCCACAGGCGCCCGCCTCGTCTCCCGGACGGATCGTGCTGGATCAGCGGAACCTGTCGTTCTCTCCACACGTCCTCGCCGTGCGTGTCGGCACGACCGTGGAGTTTCCCAACAACGATCGCGTGTTCCACAACGTCTTCTCGTTTCGCGACGGGAAGCGCTTCGATCTCGGCATGTATCCCGTCGGGACGAAGCAGCTGGTCGCGTTCGATCGCCCGGGCGTCAGCCGGATCTTCTGCAACATCCACCCCAACATGGCGGCGTACGTGGTCGCACTCGACACGCCCTACTTCGCCGTTGCCGACAAGTCGGGCGCGTTCACGATTTCATCCGTTCCGCCCGGCACCTATACGTTCGGGGCGTGGCGTCCGGGCGGATCGCCGTTGACCGGGACGTTCAGCTCGGACGATGGAAGACCAATCGATGTCCGGTGGCCCTGACGCCCGATGAAATCAGCGATTGGCTTCGCCCTGCTGCTGACGCTGGCCCGCTCGGACCCGGCGCTCGGCCAGTCCGTGCAGGTCGAAGCCGACGTCACCGGCGGGTACTCGACCGAAAGAGTCTCCGCCGCGGCGACGCAAGTCCGCCTGTTTGGTGAAGCAGGGTCGTGGCTCCGCGTCTACTCGGAAGCGTCGTGGGCCGCGCGCAGCGACGACACCGCCTCCGACGTGTTCGGCGCGGCGTACCCGTACGGCAATCGCCTGCAGGCCATCGAAGCGTACGCCGAGGGCCTGTTCCGGCCGCGGGGAGCGCTGATCGGATTTCGAGCCGGACGGTTCCGGACCCCCTTCGGCATCCACGGCCGGAGCGACTACGCGTACTCCGGGTTCCTGCGCGCGCCCCTCATCCGATATGACGGCTACTTCGCCCTCTCCAACAACCATCTCGAACACGGCGCGGAGCTCATCGTCGGCATCCCCCATCTCTACGCCGCGACGACGGTCGGCGCGCCGGCCGACGTGGGCAGCGCGCAACGGCGGTCTGGCGTCGACAGCGTGTCGCGTGTTCAGGGGTACTACGGCCCGTGGATTGTCGGTGCCAGCCGGATTGTCACCACGCCGTACATGCCCGAGAGATTCGCGCGCGGACGCTCCGTGTTCACCGGCGTCGATCTGCGCTGGACCCATGCCGGCGTGCAGGTGGTCGGCGAGTGGATTACGGGACGCCCGTTCGACGGCACCCACACCGACGGATGGCACGCCGACGTCATCGTGCATCGCCCGTGGATGGGGCCCGTCACCGCGGTCTGGCGTTCGGAGGCACTCGATTACGAAGCCCCGTTGCCGCGGGCGCGGCGAGCCGAACGGCACACGGCCGGCGCGCGTGTTCGCCTGCTTCGGAATCTGAGCACCCAGATCAACGTTCTTCACCAGACCGGCGATCTGAGCGACTCGTTCTCGACGGCGCTGGACTTCGCGGTCACCTACTCCGTCCGAGCGCGCTGAGAAGTCCTGGTGCCCCCTCTGTCCCCGACCCGGAAGTCGATCCCGTGGTACCGGCGCATGGAGGCGCGGGTCGTGTTCGGCCTGAGCCTGCTCGTCGCGCTCTCGCTCGCCAGCGTGCTCGTCGTGACCACGCGCACGGTGACGTTCCGATCGCTGGAGCAGGCGTCGGGAGATCTCGAAGCCGCCCGGGCCGCGTTCTACCTCCTTGCCGCCGACCGGGCCGCGTTCGCGGCCGCGCAGGCGCGGCTGATCACCGCGCTGCCGATCTTCCGTGCGCACATGACCGACGTCCGGCTGGCGTCTGACGCGGCGACCCTCGACGCGATGGCGGACGAGTATCGCCGCCAGCTCGGCGCGCACTTCTTCATCGTGACCGACGCCGGCGGAACCTGGATCAGCCACCCCGGGTGGTCCGCCGCCGGACAGCGGCCCGCCGCCGTGCTCTCGGGCATACGCGCTGCGCTCGACGGCCGCCCCGAGCACACGATTGCGTCCATCGACGACCGCTTGTTTCTCGTCGTCTTCGAGCCGGCTCAGTTCGCCGAGGAGGTCATCGGCGGCCTGACCGTGGGGTACGTCCTCGACGACGCAATCGCCCAGGAGCTCGCGCGGGTCACGCATTCCGAAGTCAACCTCGTGGCCCGCACCCGGCTTTCGGGGAGCAGCCTTTCCGATGCCGCTCGGCAGCGGCTGGGCGCTCTGCTTGCGATTCCGGACGGAGTGCCGATCGGGCTGACAGCGTCTGCGAACCCGCGCGAGATCGGCGGCGTGCCCTACGTGACCGGCGCCTTCTCCCTGTTCCTCGACCGGCCCTCCGACGATATCGGTCGGCTGGTGCTGCTGCAGGACTGGCGTCCGACGCAGCAGTTCCTCAACTCGCTCCGACGGCGCCTGCTGCTCGCCGGCGTCGCCACGTTCTCGATCGCCGTGGCCGGCGGTCTCGTGTTCAGCCGCCGCATGAGCCGGCCGTTCAAGGACATCGCCGATGCCGCCGGCGAGATCGCCTCGGGCAACTGGACCCGTCTGGTGCCGATCCGCGGCAGCGCCGAGGCGATCACGACGGCGGAGTCGTTCAACGAGATGAGCAGCCACCTCCGCCATTGGCACGAACAGGCGGAGGATCGGCAGGAGCGCCTCCGCGCGTCGCTCGAGCGGTTCCATTCGGTGACCGAATCGGCCCGCGATGGCATCGTGTCGACGAACGGTCAGGGCTCCATCGCGTTCTGGAACCGGAGCGCGGCGGTCATCTTCGGGTGGGGAGAAGACGAGGCGCTTGGGCGATCGCTGACCGAATTCATCGCCGACCCCGATCGAACGCGGTATCTGGACGCGCTGGCGTTCGCGTCCGCTCAAGCGGGGCTGACCGGCCGGACGCTCGAGCTCACCGGGATGCGCAAAGACGGGAGCCGGTTTCCCGTCGAGCTGTCGCTGTCGGCCTCCGGAAGGTCCGCGGGCGCTTCGGTGACAGCGGTCGTTCGCGACGCGACCGAACGCAAGGACGCGGAAGCCGTTCTCCGCCAGCGCGAGACGGAGCTTCGTCAAGCTCAGAAGCTGGAAGCCATCGGGTTGCTCGCCGGGGGAGTCGCCCACGATTTCAACAATGTGCTGATGGCGATTCATGGCTACGGCGAGCTGCTGATCGGGGCGCTGGACGCAGGCGACCCGCGCCGGACCGACGCGGACGAAATTCTCAAAGCGGCGAACCGGGCCGTGGGGCTGACGCGCCAGTTGCTCGCCTTCAGCCGCCGCCAGGTACTCGCGCCGCGCGTCCTCGCCCTCGATCAGATGGTCGCCGGCACGCTGAAAATGCTCAGCCGGCTCATCGGCGACCACATCGAGGTCTCGAGCGAGAGCGCGCCCGGTCTCGGACGCGTAAGGGCCGATCCCGGCCAGATCGAGCAGGTGCTTCTCAATCTGGCCGTCAACGCCCGCGACGCCATGCCGAACGGCGGGAAGCTCCACATCGCGCTGGCAAACGTCGAACTTGGCGAGAGCGAGGCGAGCGCGCCTCCCCGCCTGGCGCCAGGGCGCTACGTGCGGCTGGAGGTCGGCGACACCGGCTGTGGCATGACTCCTGAGACGATCGCGAGGATCTTCGAGCCGTTCTTCACCACCAAGAGAGAAGGCGAAGGCACCGGTCTGGGCCTGGCCACCGTGTACGGCATCGTTCAGCAGAGCGGCGGGGCGGTCGACGTCGAAAGCTGCCCAGGCCGCGGGACGACATTTCGCGTGTACCTGCCGAGGTGCGCCGACGCCGAGGCGGCCGTGGAGCCCGAAGCCCGTTCTCGGCTCTCGACCGACGGGTCGGAGACCGTGCTGCTCGTCGAAGACGACGATCATGTGCGCGCTCTTGTCGCTCACATGCTCCGGCAGCACGGCTACACCGTTCTGGAAGCACGCGGCGGCAGGCAGGCGCTCGAGGCCGCACGCGCCCACGCGGAGATCATCCATCTGCTGCTGACCGACGTCGTGATGCCCGGCATGAACGGGCGCGTGCTCGCGGAGCGCCTGGCCCTGCAGCGGCCGGATATGCGCGTGCTCTTCATGTCGGGCTACTCCGACGACGAAGTGCTGCGGGCGGGCATTCAGAC